>Ga0326597_10012433_pt1 | contig 11220 bp, 6 predicted proteins | sample RVTome_12_FD_203789 | JGI IMG/M metagenome (GOLD analysis project Ga0326597, IMG submission 203789) | Soil microbial communities from uranium-contaminated site in the Upper Colorado River Basin, Wyoming, United States - RVT100D185 | ecosystem: Environmental > Terrestrial > Soil > Contaminated >... | reverse complement strand
CTTTTCGCAGGTTGTTTGCCTGCATCGAGGCACGCTGGATACGACTCGGAATTCGGCCGGCGATTCTCAAGTTCCTCCCCATATCCGGTTCTGCAGCGACAAATTGAATCGCTCCTTCCCGATTCGCTTTTCCCCCCGTCGAACGTTTCAATCAAAGTAGCATCACTTCATACCGGAGAAGTACTCTACGAGCTAAACTCCAGGCTTCTCTTCACACCGGGATCCAACCAGAAGCTCCTCACAGCGGCCGCGGCGTTGCACGAACTTGGAAGGGAATTCCAGCTCTCAACATTGTTCAGCGTCGATACATCATCCGGCATGATCCTCGCGAAAGGGTTCGGGGATCCGTTGTTGACGACCCAAGACATCGACTCTGCCGCACACATCCTTCGCCCGCTTCTCGCCGATGACAAGGAATGGATGGTGGCCGGCGACGTTTCATACTTTGATGACCAATACTGGGGGAGAGGATGGATGTGGGATGATGAACCAGACCCCACCGCAATGTTCATATCGCCACTATCAGTCAACGGCAATGTGGTGCGCATGCGTGTCGGACCCGGGATTGCCGCCGGAGATTCGCTTATGGTTACAGTCGAGCCTCCCACGTCATTTGTAACGGTCGAGAATGAAGGTGTCACGACAGCCGATTCCGTATTGGAACGGGCGAAAGTCACACGCCTCTGGCGCGAACATTCGAATCTGGTAAAAGTCGGCGGGCAGATGAGGATAGGAGATTCGTCGCGCACTTATGCTTTGAGTGTGTTGCAACCGGAGTACTACACTGTAACGTTGCTCGCAGAGCGCCTCAAAGTACTGGGTGTTCGGATTATCGATACATTCATCTCCGATAGCGAATTCCCCCCCGACCGTGACAGCATCCAGGATGGGGCTTTCGAGGTGCTCCGACTTTCACACCGGCTTGACTCGGTGATCACCTACATGAACAGGACCAGCGATAACCTCTCAGCAGAGAACCTCGTAAAGGTGTTGGCCGCGGAACGGCGGGCAGTTCCCGGAGCCGCAGTTGATGGACTTTCTGTTGTGAGGTCGTTTCTTGCAGGAAGGGGAATTGACACAACTCAGATCGTAACAGCAGACGGGTCGGGCGTCTCCCGATATAACCTCCTCAGCACCGATGTTCTTGTCAAACTTCTGACATCGATGTATGCCGATACAACGCATTTCCCAATCTTTTACAACTCATTGGCAGGGGCAGGCGAATTCGGCTCGCTCTCAAACCGAATGACAGGAACACCGGCCGGAGGCAACCTCCGCGCAAAGACCGGGACACTCAATGGGGTCTGTGCACTTTCGGGTTATGTTATGACCGCGGATGGAGAACCTCTTGCTTTTGCAATGTTGATGCAGAACTACGCGCAGTCGGCGAGAATATACCGCGACGTACAGGACAGGATCGGGGTTCTGTTAAGCCGGATAAGACGGAGCGAACTCTAACCAGCCTTAGCAGGTGAGTTGCTTATCGAGCTGGTTGGACGCTTGTTCGCTCTGGTAAGTTTTCCTGAACTCAGCAAGCTCCACTGCTTTCTCGGCAATGTGCTCGGCACTCACACCAAACTCCTTGATCAACTCCCAAGGAGCACCCGAATCGCCGAAGCGGTCCTTCACACCAATGGGAGCGGTCAACACCGGGATACCGTACAACTCCGTGCTGGACGTCAGCACACCACTCACTCTCCAGGCAAGCGCGCCAATCTGATGCTCCTCCGCGGTAATGATGAGGCCGATTTCCTTTGCGGCTCTGATGATCGCTCTCTCGTCGATAGGCTTTAGCGTGTGCATGTTGATCACACGGGCCGCCAACCCAAACTCCTCGGCAAGGATATACGCTGCGCGCATCGCTTCGGGAACCATCGGCCCGCAGGCAATGATCGCGAGGTCCTCATCTTCATTCTCATACGCAGATGCAAGGATTGTGTCAAATGCGTCGATGAAGTTTGCCGACTCTCGCCTCAGTCGTACGATATTTGCCTTTCCGAAGACAAACGGCGTTCTCTCGGACGTTACCACAGGCGTTGCCTCCCGGGCAAATCGAATGTACTTGGGCCCCAGATGGTGGAGCAGGAGATGGTCTGTGGCTTTCTTCGTCTCCAGAAAATCGCATGGAACAACCACACTCATGTTGGGGAGCCCGCACATGGCAAACAGATCTTCCAGAGCCTGGTGCGTCGCACCGTCGGGGCCGACTGACACACCCCCATGTGCTCCTGCAATCATGACGTTGAAGTTACCGTAGCACACCGACGTCCTGATCTGATCGAGGTTCCGCGCGGCAGCAAACGTCGCATACGTTCCCAGAACCGGGAGTTTTCCCTCTTTGGCCAGCGCTGCCGCGACCGATGTCGCTGACTGTTCGGCAATCCCCATGCTGAGCCACCGGTTCTTGCGATCAGGTTTGTTCTGATAGAAATCGCTGATTGTTATCGAGGCGGAAATATCCAGCCCGAGGCAGACGATTCGCTCATCATCGCCGTTTTCCGCAAGCGAGAGGCCGAACCCTTTGCGTGTTGGCTCCATCTGTGCCTTCATGACCTCCGATGCGTTCCACCAGTAGCTATGGCTGAACTTCGGCATTCGGGCTTCAAGATCCTTGTCAATTCTGTTCTGATACTCCTTCGCATGCTTCAACAGGCTCGCGTATGGGACTTTCTTTGTCAAACCCATTTCTTCCAGCCCCTTCAACATCTCTTCGAACGTGGGTGCCTTTCCGTGCCAGCCGGCAACATTCTCAATGAAGCTGACACCCTTCCCCTTTACTGTGTCTGCAATAATCGCAAGCGGCTTGCCCGATCCTTTTTTCCCTTTGGTGAGTGCATCGACCACTTGGCTCATGTTGTGACCGTCGATTATCAGGACCTCCCAGCCGAAGCTCCGGTACTTATCCGCAAGTGGCTCGATACTCATCACGTCGGACACACGCCCATCGATCTGCAAGCCGTTCCTGTCGATAATGCCCACAAGATTGTCAAGCTTGTAGTGTGAAGCTTCCATCGCCGCTTCCCATATCTGTCCCTCCTGCTGTTCGCCGTCCCCCATTATGCAGAAAGTTGTGTAAGCCTGCCCGTTCAGCTTGGCGGCTATTGCCATCCCGACCGCGAGGCTGAGGCCCTGTCCCAGTGAACCGGTCGAGACCTCAACTCCCGGAAGTTTGAGCCAATGCGGGTGGCCCTGGAAGGGACTCCAGAGTTTTCTCAGCAGCGCAACATCCTCCACCTTGAAGTATCCTGAAAAAGCGAGGGCAAGGTAAAGACTCGGGGCCTTATGGCCGGTCGACCATACAACGCGATCCCTGTCTGCCCACTGTGGATTGTGCGGATCGTGATCCGCAACCTTGAGATAGAGCGCGGCCGCTATGTCCATGATTGACAGAGTACCCCCCGCATGTCCAGAGCCAGCCGCACAGAGTGCAACCAAGTCGAAACCGCGCATCAACTCTGCTGTGTGCACCAACTCGCTAATCGAGTATTCCTTCCGGGTGCATCCGGTTGATGAACTGATGAGTGCCATTGTGAACCCCTCTCAAAAAAAACACTTTGGAGCGTTCGGTTCCTCAGGGATAAGTAGTCGGATAACGCTATACCACGACGACGCAAAACACGTGCCTCGCTAAAAGAAGGTCGAAAACGATTCTCTGAAGGAGAATTGGGGGATGATGCATTGCAGAATTGGACGAGTTGAGAAAAGGCAGAGGGCGAATTCTCAATTCTCGGAAGATGGAACGATGGTGAATAATTCAACAGGATGGCAAGGAGGCTTAGACAAGAAAAAGCCTTGCTACTTTGAAGGTGGCAAGGCTCTTAGTTAGCAACCAGAAAAATTACTGACAAACGGCTCCCATCCACGTTCCTGCACTTGAGCCGGTATTATACGATCCGCTGATGCTGGTTCCGCTGATCGTTCCTGTGGCAACAATGGTACCCGGACTTCCGGGCGGATGGAGGCTTATTGTGGAGCCACTCAATGTTCCTTCCAAGTTCGTCACATCGCCCGTTCCAGCTTCGACTGCCATTACCCTGATCGTGCCGTTCGTGTTGATAATCATGTTGAACGTTCCGCTTTCAGTTCCAGGAGGGTTTTCGTTGTAGACCCCGCAATAGATGGTAACGGATGTCGCTGATGCCTGATCTGCCTCGAAGGACCCTCCACCATTGGGCCCGGTATACGTACCGGTGATTCTCTGGCTTGCCAGCGCACCCGTAAACGTATAGCCCCCACCGCTGATCCCAAGGGCGGTTCCGCTCAGCGTTCCGCTCAAGTTCACCGTAGAGCCACCTACAATACCAATTGTGCCAGTGACTGCACCGGCATTATCCACGGAAAAACTAAGTGCTCCGCTTTCAACCCCGTTGCCGATTGTCCCGAGGTAAGAAGTCGGGCCCCCGCCTCCCGAGTTTACCGGTTCATCGTCCTTCTTGCAGCTTGAGAGCATGACTGCTGCCGCCAGCACAAAAGCTGACCAGATTCTCAGTGACTTCATTTGCTTACCTCCTGTGATTGAAGTGGTTGGTTATTTGAGTAGAATGAGCTTCTTCGTCGAACTGAATGGACCAGCTTTGAGGCGGTAGAGGTAGACACCGGTGGACAGTCCCATCGCGTCGAAGGACACGCTGTAGACGCCCGGCCACTTGACCTCTTCTACCAGTGTTGTCACTTCGCTGCCGAGAAGGTCATACACTTTAAGCGATGTGAGCCCTGTTTGTTGAATGCTGAATCTGATTTCGGTTTTCGGATTGAACGGATTGGGGTAGTTTTGATCCAGCGAAAACGTGAGCGGGACGGCTTCGGTCCCTCCTCCAGCAGATGTGACGAAATCGGTCAGCAATCGCCGCCATATACCTCCGCTTCCTCCGGAAGGATCAGTCGCGGCAAACGCATACGGAGGTCGAATCGCGAGCCACCTGATCCATGTTGACGTGAGGCCTTGGTTGGCTACGCCCCAAGTTATCCCATGATCAATCGAAAGGAACACGCCGTCGAAGTTTGTCCCTGCCAAAAGGAGGGAGGGGTTCCCGGCAATCGACATAACATAGAGCGCCGTGCCCGTCAGGCCATTGTTGACCGCAGTCCACTCCCCACCATCATTTGTCGATCGATATACTCCTCCCTCGTTTGAACTCACATATAGTGTTTCATTGACTGCGATAACCTGTGTCCCGTAGAGAATTGATGGAAGACCTCCACTAATACTCGTCCACGAGGTTCCGATGTTTGTCGACTTGCGAACCTCAACATACCCCGTGGTATACATAGCTGAGTTGTGAACCAGAATCGGACTCTCGCCCGGACTGCCAGATCTTGTTACCCAGGACAGCCCTCTGTTCGTTGTCAGAAAGCCGCCGGGAGATGTGTCAATTGTGATATAAACATCGCTTCCGATCACAGCCATTGCTCGCACGTTTCGGAAACTCACCGGCGGTAGGCCGACATTCCTTGGGAACCAGCTTTGTCCCTCGTTACTTGAGAACCAAACGCCCTGACCTGTTCCCAGCATAATACCAGAATCAATCCGGGCGAAGTCAGTAGCCAGCAGTTGGCCGCCGGTCAATCCGTTATTCATGGATATCCAAGTCAATCCACAGTCGGTCGACCTATAAGCACCAAGAAGAGAAGTCCCGTTATCGCCGTATCCGGCGTAGATTGACGTTGAATCCAGTAGCATACGATTGACACGAGCGATCGGTGCGTTGGTTCTTACCCATTGAGACTGCAATGTGTTCATCCCGCTCTGTGTCAGGAATGCGAGGAACAAACACCGGAAAATTGGTTTCATGGGTCTTCCTTTTGTGCAAATGTCAAGCTCAACTACAGAGAATCCATCTTGTTCTCGGGGTTAAACCCAGATAGGGCCTGACAAAAGGTATTCACGAAACAGAGTCTGTACAATCGCACGAAAGTAGTAATCTTCGAGAAGGTGTTGGGTTGCTGTTGGGGAGGTATATCAATCGGGGGCAAGACAGCGATGCCCCAGCCTATGGCCGGGGCATCGCAGGAAGAATATCAGAGAGGGTCTTAGGCTTAGCGCGACGCGATAAAGAAATCAACCCTGAAAGACTTCGTGGGGTCAGAGGACGAGACCAACTCGTATCCGGATTCGGACGGTGTCAGGTCAAACAGCTCCACATCCGGGGCGTGAAGATCGGACATCGAAGCTTTGCCCCAAACATCCCCAATCACTTTGTAGCCTGCTTGGCCATACACGATCGCAGTCCAATAGTTAGATTCTATCACAGCATTGGCAAGTAGATCACCCTTCCCCGCTTCAATGCAGTTGTCAACCGCTTGCTTGAGGTCCGGCGTGCCAATCGGGATACCGAGGATCATCGAAATCTTGTGCACTCCCTCCTGCCGTACAAGCATTTTGTACTTTCCGCCTATCTCCACATTCTTTGAAGAGATAATGGTGAAATCACCGATGCGTTGCGTGCAGCCTGAAGCGATGATTGCCACCATAAGCGCAATAACCGGTACAGCGAACAACTTGTTCATGGAAACCTCCTGATGAAATGGTGTTGAGTTTGGTGGGTTGATTTGTGGATCTGTACATCTGGCCGTAGAAGCTATCACAAACTATTTACATATGCAACAACCGCAAAACCGATGACTATGTCTTAAACACCTTCAGCACAGCCTCACTGCGCGATCGAACATGAAGTTTCTCATAGATATTGCGCAGGTGCGTGCGAACAGTCTCAATACTGATGAACAGTGCGTCAGCGATTTCCTTGTAGCGGTAACCCTTGGCAAGGTAGGAGAGAATTTCTTGCTCACGCTTAGAGAGGTTTTCAGTCTCTTTTGCAGAGAGTCTCATCTGCTGGAAGGCACCGACCACCTTCCGTGCAATCTGACTTGACATCGGTGAGCCGCCGGTATGGAGATCGAGAATAGATTCCAGGAGTTTGGCCGGAGGTGTCTTCTTGAGGATGTATCCACTGGCGCCCGATTTCAACGACTCGAAAATCTGGTCGTCGTCTTCGTAGACTGTGAGCATCATGATCGGAAGGGTTGGTTGCCGGGTTTTGATCTCACGGGTACATTCAATCCCCGACATGCCGGGAAGATTGATATCCATCAGAACCACGTCAGGGTTTTGCCGTGTGAGATCGTGCAAGGCGGCTTCTGCCGTGGCGTACGATGCAATGCATCGGAATCCGTCTGAACCGTTGATCAGAACGCTCAGGCCTTCACGGATTTCGTTTGTATCTTCAACGATTGCTACACGGATCAAACTGTCCTCCGATGCTCAAGATAACATCTTCTGCGGGGAGTGCAATACCACAAAAGTAGTAGTATTGTGGTAAAGGCGATGGAATCGGGGGTGGCAGGTTTTCCGCTCATCGCCCCTCAGTCAGCACCACCGCCATCTCAACCCTCGTTCCCTCCTGCTGCGCGGCGTGAATTTCCAGCCTTCCGCCGATCTCCTCCATCCTCTTCTTCATATTCACCAAGCCGTTGCTGTGCTGCGGTGTGCGGGACATATCAAATCCTCTACCGTTGTCCTGAATGAGGAGCGAGAAACCGCCGGATGTCTGAGTCATAGAGAGTCTAACTTCGGTTGCACGCGAATGCTTGGCAACGTTGTTCAGCGCTTCCTTGACCGCGAGAAACACGTTGCGGCGGACCTCGGCGGACATCGGTACATCAGAGAATTGATCCGGGAATTCACAACGACACTGAACGGGGGTCCCCTCGAAGAATTCCAGTGCATGTTCCCTGATGTAGCCCATGAGATTGTCGAGCTTGTTGTTCTTGGGATTGAGTGCCCACACTATCTGGCTGATGTTATCCACCACATCACGTGCGGTGTTGGAGATCTTCTCGAGTTGCTCCACGGCATCTGGCTGGTGAGCCGATTTCAACGCCAGCTCACTCATGATCGCAATCTTGGTGAGGTTTGCACCCACGTCATCGTGCATATCCTTGGAAATGCGCATTCGCTCGTGTTCAAGAGCCTGCTCCTGCTCAAGTTGCTCAATCTTCTTTTTCAGTTTTCTCATTTCGATGAACCGAATTGCTCCACCAACCGAACCGAGACCCAGAAGAGTTGCGAAACCGATGAACCACCATGTTTGCCAGAAAGGAGGAATGATCGTAATGGGTACGGAAAGGCCTTGTTCGCTCCACGCACCATCATTATTTGCAGCCTTCACCCGGAAGACGTACCGCCCTGCGGGGAGACTTGTATATCGGACCTCACGTCGCGTTCCACTGTATGTCCATTCCTTTTCAAACCCATCCATTTTGTACGCGTACGTGTTTTTTTCAGGGTCTGTGTATTCGAGCGCGGCAAACTCGAAGGAAAAGATATTCTCATCGTATCGAAGCTCAATATCCTGAATCTCGGTCGGAGCTGTGTCAGAGTCGGCAGGCAGATCGAACTTCTTGAATCCGGTAAGCACAACGGCGGGCGCATGAAGATTGTCTTTGATGGAATCCGGGAAGAAAGCATTCAATCCGTTGATTCCCCCGAAGAAGAGCTCTCCACGCGGACTGCGGAAGTACGCACCTGTGTTGAACTCGTTCGATTGTAGTCCGTCATCCGGTCCATAGTTCCGAAACACTCGTGTCGCCAGATTGAACCTTGAGAGCCCCTTGTTTGTGCTGATCCACAGATTGCCGTTGTCGTCTGGAAGGATGCCGTAGATGAACGCGTTGGGCAAGCCGTGCTCAACGTTGTATGTTGTCCACGATTCTGAGCTGGGGTCATACCTGTTCAGGCCGTCTTCCGTGCCGAACCAGAATACACCCGTGGCGTCTTCGTAAATCGCTCGCACTGCTCCGTTGCTGAGACTGTTATGACCTGGTTCAAACCATCGGTAGAGCCCTCGCCGATCTCTGATGCAGCCTGCTCCCGAACCGTACGTCCCCCACCAGAGTGCGCCAGACCTATCCCGATTCAAAGTCCACGTGGACCCCCGGACCGTGTCCCCGAACTTATCCACCAACGGGAAGAAACTCCCTGAGGAGCTTGTGAACAACCACGGTTGAAGCCTGGTTCCGACGGCAAGTGTATCACGCGTGAAGTTGGTAATGCTCGTGATGATATTCGCAGATTGATCGGCAGAGGGAATCCTGAACGTCACGAACATCTGTGACCTTCTGTTGAATCTTGCCAATCCGCTCTCCGTTCCTGCCCAGAGAGCCCCGTCTTCATCCTGAGCCAGAGCATGAACCCTGTCATGGGGCAGACTCCCCTTGTTGCCCGGTTGATGAGAGAAGTGTCTCCAAACTCCGGACTTTCTGTTGAGGCGGGAGAGTCCACCCCCATGCGTTCCGACCCATAGATTGCCCTCGTCGTCCTCAAGCACCGCCTTCACGAAGTCCGCCGCAAGGCTATTACGATTCGCGGGATCGTGTTTATAATGCCGAAACTGCTTTCGCTGACGATCACTCTTGAAGATTCCGTTTCCATCAGTACCAATCCACATCACGCCTGACTGATCCCGATACACGGTTGATATAGCGAACGACTTACTCGAAAGACCGGCATTGAGCGAAAAGGAATCGCGTGCACTACCGAGGACGGTAAGCCATCCTGATTCCGCCCCTACCCATATCCTGCCGAATTCATCTTCTGCAATTGCTTTTGTGTGATATGGAGTGCCGCCGGCGGCGGCAAAGCTTCTTGCGATGCCAGCCGTGGGATCGAAGCGAACAACGCCTTGCTTCCATGTGCAAAACCAGATGCGGCCGTTTCTGTCTGTGAAGATTCTCGATACGCTCAGATTTTCCAGGATGCGAAGGGGTTGCGGTAACGGGGACACAATAAACGCTCCTGCCTTGTCCTCCAGACCTCGCACCCCCTGCCACGTGCCTATCCAGAATCGAAGAGAAGCATCTTCATGCAAAGCAATGATATTGTTCGACGGGACGTAAACGTACTGCCAGTTCGGCAAGGTATCAAACCGCCCCAGGTCGCGGTCAAACAAGAATAGCCCTAAAGCAGTGCCAACCCAGAATCGTCCTGCATGATCTTCGAGCATTTGGGCTATGCCAAGGGGAAGCGAACTCTGCCCTGTGGAATGATAAAGGATGAATCTGGAAAACTTTTGTGTCCGTTGATCGAAGCGGTTCAGTCCTCGATCCGTTCCTATCCAAAGTACATCGTTTCTGTCTTCGTAGAGCGAGCGAATGGTGTTGTTGGAAATGGTGGTGGTATCACCCGGTTTTGATCGGAACTGAGTGAACGTGTAACCGTCGTATCGGTTCAGCCCGTCAGCTGTGCCGAACCACATGAAACCCTTCTTGTCCTGAAGGATGCAATAGACGGAACTTTGTGAGAGACCTTGTTCAACGGACAGATGCTCGAATCGAGGTTCGTTTTCTTGAGTAATTGCGGAGGAATTAAGAGCTACTACAAGGATAATCTCAACCCATCGCGCTGCTATTCTGCTGGGTGGTAAATGTTGGGACAGAGAAGTCGATCGAGTTTTTTTATGATTGGCCAATATTTCAACGGGATAATGAACGAAGGAGGGCCTTCGTTAAAGGTAGGTGAACGTGTGGGGAAAAGCAAGACGGGGCACGGTAATGAAAGACCCGACCCCCCTTCGCAGAGAGTCGGGCTTTGGTCGGTCAACCCAGATTCTACTCGACGGCTCTAATCTTCACATCACCGCCTGATGTACGAGCGTGTATCGTATTGCCTCCACCATTGATGCTCCCTCGAATTCTGCTCTCATCGATCTTGCCGGTCATGGTAACGGGGAGATCACAACTGACCTCACCGCCACTTGTTGAAGCATCGATGTTAGCAGCCGTATTTCTTGCGACGAGAATGTCAATGTCCCCTCGCGACGTTTCAGCGAACACCCCTTTGTTCTCCCCCTTCACGGCGATAGTGATGCTTCCGCCTGAAGTCTCTGCACGCACTTTTCCGGTAACTTCACCAACCCTGATGTTGCCTCCCGATGTTCCAACGTCAACATCACCGGTTGCCCGCTCGATCTCCACGTCACCGCCGGAGGTTTCCATCTGCAGGCTCCCCGTTACCCTGCCGGCCCGGATATTTCCACCAGAGGTCTCAAGGTTCACTGTGCCTTCAATATCGCTCACATCAAGGTTTCCGCCAGATGTTCCACCCTCCACCTTCCCCTTGACATTACGGATGCGAATGTCTCCGCCGGACGTGCTGAGCCTCAGACTATATTCACGGGGCACATTGATGCTGTACTTGATATCCATGTCGTTGAAATTCCAAAA
>Ga0326597_10012432_pt1 | contig 11222 bp, 2 predicted proteins | sample RVTome_12_FD_203789 | JGI IMG/M metagenome (GOLD analysis project Ga0326597, IMG submission 203789) | Soil microbial communities from uranium-contaminated site in the Upper Colorado River Basin, Wyoming, United States - RVT100D185 | ecosystem: Environmental > Terrestrial > Soil > Contaminated >... | reverse complement strand
TCCCGCCGAATGCGCACTCGCTGCTGCCGGGCGACCGTGGCTTCGACCCGGTGATCCTGCCCGAGCCCGCGGACCAGGTCTGGCGGCACTACCGGATCACCTGCAACGTCGGCGGGTCGTGGTCGAGCGGCACCGGCGCCGGCCGGAACGGCGCCGGCGGTCGCGCCGGGAGCCTGCGCCTGATCGCCGGCCCGCGGACGCTTCCGTTCGCGGTGGGAGAGGGGGACGAATGAGAGCCGTTCGACTGACGACACTCGCGCTCGGCATGCACCTCGCGGCCGCTGCGAGCGCAGAGGACATCGGCGCCGCGCGCACGAGCCTCGAGAATGGGCGCGCCTACCGCAAGCACTCGCGCATCGTCAACGGTCTGCGCGTACCGACCCTGTCCGAGTTGCGCATCGCGTACGCGGCGGAGAGCGGGCCCGAGCGCAAGGATTCCGGCGACTTCCTGCTCGATGCGGTCCGGCAACTGAGCGCGCTCCTCGGCGAGCGGCCGGGGCACCTCGAGGCGCGCGAACTCCTGAGCCAGGCGCTCAACGAGCTCCTGCGCGGGCAGTCGCTCCTCGGCAACCAGAAGTTCCGCGACGCGCTGCGCATCGTCTACCCGGTCAACCTCGGCGACGAGCCGACGCCACCCGAGGCCCGTCGCGTCGAGTTCGATCCCCTGCTCGCGGAGCAACCCGCGTACGAGCAGGCGATCGCCGACTACGAGAGAGCGGTCAAGGCGTCCTTCGAGGTGCTGAAGCACCCGGAGACCCAGGCCGCGGTCCGCGGCTCGGGCACCGCGTTCCCCGAGTTCCCGCAGTTCACGACGATCGACTACCCCCCCGCGGAGGCCTGGGCGACCGACCCGGAGAACGTGCTCGTCGAGACCGTCCAGATGACTCGCGCGATCCGCCAGTGGTCGCTCGCGCACATCGCGGTTGCGAGCCGGCTCTACCTGCTCGCGGCGAGAGACATCCGTCCGGGACAGGAGCTGCCGCAGCGGGCGATCGACGCGAAGAAGATTCTGAAGCGCGCGGGGCACGGAGCGTTCTTGCAGGCCGCCGTGCTCGCGTCGAAGCAGGACCGCGAGACCTACCAGCGCAACTTCGGCCTCGAGATCAACAGCAACATCGCGCTCGCGCGTGAGACCTTCCAGGCGCTCGAGCGGCGCCTGCCGCCGACCGGACGCGCGCGCGACTTCATCTCGTCCTCAGACGTCGAGGAGTTCGTACGCCGGGCCGAGAACGCGGTAGTGGGAGTCCCCGGGATCGCGAGCAGCGGTGCGCTCTACTGGGAGCGCGAGGCGCGGCTCCTGTCGAAGGCCTACGACGAGAACAACCGCACCTCGTACCACGCCGAGATGAACCGACAGCGCGCCGAGTTCAAGGCGCCGCTCGAGGAGATCTCGGGCATCGATGTCGACAACGACCGCATCCTCGTCGACGGTGCGTTCGTCGGTCTCAACAACCTGCGGACCGCGGCGGACCTCGCCCGCTTCGGGGGTGAGATCCGCCGGCGCGTCGGGCGGATGCTCGCGAGCCCGGCTGCTTACGACCCATCCGACGACCAGAACGACCTCGGCACGCTCAGCGCCGCGATCCGTCGAATCGTCGACGCGAAGATCGTGCTCGATCGCGCGCTCGACGACCTGCGGAAGATCCCGCGTCTCGTCGAGATCGAGGAGCGGCGCGCCGGCGCGATCGCGATCGCGCTGCGCGCGGAGGGCGAGTCGGTGCGCGCGCTCGAGCTGGCGCTCGCGGTCGCCAACAGCCTGCGGGTCACGTCGACGATCACCACGACGCCGGTCTCGCCCTGGCTTAGCTCCTCGGTCGCGGTCACCGTCGACCCTGGCGCGATCCCGTCAGCGCTCCTGCGCAACCAGCAGCGCCTCGCGAGCGAGCTACGCGAGCTCGCGACGCTCGCCGCGAACCGCGAAGCCGAGATCAACAAGCTGCTCCTCGGCATCTCGACCGCGCTCTTCAACATCGAGTCGGCGCGGAGCGAGATGCTCGGCGCGCGCTCGGCCTTCGAGCAGGAGTACGCGCGCATGGAGCGTCTCGTCGACGATCTCCGGCGCGCCCAGGTCGTCGCCGCCGACGCCTGGTTCAACGACCCGGCCTACGATATCGAGCTCGAGGTCGCGCAGATCCGCGCGCAGGACACGCTCGTCACCGCGATTGCTGCGCTCTACGACCTCGCGAAGGCGATGGGCTACGTGTGGAGCGAGGACTACGTGACGCCGGTGAAGGACCTCGGCGCGCCGCCGCGCGTCACCAGCGTCGCGTACTCGGGCAGCGACTTCTGGGAGTTCACGAGCGTCGACGATGTCTTCACGATCACGAGCGCACAGTCTTGCGCCGACGGGCTCGAGGCGCTGCGCAACTGGGACAGCATCCTGCGCAACGGCCCGACCGGCGACCAGGTGCCGTACCGCGGGACGCGCGGTTCGAATGTCGTCGCCCGTCCGCTCTCGTTGCGGCGCGATCTCTTGAACCTCGAGAGCTACCCGCTCCACCAGCAGGTGCTGCTCTTCCGGGACTTCCTCGCGCGCAACTCGTTCCTCAACGGCAGCAGCTTCCTGATCCAGTTCCCGATGCGGCTCGAGGTCTACCAGTACGACACGAACACCCGACTCTTCGTCAACCCGCACTTCGACTTCAACGCGTGGAACCAGACCGTCGAGGGGATCGCGGTCGAGATCGACGCGGACGCCGGCTTCTTGCCCAACGGCCGGATCAGCGACGTCGTTCAAGTTTGGCTCGCGATCACCGGCGAGACGACGAAACGCACTTACTTCGGTCGGGCGCAGACCAACTCCGCGGTCGACGGCGACGAGGCGCTCAAGCGGATCACGGTGCCCGAGTTCCAGCAGCTCGACCTCTTGACCGAGGCGGGATTGATCGATCGGAGCAACAAGTTCATCGACGGTTTCCTGGCGCGGGTCGAGGGCGGCCAGCCGATCGGCGGCTGGCCGAATGGCTACCAGCCGCAGGATGGCTCCGCGGTGCCGCACTTCCGGCTCGACTCGAAACTGCGCAACCTCCCGGTCGGAGCCACAGGATGGTTTCTGGTGATTTCCGCTGCGGACACGCAGAACCTCGGCATCGACATCAGCAAGCTGCGCGACGTGCGGATCTTCGTCCGCTACAACGCGGGACCACCGCCGCCGATCTTCGAGAACTGATCTCGACGCGGAGGCGAACGGAATGCTCTTCACGGTTCTTCGTCGTGGCCTCGCGGAGCGCGCACTCGCCGTCGGGGTGCTCGTCCTCGCAAGCGCGATCGCGACCGCCGCGCCCGACAAGTCGGGAGTGAAGCCCACCGCGCTTTCGCTTCCGTCCGGCCCCGGGTCGATCGAGGGGCTCGGCGAGTCGTTCGAGCCGCGGCTCAACAGCGGTACGTCCACGTACTCGGTCAAGATCGCCGTGCCGCCGGGAGTCGCTGGGCACGGGCCGGAACTCGCGCTCTCGTACGACAGCGGCGCGGGCAACGGCCCGCTCGGCATCGGCTGGAGTCTCGAGCTTCCGCAGATTCGGCGGCAGACGGACAAGGGCGCGCCGGCCTACATCGCGGGCGACGCCGACACCTTCCTCTTCGGCGGCGAGGAACTCGTGCCGCTGTCGGACGGCAGCTACCGCTGCGAGAACGAGAGCCGCTTCCTCTGCTTTCGCGTCATCGACGCGATCGGGCGAGCGGTGCGCTCGACCGACGCCAACGCCGCCGGCTGGGAGGCGACCGAGCGCAACGGCAAGACCTACCGCTTTGGGCTCTCGCGCGCGAGCCGGGTCGTGAACCCGGCGCTCGAACGGGACGCGGGCGACAACCGCTTCGAGATCGTCTACCGCTGGCATCTCGAGTCGTTCACCGACACGAGCGGCAACGCGATCCGCTACGAGCATCGCGCGCTCGCGGGCTCGCCCGGCCTTCTCTATCCCTCGCGCGTCGTCTGGGCCGAGTTCGGCGAGCGCCGGCACGAGGTCGTGTTCGCGTACTCGGCGACACCGGGGAGCGCGGACGCACGCCGCGACATCTTCAGCGACTACCGCCCGGGCTTCGAGCTGCGGACCGGACACCGGATGACCGCGATCGTCGTGCGGACCGACGGCGCGCTCGTCCGGCAGTACTCGCTCGGCTACGAGCGCGATCCGTCGCTCGAGCCCGACGGCGAGGGCGACGCGCTCGGGTTCACGCTCCTGCGGCGCGTCACGCCGCACGACCGCAGCGGGGATCCGAACAACATCCTGCCGCCCCTGCGCTTCGCGTACTCGGCGTTCCGTCGGCCCCGCGACGGGGACATCGACGGCATCGCGGGCGCCGGATTCCACCCGATCGCGCCGGGTGGGCTCGCGACGCCGACGGCGCCCGGGCGCGTCGAGGTCATCGACATCAACAGCGACGGGCTCCCCGACTTCGTCGCGACGCGCGAGGACGGACACTTCGCGTATCTCAACCGCGGCGACGGCGGCTTCAGCGAAGGCGTGCGGCTCGAGAGCGCTCCCAGTCTCCTGATGACGAGCGCGACCGCGTCGCTCCTCGATCTCGACGGCGACGGTCTGACGGACCTCGTCCAGCGCTCGCCGAGCCGGATCCTCTGGTATCGCAACGTCAACGGCTTCGACGCGGTCACGCCGCTCGATGAGACCGCGAGCCTCGCGTGGGGCGCTGCCGAGGTCTACAGCGACGAGGCGCAGAACCCCGAGTTCGTGGGCTTCGACGAGGCCGACACGCGGACGCTCGACATCGACTTCGACAAGCGGATCGATGTCGTCCGCACGACACCGAGCGGCGCGCTCTACTCGATCAACCGAGCGGACGGCAGCTGGGAGACGATCCTCGCGCGCCCGGACAACGGCTTCCTGCCCGCTGACTGGACGCACGACTTCGCCCGCTTCGACGCGAGCGACCCGAACGGTCGCCGCGCGGACCTCGCCGACCTCAACGGCGACCGACTGCAAGATTGGGCCGTGATCTCGCGGCGCGATGACGTGTTCGTGCGCGTCGAGTTCTGGCCGAACGCCGGTGGCGGACGCTTCGCGGGGCCGCGCCGGGAGGTCTTGGCTGTCGACGGGAGCCTGCCGCGGCTGCCGGCCTTCGCGACGCTCGCTGACGTCCGGCTGATGGACGTCAACGGCGACGGGCTCGCCGACCTCGTGATCCCGAGCCGCCGCGAGCTGAGTTACTGGATCAACACGGGCGCTGAGCGCTGGAGCGACGCGATCGCGGTCGCCTCACCTCCTGCCCATCCCGATCGCACGACGCTGCGCGCGCTCGACGTCAACGGCAACGGCAGCACGGATTTGTTCTGGGACAACAGCCGCAACCTCGCCGATGTCGGCGACCGCAACGAGGACGGTCGCGTCGACATCGGCGATACGTTCGAGTACTTCGACTTCGTCGGCGACGTGAAGCCGGGGCAGCTCACCGTGATCGACAACGGGATCGGTCGCCGCACGACGATCGAGTATGCGTCGAGCACGGACCACTACCTCGAGTCGATCGCGGCGGGCGCGCCGTGGACGACCAAGCTCCCCTTCCCCGTACCGGTCGTCCGACGCATCACGGTCGACATCGGCCTCGATCTCGACGGCGACGGCGAGGACGACCGCTACGTCACCGACATCACGTACCGCGACGGCTACTACGACGGCTTCGAGAAGGAGTTCCGCGGCTTCTCGTACGTCGAGAAGATCGAGCGCGGCGACGACTACGACCGCACGACCGGCGAGACGAGCGCCGGCACGGGCACTGTCAGCGCGCCCTCGCTCGTCACGCGCCACCGCTTCCTGACCGGATCGCCCGACGGCGCCGACAACGACGACTACCTCGCGGGCTACGTCGGGCCGCGCGCGACGGACGAGGGATCGGGCACCGGCACCCTCGCGGGCTTTGATCGCGACGAGCCCGGCGGCCGCGAGGAGGAGGCGCTCAAGGGGAAGCCGGTTTTCATCGAAACCGTCGATCCTGCGGCGCTCCTCGCGCCTTCATCCGAGCACGCGTCGTTCCACGCCGGAGCTCGTGAGGCGGCGCTCGCGGCGCGCGGGGATCCGTTCTGCCCGGCCGCGCAGCGGATGACGCCCGATCGCTACGTCTACGGGCGCGTCCACACCGACTGGCGCGTGCGCCGCCTCTACCGCCCGCGCGGCATCGCGAACCCGCCGGGGCGTTTTGGCGACGCGGACGACGGGGCCGCGGGCGTGTTCGCGCTCGTCGCGAAGTCGGTCAGCTTCGCGTTCACCGAGACGACCGAGAGCGAGCTGATCGAGGCGAACGGCCATCTGCGAGCGGTGCTCGCGGGCTCGCCGGTCGACTACCCGGAGCGCTCGCCGAAGCGTACGCGCGTCCTGAGCGGCTACGACGACTTCGGCAACCTCGTCCTCGATGCGAACTTCGGCGTCGTCGTCGGTGACGACGTCTCGGCGCTCGACGACGAGCGCATCCGACGGACCGAGTTCGCGCACGGCGGCGAGGCGCTCGCGCGCTGGATCATCGACCGGCCGGCCGTCGAGCGCGTCGAGGACGAGCGCGGCGTGTTCGTCTCGGAGACCCGGCACCACTACGACGGCACCGAGTTCGCGGGGCTCGCGCGCGGCGAGATCGGGCGCCGCGGGCTCGAGAAGCGAACCGTCCGCGTGATCACCGAGGATCCGGCGAGCCTCTGGCCGCTCCGCGATCACGACCCAGAGCGCCTGGCGACCGACGGCAGCGCGCGCGCCGACCGTCCCGGCGATCCGCGCCTCCCCGCGGGAACGACCATCGACGAGGCGCGCGTCGCGCACGACATCTACGGCAACCCGATCGTCACGATCGACCCGCTCGGCGACCCTGCCGACGTGACGCTCCTGCCCTCGGCCGAGGCATCGGAGTCGGCGAGCGCCGATCCGCGTGGCGCCGGGCATCTTCGCATCCTCGCCTTCGATTCCGAGCGGCACGTCTATCCGGTCGAGGAGCGCATCGTGCTCGGGCGCGACCGCGTCGATCCCGCGCGCGCGAAGCCGGACCTCGTGATGGCGGCCGCGTACGATCCCGGATTCGGCGTGATGACGCGCTCGAGCGACTTCAACGGCAACGCGACGCGCTACGTCTACGACTCGTTCGCACGCCTGGTGAAGATCGTCAAGCCGGGCGACACGCTCGAGCGCCCGACGCAACGCTTCCTCTACCGACCCGCGGACAGCCACCGCGCGCAGGTCTACGCATACGACGACGACGGCAAGCTGCTCGGCGGTCTGCCGCAGCCGGTCGCGAGGCCGACCGCGAGCGCGGTCGAAACGCACCTGCGCGAGGATTCCTTCGCGATGGGCGACGCGGCGGCCGAGGCGAGGAGCTACGAGGTCTTCCGAGTGATTGCGTACACGAGCGGCAACGGGCAGAAGCTGATGGCGCTCTCGGAGGACGAGGAGCCGGGGCGCTGGGTCGTCGATGAGCCGACCCTCTACAACCTGCGCGGCACGGCGCGCGCGGTCTACCAGCCGTACTACCGGATGGACGAGCGCTACCACGCTCCGGGCAGCGCGGCGACGCTTGCGGACGGCATCGCGGTCGCGACGACCGATCGCACCGAGACGAAGTTCGATGCGACGGGTCGGGGCATCACGAGCTTGCTGCCACCCGAGACCGTTGGTGGGGTGCGCAAGCGAACGTTGACGCAGAATCTGCCGCTCGAAAAGCGCAGCTTCGACGAGGAGGACTCGGATCCGGCGAGTGTACGCGTCGGCACGCCGATGGTGCACATCTCGGACGGGCTCGAGCGGCTCATCGAAGTGCACGAGCTCGTGCGCCTCGACGACGAGGGCCGAGCGACCGATGGTGCGCCGATCGCGTGGGTGACGCGTTACGACCATGACCTAAAGGACAACCTCGTCCACATCGTCGACTCGCAAGAGAACGAGAAGTGGATGCGCTACGACGGGCTCGGCCGGAAGATCTACCTCGCGGATCCCGACCGCGGCGAACTGATCTACCGCTTCGACGACGCGTCGAACCTCATCGAAATCGTTGACGCGAAGAGTCAGCGCACGACGCTGACCTACGACGGCGTCAACCGGCTCCAGAGCGAGGACTACCACGACGAGAGCGAATCGTTCTCGGCGCAGAGATCGTACGACCCCGAGCGCGCGGTCGGCGGCGCCAACCGGCCGGACGTGACCTACGTGTACGACGAGCCGGCCGTTGGCGTCGATCCGGGCGACGGCACCGAGCCGCGGACGACCGAGCAGACGAAGGGATTCCTGTCGTACGTCGTCGATCTCTCGGGCGAGGAGTACACGTCGTACGACGCGCGCGGGCGCGAGACGTACGTCGTCAAGCGGATCCCCGATCCCGAGGTCGACGTCCTGGCCTCGTACAAGACCGAGTTCGAGTACGACGCGCTCGATCGCGTACGGGCGCTGATCTACGCGGACAACGACCGCGTCGAGTACGCGTACAACGCGCGCAACCTGGTCGAGCGGATCGCCGGGGACCTGGAGACGATCATCGAGCGCATCGATTACATCCCGTCGGGGCAGGTCGCGTCGTGCGCGTACGGCAACAGTGTCACGACGTCGCGCGCCTACGACCCGCGCTTGCGGATGGAAGAACTCCGGACTCAGAAGCCGGGTGACGCGCCGCTGATCCACTACGACTACGCGTTCGACGGCGCGTCGAACATTCTGCGGATCGGCGACCTGCGGCCGCCGAGCGCGGTGCCGCTCCTGGACGACCGCGGCGCGCCGAACCGGCGGCGCAACACGCAGAGCTTCGCGTACGACGATCTCTACCGGCTGACCGCGGCGCGCTACTCTTTCGGCGCGCCGCGGCGCCGCGCGGAGCCGGGGGAGGATGCCGTCCACGGCGAGATCGGCTACCGCTACGACCGGATCGGCAACCTGCTCGCGAAGGGCGCACCGAATGGCCAGCCGGGGCTCATCGAGCGCATCGAAGACGGGAAGAGCGTGGTCGAGCTCGGGGTCTTCGAGTACGCGGGCGGGCGCTCCGGCCGTCTCGGGCGGCGAGTGGGCGACGCGGCCGGGCCGCACGCGCTGACCGCGACGCGCGCACCGAGCGCGCGGCGCGACTTCGTCTACGATGCGAATGGCAACATGGCGCGCATCGACGAGGCGAGCGCGACGTGGGACTTCAAGGACCGGCTCGTCACGCTCGAGGACGATGCGATGCGCGCCGTGTACGTCTACGACTGGACCGACCGGCGTGTCGCGAAGCGCGTCGAGCCAAAGCGCCGGCCGGACGCCGCGCGGGCGCCGCCCGAGAGCGCGGTCGTCTACCCGCACCGGAGCTTCGAGTTGCGCGAGGATGGCCAGCCGGTCAAGTACGTCTTCGACGGCGAGACGCGCGTCGCGAAGACTTCGGGTCGATGGTCGCGCGGAGCGGCGGTCCAGCGACTGCGTCTCCACGATGGCTGGAACCTTGTCGCGGTCGGTCTCGACGCGGTCGCCGGCATCGATGCGCTGCGCGCGGCGCGGATCTTCGAGTGGACGCGCGACGGGAACGACGCGCGCTTCGTCGCGGTCGACGACGAGTGGACGCCGACGGCGGGACGAGCGCTCTGGATCGAGGCGATCGGGAGCCACGTACTGACGCTGCGCGGGCAGGTGCCCGAGACGAGCGGCACGACGGTCCACGCGGGCGGCGAGTTCGTCGGTGTGCACGGGCTCGCGCCGCTCGCGGTCGCGGGCGCTGAACTGCCGACGGCGCGCGCGTCGATCTTCGACGCGGGCTCGAGATCGTGGCGCGACCGCATCGCGGGCTTGCCGGACTTCGCGGCGGGATTCCGCGGCGAGCTCGCGGCGGGACACGCGGCCTTCGTCGCGACCGACGTCGAGTTCGGGCTGTCGCCGCGCGCGGGTCTCGTGTTCTACCACCAGGATCACCTCGGCTCGTCGGATGTGACGGCTGACGAAAACGGGAGCGCTGTCAGCGAGTGCGCGTACTTCCCGTTCGGCGCGCTGCGCATCGGAGCGGGAAACGAGAGCGAGCCCTACCGCTTCGGGCAGAAGGAGATCGACTCGGAGAGCAACCTCCAGTACTTCGAAGCGCGCTACCTGAGCGGAATCTTGGGTAGGTTCGTCACGGTGGATCCGCTGTCTGCGGAAGTCCCAAGACCGAACGCCACCGAGGACGAACCATTCGCTGGTCTTCTGGACCCGCAGCGCCTGAATCCATATGCGTATGTCAAGAATCGGCCTCTGGCGCTGACCGATCCCTCCGGCTTACAAGATCGCGAGGCGGAGACCGCGGCCATCGTAGAGCGAGTATTCGGAAACGTGACGGCGGCCGCGGCGATCATGGGGAACATCGACATCGAAACGGGAGGAACGTTCGACCCTGCGCAGAGACAGCGTGGCGGTGGCCCCGGTCTCGGACTATTCCAAATGGAAGCGCCGATGCAGCGTGCATATCGACAATGGCTCGGGGAGCGGCCGGACACCGCTGAGAATCAGGTAGGGTTCGCCTACCAGGAAATCCAGCACGGACGACACATCGGCGCTGGAAATGCCCGCCGGATACGAGAGGCGTTCGATTCCGGCGATGTCGCAAGGGCAACTACCGAGTTCATGCGACGCTTCGAGAGACCGAGGGCGGGAGTCGAGCACCTCGACCGAAGAATCGACGCCGCTCGGAGGTACGCGGACCCACCCGCGATCCCCGTTTCGCCCCAGATCCTTCGGGAGCCTGAACCCACCGCTTCACCCAGTCCGCCGGCAGAATACGAACTTCCGTAGCCGGCTGGGCACAGGATCCGTCCCAGGGTTGCTCTCGACAGAGCGCCGCCCTCACTCCGGCAGCTCCCCCTCCCTCGGCTCGGGCAGGAAGAACGTCGCGTCGGCCGCGATCGCGAGCACGCTGAAGGCAAGGACTTGCGACGCCTTCGGCAAACACGAGCACGAGCGCCAGCGGTCATCGCGTCACTGCTCGGCCCACGGCCGCATCGGCGGCGGAAAGGGCGGCTCCTGCCAGCGCCAGGTGGGCTGGTACGCGAGCTCGAGCCACGGTGTGAGCAAGCGGCCGCTCGCCTGGGTGCGCGAGATCAAGAGCGCGTCGAGCGCGCCGCTCGTCAGTAGCGTGCGCTCGACGTTCCAGGACGGCGTGCCGCCGAGCATCATCCGCTCGATCCCCGCGAGCAAGTACGTGAAGTGCATCCCGGGGCGCCCTTCCTGCGTCCAGAACATCGACGACTGCGCCGAGCCGTCGCCGTAGCGCCACGCGGCCGACCACTCGCTCGCCGCGCCGTTCAGCTC
>Ga0326597_10012431_pt1 | contig 11222 bp, 11 predicted proteins | sample RVTome_12_FD_203789 | JGI IMG/M metagenome (GOLD analysis project Ga0326597, IMG submission 203789) | Soil microbial communities from uranium-contaminated site in the Upper Colorado River Basin, Wyoming, United States - RVT100D185 | ecosystem: Environmental > Terrestrial > Soil > Contaminated >... | reverse complement strand
ACCACGTGCTCGGTGCGGATCTCGGCGCTGGTCAGCGTGGAGGAGGGCGCGCCGCGCAGCGGGTCGTCCTCGCCGGGCACGTAGCGTGCGCCGGGGCCGGTGGTGAGGTTGATGATGAGATCGGTGTCGCTGGCGCGGATGCGCTTGACCACCTCGCGGTAGTACTCCAGCTTCATGCTGGGCCGCCCGGTGTCGGGTTCGCGCACGTGGATGTGACAGATCGCGGCGCCGGCGCGCGCGGCGGCCACGCACTCCCCGGCGATTTCCTCGGGAGTGATGGGCAGGTTCTCGTTGTGGGCGCGGGTGGGGTGGCTGCCGGTGACGGCGCAGGACAGGATCGTGGCTTTCATGATGGTGGTGCGGTGCCGTGCATGGTGAATGGGAGGTGGCGCCCCGCGGCTGACGCCTGCCGCGAGGTGGCCGATTATAGGGCGTGCCCCGTGGCGCTCCGCACCCGGTCAGGATCCGCAGGTGGCCAGCCACGCGAAACTCTCGAACAGCTGCCGTTCGTACCAGCGGCGAAAGCCCAGTCGTCGTATCGCCTGCCCCGGCTGCATCGTGCTGTGTTGCGTGACGGCGTGCGTCAGTGCGCGCTCAGTCCGCACGCCGCACCGCGCCTGCGCCGGTGACCAGCTGTTCCAGCATTGCGTAGGGTTGCGCGCCGACCACGCCGCGACCCGCGGCAACGAAGGTGGGCACCCCGGTGACGCCGTACTGACGGGACCTGGACCAGTCCGCGTCCACCGCGTCCTTGAAGCTGCGCTGTTGCAGCGCCTCGCGGGCACCCTGCGCGTCCAGGCCCGCTGACTCGACCACGCCCAGCAGCACCTCGGCGAGGCCGATGTTGCGCCGGTCCACGAAGTAGGCGCGGTACAGCGCGTCGTGCAGGGCCTCGCCACCGTCCTGCGTGTCCGCCCATGCCCCCAGTTCCTGCGCCAGGCGGCTGTTGTAGGTGTGGGTGCGCTCGGCGTAGGGCAGCCCTTCGGCGTCCATGCGCGCTTTCATCTGCAAGTACATCTGGTGCGGGTCGAGGCCGCGACTGGCGTAGAACTCCGCCATGGGCCGGCCCTGCTCAGGCGTGTCCGGGTGCAGCGGAAAGTGCACCAGCTTCACCTTGACGCCGTATTCGCGCTGGAGCTTTTCAATACGCACGGTACTGAGGTAGCACCAGGGTCACACGTAGTCGGTGAACATCTCCACGGTGATGGGTTCGCTCATGTTCGATCCTGGTGTGATTGCCGTGACAGCATGCCACGCGCGGATGGCGGCGAGAACCTGGCGCCGTGTCAGCGATCCCGGATCAGCGAGACTACGAAGTACAGCACCGCGCCGATCATGATCGCGAGGCCCACCAGGCTGGGCCGGTAGGCGAGCCCGTCCGCCAGGCTCATGACGACGTCGATGGCCAGCGCGATGCAGAAGGTGGCGATGTAGAAGCGGCGTTTCTGCGTACCGGTGGGCTTGTCGTCACTCACGTTCCCAGGCTCCAGGCGGTCGCGGCGCGCGGGCGTGGCGACGCGTGCACGCATCCGGCCCTGCGGGCGCACTGCGTGCGGCAGGGCCCGCTTCCGGAGGACCGGTTCCGCGCGGCAAGGTGAAAAAGAACGAGGGCGTGCTCTTTCACCAGCCGATCAAGGGCGCCGGGTGTCGGCGACGGTATTGGGCTTGCGCGCCTTGCCGTCGGCGCTCATCAGCGTGCCATCCTCGCCCTTGGATTTCTTCGCCGCCCGCTTCTCCATCATGGTCTTGGCGGGCTTCTTCTTGACTTCCTTGTTGCTCTTGCGTGCCTTGGGCATGGTGCGTTCTCCTGCATGGGTCGGGGGGATCGCGTGACGCGCGCGTCATCACGGTCCATGGGCTGCTCCAGCATAGCGCAAATGGGCTCGCGCGCTGCGTGCGCTGCGCCACCCGGCGCGGCGGCGGTCAGGGTGTCACTAGCCCGCACTATTCATGAACACTCGGCTGCGGACGCGGATCTGCCGGCATCTGTTGCGGGTGCATCCCTGCACCCGCCCCCTTCGGGCGCGCTGCGCGCGACCAAATCGGCAATCCTGCCGATTGGTGCTGCGTTGGGCTTGCCTGCGGTGCTCGACGTACCGTCTAGGTACGCCTGCGCCCCGCAGGCGGCGCCCGCCTTGCATCTACCGGCATCTCCACGCCCTCGCTTCTCGCGTTCATGAATAGTGCGGGCTAGAACAGCGCCGCGGCCATCTGCTCGAGCTGCGTGTCCATCTCGGTCTGCGTCTTCACGTGCGCCGGACGCACGATCACGCGGTCGGCGCCCGCGTCCAGGTAGGAGCGCACCGCCACCCGGTCCGGGGGCTGTCCAAACACCGAGATCGTGATCGACGCCGGATCGCGCCCCGCATCCTTCGCGCGTCTGTCCAGTTCGGCCCGTGCGGCCGTGACCTCGGCCGGGGTCACCCGGTTCGGCAGCCAGCCGTCGGCGCACGCGACGATGCGCTCGAGCACCCTGGGCGCCATGCCGCCGATGATCACCGGCGGGTGCGGCTGTTGCGCGGGCTTGGGATAGACGCGCAGCGGCGGGAAGTCCACGAAGCGGCCGTGATACTCGGCGGCGTCGTTCGTCCACAACGCCTTCATCGCATCGATGTGCTCGCGCGTCTGCGACCAGCGCATCGGGAAGTTGCCGCCCATCAGCTCGATCTCCTCGCGCAGCCAGCCGGTGCCCACGCCGAACAGGAAGCGGCCGCCGCTGTGATGATCCAGCGACGCGATGGCCTTGGCGAGCACCAGCGGATGGCGCTGCGGCACCAGCGTGATGCCCGTGCCCAGCAGCAGCGTGGTGGTCACCGCGGACGCGCGCGCGAGCGCGATATAGGGCTCGTCGAAGTGCGAGTACTGCCACGGGATCTCGCCCCCGGTGGACGGGAAGGGGCTGTTGCTGCGTACCGGCACGGCGGGATGCTCGGCATACCACAGCGAATCGAATCCCAGCGCCTCGGCCTTGCGGGCCATGAAGGCCGGGTCGATGGTGTAGGCGGGCAGCGGGGTCGCAAGTCCGATGGCCATGGGAGCATCCTCGGGTGTGGCAGGGCCGGTGCGGGCGCCGGTGGCGGAAACGTACACCACGCGGCCTGTGGCACGCATGCCGCGTGCATTCATGACCGGTGTGTTGCTGGCGCGATATATTGGCAGCCGGGACGCAACGCCGGAGCAGGCATGACGCAGCAGTTCAATCAGGCCATCGACGCGCTATCCGACTGGGTGGGGCGCACGCGGGTGGTCGAGGACGAGATCGGGGTGACCGCGGTGCGCCGCATCGCCGCGATGCTGGACCTGGATCCGGCCGACTTCCAGGCCGGCACCCGGTTGCCGCCGCACTGGTTCTCGATGTTCTTTCCCGATATCGCCCGCCAGCGCGACATAGGTGCGGACGGTCATCCCGAGAAGGGTGTGTTCCTGCCGCCCATCCCGCTGCCCAGACGCATGGGCGCCGGTCGCCGCGTGAGCATCCACGGGCGGCTGTGCGCGGGCCAGCCGGCGCGCAAGATCGCCGAGGTTGCGGCGATCACGCCCAAGCAGGCCCGCACCGGCCAGATCTGCATCCTCACGATGCGTCACACCATCGAGACGCAGGGCAAGGTGGTCGCGGTGGACGAGTTCGACGCGATCTATCGCGAGGCGGTCGCGGCCGGACACAAGAGCGCGACGGCGCCGCCGCAGCCGGCACCGCAGGCAGCCGCGTGGTCCGACCCGATCACCCTCACCTCGCCGCTGGTGTTTCGCTACAGCGCCGTGACCTGGAATGCGCACCGCATCCACTACGATGCCGACTACGCACGCGGCGAGGAGGGCTACCCGAAGACGGTGCAGAACGGCGGGCTCACGATGCAATTGCTGGTGGACGCCGCGCTCAAGCGTGCACCGGGTGCGCTGAGCGGATTCACCGCGCGCCTGACGCGGCCCATCTACGTGGGCGATACGGTGTCGCTGTGCGGCGCCGCGGTGAGCGACAGTGCGATGGAGTGCTGGATCGCCGACCGCGAAGGTTATCTGTGCGCGTTGCTGCAACTGCAGTTTAACTGAGAGGCGATCGCGTATGGCCGCATCGTTCGAACCGCTGATCGATGCCGGTGCCGCGCCGGCTGTGGACTTCGACGCGATCATCATCGGCGCCGGCATTTCCGGCATGTATCAGCTCTACCGGCTGCGCGAGATGGGGATGCGCGTGCGCGTGTTCGAGGCCGGCACCGGTGTGGGCGGCACCTGGTACTGGAACCGCTATCCGGGGGCGCGCTTCGATTCCGAGAGCTATTCCTACGGGTACTCGTTCTGCCAGGAACTGCTGGACGAGTGGGACTGGAGCGAGCATTTCGCACCGCAGCCCGAAACGGAGCGCTACCTCAACCATGTCGCCGACAGATTCGCACTGCGCCCGGACATCGCGTTCTCGTCCCGGGTCGTGGCGGCTCACTACGATGATGCGGGCCGCCACTGGCGGATTGCCCTGCACGATGGCAGCTCGCACACGGCCCGCTTCCTGATCACCGCGGTGGGGCCGTTGTCCTCGCCCACGTACCCACGCGTGGCAGGGCTCGACGACTTCCAGGGCGAGGCCTGGCACACGGGGCTGTGGCCCAAGCATCCGGTCAGCTTCCAGGGCAAGCGCGTCGCGGTGATCGGCACCGGTGCCAGCGGCGTGCAGGCAATCTCGGAGATCGCGAAGACGGCCGGTCACTTGACCGTGTTCCAGCGCCGGCCCAACTGGTGCACGCCGCTGCACAACGGGCCGATCGGCAAGCAGGAGATGGATCGCATCCGCGCCGGCTACGAGCAATTGTTCGAACGCTGCCGGCAGACCGCGGCGTGCTTCGTGCACACCATCGATCCGCGCGGCACCTTCGAGGTCACGGCGCAGGAGCGCGAGGCGTTCTGGGAGGAACTGTACGCGGGCCGCGGCTTCGGCATCTGGCAGGGCAACTTCCGCGACATGCTCATCGACCGCGACGCGAACAAGCTCATCTCCGACTTCGTCGCACGCAAGATCCGCGAGCGGGTGAAGGATCCCAGGGTCGCCGAGATGCTGATTCCGAACGACCACGGGTTCGGCACGCGTCGCGTGCCGCAGGAGACCTTCTACTACGAGGTCTACAACCAGCCGAACGTGGAACTGATCAGCATCCTGGACACGCCGCTCGTGCGCATCACGCCAACCGGATTGCAGACCAGCGAGCGCGAATTCGAGTTCGACATGATCGTCTACGCGACCGGTTTCGACGCCATCACGGGCAGCCTCGATCGCATCGACATCCGGGGCAGTGGCGGGCAGGGCCTGAAGCAGAAGTGGAGGGCAGCGCTGACCACGTTCCTGGGCGTGATGGTGGAGGGGTTTCCCAACATGTTCATGCTGGTGGGCCCCCACACCGCGCTGGGCAACATCCCGCGCAGCATCGAGTACAACGTCGAGTGGGTGCGCGACATGATCGGCCACATGCGCGAGCACGGCCTGAGCTTCGCCGACGCGCGTCCGGAGGCGGTCGTGGCGTGGACCGATTTCGTCAAGCATAAGGGCGAAGGCCTGCTGTCGAACGAGGTCGATTCCTGGATGACGGGCGTGAATCAGAACGTGGAAGGCAAGCAGGTGCGGATCATCGCGCGCTACAGCGGCAGCGCCCCGGACTACCGTGCCTGGTGCGATCGGGTCGCGGTGGACGGGTACCGCGAAGTGGTGATGCGGTGAGCGACGATCTGCTGTACGAGGTGACCGAGCGCATCGGCCTGCTCACTTTCAATCGCCCGCAGGCGCGCAATGCACTCACTTTCCAGATGTACGAGCGGCTCGGCGACATCTGCGAGAACGCACCCACCGATGGCTCGGTGCAGGCCATCATCCTCACCGGCGCCGGTGACAAGGCCTTCGCGGCCGGCACCGATATCGCCTTGTTCCGGGACTTCCATACCGCCGAGCAGGGCATCGACTACGAGCGCAAGTTCGCCCGCGCGCTGGCGCGCGTGGAGTCCTGCCCAATCCCCACCATCGCTGCGCTGTGCGGGGCCTGCACCGGCGGCGGCGCGGGCATCGCGGCGATGTGCGATCTGCGCATCGCTGCCGATTCGCTGAAGTTCGGCTTTCCGATCGCGCGCACGCTGGGCAACTGCCTGTCCGCGGGGGCGCTGCACAGGCTGGCCGCGCTGCTGGGTGAAGGGCGCCTGATGGACATCATGCTCACGTCGCGGCTGATCGAGGCCGGCGAGGCGAGGGCGATCGGACTGGTCAGCGAGGTGCTGCAAGGGCGCGAACAGATGCTCGAGCGTGCGTGGATGCTGGCAAGGCAACTTGCCGGGCACGCGCCGCTGACGATGCGCGCGACCAAGCAGTTGCTGCGCCGGCTGCGCGCGCAAGGTCCGGGCGTGTACGACGAGGATGTGATCGGGGAGGTCTACGCCAGCGCCGACTTTCGCGAAGGGCTGGACGCGTTCCTGGCCAAACGCACGCCGCGCTGGCAGGGGCGCTGAGTCGCCGCCGCCGCGGCGGCGACAGCACCGGCGTCCGGCACGACGACGCTCGTTCAGGACGCCGCGAGGCTGGCCTGTCGCTGCGGCGGTGGCGCGTGCACGCCATCGTAGAGGTGGCATTCGACATGCCCGCCCTCGTCGCGCGCGATCGGAAGCGGTGCGCGTTCCTTGCACACCGGCAGCGCATGCACGCAGCGCGGATGGAACGTGCAGCCAGGCGGTGGCGCCAGCGGGTTCGGAAACGCGATGCCGAGCTGGGCGTCGGGCACGCCCAGCTCCGGTTCGGGCGTGAGCACCGAGTCCAGCAGCGCGCGGGTATAGGGGTGCTTGGGGTCGCGGAACAGGGTCTCGGTGTCGGCTTCCTCGACGATGCGCCCCAGGTACATCACCGCGACGCGGCTGGCGATGTGCTCGACGACCGCGAGGTTGTGGCTGATCAGGATGTAGGTGAGCCCGAAGTCCCGGCGCAGATCCATCAGCAGGTTGAGGATCTGTGACTGCACCGACACGTCCAGCGCGGACGTGGGCTCGTCGCAGATCACGATCTCCGGGCGCATGATCAGCGCGCGCGCGATGGCGACGCGCTGGCGCTGGCCGCCGGAGAGCTGGTTGGGGTAGTGCGGCAGGTAGTCGGGCGACAGGCCCACCCGCTGCATGATCTCGGCGAGCCAGCGTCGTCGCTCCTCCGGCATGCCGATCTTGTGCACCACCAGCGGCAGGCTGATGATCTCCTCGATCGTCTTTCTCGGGTTGAGCGAGGAGTAGGGATCCTGGAACACGGGCAGGATGCGGCGGGCGCGAGCCAGGCGCTCCATCCGGTACAGCGGCTGGCCATCGAAGTAGATCTCGCCGCTGCTCGGTGCGAGCAGGCCCAGCAGCATGCGCGCGATCGTGCTCTTGCCGCAGCCCGACTCGCCGACGATGCCCAGCACTTCGCCCTTGTGCAGTCCCAGCGAGACCCGATCCACCGCCCGCAACGTCTTCTTGGGCTGGAACAGCCCGGCGCTGATGGTGAAGGTCCGCGAGGCGTCTCGCAGTTCCAGCAGGTAATCCGCCATCACGCCAGCGCTCGGTCCGCTTCGGCGCGCTGGGATTGTTCCGGCGACATGATGCAACGGTAGGCCCGGCCGGCATCGCCGAGCCGCTTCAATGCGATGTCGTTCTCGCAGCCGTCGCGCACGAACTTGCAACGGTCACGGAAACTGCACCCACGAAGCTCGCCGATCAGCGACGGCACCATGCCGGGAATCGAGCCGAGGTAGCTGCCGCGCGGTGTCTTGCCCGGTACCGGGATACACTCGAGCAGCCCGCGCGTGTAGGGGTGCAACGGGTTGCGGAAGATCTCCTTCACGCTGCCTTGCTCGACGAACTGCCCCGCGTACATCGTGCACACGCGATCCGCGACCCGCGCGACGATGCCCAGATCGTGCGTGATCAGCAGCAGGCCCATCTGGAACTCCTTCTGCAGATCGGCCAGCAGGTGCAGGATCTGCGCCTGAATGGTCACATCGAGCGCGGTGGTCGGCTCGTCCGCGATGATCAGATCCGGGCCGCACATCAGCGTCATCGCGATCATCACGCGCTGCCGCAGGCCGCCGGAGAGCTGATGCGGATATTGCGACAGGCGACTGGTGGCCGCGGGGATGCCCACCTTCTCGAGCAGATAGACGGCCCGATCGCGCGCCTCGCTGCGCGAGACCGGCCGGTGCTGCAGCATCGCCTCCTCGAGCTGGTTGCCGATCGTATAGGCGGGATTCAGGCTGGTCATCGGCTCCTGGAAGATCATCGCCATGCGGTTGCCGCGGATGCGGGCCATCTCGCGCGCACTGACCCTGGTCAGATCGGTGTCGTCCAGACGCAGCCGGTCGGCGGTGCGGATCGCGCGCTTGGGCAGCAGGTCCATCAGCGCCAGCGAGGTCAACGACTTGCCGCAGCCGGACTCGCCGACGATGCACACCGTCTCGCCCTGCGATACGCTGAAGGATATTCCGCGCACCGGGTGCAGCACCCCGGCCGCGAGCGGGATGTCCACGGTCAGGTTCTCGACCTCCAGCAGCGCGCTCAATTGCGGTTCTCGGGTGCGCTGATGTCGCGCAGCCCGTCGCCCAGCATGTTCACCGACAGCACCAGGATGGACAGGGCGAGCCCCGGGATCACGATCACCCACGGGTCGAACAGCAGATAGTTGCGGCCCTCGGAGATCATCAATCCCCACGACGGCGTGGGTGGCTGCACGCCAAGACCCAGGAAGGACAGCGCGGCTTCGAGCAGGATCGCGTTCGCCACCTCGAAGGTGGCGACGATGATCAGGTTGTTGACGATGTTGGGCATGATCTCGGAGAACACCAGGCGCGGCGTGGACGCGCCGATGGCGCTCGCTGCAGCCACGTAGTCCATCGAGCGTGCCTGCATCGTGGCGCTGCGCATGACCACGGCATAGCGGTCCCATAGCAGCAGGCCCAATACCACGATGACGAGTGTCAGCGACGCGCCGACGAACGCGACGACCGCCAGCGCGACGAGGATCACGGGCAGGCTCAGGCGCGTGGTGATGATGAACGAGATCACCATGTCGACGCGGCCACCGAAGTAGCCGGCGGTGACGCCCAGCAGCGAGCCGATGATGCCGGAGATCAGCGCCGAGGAGACACCGATCATCAGCGAGACCTGCGCGCCGTAGATCACGCGTGCGAGGTAGTCGCGTCCCATGCCGTCGGTACCGAACGCGTGCATCCGGCTGCCCGCGTCGTACCAGGCCGGCGGCACCAGCCGGTTGTTCAGGTTCTGTATGTAGGGATCGTGCGGGGCCAGGATCGGCGCGAGCAGCGCCATCAGCACGATCAGGCCGAAGATCGTGCCGGCGATCAGGAACGAGCTGTTGCCCAGGACGCGGCGCGTGGCGCGCGCGAACGGCCCCGGCGCGAGGATGCGGGCCGCGTCCAGCCGCGGGTCGCTGATACCCCGCGGCAGCGCGAATAAACCAGGAGTTCGCGATCGGTTTGCGGGGTCGTCCATTCAATTCTCAACCGACGCGGATGCGTGGATCCAGCCACGCATTGATCAGATCCGAGGCGAAAGTCAGCCACACGTAGAACATCGCCCCGAGCAACAGGATCGCCTGCACCACCGGGAAATCCTGCCGGCTGATCGACATCCACGCCAGGTACCCCAGACCGTTCATCGAGAACACCGTCTCGGTGACGATCGATCCAGTCAGCATGTTGCCGAACTGCACCGAGGCCAGTGCAACCACCGGGATCACGGCATTGCGCAGCGCGTGTTTGAACAGCACCCGGTACGGCGACAATCCTTTCGCGTATGCGGTACGGATGTAGTCGGCGGAGAGCACCTCCAGCATGCCGGAGCGCGTCAGGCGCATCACGGCCGGCGCCGACGAGTACCCGAGCACGAAGCTGGGCATCACGAAATGCAGCCAGGTCTGGTTACCGCTGATCGGAAACCACGCGAGGATCAGTCCGAACAGCACGATCATCATCAATCCGAACCAGAAGTTCGGAATGGCCTGTCCGATCACGGCCAGCGCCATCGCGACGCGATCGATCCATGAGCCGGGCCGCAGTGCGGCGACGACGCCCAGCGGGATGCCGATCACGAGCGAGAACAGCAGCCCGAGCCCGGCCAGCGTGAGCGTGATCGGCATGGCATTGCCGATCAGTTCCCACACCGTCGCCGGAAAGTAATAGGACTTGCCGAAGTCGCCGCTGAGTGCGCCCGCCAGCCAGTTGTAGTATTGAATCAGTAGGGGCTTGTCGAGGCCGTACGATTTGCGCACGGCGGCGATGTCCTCCGCGGTCGCATCGGCCCCGGCCAGGGAGGTCGCGAGGTCGCCGGTCAGCCGCAGCAGCGAGAACGCCACCAGTGAAACGGTGATGGCTACCAGCAAGGCCACGAAGAAGCGTTGGAGCGTGAACTTCAGCATGTGCGGCGTATTCCCACCGTTGAGGACCCGGCGCGGGCGGATGCGCCGGTCAAGCGCTGGAAATGACGCGCAGGGGGCCGCAAGGCCCCCTGCGCCGGTCTGTCCGAGGCGTGCCCCGCTGGGTTATTTCCAGCGCGCAGTGTACAGATGCGTGATCTCGTCCGGCGTGGGCTTGAAGTCGAGATCCTTGTTCATCGCGTAGTAGTACGCATACGACATCAGCGGGACCTTGTAGACCTCCTTCATGATCTTGGTCAGGGCCTTATCATAGGGTGCCAGGCGCCCCTGCGGCGTGATCGCCGAATCGCCCTCGGTCAGCCACGCGATGACTTCCGGATCATGCGTGGTGTCGTCGGGACCGCCCTTGAAGAAGTACCCGGTGCTGTTCGCGATGTCGTTGATGGACGATGAGCCCCAGGCCATGAAGTTGAACGGGATCTCGCCTGCCCGGACCCGGTCGCGCAACGCGGAGTACTGCAGCCACTGCAGCTTGGCCTTGATGCCCACGTCGGCGAGGAAGCCGATGATCGCTTCGGCGACCGGACGGTCCCGGTAGCCGTAGAAGTCGATCTCGAAGCCGTTGGGATAGCCGGCCTCGGCGAGCAAAGCCTTGGCCTTGGCCGGGTTGAACTCGTACATGGGCGCACCGGGCGCCTTGCAGCCGAACTGCGTCGTATAGCAGGGCAGGTGCAGCACGACGCCGCCGCCCATGATGTTCTTGACGATGGACTCACGATCGATTGCATGCGCGATCGCCTGACGCACACGGCGATCGTGCACGGGCAGCTTCTTGCCGCCACGC
>Ga0326597_10012430_pt1 | contig 11223 bp, 8 predicted proteins | sample RVTome_12_FD_203789 | JGI IMG/M metagenome (GOLD analysis project Ga0326597, IMG submission 203789) | Soil microbial communities from uranium-contaminated site in the Upper Colorado River Basin, Wyoming, United States - RVT100D185 | ecosystem: Environmental > Terrestrial > Soil > Contaminated >... | reverse complement strand
CCCCTCCAGGCCCGAGCCGGTGACCTGATCCGAGTGTACCCAGTACCGGGAACAGCCGTTGCAACGTAAACCCCGCAACGACAAGCAGATACCGGCTTCCCCGCGGGGGAACTTCGGGTTAGATAGGTTCGTGCCGGATGCCGCGTGCGCGGACGCCCAACTTCTTGGGCTTACAACGGATAGCCGGATTCTCTTACGCCGCGGCCTTGGTTCTTGCTTGGGTCGGGCAGCTTGGCAGTGATGACCGGGCGCGCTGCCGGCCGCATTGAAGGCGAGATTAGTGGGTTCCGACCGGAGAACGCCGGTGTTCGTGCCCCGCGGAATGACTCAGTGTGCGGGGTCCAAGCCCGCATGGCTATGAAGATGGGCGGCCGGTCTGCGGGGGAGGCTCCTTTATAGCGGTCTCCGGGGGGCAAAATTCCTCAATTCGGGGCTTGCATTTCCCATTTATTAGGTATATGTTAGGTATAAAAGGGGCCGCAGTGTGCCTGCTTTCGGGCGGGTGCGGGCGGCGTGGGTAGGCCAGGCGGCCCACGTCTTCAGACGTGGAATAAATGGCTAGTGCCACGTTGCAGCTTATTGTTCGAGTGCCGGACGCCGTTTTTCCGAGCCGCGACCGTGAGGGAGCGGACCCGCCACCCCCGAAAGTTTAGCTGCGTCGGAGCACTAGCCTTGCCCAATCGAGTCCCCCGTCTCGGAACGGAATGGCTTCGTCGAGATGGGTCACCTGCCGCTACGCCCTTTGCGAGGCGAAGGACCGGAAAGAGACATACAAATGCAAGAGTCCGCGTTGCGGGAACTTCGGGAAAAGCTGGAATCGTACAACCGCCGTCGCGCCAAGCGTGCGGGCTGGGTGCTGCGTTTCATCCCCACCGGGCTCGCCCCGCTCGACGCGGTCCTGCCGCACGGGGGGCTGCCTTGTGGGGCCGTCACCGAAATCCTCTCCGATGGTTGCGGCGTGGGCGCGATGTCGCTGGCCATGCGGATCGTGGCTCGATTCCAGTCCTCCGCCTCTAGGTGTGTGTTTAGCGTCGCGCAGCGTCCCCCCTTAGCAAGGGGGGATAAAGGGGGGTTCTCGGGGCAGGGGTGCACCTCCCCCAACCCCTCCTTGGTAAGGAGAGGGGCAGAATTGCCCACGCTGAACACGAACACCTCTAAAGAGATGGGCCACCAGTCCCATTCGAGTTCCCCACCTCTAAAGAGATGGGCCACCAGTTCCACCAGTACAGAGGACGATCGAAGCACCCCTCCGGAGGATGATCGAGGCATCATCCTGCTCGACGCGCACGAGGACTTCTATCCGCCCGCGGCGTGGCAACACGGCGTCGCGCCCGGCCGGTTCATAGTTATTCGCGCCAGGGACGTGCGCGATGCCTTCTGGGCGGTTGATCAGTCGCTTCGTTGCGCGGGCGTGGCCGCGGTTATCGCGCCGCTGGCCAATCTCGACGAGCGGCATTCGCGCCGGCTGCAACTGGCCGCGGAAAGCAGCGGGTGCCTCGGGCTTATCCTCAAGCCTTCCGATCGGCGGCATACCAGGAGCTTCGCCGCGGTAAGGGTGCTGGTGGAGGGCGTACCTTGTGCCAAGCCGGCTCGATGGGCCGGCGATTCTTATCCGTGTCGTGTAACACTGCTGGCGGTTCGGGAAGGGATGCCCGCGGAACCGATCCTTGTGGATCTGCACCATGAAACGGGCGTTGGCCCTTTACATCCCGTTCCTGTCGACCGATCGGCTGCGAAGATCGCCTAACGCCGACGGCACTGGTCCGCGGAGCGCGCCTTCGCAAATCAGCGGCGAAAGGCCCGTCGCTACGGTCTCCCCGCGCGGACAGGCTTTGCACGTCGTACACCTTGACCGGGCCGCGTATGAACATGGCGTTCGCCCGGGCAAATCTCTGGCTGATGCAAAAGCTATGGTGCCGCACCTTGTCACCTGCGACGACGATCCCGCCGCCGACCGCCGCGAACTCGAATCGTTGGCCGTCTGGGCCGACTGTCTTTCGCCTGTCGTGCACATAGAGGGCGACGACACGCTGATCGCCGACGTAACCGGCTGCGAACGGCTGTTCAAAGGAGAGGCCAACCTGCTCGCCCGAGCGGTTGCGGGCCTTAAAGATCAGGGGTTTTCCTCGCGAGGCGCCGTTGCGGACACTCCGGGCGCCGCCTGGGCGATAGCACATGCCCATCCCGAGCCGGCCGTCGTCGCGGAGCCGGGTCAAACCGCGGCCGAACTGGCGCCGTTGCCCGTATGGTCTCTGCGGATCGGGCCGGAGACCACGGCCGCACTGGCCTCGGTGGGGGTGGAGACGATAGCCGCCCTTTTGTATCTGCCGCGCTCTTCGCTCACGTCGAGGTTCGGAGAAGAGCTACTTGACCGCATCGACCAGGCCCTGGGGAACCTGCCGGAGCCGCTGATCCCCTACCGCCCTCTCCCGGTCGTGGCGCGCAGGTTCGATATCGGGGGCGCCACCAGCCGACTCGACGTGCTGACCGAAGGCGTCCGCCGGGCGCTGGAAAGGTTCTGCAAAGAGCTCGAACGGCGCGTGGCCGGCGTGCGCCAGATGTTTGTCACGTTCAATTGTCCGGACGTAATGACCGAGGCGGGCACTCGGGCGCGCCGCGTCACGCTTGATGTCAGCATGTCCCAGCCGACGCGCTGTGCGCGGCACCTGTTCTCTCTAGTGGTGGTGGTGGTGCTCGACAGGCTGGAATTGCCCGCGCCGGCGGACTCCGTGACGTTGTGGGCCCGTGACACGGAGACCCTGGACGGCTGGCAGGACGAACTATTCTCGACCGGTTTCAAGGACAGGCGCGAGCTGAGCGACTTGCTCGACCGGCTGGCCGTCCGCCTGGGTCCGGAGGTGGTCGTATCTCCGCAGTTTATCAGCGAACATCAGCCCGAGCTGGCGTTTCGATACGTGTCGCTCGTCGGTGCCAACAAGACGTCACCCACCCGACCTCGCATATCCAAAATTTCGACACGGGCATATCCACGCGGACAACAATTCGCCCCGGCCCCGCGCCCGTTGCGGCTGTTGCCGCGGCCCGTCGAGATCGCCGCCACGGCGCTGGTGCCGGAAGGGCCGCCGATCGCACTTAGGTTGAACGGTACGCAACACACGGTGGTGAACGCCGTGGGCCCGGAGCGGATCGAGACCGGCTGGTGGCGCGGCCCGCACGTCAGGCGCGATTACTACCGCGTGACCACTCAGGCCGGCCGCCACGCCTGGGTCTTTCGTGAGCGCGACACGAACAAATGGTTCCTGCACGGGTGGTTCGATTGATGGTTCACGGCATGTCGAACGTGAAACGGATTGCTTCGAAGATCTCCTCCATGACGTCGGCCGGGACTCTAACGATACGCATGTCGATTCTACTCTTGGCTATCGTAAAGATGTTATCAAGCGATACCGCGCATGGCTTTGGAACACCGATTTCGGGGGATAGAATGACTTCCGACTCTATTTCACGAATGGTCTGCGTAATCGGTGCAACCGTAACCGCTCGCAGATGTGGTATGACCCTTGATCTGGTGAGGATCAAGGCCGGCCTGCGACCGAAAGGACGCGGCATGTCCGCCCACCAGATTTCCCCCTGTCGAATCCTGGCCACGCTATGCTCCGGGCCAATCGCTGAAGTCTTCGTCCGGCAGAATCTCTCCGGCGAGGATGGCGCTGGCTTCCGCAAGCCGCAGATGCTCGTCGGGATCGGCCGTTTTCGATTCGGTGTCGGGAATGAACTCGATAAGGTCCTTCTTGTTCCACCTGTTGGGGACCACGATTTGGATGAAGCTGCGCATCCGCGCGCATGCCGCTTGAAGCTCCTCGATCAGCCAGGTGGAGCCGAGGCGGCCGGCGAAGGTGATGTTGCAGGAGCGCTGCGTACAGTTGACTCGCAAGACGTCGCCCCGCAGGTAGTTTTCAGCCGCCCGTGCCTCAAAATCAGGCGTCACGCCGCGCATGACCTTGAGCCTGGTCAGGTTGTCGTGCGTGATCGAAAGAATGAACCAGTTGCGCCCGTTCGATTCGACGGCGTCTTCGATGAGTTTGATCAACGCCTCGACCTGATCCCGATTGAGCCTGGCCACCATAGCGGGGCGGTGCTTCGGCCCGTTCAACTGCGACTCCAGACACTGCACGTAACCTATGCCCCTGTTCATCACGATCTCCGTTTCATCATGATTCTAACACACTATCGGCAGGTGTCAAATATACGGTGTATTATTCGTAACTTGTTTTCTACACGCAACTTACATTATGTGTTATCTATTTAACACCTGGCTATCTCATGCCCGACAAGTCCGATCATCACAAACGCGCCCATCCGGTCAAACGGCTCCCGCCGCGGGGCGGCGATGACAATGCGGCCGGGCGTGGAACTTTCCGGCGCGCCGGCTATGCCGAGCTGCGCTGCAAGAGCAACTTCTCGTTTCTGCGCGGCGCCTCCCATCCCGAGGAGATTGTCCAGCGGGCGGCCGAGCTTGGGTACGCCGCCATCGCCGTCACCGACCGCAACACGCTCGCCGGCGTCGTGCGGATGCACTGCGCCGCCAAGGCGCGCGGCGTAAAACTGATAATCGGTGCCGAACTCACTCCCACCGACGCACCGCCGATCACGCTGTACGCCACCGACCGTGCCTCTTATGGCCGGCTGGCCCGCATCATTACGCAGGGGCGACTGCGCGAGATCAAAGGCTCATGCGCCGTGGTGCTCGAAGACATCGCCGCCCACAACCAGGGCCTGCTTGCGGCGGTTCACGGCGATGTAGCTACATGCGGGAACTTCAAAGAGCTTGCGGCGGCAGTTCGTTCCTACCGTTACATCTTCGGCGATCGCCTCTACCTGGCCGTAAGCACCCACAAGGGAGCGGACGACGAACGCTACCTCGCCGAAATAGACGACCTCGCCCGGGCGATGGGTGTACGCGCGTTCGCCACCAACGACGTTCACTACCATGCGCCGCACCGGCGCTTTCTCCAGGACGTGCTCACCTGCATCCGCGAGAAGTGTACGCTCGAAGACGCGGGCCGCAGGCTCCTGCCCAATGCCGAGCGATATCTCAAGCCGGCCGAGGAGATGGAGCGCCTTTTTGCGAAATATCCGAAAGCGCTCGCCCGCACCCTGGAAATCGCAGAACGCTGCTCGTTCAACCTCGACGAGCTGCGTTACGAATATCCCGAGGCCCTGTGTCCGCCGGGCCGGGCCCCGTACGACTTTCTCGCCGAGTTGACCTGGGCCGGGGCCTGCGGCCGCTATCCCGACGGCCTGCCCGACAAGGTCCGCACGCTCATCGAGCACGAGCTCGTGTTGATTCGCCGCCTCAAGTACGAGCCCTACTTTCTGACCGTCTGGGACATCGTCAAGTTCGCCCGGGCGTGCGGCATCCTGTGCCAGGGCCGCGGCAGCGCCGCCAACTCCGCCGTCTGCTATTGCCTGGGGATCACCAGCGTCGACCCCGATCGGATAGACCTGCTCTTCGAGCGCTTCGTGAGCGCCGAGCGCAACGAGCCGCCCGATATCGACGTCGACTTCGAGCACGAGCGCCGCGAGGAGGTCTTCCAGTACATCTACGACAAGTACGGACGGGAGCACGCCGGCATAGTCGCGGAGGTCATCACCTACCGCCCCCGCTCCGCCATACGCGACGCCGGCAAGGCGCTGGGCCTGTCGCTCGACCACACCGACGCGCTGGCCAAGAAGCACGAATGGTGGGACGAAAACGCCGTGCCGCCGGATTTCGTGCGCGAGGCGGGGCTGGACCCCGCCGACCGCACCGTGCTGATGCTTCGCAAACTGGTCAGGCAGCTTATCGGTTTCCCGCGTCATCTGTCGCAGCACGTCGGCGGCTTCGTGATCACGCGCGGCCCGCTCTGCGAGATGGTGCCTTTGGAGAACGGGGCCATGCCCGGCCGGACCTTCATCGAATGGGACAAGGACGACATCGACGCGCTGGGAATCCTCAAGATCGACTGCCTGGCGCTGGGAATGCTTACGGCAATTAACAAGTGCTTTCGGTTGCTCCAGCGGTATCATGGCGAGGGAACATGGGATCGAGTAATCAAGGGAACAAGGGATCAAGGGAACAAGGGATCAAGAAAGGCAACGCGAGGAGCAGACAATGGCAAACAAGAGTACCTTTCGGGACTTGATTGTATGGCAAAAGGCGATTCTGCTTACCAAGCGGGTTTATCAAGTCTCGCAGACCATGCCGCAAGCGGAAAAATACGGTCTCACAATGCAGATGCGGCGCGCCGCCGTTTCAGTAGCGAGCAATATTGCCGAGGGAAACGCCCGGCAGTCAACCCGCGATTATCTTCATTTTTTGAGCATCGCCCGAGGTTCGTTGGCGGAGTTGGAGACGCAGATCATCATTGCGCACGAACTGAAGATGATCGGCAATACGGAATCAGTGATGGCGTTACTACAGGAAACGCGGCGAATTCTCCAGGGCCTTATAGAAAGTCTCCGAAAAAAGCAGACGAGGCGAATCAAGCAGCCTTGACCGTTCCCGCGTTTTCTTCTGCAACCCCTCGATCCCTCGATCCCTCGATCCCTCGATCCCTGGAATCCGTCCCCCCCGAAGACCCCGCCGTATACGACATGATCTGCCGGGCGGACACCGTGGGCGTCTTTCAAATCGAGAGCCGCGCCCAGATGAGCATGTTGCCCCGCCTTGAGCCGCGCAGGTTTTATGACCTGGTCATCGAGGTGGCCATCGTCCGTCCCGGCCCGATTCAGGGGGGCATGGTGCATCCATACTTGCGCCGGAGGCGCGGCGAGGAGCCCGTGACGTATCCCAGCGAAGCCATCAAGGAAGTCCTCCATCGCACCCTCGGCGTGCCGCTCTTCCAGGAACAGGCGATGCGCCTGGCCGTGGTGGCGGCCGGATTCACTCCCGGAGAGGCGGACCAGCTCCGGCGGGCGATGGGCGCCTGGCGGCGCAGCGGAGAGATAACGCGCTTTCGCGCCAAGCTCATCGACGGCATGAAAAAAAACGGCCTGTCCGAGGAGTTCGCCGAGCGCTGCTTCAAGCAGATCTGTGGGTTCGGGGAATACGGCTTTCCCGAAAGCCACGCCGCCTCGTTCGCCCTGCTGGTTTACGTTTCCGCCTGGTTGAAGCGGTATCACCCGGCCGCGTTCTGCGCCGCGATAGTAAACTCTTTGCCGATGGGTTTTTACGAGCCGGCCCAACTCGTCCGCGACGCCCGGGAGCACGGCGTGGACGTGCGCGGCGTAGACGTGAACTTCAGCGGATACGATTGCAGGTTGGAACGTAGGGTGGGCACCGCCCACCGATTCCAACCCACCATCACAAATCCGAGCCGCGACCGTGAGGGAGCGAAAGTGGGCACCACCCACCAGCACTGCGTATCCCATCGCTGCGACGACCCTTCCACGTGGGGGCTCGGCGGCCCGGCCGTGCGCCTGGGGATACGCCTCGTCAAGGGGATTTCACCGGCCCAGGTCGAGAGAATCGAGCATGCTCAGCGTGACGGCCCGTTCACTTCCGTCGCCGATCTCGCCAAGCGCTCCGGCGTATCGCGGGCGACGCTCGCCCGTCTGGCGGCGGCCGACGCCGTGCAATCGCTGGGTCTCTCTCGGCGCGAGGCGGTCTGGAAGGTACTCGCCCTGGCCGACGAGGCCCCCATGTTCGACGGCACCGAACCGGCTGAATCCGACCCCAACCTCCCCATCATGTCCGTGAAGGAAACCGTGTACGCCGACTACGACCGGCTGGGCCTGTCGTTACACGCCCATCCCATGTCGTTGATTCGCGAGGAAATGAGCCGCATGGGCGTTCAAACTTCCAAGGCCTTGCGAAACTCCTGCCAGGGAAAATGGATCAAGGTCGCGGGTCTGGTGCTGATCCGGCAAAGACCCTCCACGGCGTTGGGCATAGTTTTCTGCACGCTGGAGGACGAGACGGGTACGGCCAACCTCGTCATCCGCCCCACGATCTTTCAGAAATATCGCCGGGCGGCGCACGCCGCGGTGGCCCTGGTCGCCGAGGGCCGCGTCGAACGAAGGGGTGAAGTCGTGCATCTCCAGGTCAGCAAACTGGAGGACATGTCCAAAGCTCTTCACAAGCTGCGCAGCATCCCGCGGGACTTTCACTGACCTACGAGACCGTTCCAGATGTAGCGAATTGGACGCCGTGAAACTACAATTCCCACTCGACGAAAGAACCACATGGGACTTGACGGAGCAACCAATGTCCAAACCACGAGTGGCCGTCGTTTTCGGCAGCGATTCCGACTGGCCGGTAATGCAAGAATGCGTCGCCCAGCTTCGCGAGTTCGGCGAAGAGCCGTTCGTCGAGGTGATGAGCGCCCACCGCAACCCCGACCGCGTTCGTGACTTCGCCGTCCAGGCGGAGAAAAACGGCATCGACGTGATTATCGCCGCGGCCGGCATGTCCAACGCCTTGGCCGGCGCCGTGGCCGCCCACACCTGCCTGCCCGTGATCGGCGTGCCCCTGGCAAGCGGCTCGCTTCAGGGTTTCGACGCACTCCTCTCCACCGTGCAGATGCCGCCTGGCATTCCCGTCGCCACGGTAAGCGTGGGCGACGTGGGGGCGAAGAACGCCGCGCTGTTGGCCGTCCAGATCATCGCTCGTCACGACGAGAAGCTCGCCCGCGCCTATAGCAAGTTCAAATCGGAACAGGCCGACGCCGTCGCCGCCAAGAACAAGAAGCTTCAAGGGGATGTGGCCAAGTGACCGCCCAACCGGTCCCGCGGACGATCGAGTGGATAGGCGGCCTTGACGGCTACGTCTCCATGATCGACCAGACTCTGCTCCCCGAAAAGCTCGAAATGATCGAGTGCCGCGACAAGGAGACGATGTGGGAGGCGATCAAGCGGCTTTGCGTTCGCGGCGCGCCCGCGATCGGAATAGCGGCCGCAAGCGGCGTCGTGCTCGGAATCCGCGACTACCCCGGCGATGACCGCGGAGGATTTCTTGCTTGTTTGGAAGAAGTCTGCGCGCACTTGGCCACCTCCCGGCCGACGGCCGTAAACCTCTCCTGGGCACTCGAGAGAATGAAACGCCGTGCGCGAACGCTCGAAACTGCTGATATAACAGCCATGAAGGAGGCGCTTCTCGCTGAAGCCAAAAAGATCAGAGACGAAGACGCCGCCATGTGCCGCGCCATCGGCCGCAACGGTGTCGCCCTGATCAAGCCGGGGACCTCTGTGCTCACGCATTGCAACGCCGGTGGACTGGCCACCGCCGAGTTCGGCACAGCCCTGGCACCTCTTTACACTGCACATGAGCAGGGCATTCGCTTTAGCGTCTATGCCGACGAAACTCGCCCACTATTACAGGGCTCACGTCTCACGGCATGGGAGCTTCAACGTGCGGGAATCGACGTCACCGTACTCTGTGACAGCATGGCCGGGGCGCTCATGAGCGAAGGCAGAGTCGATCTCGTGATCACCGGTGCGGACCGGATCGCCGCTAATGGAGACGTCGCCAATAAAATAGGCACTTACAGCGTGGCTGTTCTTGCGCACACGCACAACATCCCGTTCTACGTGGCCGCCCCAAGCACTACGTTCGACCTGTCCATCGCCAGCGGTGCCGAAGTACCGATTGAGCATCGCGATGCAAATGAAATACGCCGCGGACTGGGCGCCCCGACCGCCCCGGCGGACGTGCCCTGTTATTCGCCCGCGTTCGACGTAACGCCCGCGCGGCTCGTCCGCGGCATCATTACGGAATCCGTGTTAATCAGCCCGGTAAATGCCGATACGATCGCCAGGGCGATAGTAGACGCCAATCGCGTATCAACGAGGTAATCCGCCCTTCGGCGGAGTATAGCCGGGCACGGCCGTGTGTCCGACCAGACGGGTTGGGAAAATGTGTCTGCGTGGCTTGCAGCCCACGTGCGCGACCCGTATACTTCCCCCGGTCTGACGTGGCTTGGCGATTGTCGGCGGGGCCGTCCGCGGGGGCGGGCTTGGCTCGGTACCGGCGTTTGTTGGGGTTTGAACATGCGTATTCGCTTGGGCTTCGCCGCGAAGTGCGCGGGGTTGCTGCTGACGGGTGGCTTCTTGATGGCCGGAATCGGTACGACGTGCAGCAGTTTCGTCACCGAAACGGCCTTTGAAGCCTCCAACACCTCGTTCATTTTCGACTGCGACACGGCGTTTGGAGGAGTGTTTGAACTCGAATCGCTGTTGCTTGATTGTAGCCAAACAACCGGTCCGTAGGTTTCGCAGCGGATCGAGCCTGCCGCGATGGGCCCTGCGCGCAGGTGTATTTGCAGTCGTGACGTTGGTTTGAGAAACGCAATCCGCTGCACCCGCCCATTGGGCGGCCCGGCTGTAAAGGAATATGAACAATGCCTCCTTCGAAGGGTAAAGTCCGGCGGCGCATAAAATGGGCCGCCGGCGCGATGCTTGCCTCGGGCTTGCAATTCGGTCTTGTGGAATCTTGCGACGACCGGCTGATCAATTTCACGCGCTTTGCCGATCCGTGCGGTACGATCTTCACTTGTGCCCCGGGCTCGTTCGAGACCAACGCCGCCGAGATCGGAGACGAGTGCGTTGACCCCACGTGTACCGTCCCCGGCGGATGTTCCGACGTGCAGCCTCTCGGAACGATTCGTGATCTACCCGGCTGCTGAAGCGCGTGCCGCGTTCGTACTTCTTCGCGCCGTCGGGGCGCGTGCGTGCTGACTAGTTGCGTGCTTTGCGTCGGGAGCCGCCGCGTGCGTAGCACTCCGCACCAGGCCGTCTTGGAGAATCCTTGAATGAAGAGAGTTCACAGAATTGGCCGCCTCGCGGCGCTGATTATGACCGGGGGATGCCTCTTGCAGGCAGCAGGTTGCGCCGCCGGTCTCAGTCCCATACTCTTCAGCATCGTCGAGTCCACCGTCTTGAGCGTGCTGACAGGCGCCCTATTTCCGCCATAAGACTTGCGTATTGGCTGAGCATCCGCTCCGCCTCAAGTCGGCGCCGCGCCGCGCGTCGTGCCCTTAGGTTCGGTTACTCCAGCGCCCGCCGGGAGTGCGCGGGCCCGTATGGGCCATGACTTCTAGGATGGACCGCACCGACATCTGTGACAAGTTCATCGACTCTCTGTCGCGCGAGCTCTATCCCTTTCAAGAGGACGCCCTTCTTGCCTGGTTCGAGTCGGACAACGGCCTTCTGGTCACTGCGCCGACCGGGATGGGAAAGACCCTAATCGCCGAGGCGGCCGTCTTCGAAGCCCTGCACACCGGC
>Ga0326597_10012429_pt1 | contig 11223 bp, 6 predicted proteins | sample RVTome_12_FD_203789 | JGI IMG/M metagenome (GOLD analysis project Ga0326597, IMG submission 203789) | Soil microbial communities from uranium-contaminated site in the Upper Colorado River Basin, Wyoming, United States - RVT100D185 | ecosystem: Environmental > Terrestrial > Soil > Contaminated >... | reverse complement strand
ACTCAGTAGCGCGACACAGACACCGGCGGTCGGTGAGATCGGAGTAACCCGGCCGATCCGGACCATCACTTCGAAGGCGAGCTTCTGGATGGCGATCGATTTCTCGTCGGCATCGATGGTGCCGGCGGGCAGTGTCTTCGCCAACGAGACGGGCTCTCCAAACCTCACATAGACGTTGCCATGGCGACGTCGAAGCTGTGAGAGCGCATGTACCACCCAGGAGATGCTTTCGCTCTGTTTGGCTTCGCCGCGCTGCTCCCTGGCGTAATCGGCGACGTCGTGGATCTGGTCGTAGGCGATCGAGACCGGTAACAGGATGATGTCTTCAGCTTTCTGCCGAAGGTACGACTCGGTCACATAGCTGAGCATCCCGAACTTGGGGGGGAGGAGCTTTCCGGATCGGCTCCGTCCGCCTTCGAGATACCACTCGATCGGGAAGCGTTTTTCGATCAGGAAGTCGATGTACGAGCGGAGAGCGAACTTATAGATCGGCTTGTCCTTGAACGTGCGCCTGATGAAAAAGACCCCGGATCGGCGGATGATCTGGCCGACCGGAAAGAAATTCATGTTTATGCCACCGGCAGTGTGGTTAGGTGGCCGGTTGTTCTCCCACAAGATGTATTGAAGCATCAAGCGATCCAACTGGCTTTTGTGCGAAGGGAGGAAAATCAGTGAATGTTGCTCGCCCATTTCATACAGCTGGTTTAAGCGGTCGGCGTCATAGTTGATCGATCCGTAACCTTGCCGGTATATCCAGCTGATCAGGTTGGCGGCCAGGTCGATAACAAGCGGAGAGTGGGTCGCCGCAATCTCTTTGAGATTGCCGATGGCTTCCTTGTGGATGGTTGCGTATGTCTTGCCGGTTTCTTTGGTCAGAAGGGAAATCCCGTCTCGGAAGGAACCGGTCCTCACGATTTCCTCGGTCAGGAACTTAGGAACCTTGTAACGGTTGCCTCGTACGTGGCGTTCGGATCGTTCGAGGGTCAGCCAGGCTCTACGCGAGACGAACTCCCGGAGGGAGACCACGTCGTCGGAGGCTTTCCACGCCTCCCTGAGTTCGGCGGCACCGGCTGGTTGGCCGAGCACGATCTGGCAGCGATCAGGAAACCTGCTGAGAAAGAGGTTTTGCCGAAGCCCGTTCGGATCCCGGGGGTCTCCGAATTTGAGAAGATCCGGGAGCCGGACAGATCGTGTTCCATCCCGATCGGGTGCTTGCCACACCACCCGAACCGGCACGATGAGGGGGTCGTCGCCCCGGCCCAATCGGGCTTCGAGTCGTGGATCGGGCCGGACTCCAGGGCGACGTCGGCGTGAAGGCGGGATCCGGATCGTCTCGTAGTCATGACCAACCCGACTAGCCCAGTTGGCAATCAACCGTTCTTCGAGCCGGCTGGAAGCATCAGCGAGCAAGACGGTCGGTCGCTCGGCGGACCCTGGCCACCCGGGCTCGGTTGGAAGGGGTCGATCGTATGCCATGATCGCGATCCTACGCACGAAAACAGTAGGACGTGTGGTCGTCGACCACCCCCACCGCCTGAAGATAGGCGTACATGATCGTGGGGCCGACGAACGTGAATCCCCGTTTCTTGAGGTCTTTCGACAACCTCAGTGACAGGTCGGTTTGGGCCGGAATCTCTCCCAGCGATCGTGGGCGGTTGACGATCACCGCTCCGTCCGTCCAGTTCCACAGGTAGCCGGCGAACGATCCGGAATCGGCCTGGACCTCAAGGAACCTCTGCGCATTCTTGATGGCGCCGGCGATTTTGAGGCGGTTCCGAATGATGCCCGCATCCTCGAGGAGGCGGGCTTCGTCTCTGGCCGAGTAGCCCGCAACGGTGTTCGGGTCGAAGTCGGCAAATGCCTGTCGATACGCGGTGCGGCGCCCGAGGATGGTTCGCCAACTGAGGCCGGCCTGGGCGCCCTCAAGAATGAGGAACTCGAACAGTTTTCGATCGTCCCTGACCGGCACGCCCCATTCGGTGTCGTGGTAGGCGGCGTACAGATCGTCGCCATCGGGGACCCAGTCGCAGCGGATTGGCATCGTGGCATCCTAGGGGGGGTAGGGTGCCGACATGCGGTTGGTTGTTCAGCGGGTTCGTCATGGGTCGGTGGTGGTTGATGATCGTGTGGTCGGATCGATTGGTGCCGGTCTACTGGTTCTGGCCGGTACCACGCACGGCGATTCGGAAACGGATGTGCGGGTTCTGGCGGACAAGCTGGTCAACCTCCGGGTATTCCCCGACTCCGAAGGAAGAATGAACCGATCGTTGCTCGATACCGGGGGACAGGTCTTACTGGTAAGTCAGTTCACTCTGTACGGTTCGGTCAGGCGCGGTAACCGCCCGTCGTTCACAGGAGCTGGAGATCCCCTTGAGGCGGCTCGACTTCTCGACCGGCTGGCGACTGAGATAGCGGATCGTGGTGTTCGAGTGGCCGGTGGGGAATTTGGTGCTTCGATGGAGGTGTCCTTGCTCAACGATGGGCCCGTGACGTTGATTCTGGAGTCCGTGGCAGGCAAGCTCCGCTAGGACTCCAACCAGGCCTTCCCTTCCGGGCAGAAGCGGAGGAAGTCGCAACCGGAGCAGCTACTGGACGGGACTGGGTCGAATGCCTGAGCGCCGATACCGTCGGCAATGCCCGACAATCGGTTCTTGGCGGTGTCCATCCAAGCGTCATCGATGTGTTCGGTCCGCTCGGTCAGGCTCCCGCCCCCGAGGTAGGCAAACGTGGCGATCATCTGCTCCGGTGGGGTGGGTCCGAGGGATCCCCGGTCGATGGCCACTGCATAGGCCTGGAGCTGAACGTTCATCGCCGGGTTCTCAGAGGGTCGCCCCGACTTGAAGTCGACGATTTCCCACGTTCCTGGGTGTTCCTCATATACGGCATCGATCCGACCGCGGATTCGCATGCTGTCATGGACAAACTCGAATGGTGCTTCGATAAGGCGGGCAGCAAGGGTCGAGAATCGCGACTGTTCGAAGACGGTGAACGCACTCGCCACATCCGATGGGCCGGAGTCGGGAGCATCGTAGAAGTCGTCGGTGACCTCCTCAAAAGGTACCGCTCCGCGCTGGAACAATTCGATCTTGCGATGAACGTCGACTCCGCGCCGAGCTGCGGCCGAGGAGCGCCGGGGGAGGCGATCGACCTCGGACCAGTAGTACCGTTTAGGGCAGCTGGCGTATGTGACCAGAGACGTGACCGATGTGGCGAGCGGGGCGGGACTGGTTGGACTGACCAGGTCGTCAGGCAGGTCGAGGAGTATTTGCTGGAAGTCGGTCACGGCCTGATCGTAGGTCGATCGCACGCCAAGTTGGTCGGCCTGGCGGCTTGCCCAACCGGGGTCGGCGAGCGTGGCACGCAATGCGCCATCCCATCCATCGGGGAAAGTCGGATCGGGCGAACCGGTCAGGGGTGGCCGGCGGAGGGACTCTGGTCGAACCGGGTCGTCGGCGGTGCCGAGGTCGATGACGTCCGGCTGTTCGGCGGCGAGTTCAAAGAGCCGGCTTGGCTTTCCGGCTGTCTTGCGCACCTCGGTAGTTCCGTGCCAGGTTGCCCCGGTCAACGTCAGCCATCGACGGGCCCTGGTCACCGCGACGTAAGCGATGCGCCACTCCTGGTCAAGATCTCGCCGGCGCAACAGGTCGCGTCGTTCTGCCTCAGTCATGGTCGCGTTGATAGGTGGCAGCGTATGTCGGTCAAGGCGTAGTTCGTACGGGAGCATGTATGGATGGCGAAATGGATCGTCCGAGACCCCGGATGAACTCGGGAAGTTCTTGTCGTACAAAGCGGGTATGAACACCGCGTCCCATTCGAGGCCTTTGGAGCGATGAACCGTCAGGAGAGCAACGGCGTCTTCTCCTGACAGACGGGCCGTATCGAGTTCTTCGGTCTGCTCTTCAACCATGAGGGTGAGATAGTCGACGAACGCCCGCAACGATGGGCGCCCTTCGAGCGGGCTCCATCCTTCTGCGAGATCGAGGAAGCGGTAGAGGTTCAACCGCGCCGACTGGCGGGCGGCGGCCGGCATGGCGGCCACCTCCGGCCAGGCGCCGGTCCTCGACAGAATCTGGCGAACCAGCTCGATAAGGTTGACGCCCTGGGCGGCCTCGAGCAGGCTCCGATAGGTGCTGTGCAGGTGTACCAGGGCGTCGATAGTGCGGTCGTCGAGTTGATCGACCCGGAGTTGATCGTCGTGACCCTGGCTCCCCCCATCGTCGCCTTGCGTCGACGTAAGTTGGTCGAGGCCCTCGATCATCGAGCGGCCCAAGTCAGGTTGGTTCCGTACCCATCGCGACAGTGGTTTGACGTCGTGCATGCCGAGTCGATAGCGGCTGCCCATCGCGATACGGATGAAGGCCGGTTCGTCGGAGGGATTGTCAAGCAGGCGTAACCAGGCGAAGACATCGGCCACCTCGGGTATGCCGAGAAGTCCGCCGAGGTTGGCCACCTCCACGGGAATCCCGTACTCCTCGAGAGCGCCTCGGATGGCCTCGATGTCTTTGTTCTTTCTGAAGAGAACGGCGATTTCTTTCCAGGCGATGCCCTGCTCCTCGTGGAGCGCCAGCACTTGTTCGGCGATGAAGTCCGCTTCGTCGACTGCATTGCCCTCCCAACGCACGCTGACTGCCGCCGGACTCGCCTCGTCGAGGGCGCGTAGTGGGTCGGTGACTTCTCCGAGTTCCTTTCGTATGCGATTGGCCAGGTTCAAAATGGTTTGGCCGGATCGGCGGTTGAGTGTCAACGGGTAGGTCGGTGCTGGTGACCCGTCGAGGTTGGGGAAGTGTTGGCCGAACCCTGAAAAGTTCGCCAGAGATGCGCCCCGCCACTCATAGATGGTCTGGTCGGCATCTCCAACGGCCGTTATCGGGAATCCGTCCCCGAACAGCTTGCGAAGCAGTTCGCGTTGGGCCGGGTTGGTGTCCTGGTATTCGTCGAGATACACCGCGTCGTAGCGACCGCGAATGCGAGCTGCCAGGTCGGGGTAGTCGCCGGCGAGCTGGTTGGCTCGCAGGATCAGGTCACCGAAGTCGGCGACACCCAGGCGTCGTTTCTCCTGTTCGTACCGTTCGATAATGCCGAGAATCTCCTGTCGGGTCTCCCATAGTTCGTCGAGCTGGGATGGCATGAGTCCGGCCAGGTGGGCGGGTTCGGCCAGGTTGTCGGCCAGAGCGGCGGCGAGCCGGGCCGGCCGGTCGAGTATCCCGCTCCAGGTGATGTTCAGGTGCCGGTAGGTACCGCCTTCCAAGGCATCGTGGAAGAGCTGACGGGCAAACGTCGGCGTGATGAGCTGCGTATCACGCTCCACGCCTACCAGCGGCCCGAACTCACTGAGAATCTGATGGGCGAAACCGTGATAGGTATGGATCTCCACGGTGCGGGCCGGATCGATGCGATCGGCCAAAACCTCACGGACCCGGTCTGCGAGCTCGGCGGCGGCTTTGTTGGTGAACGTGATGCCCAGGATTCGCTCGGGATCCGCCCCCGAGTCGATGAGGTGAGCGATGCGATGGGCGAGAGTGGTGGTTTTGCCGGTTCCGGCCCCGGCGGCAATCCGCATCGGACCGATCGGGGCACCGACGATGGCCGACTGCTCATCGCTTGGTAAGAATGCGGTCATCGGACAAATGCCTCTCGTCCTTCAGGCCAGAGTGGGCACACCAGTTTTACGGAGCAGTTATTGCAGTGCGCGCCGATCCGGGGGGTCCAATCTTCGGCCCGGATTCCCTCGGCGATTTCGGCCATGGACGCGAGAACCTCATCGAGGCGTGATGGATCGAATGCCACCCACTTCTTCTTCCGGTCGGCGGCCGGATACCAGAACTCGGCTTCGGTTGGCGTGCCGTGTTTGAGGACCTGGGGGTCCTTTTGGGCCGCCGCCAGGTAGAACGCCAGTTGTATGGATTCAGCGGCCTCGGCCTGGGTGGGGATGCTCGTTGAGGTCTTGTAATCGACGACCCGGAGTTCACCCTCGGCCTGCCGTTCTATACGATCGGCCCGGCCATTCCAGGTGGTGTCGTTGATGTCCATCGTCAGCGTATGTTCGAGAATCACCGCCGTGGCTCCCGGGCGGATCCAGTCGGTGTACAACTCGGTCAGTAGTTTGGTGGCCTTGTTGTACCAGGCCAGTTGGCGAGCTCCGACGTCCAAGTCGTACGTGCCGAACAGTTCGTCGAGCCATCGCAGTGCGTCGTCCAGGGTGGAGCGGTCGGTGCCGCTTCCGACGGCGCCGCGCTCGGCCTGTTCGAGCACGTCGTGGATCAGGCTTCCGAACGTGGCGTAGCGTCCGAATTCGCTGGCAATGCCGAGACGCCGCTCGAATGCGTACCGTCGTGGGCAGGCGTCATACGAGGTGGCCTGGCTCGGGGAGAAGGTTGCTTCGTCGGGGATCAACCCGTGATCGCCCCCGCGGGGGCGGACCCCTGCAAACTCAAGTGGGTGACGAACGGAGCGGTTCGGTCTGCGGGCCAGGACTTCTGCGGCGGCCAATCGGATGCCAGCTCCTACTGCCGGATCGGTGAGTCGTCGCCTGAGCAGCGCTTCGGCCTCAAGTGGCGTGACAGGGATCTCGTCGGTTTCGTCGACAACGTTGATCGGAGCGTCGTCGTCGAGCGCCGCCAGGAAGCGGCTTGGTCGTTTGTCCGTTTCGTCGATACCAGCCGATGTGGCGGTCCAAATGGCGTGGCGGGCGGCCCGGGTGGTGGCCGTGTAGGCGAGCCGCCGTTCCTCGGCCAGCCGGAAGCGGAGGCTGTCGGCGATGTCGTGGTTGGGGGACAGCAGATGCGGTTGAAGAAGGGAACGGTTCCTTCGCAGGTCGGGGAAGGTGCCTTCGGTTGCGTCGGCGATGAAGACCACATCGAATTCAAGTCCTTTGGACTGATGAAGGGTCGTGAGCGTCAATCGGTCGCCATCGGGCCGGAACGAGAGAAGCGGGTTGGCTTCGAAGTCGTCCTGCTCCGTGAGCTTCCCGTATGCGTGCAGGCCCACATGAGGGTCCCTCTCGAATTGGCGCTCCACCGCCTGGGCGAGCGCCGACCAGGCGGCCCGATAGGGAGCCGCCGACGGAGAGGCCACCAATCCTTCGAATTGGGGGAGCGTTGACCAGATGTACCAGAACCCGTCCACGCCCGGAAGCTCAGTCGCCCAGGTGTTATCCCGGATGAGAGTTGCCAGCGGCCCAAGCCACTCTGAGTCGTAGGCCTCGAGAATTGTCGCCCAGTCGTTGCCGGTTGATCGGCGCAGACGAAGTAAGTCGCGCTCGGTGGCCAAAGCCGTTCGAAACAGCGGGCCGAGGAGCAGCCGGCGAATCGCCCGATCACAGTCGTCGGCTGGACCGGTTCCCACCCTGGCATCGTGGTGATGGGCGACGTTGGCGATATCGAACACGGCCCGGACGCCCGGATGATCGGCCAGGCGAGCATCCGGTGAATCGTGCGGAATGGCGCGCCGTTCAAGCGCACGCGATAACTCTGCGAGAAAGCGCCGTTTGGATCGAACCAGGACAGCCATCTTTTGATAGGGGACCGACTCTGTGACGTGCATCTGCTGAACCCTTTTGGCGATCCATTCGGCCTCGTGGGACTGTTGCGTGAACAGCAAACGCTCAAGCCTTCCGGCGTGAGGCGCCGGAATTACCGGGCGGATGGCTTCGGCGTGAGGGACGAGGCGATTCGCAGCGTCAAGGATGACCGCGGGTACACGAAAAGACGTTGTCAGAACGTACTGTTTCACGGGCTGGTCAGGGCTTGCGAATCGGTCGCCGAACCGATCAACGTTGTCGAGTTCGGCACCCCGGAACGAATATACGGACTGGAGGGGGTCGGCCACCACCGTCAGATTGCGTCGCCGCTCGGTAACCCCGCCGAGCAAGGCAGCCTGCGCGGCTGTGGTGTCCTGGTACTCGTCGACAAGGACGTAGTGATATTGGTTGGAGAGGGCATCCTGGATGTCGGTTTGCCCGGCCAACTCGACTGCTCGAGCCTGCAGTGTTCCGTAGTCGATTCGATCCGAGCCGGCGATCTCCTTGAGGTACTTGGCACGAAACGCCACCAGGCCCCGCCAGTCTGCCCGGGGTGCGGCCAGGGCAGACAACGCAGCATCATCGAGCAGGTATTCCTGGGACCGCATGATGAAGTCGGCTACCTCTTCGGCGAAACTACGGCTATCCAGTAGTGGCCGAAACGGCAGCGGCCAATCAGCCCGGGTTTCGGTTGCGAGTAGTCCGGCGACGACGCTCACATGCTCGGGGCCGGTCAGCAGGGTGGGCATGGTGTTCCATCCGAAAGCGGCCGGGGCGTGCGCCTCGAGCAGTCGGTACGCAAAACTGTGAAAGGTCGAGACACTCAGTCCGGAGATCTGCGCGGGTGCGGCGGCGGTGATGGTGTCGCGCAGTCGAGATGCCCCCCGTCGAGAAAACGTAAGAACGAGAATCTGAGAGGGAGCGACACCGGATTCGAGGATGGCGGCGGCCCGACGAGCCAGAAAGGTTGTCTTACCCGTGCCGGGCCCGGCGACAATCAGTTGGGGGCCGTTGAGCAAGGCAAGGGTATGGTCCCAATCGTCGGGGTTGATACGCTCGGCAGTCACGGCCTGATAGACCCTAGACGGGCATCATGCCGCGGTTGGCAGCGAGACCGGGGTCTCTTGAATAACCGTGAAACCGATGCCGGCTTCAGTCAGTGCTCGTTCGGCTTGGGTCAGGAGGTGTTCTGTCATGTCGTTCATACGTATACCGTACGCCGGGGGTGTGACAGAATCTGCGGCATGATCATCCGACCCCTGGTTTCGACTGACGTCGTTGATGCGGTGGCACTGAACAACCGCGAGGTTCCCCACGTGGGACCGACCGACCACGAGCATCTGACCCGCTTTTTGGACTATCCCGGAGTCGTGTGGGTTGTCGAGATGGACGGCGCGTTGACGGGACTGATGGTGGCCTGTGAACCTGGCTCGACCTATGAGTCGACCAATTACCGCTGGTTCGACGAACGGTCAGACGATTTCATCTATGTAGACCGGATTGTCGTAGCGCCATCGGCGAAGGGAATGGGGATCGGTCGGGTTCTCTATGACCGCCTCGCCGAGGCATACCGCGGGATCGCCCTTCAGATGACCTGCGAGGTCAACCTTGATCCCCCCAATGAAGGCTCGATGGCGTTTCACGTGCGAATGGGGTTCCGGCAGGTCGCCACCAAGTTGGATGGCTTGAAGACGGTTGCCCTGCTCTCTCGTGATCTGGGTTAGCGCCGACCCGACATGAGGAGACGCAGCACGTACCAGAACATGAGTGCCACGGAGGCGAACAAGTCGATCGCCGCCCCAACGTAGGCGTCTTCCGGGTAGTGGTGCATGATGTTCGATGTGTCGTACAGGACCGTTGCTCCGGCGAACACGACCATGCCGATTGAGAATGCCGTTCCCAGCTGGAACCCGAATAAGACCGACGCAATGATGAGGCCTAGGGCGCCAAAGCCGATCCACATCAGGGCGGTCCGCATGAACGAGAAGTCTTTGCGGGTGACGAACACGATCCCGGTAAGCACTGCGAACCCGATGACGGTGATCGCCGCCGCCGAGGAGATTACTCCAGGGAAGTACGAGTCGGCGATGAACAGCAGAGGGGCGAAGAAGACCGCTTCGAACACGATGTAGGCGCCGAGCGCGGCATATTGGGTCGGGGTCGACGAACCCGAGCGGGCGAAGCGCCTGCTCAGGCTGGCGAGAAGAATGAAGCCGCCCATGAACAGCAACCAGTTCGTGTTGAAGGCAAAGTCGGCGACTCGCTGGGCAATCCCCGTTGCGAACAGTATGTATTCGACGCCTGCAAAGGCCAGGATCGATAGGAAGAGCAACCGGTACGTCTTGGCGATAAAGGCGGCCCGGCGCTGGACCGTGGTCTGGGCGACCGGAATCGGGCTGGTTTGTTCGAACATGCATGACCTCCGGCCGTAATACTAGGGCTGGGGAGCACCTATCGGCCATCCGGCTGAGGGCGGCCCGGCGAGCCGGTGTACTCGGTGAGCAATTCGTCGAATAGTCGGATGGACTCGTCGGAATACCGTGGGCTGGCTTCGCCGCCGAACTCCAGCCACATGGTGTTGAACGAGCCGGGATGGTTCTCTTTCGCCCATTCGTAGAACGGTGCGAAGAAGTCCTGGCCGTAGGTTTTGACGTCGAACGGGTCGTCCGTCGCCGTCACTTGTCCCGCTTCGACCCGCACGGTGATGGTACCCGGTTTGTCGATACCTTCATGGCGCGTCAGGCGATTCGTAAGCGAGTACGAGCAGGTGACGCTTCCCGGCCCCTCTGGCTGACATTCGGGATCGGCCAGTTGCCAATCGAAGACCTGGAGCCACTCGAAGTAGGACGGCATTTCGGCCTGCCGGAAAACCCGGCCAGACACTCTGAAATTTCCCGGGCCGAGGATCTCGGCCATTGCCGGGAAGTCGAAACGATTCCGAAGCGTCAGGTACCGCCCGGCGACTCCCAGCGGGCTGGTGTATTCGGTCAGGTATTGGTCGAATAGCCGCCTGGCTTCGTCGCTATATTCTACTGTGGAGAGGTCACCGGACAAGTTCCACATGACGTGTGCAGAATCCGGATGGTTCTCGCTGACCCAGTCTCGAAATGGTTCATAGTATGCGGCGTCGTAGGTGCTCGTATCGAAGGACTCGTCGACCGTGACCACCTGGTCGTCCCTGGTCACATAGGTAACCATCCCGGTTGCCACGGAGTTTCCCTGGCGGCTCAGGCGATTCGAAACGGTATAGCTGCACTTGACAGTGCCCGGCCTGGTTTCTTCGCACTGTGGCGACGTGAGCGTCCAGTCGAAGACTCGGAGCCAATCCACGTACGCTGCCAGTCGGTCGCGTTCGACCGTGGTTCCCAGAAACATGAACCGGCCGGATCCCAGCAACTGGTTTATCTCTTCGGCATCAAAGGCACTGCGGGCAGCGAGAAACTGGTGCGCCTTGCCTACCGCGTCCACCGACCCGCCAGGTGTCGAGGTAGTAGTAGGAGTTTGGCCCCTCGCTTCGTTGAGAAGCGGATCTCGCGTGGGTAGGTCACTAGCCCAAAGCCCGATGCCGATCGAACCAGCGACTATGCCGGTCATCACCAGGCCGACTCTGAGGCGGAGCCAAGCTGGGGGAGTGTGCTGAAGCGGCGGTGTCGGTAGATCTTGCATGTGGCGATCCGTTTCATCGATGGCCCGTTGGTCATGGT
>Ga0326597_10012428_pt1 | contig 11224 bp, 10 predicted proteins | sample RVTome_12_FD_203789 | JGI IMG/M metagenome (GOLD analysis project Ga0326597, IMG submission 203789) | Soil microbial communities from uranium-contaminated site in the Upper Colorado River Basin, Wyoming, United States - RVT100D185 | ecosystem: Environmental > Terrestrial > Soil > Contaminated >... | reverse complement strand
CATCGGGGAGACGACTTTTGCGACCAGGGTGGATTACGGGACAGGAAGTTCTCCTTCCTCGGTTTTTGCTTCCGATTTGGACGGAGATGGAGACGTGGATTTGACAACGGCAAACGCATCGGGCTCGGTTTCAGTTTTGAAGAACATCGGGGATACAACTTTTGCGACGAGGGTGGATTATTCAGTGGGAACCGATTCTCGGTCAGTTTTCGCTTCCGATCTGGACGGAGATGGAGACTTGGATTTGGCAACGGCAAATTTGGGAAGCAACACAGTCTCAGTCTGGGAGAACTACGGAGATGGAACCTTTGTCAACAGAATGGACTATCCTGCAGGAAGCATTCCTCGGTTAGTTGTTGCTTCTGATTTAGACGGGGATGGAGACGCTGACTTGGCTGTGCCAAATTTTGGCTCAAATAATGTCTCAGTTTTTCTTGGTATTCCTACCTTAGAAGTCACCATCGGTGTTGACATTGTTGCTGGCTGGAACATGATTTCCAATCCGGTTACTCGTGCTGCAAACACCGACTCAGTCAGACAACTGTACCCAAGCTCAGTATTTCTCCATGCTTTTGCCTTTGATCCGGGTACGGGTTATGTGCAAAGCTTCACGATGCCAAACGGCCCCGGCTTCTGGGGAAAGTTCCCCGCTCCTGAGACGAACAACATAACTGGGATTCCGCGCACAAGTGACTCAATCAGTGTTTCTGCTGGTTGGAATATGGTGGGAATGATTTCCTACCCTGTTGACACAGCAACGGTAGTCAGCGTGCCCCCAGGGCTGAGAGCATCGGATTGGTACGGATTTTCAGGCAGCTACGCGGCGGTGAGCCAACTCCTACCGGGAAAGGCCTATTGGGTGAAATCGAATGGTGCTGGAAAGTTTGTTTTCACCAGCGGGCTGTTCAGTATGGTTTCCAAAACAGGCCAGGCCGCGAAGTAGCAACGCTGCTGAATGAGGAGATGCAGCCGGGAAGCTATGAGGTGGTGTGGGAGGCAAGCGGGATGGCCCCGAATTCTTCGGGGCAAGCGAGCGGCGTGTATTTTTACCGGTTGACGGCGGGAACATTTACAGAAAGCAAGAAGCTCGTTCTCCTTCGCTAACGCTTCCGCCTTCGCTACGCTTCGGCGCCTGCCTGCCGAAGCGGCAGCGCAGGCAGGGACAAGCCGGAGAATAAATGTTGATGCGGTAGGCTATGAAACCGGAGAGAGTGCCTTTGATTCAGCGTACAGTGTCTCCGGTGCAATATCTTGCTCGTGCGGCCACACTACAGTGCCAAACGCTATTCGTGCTTGCTTGAAGTATGCAAGGTCCTGGAGCTCAATGAAGACACCCTTATCGAGATATGGTCGGGCGTCAAACACCCGCTGTTCGCCGCTGTCGAAAACAAGAACAAGTGAATAATCATCCTGTGGTGTGACGGAAACGACTTTGTGCATAGCAGACTATTTCAATGGCTCGATCTTGAATACTTGTTGACCCTCGACGGCAAGGCGCCAATTTGCAAGGAGTTCTTCGTGATGAATTTCAAGCCAGGCAAGAACAAGTCGTTGCTTTGATGGCGGGATGGATCCTTCGAGAATGCGACCGTCAGGAATTGTGATCACTGCTTCCTCATCGCCATACTGCGCATGGATGTGGGGAAGCTTGTGTTTCTTGTTGTCGAAGTAATACATCAGAATAATAATCCCATAAAACATCGATATAACGGGCATGGATTAGGCTCGATGGTGTTTTCATGGTCAATAATAACTGATTGACAAATAATAATCAACTTTTCACCATCGTTGTTTCCGCTCCATCAGTGAAGGAGATACCAAAGGAGCATGCCCTTGAGCAAAACTACCCCAACCCGTTCAATCCGTCAACAAATATCGGATTTCGGATTGCGGAATTCGGACTGGTACGGCTCAAAGTGTACAACGTGCTTGGCCAGGAAGTCGCAACGCTGGTGAATGAGGAGATGCAGCCGGGAAGCTATGAGGTGACGTGGTCCGCCAAAGGCGGATCCGCCTCCGGCGGAGATGCTTACAACTTGCCAAGCGGTGTGTACTTCTATACCCTGCAAGCCGGGGCGTTTCACGCAACAAAAAAGCTCGTTCTCCTTAGATGAAGAAACAGACACAGGCAGTTGTCGGAGATTGAGCCAGGCCCTTGATTGATTTAGTGAGTAGTGTTCGCTACCATAGAGCGTAGTTGTGAGAGTCCCATATCAAGGAGGTTCGCCTTGAGACCGCTCTGGCCCTGCATATACTGCTCACGGATTCTCGTATTTGTTCTGCTGTTCCACTCCCCGCCCTCCTTCGCTCAAGTTTTCGATCCAACCAGCGCCTCCTGTTCGACAACCACAGTCGGGCGCATCCCGATCAATGATCTCGGTACCGGAACCTATCAAGGATATGAAGGTGGCGTGTATCCCGGTGGACTCAACCAGCCGCCGCCCGTGCATCTCGCGGGAGGTTTGGCAATGGCCGATCAGGTCTTCCCGCGCAACGTCGCGGGTGGTAGTGATCCGGTCAATGGGAGGATTGTCCTGCTTTCCATAGGCATGTCAAACGCAACGCAGGAGTTCTCGGTGTTCAAGGCAATGGCCGACACAAGCGCTCTCAAGAATCCGCAGCTGACCATTGTCGATGGCGCGCAGGGTGGGCAGACCGCGGCCATCATCGCAAACCCCGCTGCCAACTTCTGGAATGTCGTTGACCAACGACTCGCCGCTGCAGGCGTAACGCGACAGCAAGTGCAGGTTGCATGGGTGAAGGAGGCCGATGCAAACCCGACTGCCGCGTTCCCCCGTCACGCCGAGGTACTCGATAGCGAGTTCGTTCTGATCGCACGGAATCTCAAAATGTTCTATCCCAACATCAGCCTCGCGTACTGGTCGAGCCGAACGTATGGCGGCTACGCAACAACAACGTTGAATCCCGAACCATACGCGTACGAATCCGGCTTCGCTGTAAAGTGGACAATAACTCGACAGATCAACGGCGATACCGCCCTCACGTACACCGGCACAAATGCCCGCGCACCATGGCTTGGATGGAGTGCATACCTGTGGGCCGACGGACTCGTACCACGAAGTGACGGGCTCACCTGGCTCTGCGACGATTTTGTCAGTACTGATCGCACCCATCCCTCCCCTTCGGGACGCCGGAAAGTCGCCCAGATGCTTCTGAACTTCTTCTCAACGGACACAACCGCGAAAGGGTGGTTTACGGCAGGGGGACCCACAAGCACCGACCCGGAGCTCACAACGAGCATCCCAACACGATTTTCAATTGCTCAGAACTACCCCAACCCGTTCAACCCGACTACGACGATCAAATTCTCCCTTCCCTCAACTGTAGAGACGTCGCATGCAACATCGCTACAGGTATATGACCTCCTCGGACGCCATGTTGCAACGCTCATCAACGAACCAAAAGCCGACGGCAGCTATGAGATCACATGGAATGCAGAAGGTCTCGCAAGTGGTGTGTATCTCTATCAGCTAGAAGGGATGCAGAACGACGGGCGGATGATCTTTACAAGGGCGAGGACGATGCTTCTTCTGAAATAGACGATCAGCAGCCGGTCTGATCCATCGCAACCGAGATCCTAGAACTCGTCTTCCCCAAATCCTTCTTCCCTCTCTCTGTCCTGATCGCGGGCGTAATCGTTGATGGTGAACCGAACCGTCAACATCACCACGGGGGATTCCATCCGGTGATAGTTGTAGGAGGAGAAACCGGGACCTTCAGAACTGAATTCGTGCCGGGCGGTCTTCAACACGTTCTGAACCTGTAGGGTAAGCGACAGTTTCTTGTTCAGGAACTCCTGCCTGGCGGCAACATCGATCGAAACGAACCCTTCCCTCCTTCCCTGGGGCAACACCGACGGGCTGTTCCACATCGCGTTGAGCTGAACCTGGGTCGAAGGTCCGGGCTTCACAATATTGTTCATCCTCGCCCTCCAGTTGAAACTACGCGTTGAAAACGGTGTGTCGAACAGCACCCCCTCGATTCTGTAGTCGTATGCGTTGCCGATGAGGTTAACGTTCCAATTTTTCACAACATCGAGATTGGCGAGAATCTCCATCCCGGAGGAGAACTCCGTCCCCACGTTTGCGGCTGTGGTGAGTGTAACGTTCTCGGCATAGACCGAACGGATATCTTCAATCTTGTTGTGACTCACCCTGTGGTATACTTCCATGGAGAGCGAGGCCTGTCCGAGGAGAGTTTGGACACCCAACTCGTATGAGTTTATGAATTCCGGCAAGAGGGAGGGATTCCCCCTCCAAACATTGTTGGCATCGACCCAGGTTTCAAACGGTTCAAGCTCGCGCCCACCCGGCCTGTCGATCCTGCGTGTGTAGCTGGCCATCATCTGGTTCCCGCCTGGGAATTTATACGAGAAATGAATTGTCGGGAAAAAATCCCACCGGTCGATCGGGAACTCCTGGCCGGCAGCAAGCCGAATCGAGCGCTGCGTATACTCACTGCGCAGACCTGCCTGGTAACCGAACGCTCCACCTTCGCCGGCATAAAGCGAGTACAACGCATGCTCGTTGTCTTTGTACTTAACCTGATGGCTGAACCGGGGAACCAGGACGTACTGACCCGAATCGTGGTCTGAGAGAGTTGTCGCCTCCTCCGAGATATCGATCTCGCCCTGGTAACCGGCCTCGAACTTATTCGTCTCGCTGAACGGTAGAACGTACTCGATCTGTGCATTCACTTCGCGGGATGGTCCGGCTTCTGTCGTTCTCCTGCCGCTCGCCAGACGCTGGCCGTCGAAGAGCTCGCTCGTTGTCAGCTCGTCCGAATCGCGGTATCTGAACATAAGGTCGCTTGTGAGGTTGTGTCCGCCTGGGGCGAATGCGTGCCGGTAGCCTGCGCTGACGGCGGAGAAATTTCCACCCCGCCTTCTGTGTAAAATATTCTGACTCGTCACCGGTTGGAGCGCGGATCCTGACCACGCATCGTGGCGCAGAACCGAGTTCCTTTCCCACTCCCTCGTTCCGTATCTGCCGTTAAGCGTCACCGAATTGTTCTCTCCCACGCCAAACTCAACTGCACCTCTCAGTCCAAACGTATTCCGCCGCATCCGCAAGTCACCGGACGATCGCATAAAAGACGAGTTTCCCTGGTAGACGTATCTCTCTTCGCCGGTGCTCGTCCCGGGGTACAGCCTGTTGTTGTAGTCGATTCCGAGAAGCGCAGACATCGAACTTTCCTTATGTTCGAAGAGCATATCGCCGCCGTACTTGTCGTTTAGGCCGACGTTCGCGTTCGCCAGACCGCTCCAGCCGGGTCCCCGCTGTTTCTTCATGGCGATATTGATAATCCCGGCAGTCCCTTCCGGATCATGTTTCGCGGATGGGTTGGTGATAATCTCGATCCGCTCGATGGTACTCGCTGGTATCTGCTGCAAGGCATCCTGCGCATCAAGGACGGAGGGCTTCCCGTCTATCAGCACGGTGAAGTCGCCACTCCCCCGCAGACTGACGTTGCCCTCGATATCCACTGCAACAGAGGGAACATTTGCCAGAACATCCGCTGCTGTACCCGAAATCGTGGTGCTCAGCTGGTCGACGTCGATCACCTTCTTGTCGATTTGATAGGTCACTGTAGGTCGTGCTCCTTCCACAACCACCTCCCCGATTCCGATCGTCGTGGGAGCGAGGATGATATCACCGAGATCCATCGCGTCTCGTACAAAGAAGTTGCCTGTTTGCCTTGTTTCGTATCCCATGAAGCGGGCTTCCACGTACGCTCACCTCAGGGGCATAGTTCCTGGCAAGATGGGAGGCGGTTCTCGCCCTTGACTTTCTTTCACTCTCCGGCTAAATTTCATTCATCTTATCTCGAAACTCGCTAACCCGCCTGCCGATGGGCAGGTACCATTCCTGTGCTCGCCCGATGCTTTGCAGGACTTGTGCCTCTCAAGATTGGAAATATGTGCGACATGATGTGTCGTTGCTGCACGGTTATACACCATTGGGACTTCGCAGGAAAGGAGACCAAACAGATGATGTTCCAACGATTCATCCGCACAAATTGGGCGAGTAGACCCATACCGTACCTCCTGGTCCGATTGATGGTAGGGTGTGTTTTCCTCTCCGAGGGAATCCAGAAGTTCCTGTTTTCTGATTCGGTCGGAGTCGGTCGGTTCGTGAAAATCGGAATCCCTGCACCTGAAATAATGGCTCCCTTCGTGGGCGTTGTTGAGATTGTTTGCGGTTGCCTTGTTCTCATTGGTATGTTTACAAGGCTCGCCGTCATCCCTCTCATCATCAATATGCTTGTTGCCATCGCTACGACGAAGATTCCGATACTCATGGAAAAAGGATTCTGGGCAATGGCACACGATTCCCGGACGGACTGGTCTATGCTTATCGGTTCCATCTTCCTACTCCTCGTCGGGGCAGGCGGATGGTCATTCGATGCACTCCTTTCAAGGCGAAAGGGGGAACAACATCAGCAGGGTCAAGCTTGAAGGAACTTGCACTCCGTTTTTCTAAAACTTGATACGATTGCATTCGGTGGGCCTGCGGCACATCGCGATGATGGAGGATGAGGTTGTCGGGCGAAAGAAGTGGATTTCACAGGAGGCGCTTTGTTCATTTGATTTATGGAGAAGTTTATGAACGCACAAATCCGATATCGCGATCTGATCTTGCTCGCAACAGGGGGTCTTACCTTTTTCCTGTTGTCGTCGTTTGCCTTTGGCCCTCCTCAATCCCAGGACGACACAGCGTGGCTCCAGGGAACGGTGGAGGAGCGCTTTCACCTTGTCGCCAAGCACCTTCGTGGCTTCGATCTGGCAATGGTGGAAACGGGTCATCGATACGCCGAATTGTATTGGGCAGGCAAGGACACGAATTGGGAATATGCGGAGTACCAACTGACAAAAATCCGCACGGCTGTCGAGAATGGCTTGGAGCGCAGACCAAAGCGTGCGGAATCGGCTCAGACTTTTCTCACGATGGTACTTCCGTATCTTGGGGAGGCCATCGCGCGGCGAGATTCGACAATGTTTTGGAATCGGTTCGGCGCTTTAACTTCAAGCTGCAACGCGTGCCATGAAAACGAAAAGGTGGAGTTCATCAAGGTCGCGCCGCCGAAGGTACGATACTCGGTTGTACAGAGACCTGACTGAAAAGGAAACCCCAACTGAATAACGCCCATCCATACCAGTCGCCCGTTTCCGAATGAACACAACCCGCGTCCTCATTCTTTTCCTGCTTGTTAACCCTTGCCGGGGTGTATTCTCTCAATCCCTTTCCCTTCAGTCATACACGACACGCGATGGTCTGCCCTCCAACATCATTACTGCGCTCTACCAGGACTCACGCGGGTTTCTCTGGATCGGCACAAACAACGGCCTGAGCGTCTATGACGGAGCCTCGTTCAAGAATTATTCTGTTGCAAACGGTCTGAGCAACAATTGGATCACGGACATCTTTGAAAGTCGGACAACGCCCGGACGGATGTGGGTCGGGACAATTGCCGGTGGACTCAATGCATTGGAACAAGGCACATGGTCGATATTCTCCATCGACACTTCTCAGCCGGGTGGCGACTACGTCGGCAGTCCCGTGGAGGACTTCCGCGGCAACCTCTGGTGCAGTTCCCGTTATGCTGTTTTCGTCCTGAGCAAGACGGGATTGGCCCGTACCATTATTTCTGAAGGCGCTGTGGAAATTACTCTCACGCCCGACAGCCTCATCTGGGTGGCAACGAGCAGGCGCCTGTACGCCTTTGATCAGTCCCCTTCCTCATTTCACGAAGTACCGGTTCCGTTGGAAGGAGATCGAACCATCACAGCTCTTTCGCCAGGATCGTGGGGGACGGTATGGCTGGGGTTATCGGACAGCTCTCTCATACAGGTCCGGGGTTCCTCAATCGCGTCAACCACCAAATTGCGGCTCGGTATTCCGTCAAGGATCATCACCAACAAAGGGACGCTTTTGGTGAGAACCCGCGATCACCTCATTTCGATAAGCGAGACCGACCCCGATATACAGAAGCCTCTCCAGTACAGAAATGAAAATGGCATCCCCCCCGGGGCGCAACTGCCGATTCTCTTTGATCGTGAGAACAATCTTTGGATCGGGAGCTGGCTCGATGGACTTCACAAAATCGCTGACAGAAGTTTCATTCATATTCCGCTTGATGGTCTGGGCGCCGCAGTGACCGAGCTTTCGGCGATAGCAGACAGCAACGGCCATCTGTGGGTGGGTTCAACCGGCGGGGTTTGGGAATTCTATCAGGGAACGGACGGGGAGTGGAAGAGGACCTTTCATCCACTGACGCGGGGCAAGCTCAACAACCCCATGCAAATCGACTCCCTCAATCGGCTCTGGGTTGGTGCCCCCAGGGGCTGGGAACGAGTACACTGCTATAGGAGAGAAGGAGATGCTCATGAGGCTTCGCGCCTGTCGCACCTTCAAACCCTGCACCGCCAGGTACAATACCCGGGACAGCCGGTCGCATTTTATGTCGACAGACGCGGGAATGCATGGATTGCGGTAGCCGAGTCAGGGATAATCGTTCTGGATGCGTCCTCGAAGAAGACACTCGCCAGGTATCCACCAACCGAATCGCGACCCTTCCGCCATGTTAAGGCAATGTACCATGATCCGGAGGACAGGATGTGGATCGGGACATTCAACGATGGACTGCACGTCATTCAGGTCTATGATGGCCAGCTGATCCGACGACTGACCAAAGCCGACGGTCTGCCTGGCAATGAGATTCGATCAATATTCAGGGATAGCGAGGGACAAATGTGGATCGGTACCCGCTTCAGCGGACTTGCTGTGGAAAAGGGAAGCGGTCGTCAGACTCCGACGGACTCGTCGAGCTTCAGAACTCTCTCGATGCGCGACGGGCTTGCCAGCAACGCGATCTGGGCAATACGCGAGGATACTCAGGGAAGGCTGTGGCTTCAAACGGACGTGGGTGTGGTTGCCATCGACCGCAAGACCCTCACACCGTTGCCCCCGAAACCGGAATTGATGGGGCAGATTGTGAACCTCTTCGGCATCCACAAGGATGAGTTTCTCTGGGTGAAGGGACCGGGTGGCCTGACCATCATGGAGTTCTCCAGGGAATCACGGGACCTGACTCCTCCCATCGTTCATATCCAGACCTTCGAAGCAAGCGGCGTACCATTTGATGCCGCCAGGGAAACGGAACTATCGTATCAACAGAACTCCGTATCCATCGAGTATGTGGGCATCAGCCTCAGGAATGAGAGAGGAGTCCGCTACAGGTACAGAATGCTCGGAATCGATACGAATTGGACAGAACCAACGAGTCAGCGGAGAGTCACGTACGCTGCACTCAACCCGCGGTCGTACACATTCCAAGTGGAAGCAATCAACGGAGATGGCATCCCAAGCGTTCAACCTGCTTCGGTTTCATTCGTGGTCATACCCCCTTTCTGGCAGCGATGGTGGTTTATCAGCCTGGCTCTGGCCGCTGTCTCTGCCGTCCTCTGGACACTCTACCAATACCGTATCAAGAAGATCCTGGAGATGGAGAGGCTGCGTGTCCGTATCGCCGGCGACCTCCATGATGATGTTGGCACAAACTTGAGCAGCATACAGATCACCAGTCAGATCATGGAACGGCAGGCCTCATTGTCAGAGCAGGATCGTACCCAACTCAGAGAGATCAGTGCAATTGCCACAAGCACGCAGGAGATGATGCGGGATATTGTCTGGATGCTGAACCCGAGGAACGATACGCTCGACGACTTCCTGCTGAAGATGAAAGAGGTTGCCGCGCGGTTGCTGCAGAACGTGCGGTACACGTTCGTTGCACCCAACGGACAACTGCTGGACAAGGTGAGTATCGAATTCAAGCGGAACATCTTTCTGATCTTCAAGGAAGCATTGAACAACATCGTCCGGCATGCAGCAGCAACAGAGGCTGTCATTCGAGTAGAGCAAAGTGGTGCCACCTTTAGTCTGGAGATAAGAGACAATGGCAAGGGCTTTGACGCAAATGTTGCCGCAACAGGTAATGGTTTGACCAATATTCGTCGTCGCGCAGAGCAGATCGGTGGCTCCATTGAAATTACAAGCAAGAAAGGGGAGGGAACGGTCGTTTCTCTCTCGGTCAAAAATCACGCGAACGCGTAATATCGGTTTCAGCGTCCATCGCTTATCTTGCTGCACCACCGAACGACAAGTTGGTGGAATACAAATCTCTCACACACTGTAAGGAGTGTTGCCATGAAAAGAGCATTGGTTCTCGGAGTAGCGGCTGCGCTTGCCGTTACATGGTCGACGGGATACGTGCAGGGCCAGGGAAAGCAAACCGAAAAGAAAAGCCTGATCTTCGTTTCCGCAGACAAGGCGAAATTCACGGAAATGCGTCCAGGTAATTCCCGTGCGGTTCTGTGGGAAGATCCCGAGAGCGGGTCGGGCGGATTTTTTGCCAAGATGAATCCAGGGTTCGATGCGGGGATTCACACGCACACGAATGATGTCTGGCTCGTTGTAATAAAGGGTGCCTACCTGTACAAGGATGATGCGGGCGAGAAGCGGGTTGGGCCGGGCAGCTTCTTGCGGATCCCGGGTGGCATGAAGCACTGGAGCGGCGGCGACGCGAAGGAGGGGGCGCTCTTTTATGGAGAATCGTCGGGGAAGTTCGACTTGGTACCTGCAAAGTAGGGCAAAGGCAGCACAATCAAAATACTGTATGTCGTCGAGAAGAGAGTTCATTCAGCAGGGAGGAGTGAGCCTTTTTTCACTCTACTTGCTCACCCACACTGCTCACTCTGGCCAGAGCAAGAGTGATTTCGAGGGGCTGGTAGTCAATGAAGATGAAGGTGAAGCGTTACAGTGGCGTGATGGGACAGCCATTGTGAGGATCAAGGTATCAAGAGCGCAGCGCGCAAACTCGGTTTCGTTTCTTTCTGAGTCATTCAGACCCGGCGATGCTATTCCAGTCCATAAGCATCTTCATGAGGATGAGCTGATCTTTGTTCACAAGGGTTCAGGAATTTTCACCTTAGGTGAGACGGAGTGTTCGGTGACGGAAGGCTCGGTGGCACTTGTCCCAAACGGTGTTTGGCATGGCTTGCAAAATACCGGAACCGAAAATATTGAAATGCGTTTCGCTTACACTCCTGCAGGGTTCGAAGGATGGTTCCGAGAGCTGGCACCCCGTTAGGACGCCCATTTGTAAAAAGAACCCCGGAAGAAAAAAGGGCCAGTGCAAAGAAATG
>Ga0326597_10012427_pt1 | contig 11224 bp, 4 predicted proteins | sample RVTome_12_FD_203789 | JGI IMG/M metagenome (GOLD analysis project Ga0326597, IMG submission 203789) | Soil microbial communities from uranium-contaminated site in the Upper Colorado River Basin, Wyoming, United States - RVT100D185 | ecosystem: Environmental > Terrestrial > Soil > Contaminated >... | reverse complement strand
CGTCAGCGCGCTGATCCGACCGGAGGGACCGCCCGGTCGCATCGTCGTCGAGCTGGTCGAGCGTCAGGCGTTCGCGCTCATTGGGTCGCCGCCGATCATGGACGAGGTCCGGACGTCGTTGTCCGAACCCCGCATCAAGCGGTACATGCGCCTGTCGGCCCAGGAGACCGAGGCGTGGCTGGCGAGCGTGCAGGGCCTGGCGGAGACGGTCGATCCGCAGGTCACGCCGCGACTGGTCGAGGCCGACCCGGATGACGACAAGTACTTCGCGGCCGCGATGAAGGGGGACGCCGACTTCCTCGTCAGCGGTGACAAGCACGTCCTCGAGGTCGCGCGCTACGAACGGATCCGTGTCGTGACCCCAAAGGACTTCCTCACGAGGATCGCCTGAGGCGAGGGACAATGGGTCGGGAGGCGTGACATGGGAGTGCTGACGGCGGAGCGCCCGGCGGTCGCGCCGGCGCGACGCGAGGCGATGATCATCGGCAACGAGCGCGTGGCGGCGGCAGACGGCCGCACCTTCTACGTGGAGCACCCGGGCAAGCGGGGCAGCGCCGTGGCCGAGGTCCCGCGCGCCGGCGCGGCGGACGTCGACCGCGCCGTGCGGGCGGCGCATCAAGCCTTCGCGAAGTGGCGCGACACGCACTGGAAGGACCGCGCGAAGGCGCTCTACGCGATCGCCGACGCGGTCGAGGCGCGCAGCGAGGAGCTGGCGCGCACGCTCTCGCTCGAGACGGGCAACGCTCTCCGCACCATCACGCGGCCCGAGGTCAAGGGCGCCGTTGACGTGCTCCGCTACTTCGCGGGGATCGCCAGCGAGCTCAAGGGCGAGACCGTGCCGCTCGGACCCGGGATGCTCAGCTACACGCTGCGCGAGCCATACGGGGTCGTCGGCGCGATCATCCCGTGGAACGTTCCCATCACCATCGCGGTCTGGAAGATCGGGCCGGCCATCGCCACTGGCAACACCATGGTGCTCAAGCCATCGGCCGAGGCGCCCCTCGCCGTGCTCGAGCTGGGGCGCATCTGCGCCGAGCACCTCCCGCCGGGCGTGCTGAACGTGGTCACGGGGATGGGTGAGGAGGTCGGCGCGCCGCTGGCCGCGCACCCCCTGGTGAGCAAGCTGACCTTCACCGGCAACACCGAGACCGGCAAGTCGATCATGCGCGCCGCGGCCGAGCGCATCGTGCCCGTTTCGCTCGAGCTAGGCGGCAAGAGCCCGCAGATCGTCTTCCCCGACGCCAACGACGACAGGACCGTGGAGGGCGTGATCGCTGGCATGCGCTTCACGCGCCAGGGCCAGTCGTGCACGGCCGGGTCGCGCCTGTTCGTGCACGAGAAGATCGCCGACGACTTCCTCGGCAAGCTCGCGGCGCGGCTGGCTAAGATCAAGGTCGGCGACCCGCTCGACGAGTCCACCGACATGGGTGCGATCGTGAGCCAGGGCCAGTTCGAGAAGGTCTGCGGCTACATCGCCGACGGCGCCGCGCAGAAGGGCGCCCAAATGGTCATCGGCGGCACGCCGCCGCGCGAGGGTCCGCTGGCGGAGGGCTACTTCGTCGAGCCGACGGTCATCGCCAACGTGGGCAACGACTGGCGCGTGGCGCGCGAGGAGATCTTCGGTCCGGTCATGGTCGCCATCCCCTGGAAGGACGAGGCCGACGTCATCCGCATGGCGAACGACACGCACTACGGCCTGGCCGCGTACGTCTGGACCCACGACATCGCGACCGGCATCCGCGCCGCGCACGCCATCGACGCCGGCTTCGTGCAGATCGGACAGGGCGGCGGACAGCTGCCGGGGCAGTCCTACGGTGGCTTCAAGCAGAGCGGCATCGGCCGCGAGGTCTCGCTCGAGGGCATGCTCGAGGGCTACACGCAGCGCAAGGCGGTGACGGTGAACCTGGGCTACTGAGCCGTGCCAGCGCCTAGCATCGGCCCTGGAAGGAGGCGCCCCGATGTCGTATGCCGGATCGCTCAACGTGTCCCCCGAGAAGTTCCCCGGACTCGAGCTCGACAGCCAGCCGGGCGCGGCGGGCGTCGCCGTGCTGGCCGGCGGCTGCTTCTGGTGCGTCGAGGCCGTCTACAGGCAGCTCGACGGAGTGAGCTCGGTCGTCTCGGGCTACGCCGGCGGCACGGCCGAGACGGCCGACTACCGCTCGGTGTGCGGCGGCGCGACGGACCACGCCGAGGCCGTCGAGCTGCGCTTCGACCCGGCGCGCATCACCTTCGGGCAGATCCTGAGGGTGTTCTTCTCGATCGCCCACGACCCCACGCAGCGCGACCGCCAGGGCGCGGACGTCGGCCGGCAGTACCGCTCCGCGATCTTCTACGCGGACGACGGCCAGAAGCGGGTGGCCGAGGCCTACATCCGGCAGCTCGACGCCGCGGGCGTCTTCGACAAGCCCATCGTCACCGAGGTCACGCGGCTCGACCGCTTCTACCCGGCGGAGGAGTACCACCAGGACTACGCCGCGCGACACCCGCTCGAGCCGTACATCCTGTTCAACGCGCGGCCCAAGGTGGAGAAGGTGAAGAAGTACTTCGCCGACCGGTTGGTGCGCCGCTAAGCAAGCTTCGCCTCGCTCGCTGTAGCCAAGCGAACAGGCACCGGCGCCCCGGGCCATTCGGGATCGACGGCGGGAACCTCGCGGCCCCATGATCGTTATGTCCCGTGTTGATGCCGCTGCGGCTCGCCCTCGCCCCCGCCGCGGCGGTGCTCGTTCTGCTCGCCGTCGTGCGCCTCGGCCCCCTCGAGGCGCCCGAGACGCGCGTCGTGGTCGGCGGCACCACCGTCGTCGACGCGCGCGGCAACGTCCTCGCGCGCGACGCCGGCGCCGGGCTGCGCATCCCCGTTCCGCTCGATCGGGTCGCGCCGGTGATGATCGAGGCGACCATCTCGGCCGAGGACCGCCGCTTCTACGCCCATCCCGGCATCGACCCGCTGGCCGCCGCGCGGGCCCTGGCGACGCTGCCCTGGCAGCGTTCGGGCGCCTCCACCATCACGCAGCAGGTCGCCCGGCGGCTCTACCTCGCGGACGATCCGTCGCCACTGCTGGTGCGCAAGGGCCGCGAGGCGCTCATCGCGCTGCAGCTGGAGTCGCGCCGCGCGAAGGACGAGATCCTCTCGCTCTACCTCAATGACGCGTACTACGGCCGCGGCGCGTACGGTGTCGAGGCCGCCGCGCGCGCGTTCTTCGGCATCTCCGCCGCCGACCTCGACCTGGCCCACGCCGCCTACCTCGCTGGCCTGCCGCAGCGCCCCAGCGCTTTCGACCCCGCGGCCGACGACACCTCGGCGCGCGCGCGCCAGGCCTACGTGCTCGAGCGCATGGTCGCGGACGGCAAGATCTCGCGCGAGCAGGCAGGTTCCGCGCTGGCGCGGCCGATCTCGCCGATCTCCGCCGCGGCCGCAGCCGTCTCCCGTCACTTCGTGGCGTACGCGCTCGCCGAGCTCGCGCGCCTGCGTCCCGACCTCGCGGGTCAACCCGGGCTGGTGGTCGAGACGACGCTGGACGGGGGACTCCAGGCCGAGGCCGAGCGCCTCGCGCGGCGGCAGCTCGCCGCGCTCGATGACCGGAACGCCACGAATGCCGCGGTCGTCGCGATGGAGCCGGGTACGGGGCGCATCGTCGCGTACGTCGGTGGGGCGACCGACGGGGACCCAGCGCATGGCGGCGAGATCGACATGGCGCTCAACCCGCGCTCGCCCGGCTCCGCCCTCAAGCCTTTCCTCTACGCGGCCGCGTTCGAGCGCGGCTGGAGCGCCGCGTCGCAGCTCCTCGACGTCCCGACGACCTTCCTCACCGACGACGGCGCCTACGCGCCCTTCAACTACGGGCGCGCGTTCCACGGCGTCGTTCCGCTGCGGACCGCGCTGGCCTCGTCGCTGAACGTGCCGGCCGTGCGGACGCTCAACGCCATCGGCATCGAGGCCCTGCTCGAGATCGGCCACCGCTTCGGCCTCAGCACGCTGTCTGCGCCCGAGCTCTACGGGCTCGCGCTCACGCTGGGCGGCGGCGAGGTGCCGCTGCTCGACCTCACCTCGGCCTACGCGGCCCTGGCGGCGCGCGGGGAGCTGGCCGAACCGTACGCCGTGGAGCGCGTGCGCGACGCGAGCGGACGCGTCGTGTACGAGCGCCACGCGGCGATGCCGCGACGCGTGCTCTCACCCGAGCACGCCTACCTGGTCGCGGACATCCTCAGCGACCCCGACGCGCGGGCCATGGGCTTCGGGCCCGTGGCCCCCTTCGAGGTGCCCTTCGCGGCGGCGGCCAAGACGGGGACGAGCACCGGCTTCCGCGACACCTGGGCGCTGGGCTTCACGCCCGAGATCGCCGTCGGCGTGTGGGCCGGCAACGCCGACGGCTCGCCGATGAGGGATGTGTCCGGCGCGGAGGGCGCGGGGCCCATCTGGCGTGACGTGATGAGCGCCGCGGCGTTCACCCGTCGGATGACCTGGTACGACCCGCCGCCCGGGATCGTCACGGCCACCGTGTGCTCCCCGACCGGCCTGCTCCCGGGACCTGACTGCCCCTCGCCTGTGCGCGAGCTGTTCGTGAGCGGCACGGAGCCGAATGCCGTCGAGCGCTACTACGTCCGGGACGAGAGCGGCCTCGTGGCCATCGACCCGCCGCGCGAGGCGCGCGCCTGGGCGCGCGACGCCGGGTTCCGGCTCGCGCCGCGCGGCGCCGCCGCCAGCGAGCCGGTGAGCGTCCTCGCTCCGGCCGGCGGCAGCGTCTTCGTCATCGCGCCCGAGCTGGGCCGGCAGGAGCTCGTGCTCCGCGCGGCCCTGGCCGCGGGGATCGACCGGGTGCGCTTCGAGGTCGACGGGCGCGTCGTCGCCGAGGCGGGCGCCGACGATCCCAGCGCCGTCGTCGTGCTCGAGGTCGGCCGGCACACCGTGCGTGCGATCGCGCTGCTCGAGGACGGGGCCATCGCCGTCGCGACGTCGACGTTCGAGGTGCGCGCGCGATGAACGGCCGCGAAGCGATCCGCCGGCTGCGCGAGTGGCGCGGCGCGCTCGGCGCGATCGCGGCGATCGGTCTCGCCGTGATCGTGGTCTCGTTCGCTGACTGGCGCCCGGTCGCGCGCCCGCCCGTGGTCGAACCGGCGGGCTTCGCGGTCTCGCCCGAGGGCGAGGACGTGGCGCGGCTATCACCCATCACCGTCACCTTCCCCGCGCCGCCGCAGCAGACGTCGCCCGAGAAGCTCCTGCACGTCGCGCCCGCCACGCGCGGCAGCTACGTCTGGATGACGCCGCGCACCCTGCTCTTCCAGCCGGAATTCCCGGGACTGCTCCGCGGCGCGACCTACACCGTGAGCGTCCCGGCCGGCCCGGCGAGCGGACTCGCGCAGACGGTCCAGCGGCGCTTCCAGGTGACGGGGCTGCTCACGGTGCAGCAGACGCTGCCCGCGGACGGCGACGTCGAGGTGCCGCTCGATGCGCACGTCATCGTGCAGTTCAGCCGATCGGTCGCACCGCTGACGACGCTCTCGGCGCAGCCGCGGGACACCGTCGTGACGTTCGACCCGCCCCTCGAAGGCGAGGGCGAGTGGCTCAACACCTCGATCTACCGCTTCGTGCCCAAGCAGCTCGCACCCTCGACCACGTACCGGATGACGGTGCGCAAGGGGCTCACCTCCGCCGCGGACGGCGTGCTGCTCGACGACGTCGTCGCGACGTTCCGCACCGTGCTTCCCGGCGTGGCCTCGATCGCGCCCGCCGACAACACGCAGTTCGCCGCGCCGCGGCAGCCGGCCACGGTGCGCTTCAACCAGCCCATGGACGAGTCGGCCGCCGCCGGCGTCGTGGTGCGGCACCAGGCCAGCAACACCATCGTGCCCGGCGGCACGTCCTGGAGCGACGACCGGACCAGCCTGACCTTCACGCCCGCGGCACAGCTCGAGCCGCTGGGCGTGTACGTCGTCTCGGTCGAGAAGGGCCTTCGCGGCGCGCGCGGCGGCGAGACCTCGGCGCTGCGCACCTCGAGCTTCCGCGTCGTGGGCCGCCCGCAGGTCACGCAGACCGTGCCCAGTGCCGGCGAGCGCAGCGCAGGGCGCTACGGCGTGAACGTGCGGTTCTCCAACCCCATGGACGCCGCGTCGCTCGAGGGCCTGCTCTCCATCTCAGGGGTGTCCGCGGAAGAGCTCGAGGGCAACGTGTTCACCGAAGAGGGCGGGGTCTTCGCGAACATCACGCTGCGACCCTCGACCGCCTACACGGTCCGGCTCGCCGCGGGCGCGCGCGACCGCTACGGCCAGGCGGTCGGCCCGTACTCCTTCTCGTTCACCACCGGCGCGCTGCCCTCGACCATCGTGCTGGCCGTCCCGGGCTACGGCGTCGGCGCCACGTTCTCGTCCACGCGGCAGCCGGTCCTGTTCTTCCAGACGACCAACCTGGACGAGGCGACCTTCACGCTCTACCCGCTCAGCGAGGACGAGGGCAAGCGCGCGCTGCACGACCACGACACGCGCGGGCTGCCGTCGCGTCCGCCGATCCGCACCTGGACCGAGCGCATCACCGCGGAGCGCGACACCGTGGCCTTCGGCTCCACCGCGCTCACCGCGAGCGGGCCGCTTGCGCGCGGCTACTACTTCATGCGCACCGGCGGCCAGTTCAGGTCCGAGGTCGCCTTCGCCGTGGTGGACACGGCCATCGTGACGAAGCTCTCCAACGACCAGCTGCTGACCTGGGCTCTCGACCACGACACCGGGCGGCCCGTCGCCGGAGCGACCGTGCGCGCGGACGGACCGGGCGTGTCGCCCGCGAGCGCGACCACCGACGCCAACGGCCTGGCCACGTTCGGCGTGCCGCTGCCGCGCGTGGACCAGGGCGGCGACCGCTCCTACTACCTCACCCTCGACGGCAGCGGTCACCGCGGCGTGACCAGCACGCGCTGGGGCCAGGGCATCTCGCCCTTCGAGCTGGACTTGCCGAGCGACTACTTCGCGCGCGAATGGGTCGGCCAGATCTACACCGACCGGCCCATCTACCGTCCCGGCGAGAGCATCGAGTTCCGCGGGATCCTGCGCGCCGACGACGACGCCCGTTACGCGCTCCCCGTCCGCGACCCGCCGCTCGAGGTCGTCATCTTCAACGCGCGCGGCCAGGAGGTCCTGCGCGAGGACGTCCGGCCGAACGACTTCGGGACCTTCGCGGGCCGGCTCGCGCTCGAGAGCGACGCGCCGGTGGGCGACTACCAGCTGAGCGTGCGGATGAAGGCCGGCAGCGGCGGCCACGCCGGCTTCGTGATCTTCGGCAACAGCGTGGCCGTCATCGAGTTCCGCCGTCCCGAGTTCCAGGTCGAGCTGTCGGCGGACCGCGCGGCCTACGTCGACGGCGACGCGATCGCGGCCACCACCACGGCCTCGTACTACTTCGGCGGGGCCGTGGCCGACGCGCCCGTGACCTGGTCCGTGCTGTCGGAGCCCTACGTGCTGCGGCCCGCGGGCTACGAGCGCTACTCGTTCGCGGACGTGGACCCCTTCACCCCGGAGACGCGGCGCGACAGCGTCCGCGCCCGCGGATCGGGCCGCACGGGCGCGGGCGGCGGCGCGACCTTCAGCGTGCCGGCCGTGCTGGCCGCGGGCGAGGGCGCGCAGCGCTTCACCATCGGCGCGACGGTCACCGACCAGAACGCGCAGGCCATCTCGGCCTCGGCCGCCGTGACGGTGCACCCCGCGGACGTGCAGCCCGGGGTGCGGCCGGCCGAGTACGTGGCCCAGACCGGCACGGACGCGCGCATCGACCTCGTCGCGATGAGCGTCGAGGGGACGCCGCGCGCGGGCCAGGCGCTGGTGGTCAAGGTCTACGACCGCCGCTGGATCACGACCAAGGAGGAGCTGCCCGGCGGGGGCCGGCGCTACACCAGCGTGCCGCGCGACACGCTGCTCGGGACCCTCGGCGCGCGCACGGACGCCAAGGGCGAGGCGAGCGTGAGCTACCGGCCAGAGAAGGCCGGGACGCTGCGCGTGGTGGCCGAGGCCACCGATGCGCGCGGCCGTACCTCGCGCTCGGCGGCCTACCTGTGGGTCTGGGGCGGCGGCTTCGCCAGCTGGCAGGTCACCAACGACGACGCCTTCAAGCTCATCGCCGACAAGGAGAGGTACGAGGTCGGCGACGTGGCCGAGGTCCTCGTGCCGGCGCCGTTCGAGGGCGCCATCGGGCTCGTGACCACCGAGCGCGGCAAGATCATCACGCGCGAGGTGCGCGACTTCGCGACCAACAGCGAGGTGCTGCGCATCCCCATCGAGGAGGCCTCGCTGCCCAACGTCTTCGTCTCCGTGGTGCTCTACCGCGGGCCCACGGCGGAAGACCCGCTGCCGCGCTTCAAGGTCGGGTACGTCCAGCTGTCTGTCTCCACCGCCACGCGCGTGCTCGACGTGAAGGTCCGGCCCGACCGCGAGCAGGCGCGGCCCGGCGACACGGTGCGCTACGAGATCAGCGTGACCGACCGGCAGGGCCGGCCCGTGCGCTCGGAGGTGTCGGTCGCCGTGGTCGACAAGGGCGTGCTGGCGCTGCAGGAGGAGCGCGGGCCCGACGGGCTGCGGGCCTTCTGGTTCGAGCGCGGCCTGGGGGTCACCACGGCCTCGTCCATGACCGTGTCCGTAGACAGGTGGAACGACGCCATCGCCGAGGCGCCGCGCTCGGGCAAGGGCGGCAGCGGGATCGCGGGCGAGCGGCTGCGCCAGGACTTCCGCAACACCGCGTACTGGACGGCCCAGCTAGCGACCGACGGACAGGGCCGCGCCAGCGTCGAGGTCAAGCTGCCCGACAACCTGACCACCTGGCGCATGCAGGTGCGGGCCGTGAGCGGCGACACCATGGTCGGCGAGGGTCTCAACGAGCTGGTCTCGACCGAGCCGCTGCTGATCCGGCCGGCGCTGCCGCGCTTCCTGCGCGTGGGCGACTCCGTGCAGCTGCGCGCCGTGGTGCGCAACGCGACCGGCACGGACTCGGACGTCACGGTCGTCCTCGACGCGGCAGGCTTGTCGCTGGAGGGCGACGCGGCGCGCAAGGCGCGCATCCCCGCCGGCGGGTCGGTCGTCCTGTCGTGGCCGGCCAGCGTCCGTGCGGAGGGCACCGCCAGGCTGACCTTCGCCGCGGTCGGCAGCGGCGGGCTGTCCGACAACGTCGCGGTCGAGGTGCCGGTGTACGTGGACCTGACGCCGGAGACGACCGCGACGGGCGGCGTGGTCGTCGACGAGGGCACCGTCGAGACGATCTACCTGCCGCCGTACGCGCGTACGGATCGCGGCTCGCTCACGGTGGCGCTGCGCTCGGCGCTGAGCGGCGCGATGGCGGACGAGCTGGCGGCCCTCGAGCCGCGGCCGCTCGAGAACGCCGTCGCGGTCTCGACGCGCCTCGTCGCGACTATCGGCGTGCGCCGGGCCGAGACCAGCGCGGGCCTGGCCTCCGGGCGCGACGGAAGGGTCGCCGCCGACCTTGCGGCGCTGGCCGGACGCCAGCGGCCCGACGGCGGCTGGGCCTGGTGCGACGACCCGCGCTGCGAGAGCGACCCGTACGTGACGGGACTGGCCCTGTTCGCGCTGGGCGAGGCGCGCCGCGACGGGCTGGCCTTCGACGCGGGCGTGCTCGAGCGGGCCACGCGCTACGTCTTCGCCCACCTGGACCGCCCCGCCGACGTGCTCCGGCCGGCCGATCCCAGCGATAAGGCCTTCTTCCTCGCCGCGCTCGCCGCGGCCGGTGCGGGTGAGACCGCGCTCACCCCGGCGCGGGCGCTCTTCGAGCAGCAGCGCGCGCAGCTGACCAGCTGGGGCCGCGCCTACCTGCTGCTGGCCCTGGGCGACGGTGGCGTCGAGAGCGCCGACGCGATGGTGCGCGCGCTGGTCAACGACCTCAGCGCGGCGGCGGTCGCGAGCGCCAACGGCAGCCACTGGGAGGACGAGGTGCGCGGCCGCTTCATGAGCCCGGCCGCGACGACGGCCATCGGCACGCTCGCGCTGGCCCGCCTGCGGGCCGACCATCCGCTGCTGCCGCAGACGGTGCGCTGGCTCGTCGTCGCGCGCTCGGCGCTGCGCTGGCACACCGAGGTGGACCGCGCGTTCGGCGTGCTCGCTCTGACGACCTACGCCGTCGGCACCGGCGAGCTCGCGGGCGACTACCGCTACCGCGCGGCGCTCGACGAGCGCGAGCTGCTGAGCGGCGTGGTGCGCCCGGGCACCGCGCCGGTCTCGGCGTCGAAGGTGGTGCCGCTGTCCGAGCTCACGCCCGGCGAGCCGAGCTTCCTCTCGATCGAGCGCGAGGCCGCGCGCGGCGGACGGCTCTACTACTCGCTCGACCTGCGCTACGCGACGCCCGCGCAGGAGGTCGAGGCGGTCAACCGCGGCTTCGCCATCGCCCACCGCTACACCTCGCTCGACGACCCGGAGCGGACGATCAGCGACGCCGCGCTCGGCGAGACCATCCGCGTGGTGGTGACGGTGATCGTCCCAGCCGAGCGCGACTACGTCGTGGTCAGCGATCCGCTGCCGGCGGGGCTGGAGCCGGTGGACGCGCGCCTGCGCACGGTCGATCCCGAGCTCAAGGCGCGGCTCGAGGCCGAGCGCCGCCAGGAGGCCGAGCGTCACAGCGGCGGCGGCTACTTCGCGCCCTGGTTCAGCTGGTACTTCGACCCATGGCAGCACGTCGACCTGCGCGACGACGGCGTGCGCCTGTATGCCGACCGTCTGCCCAAGGGCCTCTACGAGTACGTGTACTACGCGCGCGCGACCGCGCCGGGCGACTTCTTCGCGGCGCCGCCGCACGCCGAGGAGACGTTCTTCCCCGAGGTCTTCGGCCGTGGCGACAGCGGCCGCTTCGGCGTCACGCCCTAGCCGCGGCGGCCTCGCGGCGGGCCACCTCCTCGCGCACGCGCGGCGCGACGACGCTCCCGAGGAGCTCGATCGAGCGCAGCACCGTCTCGTGCGGCAGCGTCCCCACCGTCATCAGCAGGAGGAAGCGCTGGTGCCCGAAGAGCTCGTGCTCGTAGAGGATCTTGGCCGCGACCTCGTCCGGCCCGCCGATGAAGTTCGCGCCGTCCGGCCCGCGCTCCGCGTCGAACTGCGCGCGGGTCGGCGGCGGCCAGCCGCGCTCGCGGCCGATGCGGGCCATCAGGTACTGGTACGCGCCGTAGGCGTCCTCGGTCGTGCGCGCGGCATCGTCGCCGATCAGGCCGTGCGAGTTGATGGAGAGCGGGAGCCCTGAGGGGTCGTGACCGGC
>Ga0326597_10012425_pt1 | contig 11225 bp, 6 predicted proteins | sample RVTome_12_FD_203789 | JGI IMG/M metagenome (GOLD analysis project Ga0326597, IMG submission 203789) | Soil microbial communities from uranium-contaminated site in the Upper Colorado River Basin, Wyoming, United States - RVT100D185 | ecosystem: Environmental > Terrestrial > Soil > Contaminated >... | reverse complement strand
TCGACGGCGAGACGCTGCGCGAGCGGCTCGCCGCCGGCGCGCTGCCGGCGAGGAAGGCGCTCGAGATCGCCGCGCAGGTGGCGCTCGGCCTCGCCGCCGCGCACGAGCGCGGCATCGTGCATCGCGATCTGAAGCCGGAGAACCTCTTCCTCACCCGCGACGGCCAGGTGAAGATCCTCGACTTCGGCCTCGCGCGGCAGGACGGCTTCACCGATTCGCGCAGCCAGCTCCTCGCCGCGCCGACCCAGGCGCCGGGCGCGCCGGGCACGGCGCCCGGCTCGGTCCTCGGCACCGTCGGCTATATGTCGCCCGAGCAGGTGCGCGGCGAGCCGGCCGACCAGCGCTCGGACCTGTTCTCGCTCGGCGTCGTGCTCTACGAGATGCTCGCCGGCCGGCGCGCCTTCGAGCACGGCTCGGCGGTCGAGACGATGTCGTCGATCCTGCGCGAAGAGCCGCCGGAGCTCGAGGCCCTCGCCGAGAAGCACTCGCCGGCGCTCGCGCGCCTCCTCCAGCACTGCCTCGAGAAGCGGCCGGAAGAGCGCTTCCAGTCTGCGCGCGACCTCGCCTTCGACCTCCGCTCACTGGCGACCGGCGGCTCGCTGTCCGGTCGCTCCGGGCGCGCGCCGGTCCTCGCCGGAAGCCGGCTGCCGCGCGGCGCCGTCGTCGCCGCCGCCGCCGCCCTCGCTGGGATCGCTCTCGGCTGGCTCGCGGCGACTCTCGGCTCGCGCGACGACGCCGCCGTGCGATCGCTCCCGCGCCCCTCCTTCCGCCAGCTGACCAAGCTCCCCGGCGGCGAGGGGAGCCCGAGCCTGGCGCCCGACGGCGAGAGCTTCGTCTTCGTCCAGCGCGACGGCGACGACCTCGATCTCTTCGTGCAGCGCGTCAGTGGCACCAAGGCGATCGCCCTCACGACGGACTGCGAGCTCGACGACTTCGACCCCGCCTTCTCGCCCGACGGGCGATCGGTCGCCTTCCGCTCCGAGTGCGACGGCGGCGGCATCTTCGTCATGGGTGCGACCGGCGAGGCGCGCCGCCGCGTCGCTGACTTCGGTTTCGCACCCGCCTGGTCGCCGGACGGCGGCGAGCTGGCGCTGGTCACCGAGCGCCTCGCGGCACCGACTTCGCGCACCTCGACGAGCACGCTGTGGGCGGTCCGCGTCGATTCGGGCGCACGCCGCGTGGTGAGCGAGCACGACGCGATGGGGCCGACCTGGTCGCCCGACGGCCGGCGGATCGCCTTCTGGGGGATGCGCGGCGAGGGCGTCCAGCGCGATCTCTGGAGCGTGGCCGCGGACGGCTCCGAGAGAGCCGCCGCCGCCGCGGTCTCCATCCTCGACGACCCGGCCCTCGACTGGGCGCCGCGCTACTCGCGCGACGGGCGCTGGCTCTACTTCGCTTCGACGCGCGGCGGGACGTTCAATCTCTGGCGCCTGGCGATCGACGCCGCGAGCGGCCGACCCGAGGGCGAGCCCGAGCCGCTCACCGCGCCCTCCTCCTCGGCCGGACCGTTCACGCTCTCCGCCGACGGCCGCCGCATCGCCTTCGTCGATCGCAACATCGAGACCGAAATCGTGCGCGCGCCGTTCGATCCGGTGCGGTTGGCGCTCGCCGCCACGCCAGAAGCGGCCTTCAGCGGCTCGTTCGAGCTGCGCGAGCAGCGCATCTCGCCCACCGGCGACTGGCTCCTGTTCATCAACGAGGATCTGCCGCAGGAGCTCCATCTCGTGCGTCCCGACGGCTCGGGCTACCGGCAGCTCACGACGGACGGCTTCCGCAACCGCCAGGGCGAGTTCTCGCCCCGCGCGGATTGGATCGTCTTCCAGACCACGCGCGGCGAGGCGAGCCTCGCCGCAATTCGCCTCGACGGCGGCGGCTGGCAGCCGATCGCGACCGGGCGCTTCCTCTCCGATCCACTGTGGTCGCCCGACGGCTCGACCCTCGCCGCGTTCGACAACACGACGGGCGGCGTCCTCCTCGACGTGCGCGCCGGGCTCGGCACGCCGGGCGTCAGCGAGCTGCCGCCGGTCTCCGACGGCGTCCTCTTCTGGCCGGCGCACTGGTCGCCCGACGGCGCGCTCCTCGCCGGGCAGGCAACCCGCGCCGGCCAGGGCGAGCAGATCGTCGTGCGCTCGATGGCGAGCGGTGAGTACCGGATGCTCACGCCCTCCGGGTTCGAGTCCGTCAGCATGGCCTTCGTCGCTCGCCGTCACCTCGCCTACACCGACGATCGCTCGCTCTGGCTGCGCGGCGTCGACGGCGGCGAGCCGCTGCGGCTCTACTCGCCGCCGGCCGGGCGACGGATCGGCGACCTCACCGCCACGCGCGACGGCCGCTGGCTGACCTGGATCGAGAGCGGCGACGAGTCCGACGTCTGGTTGATGACGTTGGAGGAAGCGAGCGCAGGCGGCGCGAGCCGGAGCTCGAGCGCCCGCCCATGACCCTCGCGTCCGGCGCCCGCCTCGGCCCCTACGAGATCGTCGGCAAGCTCGGCGAGGGCGGGATGGGCGTGGTCTGGAAGGCGAAAGACTTCCATCTCGGGAGGGAGGTCGCGCTCAAGGTCCTGCCCACAGCGTTCACCGCCGATCCCGAGCGGACGGCGAGATTCGAGCGCGAGGCGAAGCTCCTCGCCAGCCTGAACCATCCCAATATCGCGCAGATCTACGGCCTCGAAGTGAGCGGTGACACGAGAGCTCTCGTCATGGAGCTCGTCGAGGGCCCAACCTTGGCAGAGCGACTGGAGCAAGGGTCTTTACCCCTAGATGAAAGCCTTTCCATCGCCCGCCAGATCGCCGAGGCCCTCGAAGAGGCGCACGAAAAAGGAATCATTCATCGAGATCTCAAACCACAAAACATCAAAGCTTCCATCGAAGGGAAGGTGAAGGTCCTCGATTTCGGTCTGGCGAAGGCGCTGGATCCTGTTGGCGGATCCTCGCCCTCGGCGTCGCAGCTCGCCCAGTCGCCGACGCTGACCCTCGGCGCGACGCTGCAGGGAGTCATCCTCGGCACGGCGGCGTACATGAGCCCGGAGCAGGCGGCGGGCGGGGTGGCCGACCGGCGCGCGGACGTCTGGTCGTTCGGGGTCGTGCTCTACGAGATGCTCGCGGGGCGGCGGCTCTTCGACGGCGAGACCGTCTCGCACGTGCTGGCCGGCGTGCTCAAAGAGGAGCCGGACTTCGCTCTCCTGCCGCCGGGGGTCCCGTCGCGGATTCTCAATCTCTTGCGCCGCTGCCTGCGCAAGAAGCCGCGTGAGCGGCTGCAGGCGATCGGCGACGCGCGGATCGTGCTCGACGAGGTGCTCGCCGATCCGCGCCGGGGCGAACCCGAAACGACCGCGGCTCCCGCCGACACGGCCCGAACTCCTCGGCTCGCCTGGCTCGCCGCCGCGCTCGGCGCCGTCGCGGCGGCGGCGTTCGCCGCGCTCTGGCTCGTGGCCGGCTCCGCGGCGCGCCCGCCGCGCGCCATTCACGCCGCGCTCGTCGCGCCCGAGGGCACCTCGCTCGGCGACTCGTTCGCGCTCTCCCCCGACGGCCATCGCATCGTCTTCCAGGCGTTCGACGTGGAGAGCGGGCTGCCGGCGCTCTGGCTGCGCGAGCTCGATCGCGGCGAGGCGCGGCGGCTCGCCGGGACCGATGGCGGCGAGCTGCCGTTCTGGTCGCCCGACGGTGCCCGGCTCGGTTTCTTCGCCGAGGGCAAGCTCAAGCGCATCGATGCCAACGGCGGACCGGCGCAGGCGATCGCCGAAGCGCCGACCTCGCGCGGCGGCGCCTGGGGGCCGGACGGCCGGATCGTCTTCTCGCCCTCGTTCCGCACCGGCCTGTCGATCGTGGCGGCGAGCGGCGGCGCGACGCAGCCGCTGACCGCCCTCGACGAGGCGCGCGGCGAGAAGAGCCACCGCTTCCCCGTCTTCCTGCCCGGCGGCGAGCGCATCCTCTTCCTGGCGCAGACCGCGGAGGGCGGCGCCAAGGAGGACGCGAGCCGCATCGAATCGCTCGACCTCGCGAGCGGCGCGCGCACGCCGATCGTCGACGTCAACTCCTCGCCGCTCTACGCCCCGCCGGGGCACCTGCTGTTCTGGCGCGACGGCGCGCTGCTGGCGCAGTCGTTCGACGCCGACGCGCTCCGCGTCGGCGGCGATCCCGTGCCGCTCGCCTCGTCGGTCGGATACAACCAGAACGAGCAGGCGCTCGCCACCGTCTCGGCCGAGGGGACGCTCGTCGTGCGCGAAGGCACGCTCGGCAACCTGGCCTCGCTCGTCTGGCTCGATCGACAGGGCCTCGGGGTCGCCGTCATCCGCGAGCGCGAGAACTTCGGCTTCGATCTCGCGCTCTCGCACGACGGCTCGCGTCTCGCGGTGGGCGTCAACGCCCCGGGCCAAGGCGCGACGGATCTCTGGATCTACGATCTCGTGCGCGGCGTCGCCAGCCGGCTCACCTTCGAGGAGGGCGGCGAAGGCTCTCCCGTCTGGTCGCGCGACGACCGCACCCTCTACTACTCCAGCGACCGCCGCAACGACGGCGTCATCTACCGGCGCGCCGCGGACGGCACGGGCGCGGCCGAGGAGCTCGGTACGACCGACTCTGGCATGTGGCCGCACGCCGTCGCACGCGACGGGCGCTGGCTCGTGGTGAGCGACCTCGACAACGAGACCGGGCTCGACCTATTGCGCTACGACCTCGCGACGAAGAAGCTCGAGCCCTTCGTCGCCACGCCGTTCCAGGACGAAATGGCGGCGCTCTCGCCCGACGAACGGCTGCTCGCGTACAGCTCGGAGCAGTCGGGACGCTGGGAGATCTACGTCCAGGCGCTCGCCGGCAGCCGCGGCACCTGGCAGATCTCGAGCGGCGGCGGGCAGCTGCCGCGCTGGCGGGCCGACGGCCGCGAGCTCTTCTACTTCGCTCCTCCCGACCGCCTCTTCGCCGTCGAGGTCGAGCCGAGCGAGGTGCCGCGCTTCTCGGCGCCGCGCGAGCTCTTCCGCTACCCGCTCGAGAACTACGGCGTCGCCCCCGACGGCAGCCGCTTCGTCGTCCTGCGTCGCGGCGAGGGCGGCGCCGGCAAGCCGCTGACACTGATCACCGACTGGCCGTCGCGGTTGCCGGGGCGCTGAGATCCGCCTCAGCCCTCCCCGCCCTCGCCCTCGAGCTTCTGCACGATCTGGCTGACCTCGAGGTCGGCCTTGCGGATCTTGGCGCGGCAGAGGTCGAGGAGCTCGGCGGCGCGCTTGAGCTCCTCGGCCAGCTTGTCGAGGTCGACCTCCTCGCCCTCGATGCCGGCGAGGATTCCCTCCAGCTCCCGGATGGCGGCGGTGAAACCAAGCTCCTCGGCGGCGTCGCTCTTCTTTTTCGCGGTCATGGCTCCTCCACGCGGCTGGAAATCGCGCCGCGCGCGACAGTGGTGACGAGACGGTCGCCGGGCGCCACGGCGGCCGCGTCCCGGACGATGGCGCCGGCGGCGGTGCGGGTGATCGAGAACCCCCGCTTGAGCGTCGTCGCCGGGGCGAGGCCCGCGGCGAGCCGGGAGCGGCCAGCGAGCCGGGCGCGTTCGGTGTCGAGGCGACCGCGCGCCGAGCCGATCAACCGCCAGGCGCCGACGCTCAGCGCCCGCCGCGAGCGCTCGACGAGGCGCGGCGCCGCGTGGGCGAGCCGCACGCCGAGCTCGTGCCGCGAGCCGCGGGCGGTGCGCACGCCGCGCCGGGCGGCGCGGGCGAGCGCCGCGGCGAGCGCGGCGAGCCGCATCGCGGCCTCGGCGAGGCGGCCGCGCGCCACGGCGATGCGGCGCTCGGCGTCGAGCAGCCGCTCGCGCGCCGCGGCGAGCGGCAGCCGGGCGGCCTTGCCGAGCCGCTCGCGCAGGCGCTCGGAGGCGAGCTCGGCGCCCTCCAGGCGCGCGACCAGGAATTCGGCCACCTTGGTCGGTGTCTTGAAGCTCTGGTACGCGACGCGATCGGCGACCGCGAGGTCGATCTCGTGGCCGAGCCCGGTGAGGACGGGCAGCGGCGAGCGGGCGACGGCGAGAGCGATGGCGCGGCTGTCGAAGGCGGCGAGGTCGCTCTTCGCGCCGCCGCCGCGCACGAGCGCCACGCAGTCGACGCCGAGCCCGGCCGCGGCGGCGAGCGCCGAGGCCACCGCGCGCTCGGCCTCGACGCCCTGCACGGTGGCGTGGAGGAGCGTCACGCGGAAGCCGTAGCCGCTCTCGGCGAGCGTCGCGACGAAGTCGTGGTAGGCCGCCGAGCCGTGCGAGGTGACGAGGGCGACGGCGAGCGGCAGCGCCGCGAGTGGCAGAGCGCGGTTCCTGTCGAGCAGGTCGAGGCGCGCGAGCTCGTCGAGCGTCTCCTGGCGCCGGCGGGCGAGCTCGCCCAAGGTGAAGACGGGGTCGATCTCCTTGACGTGGAGCTGCAGGCGCCCGTGCGGCGGATAGAAGTCGACCGCCACTCGGCAGCGCACCGCCACGCCTTCGCGCAGCGCCTGGCCGTGGCGGGCGAGCAGGGGCGCGATCGTCGCGAAGTCCCGCTTCCAGATCACCGCGTCGAGCTTGCCGACCACGTGGTCGCCCTCGCCCTTCTCCACCAGCTCGAAATAGCGGTGGCCGTTCGGCCGCACCGTGAGCCGCTCGAGCTCACCGACGACCCAGACTGCGCCGTAAGCCTGGCGCAGGAGATCGCGCAGCTCGGCGCCGAGCTGGGAGACCGTGTAGGTCGGCTCGCCGGGCTCGCCCGCGAGCGCGTCGAGCTCGGGCGAGAACAGGTCGAGGCGGGAGCGGTCCGCGGCGGGCCTCCTTAGCTTCGCAGCGGCCTCAGTGGTAGCTCTTGAGCTCGCGCGCGGAGACGAGGGGGATCGACTGCGCCCACTCGAGCGCCTTCTTGTCGGCCGGCCAGACTTTCCTGACGAACTTCACGGCCGACTTGCGGTCGGGAAAGAGGCGCCAGAGGAAGGTGTGGCCGGCGGGGGCGGTGAAGTAGCTGTAGCCGTCGGGGTCGCCGGCGACGAGCTCGCTAATCGCCGGGTCGCCGTTGACTCCGATGCAGGCGGCGGCGATGCCGCGGTGGGCGACGGCCAGCGCCTTGAGCGAATCGTCGAACTCGCCGAGCTCCTCCTTCGACTGCGCCGAGTGATGGAGCGCGATATGGGAGGTCTCCTCCTCGGCGAGGACGTTGTACTGCAGGTCCTGGCGGTCCATCGCCTCCTTGGTCTCGGCGGTGGTGACGAAGACGTCGTCGGTCTCGATCACCTTGTAGGCGATGAAGAACCCCTCGCTCTCGAACTTGGGAAAGACCTCGCCGAGGAGGCCTTCGTCCTCGACGGTGAAGTAGTACAGGCGGTTGAGCAGGCGTCGCGACATGCAGAAAGCTCCTTCCGGGCCGCCTCTTGTATCACATCGCCGGCGGCGGCCGACGGCTGCGGCTCAGCGCGCGGCGAGCAGCCGGTCGAGCGTCGCGCGCTCTTCGGCGGTGAGCTCGGCGTCGGGCAGGAAGAGCTCGCGAGCCACCCCGGCGAGCGGGATCTCCGGGCGCTCGAGCGCCTGCGCGAGCGGTCCGCAGTCGAGCGCGCCCAGAGAGAGCAGGGAGGCGCCGCTGCACAGGTCGATGACTTCGTTGACGATGCGGGAGCGGATCTCGACGCGCAGCGACGGCGGCAGCCGCTCGGCCGTCACCCGGTAGCCGCCGGCGGTGCGCTCGATGCGGGCGACGCCGTCCATGGCGAGGCGCTGCCGCGGCAGGAGCACCTCGTCCTCCAGCCGCTGGGTCGACTGACCGAGGTCGACGTCGACGACGAGCCGGCCCTTGCCGAGCAGCTCGATCTCGACCCGGCCGTCGAAGCGGCCGCCGCCGAGCGGGGTCAGCCGGGCGAGGTTGTCCTTGACCAGGATCGCCTGGCTCGGCGAGCTCAGCCGGATGCGCACCGGCGGCGCCTCGATCGGCGCGAGCTCGCCGGCGAGGTTCTCGTAGACGCGGTTGTACTTCGTGAGGCGGAGCTCGGCCGGGGCGACGGCGGCGGCGGCGAGGGCCGCGCCGCTGAGGAGACCGGCCGCGGCGAGGGCGAGGGCGCGCTTCATCGCGTCAGGGAGTGTATCCGCGCGCCGCGCGCGCCCGCAGCTTGCCGCCCCGCACTTCGACGTCGAGGGTGTGGCGCTCGCCCGCCGCCGGCGGCGGCTCGGGCGCGAAGGCGAGGAAGTACTGGCTCCTGAGCTCGCGCTCGATCTCGGCGTAGACCCCGGCGAGCTCGCTCGCTTTGGAGACGTAGAAGGTGCGACCGCCCGTCTCGTCGGCCAGCTTCTCGAGCTTGGAGCGGATGCCGAGGCTGGCGCCGCCGATGTCGAGACCGATGGTGTAGATCGCCACGCCGGTGCGCTGCGCGAAGGCGAGGGCGTCGGGGAACGGCACCAGGCTCGAGGTGTCGTCGCCGTCGGAGAGCAGCACCATCGCCTTCCTGCCGCGGATACCGCGATACTGGTAGAGCCCGTAGACGAGGGCGTCGTGGAGCGAGGTCATGCCGTAGGCCGGCAGGTCGCGGAAGGCTGCCGCGAGCGCCTTGGCGTCGGGGGTGAGCGACATGAGCAGCGCCGGGCGCTGCGAGAAGCCGATGGCGAAGCAGCGGTCGCGCGGCGACAGGATGGCGGCGAGGAAGTCCTGGGCCGCCTGCTTCGCCTCGCCGAGCGACTCGCTCATCGAGCCCGAAGTGTCGAGGACCAGGCCGAGAGTGAGCGGCAGGTCGCGCACCAGCTCGAAGCGCTCGATCGCCTGCGCCCGGCCGTTGTCCTCGATCCGGAAGTCGGCCGCGCTCAAGCCCTCGACGAGCCGACCGTCGCGCTCGATGACGGTGACGAAGAGCTCGACCAGGTCGACGCGGATCTCGGCCAGGAAGTCGGTCGAGTTGAGCACGCGCACGTCTTCGACGCGGGTGCCGTCGGCGAAGGTGGCGACCACGGTCAGGTAAGTGAGCTCGCCCGTCTCTGGCACTTCGATCGTCGTCTCCCAGGGCGGCAGCTCGAGCCGCTCGACGAGCGCGTCGTTCAAGCGGAACTCCACCGCCTCGACGCGAGAGTCGGGCGGCACCACCACCGCCGCGCGCGCCCGCACCCGGCCGGTGACCTTGCGGCCGCGCGGCGGCGCGAGCAGCTTGACGCGCGCCTCGCCCTGCGGCTCGTTGAGCAGCAGCTCGTCGGCGGCGACGACCTTGCCTTCGCCGTCGAGGCCCTCGACGCGCACGACGCTCTCCTCGGGGATGTTGGGCAGCCGCAGCTCGGCGGTCCACGGCGCCGCGGCGCGAGTGAGCTGCGCCTTGCCGTCGAGGTAGAAGACGACGCGGCGGATGCGCGGGCCGGCGACAATCGCCTCGGCGCGCCAGAGGCCGAAGACGACGTCGTCGACCGGCGGCAGGAGCACGATCGAGTCGCGTCCGCCGGGCGCGGCGAGGCCGAGACGTTCGCCGTGGATGACGGCGGCCGCCGCGGCCGCCTCGCCGGCGTCGGGCGACGGCTCGGCCGGCACGTCGAGGAGGCGATCGAAGACCACGCTCCGGCCGGTGACCTCGTCGCGCACCTCGATGCGGGCGACGAAGCGCTCGCCGGGCCGCAGCAGCTCCTCGAGCTCGAGCGCGACCGGCGTCGTCGCGGCGACCGGCGGGAAGATGAAACGGCTGCGGAAGCGGCCGAACACTCCGCCCGGCCGGTCGAGGGTGGAGCTGACGGCGAGGCGCGTCTCCCGCCCCGATTTCTCCTCGACGACGCCGAGCTCGACGCCGGCGGGCAGGGTCAGCCGCAGGCGGGCGAGCAGCCGCTGGCCCTGTCTTTCGGGAAAAGCGAGGCGCACCTCGGGCTCGGGTAGGCGCTCGCCGGCGCTCGGCCGATCGGCCGCGGCGAGCACCTGCCGCCCCCACGCCGCGCGGTCGGCGGGCGGCGCGAAGCGCGCCTCGACCTGGGCGTCGGTCAGCCGGCTGCGGCGGAACTCGAAGAGGCCGGAGACGCCGGTGTACTTGTCGACCACCTCGGCGTGCTCGCGGCAGAGCTGGAGGTCTGGTCGCCGGCCGCGGATCCGCCCGCGCAGCTCCTCGAACTGCTCGAGCAGGTACTCCATCTCGGGGATGTAGAGGCTGCGCTTCGAGGTCGTCGGCCGCCACGCCACCCAGTGGGCGGTCGGCCCCGGACGCACGAAGAGGACGCGCCAGGCCGCCTCGCCCTCGCCCCAGCTCCACAGCTCGAGCGGCCGGTAGGTCGAGCCGCACTCGATCGCTTCGCGTTCGCGCGGCGCGCCGTGCAAGAAGAGCAGCCGCGCGCGCTCGTCGTAGGTCGACAGGTCTGCTTCGAGCACCTGGCGGCGGCGAACGGCGACGGCGCGCGCGAGCTCGGGCTCGCCGGCGAACAGCTCGCGGGCGAAGCGCTCGCGCTCGGCCTCGTCGGCGGCGTCGAGACGCGAGCGCTCCTCGGCGGGCAGTAGCCAGGCGGCGCCCCCCGAGTAGAAGCGCCACAGCTCCTCGTCGCCGAGGGGCTCGGCAGGCGCGAGCGGCGCGGCGCCGAGGATGGCGAGGAGCGCCAGAAAGGTCGTTCGTGGCATCACGGGGCGCTGCGAAGCAAGCCCTGCGCCAGGCCGATCGGCGCGCCGCTCTAGAATGCGCCTAATGGCACCTCCCATCGAGAGGCCGATCGCCGAGTGGCAGGCCGGCGATCCGGTCGTCGGCTTCGCGCTCGTCCGGCGCCGCGAGGAGCGGCAGGACAAGGGCGGCCGCTCCTACCTCGACCTCGAGCTCGCCGACGCCTCGGGGGCGATCCCCGGCAAGGCCTGGTCGGACTCGGCGGCGCTCGGCCAGCGGTTCGCCGCCGGCGACTTCGTCAAATTCCGCGGCCAGGTGCAATCGTACCGCGATCAGCTCCAGGTCAAGATCGACAACTGCCGCCGCGCGACCGAGGCCGACCGCGCCGACGGCTTCGACGAGGCGAAGCTCATCCCCTCGACCCGCGAGGATCCGGCGGCGCTCTGGGTGCGGCTCGAGGAGCTCCTCTCGACGCTCGACCGCGACGATTCGCGGCGGCTCGCCGCCGAGGCGCTCGCGCGCCACGGCGCGGCGCTGCACGTGCATCCGGCGGCGAAGACGATCCATCACGCCTTCCGTGGCGGCCTGCTCGAGCACACCGTGTCGATGCTCGGCCTCGCCGCGCTCGTCGCCGGGCACTATCCGGAGCTCGACCGCGATCTGCTGCTCTTGGGCGTCCTCTTCCACGACCTCGGCAAGATCGTC
>Ga0326597_10012424_pt1 | contig 11225 bp, 7 predicted proteins | sample RVTome_12_FD_203789 | JGI IMG/M metagenome (GOLD analysis project Ga0326597, IMG submission 203789) | Soil microbial communities from uranium-contaminated site in the Upper Colorado River Basin, Wyoming, United States - RVT100D185 | ecosystem: Environmental > Terrestrial > Soil > Contaminated >... | reverse complement strand
GGCCCCGGCCACGCAGCCCTCGCCCAGCCCTTCGCGACCACCGAGCACACCCCCATCGGGTTCCTGCGCACGTGTGGCGACCAGTTCGGCATCGCCCTGACCGACGGGGCCGCTGCGCCCGGCGACGCGATCAAGGCCGGCCTCGCCGCCGTCGCCGAGCGCCACCTCGTCACCCTGCACCGCGAGGACCAGATCCGCGACGACCAGGCCACGGCAGCCGTGATGGCGCACCGCGGGGGGGTGCGCGTGGACGACCCGCGCGCCCTGCGCGACCTCCGTGGGCTGCTGGACCACGCTGGTGCCCATGCGGACATCGGCGCCCGCGCGCGCCAGATCGTGCGGTGGTGTGCCGCGGGCGTCCCGGTCGTCGTGCTGGACCTCGACGACGCCCTGCGCGACCTGCTGGGCCAGGACCTGGCCACCGCCGTCGCGATCGAGCCGCACACGCTGGACGACCTGGAGGCACGTGAAGCGGTCTCGGCCCGCCAGCGCCGCATCGCCCACAGCCAGCACGACCACGTGGCGGCGTGGCGTCGCGTGGGGCGCGGCCTTGGGCTGCTGACCCCGCGTCCGACGAGCGTGTCCGCACTGCTGGCGACCAACCGGCCCGACTTCCTGCTCCACGGCATCGGCCAGGTCGTCCAACAGGTCCACCCGGACGTGGAACTTGTCGTCGCACTGCACGGCGACGCATTCCCGCCAGACGTCGACGCCCGGATCCACGCTGCCGCCGGCCACTTGCCGCTGGTCATCCGCCACGTCCCGACGCACGCCTGGCTCGGTGACGTCCTCAACGTCGCGACGGAGGCCGCCAGTGGCGAGGTGATCACCAAGGTCGACGACGATGACCACTATTCACCGCATCACCTGACCGACCTGCTGGTGGCGCTGCGCTACTCGGGTGCGGAGTTGGTCGGCAAGGGGCCGGAGTTCGTCCACCTGGGCGACCTGGACGTCACGATCCGGCGGTTCGCGACGGGTGCGGAGACGCCGTCCACGACGCTGGCGGGCGGGACGCTGGCGCTGCGACGGTCGGTGTTGACCGACCTGGGTGGGTGGCAGCGCGTCCCTCGATCCGTGGATCGCAAGTTGATCGAGGACGTCCTGGAGGCAGGCGGGCGCGTGCATCGCACCCACGGGTTCGGGTTCGTGCTCAACCGCCACGGCGTCGGCCACACGTGGGCGTCCGACGTCGACTACTTCCTGTCCGCGTCGGTGGCGCAGCGCCGCGGGCTGGACCGCGCCTTCGCGGCCCTGGACGGCTGAAACCGTCTGGACGGACTGCCGTCAGGCGCCGCCGAGGGTCTGGCGGCTGACGCCACGGACCAGGTCGCGGTACTCGCCGCGATGCATCGAGATGTGGTCGGCGGTGACGCCGGCCGCATCGTCGTCAAACGCCAGCTGCGCCGCATGGGCCCGACGGACGGCGGGGCCGATCTGCTCCAACCGCGCGGCCGACGTGACTGGCTCGTAGCCCCACTGCTGCATCTGCGGCAACGCCAGCGCCTCCATCACCTCGAGGTCGTCCGGAGCGATGTCCGTGCGGAAGCGACCGATCGAGGAGGTGTTGATCGGCTGGTGGACGCCCGCCATCCACGGCTGGTCGGGCGCGTGCTCGCTGGCTGCCTCCTCGAAATGGAGCATGTCGTCCGACCATGGCAGGGCCGCCCGGTCACAGACCTCGCGCAGGGCCGTGGCCGGGTCTGCGACCACGGACTCGTAGCGCAGGGTGACGACGCGCCCAGCCAGCTCGGGTTGGTCGCGTTCCTGGCGCTGCGCGTCAGCCAGGGTGCGCACCCACTGCAGGGTGAACGCGACCGGGTCGTCCAGCTTGGTGAACGGCGCGGCCACCAGCGAAGCGGCCGCGTCGCGCGGGTCGCGGACCGTGTGCACGAACGTCGCGCCCGGAAACATGCGCGCCAGCAGGTCCATCGAGTGGACGTGCACCGGGGTCTTCTCGCCCCAGCGTGCGCTGCCCTCCTGCTCGGCCAGCATGAGCCCCAGTTCGTCGAGGAAGCGCGCCAGTGACGCGTCGCCTTTCAGGACCTGGCCGCGGTAGGCCTTGAGGTCGATCGGGAAGTCGGCATGACGGCCGAGCATGGTGATGTAGCGGTCGAGCAGCCGCGTGCGAAACGGCTCCGGTGGGTCGTAGGTCGGATAGGCCCAGCGCCGGGCCCAGACGCGGTTGACGAACCACGTCTCCGACAGCATCGAGAGCTCGGGGTTGCGCTGGAGCATCAGGCGCAGCATCGTCGTGCCGGAGCGCCCCAGGCCCACGACGAACACCGGATCGCGGCCCTCGATGGGCTTGAAGAAGTGGTTCTCGTGCTGGGGCGGGACCGTGACCCTGACCTCGCCACCGGCGAGCAGGGCGGCGGCCGCGGCCACTTCGTCGGCGGCCTTCTGGGCCTTGTCGCGCGTCGGCGCAAGGGTCACGGCACGCGCCAGGCCGGCGGACTTCTGGGCAAGCTGACGTTCGGCGACATGTTCGAGGTAGGCGTCGGCGACGACGTCGATGTCGCCGTCGAGCACCATCTCGCCGGCTTCCATCCAGATGCCTCGGGTGCACAGCTCTCGGACGGCCATCATGTTGTGGGTCACCAGGAACACGGCACCGGCGTTGGCGGTGAGCTCAAGGATCCGGTCGCGCGAGCGGTCGCGGAATTCCTGGTCGCCGACGGCCAGCGCCTCGTCGATGCACAGGATGTCCGGCGCCACCGACGACGCGACCGAGAACTGCAGCCGCGCGGCCATGCCGGATGAGTAGGCGCGCAAGGGCAGGTCGATGAACTCCTCGAGGCCGGCAAAGGCAACGATGTCGTCGAAGCGCTCCTCCAGCACGGCCCTGGGGATCCCCAGGGCCGTGCCACCGAGGAAGACGTTGCGACGGCCGGACAACTCACGGTGCAGCGCACCCTGGACGCCGAGCACGACCGGGGTGGACCGTGCGTAGATGGCCCCGGCCGCGGTGGGCAGCAGGCCGCCGATGGCGCCCAGGAGGGTCGACTTGCCGGATCCGTTGCGTCCGATCAGGGCGACCGACTCGCCCTCGTGGACGTCGAAGGTCACGCCACGGACGGCGTGGACGCGGCGGGCCACGCGTGGCTTCATCCGGTTGGAGAACAGCCGGCGCAACGTGTTGGTGTTGGAGTCCTCGTAGATGCGGTACTCGACGTGGACGTCACGCACGACCAGCGACGTCGGCGCCCCGGCACCGGGCTGCGGTGGAGGCGAGCCGATGCTGGCGTCGGCTGGGTCGTCAGCCACCGGCGTACTCGCTCTCATGCGCGCGGAACCAGAGGAACCCGGTCACCAGGATGACCACCGCCCACAGCAGGGCCGCCCCCCAGTACCACAGGGGTGCGGCGCCGACCGGCGGACCGACGTCACCCACCACGCAGGTGCGCCACAGGCTGATGAACAGGTAGGCCGGGTTCCACTGGAAGACGGTTGCGACCCAGTGCAGGCCCAACGGTTCCGTGCGTCGCAGGATCAGCTCCAACGGGAAGACCAGCCCCGACACGTACATCCACAGCCGGAAGATGTAGGGCAGGACCTGCTGGACGTCGGCGAAGTGGAACGCCGCGCGGGCCACGAAGAACGCGGCACCCATGTTGAAGATCGTCTGGATCGCCACGGCCAACGGCAGCAGCAACCAGGACCAGCGTGGCGGCGTGCCCGTCATCCACACCAGCGGCAGCATCGCCATCAGCGCGTAGCCCTGCGACAGGAGCTCGACGATGACGGCCGACAGCGGCAGGGCGGCCCGCGGGAAGGCGATCGTCTGGATCAGGTTGCGATTGCTGGTGACGGTGCGCGCGCCGGAGATCGTGGCCTTGTTCAGGTACGTGAACGAGAACACCCCGACGATGAGGTAGCCCGCGTAGTTGTCGTAGTCCCCGCCGCGCGTGTCGAACAGCACGCCAAACACCAGGTAGTAGACCCCGGCCAGGAGCAGCGGGTTGAGCAGGTGCCAGACGTTGCCCAGCGCGGTGTTCTGGTTCTGGGCGCGCAATTCCCCCAACGGCACGGCGGCGATGAAGTCGCGCCGCTGCCACATCAGTGCGAGGTAGTCGCGGGTACTCACAGCCGCCCCGACGGGACGGAGTCCGGGCGGGATCGGGGGGGCGTCGGTGGACAGCGGCGGTCCTGTCTGCGGGCGCGCGCAGCCTACGCCCGCCGTGGCCGCCTACGGTCGCCCTTGGCGCGTCTGGCGCCGCTGTCACGGCAATGGGAGACGACGTGGGTCCGGTGTTCGTGCTGGGTGGCCAGCGCACGGGGACGACGCTGCTGCGGCTCATGCTGGACGCCCACCCGCAACTGGCGATCGGCCCCGAGTCCGGCTTCCTGCGCGCCGTCAAGGACACCGTCACCATTCGCGACTTCCAGGCCGGCGAAGGCTGGTTCGAGCGGTTCGGGGTGTCGCGCGACTGGCTGACGACACGGTTGGCCGGCCTGTACGACGAACTGTTCTCCACCCACGCCGCCGCGCAGGGCAAGCCGTACTGGGGCGAGAAGACCCCAATGCACACCTGGCACGTCGACCTCGCGCGCGAGCTGTACCCCCAGGCCCGGTTCGTCGGGGTGGTGCGCCACCCGGCGGCGGTCGCGACCAGCGCGACCCGCTGGGGCCACGAGCTGGGCTTCGCGGCCGCCGCGTGGGCCGAGGGCGTGCATCGCCAGTTGCGCGACCGCGACGCACACGGCGCCGACGTCATCCTCCTGCTGCGCTACGAGGATCTGCTGGCCGACGCGGAGGCCACGATGCGCGACGTGCTGGCCCACGTCGGCCTGCCATGGTCGGACGCCGTCCTGCGCCACCACGAGATCCATGCGCAGCGCGACGGCGGCGGCGCCGACGGGGAGACCGACGGCGGGACCCGGCCCGCCGATCCGATCGACCGCGAGCGCGCCGACGCGTGGCGCACCACGATCGACCCCGACGACCTGGGAGCGATCATGGCGGCGACGCAACCCTGGGCTGGCCTGCTGGGCTACGGCCCCGACGGCACGGCCCCGACCGCCGACGCGATGGCGCTTCGCCCCGGGGCGCTGGCCGCGGCCGGGTACCCACCCGCTCCGACGACGTCGCGCCAGCAGGCCGAACACGGCTGGCAGCAGCGCCTGCATCACCAGATCGACGACCTCAAGGCCGATGCGGCCACGCTGCGGTCAGAGCTGGCAAGCCTGCAGCGCGAACGCGACGCCGCGCTGGGCCAGGCGCGCGACGCGGCCCGGCGCGAGGCGGACGCCGTCGCCAACTACGACGCCCTCAACAACCGCCGGTTCGTACGCATCGGCCGACGCCTGCTCGACCGCAACTGAACCGCCACACGCACCCGCCCCACACACACCCGCCCCGCACGGACCCGCCCCCCGCACAAACGTGGCAACGTGCGACGAATGGGGACTCCAGTCCCCATTCGTGTCAACTTGACAGGCGGCGTCGGCCGAGCAGCCCGGCCGCGAGCAACGCCAGGCCACCGAACACCGCGGCGCCCCCGCCGGTCGCTGGCAAGGAGGCACCGGGCGCCCCGGTGGGCGCGCCGGTCGGATCGCCGGTCGGGGCGCCCGTCGGGTCGCCCGTCGGGTCGGTCCCCACCGGTGCTCCCGAGGGAACCGTGACGGCCACCGGTGGGTTCGGTGCGGCGGTCAGCTCAGAGCTGCCGTGGACGGACTCGGCCGTGACCGCGCCGGCGACAAGCCGCAGTGCGGTGGTCGGGGCGAGGTCGCCGACGATCGGCAGGAGTGCCAGCTGGGCGACCAGGCCTTCGATCGTCGCGGTCAGCGCGCTGACGTCCAGGCCTGCCAGGACCGATTCGACCTGGCCCGTGAGCCCGGCGGCGTCGATCGACGCCAAGGCGGCCAGCACCTGCGCGGCGATCGCGTCCAGCTGCGCCATCACGCCGTCGGTCGCGGCGGCCAGCGTGCTGTCCAACGCCAGGGATGGCACATCGAGGGAAAGCGCGGTGAAGCGCGCCGTGGCGCGCTCCACGCCGGCACCGTCAGGCCCAGACGCCGTGTCGACGGTGAACGCGTCGACGCTTGGCGTGACCGCGGGCAGCGCCACCGGCGCTCCGGCGGCGAAGGCCTGCAACGACGCGGCCACGTCGGTCGGGATGGGCAGCTGCGCGAGCACCGACGCGAGGTCCACCTCGAGCCCGGCGAGCGCGTCAGCAAGGCCCGCGCAGCCAACGGCCGGCACCGCCTGGCCGAGGACCACGGGTGTGCCCTCACAGGTGACGGTGGCCGAGGAACCACCGGCGTCGGCCAGCGTCGCGATGGTCGCGGTGACCCCGTCGAGGCCGAGGATTTGCAGGTCTGCCAGCTGGGTGTCGAGCAGGGCGTCGAGGTCCGGCAACGCCGGCAGGTCGGCGAGGAGCCCCTGCAGCAGCACGAGCACGCCGGCCAACTGCGTGGTCAGCTGGTCGACGAGGGTGACCAGGTCGGCCAACGCCCCAGTTGCCGCCGCGGTCGCGTCGTCGATCGCGGCCCACAGGGCAGCGGTCAGCGCGTCCAGGTCAGCGGCCGCCAAGGCAGCCTCGGCATCGGCAACGGCCGCCAACGCGCTGGCCAGCGCCGCCTGCGCGTCCGCGAGGTCGTCCTGGGCCACGCCCACGGCAGGCGCACCCGCGGCAAGGGCCGCCACGGCGTCGGCGACCGCGGCGGTGGCCGCATCGAGCGTGGCCTGCGCAGCTGCCTGATCGGCCTGCGCAGAGGTCAGGGCGGTGGTCGCGGCCGTGACAGCAGCCGTCGCGCTGGCCAGCACGGCCTGCGCGGCGGTCAGGTCGGCCAAGGCGGCGGCCTGAGCGGCCAGCGCGGCCGGCAGCCCGGCCTGTGCGGCCAGCAGCTGTGCGGTGAGGTTGGCGATCTGCACCGCGTCGAGGATCGGGTTGAGCGCGGCGATCTGCGCGGTCAGGGATGCGATCGTCGCCTGCAGCGAGGTGACCGTGGCCGTCGCCGCGTCGTACACGGCCTGGGCGGCATTGACGTCGGCCTGGGCGTCAGCCTGGTCCGACTGCGCGCCGGTCAGCGTGGCGGTGGCTGCGCCGACGGCCGCGGTCGCGGCGGCCAGGTCAGCGGTCGCGGCGGTCTGGTCCGCTTCCGCGGCAGTCACCGCGTCCTGCAAGCCAGTGAGGTCCGCGGCGGCCACGGCGGCATCGAGCGCAGCGGCGGCCTGGTCGACGACAGCCTGCGCGGCCGCGGCGTCGATCCCGGCCTGGTCGACGGCGGCCTGGAGAGCGCCGACCTCGGCCACGGCCGCGTCCAGCGCGGCACGCGCGTCGGCGACGCCGGGCACGTCGGCCAGCTGCGCCAACAGGTTGCTGGTTGCACTGTCCAGCAGCCCAGCGAGGTCGGGGACCTGGCCAAGGACGTCCAGCAGCTGGGTCAGCGTGTCGAGCAACCCGGCAAGCAGGACCGGCGCACCGTCGCCCAGCGCGGCCAGCAGGTCCAGCTGGACGTCCAACGGCAGGTCCGCGAGGTCAGGGAGCAGGTCCCCAAGGTCAAGGCCCAGCCCATCCAGCGCCAACTGCACGCGCGTCGCGGCTGCTTCCGCGCCGGCCATGGACAATGCGCCCTGGTTGCCCAGGCCGGTCCCGAGGCCGAGCACGCCCAGATCGACCGACCCGCCGAGCCCGTCGAGCGACGACGTCGCAGTGCCGTCGGGGTCCAGCCGCGCAGCCCACGCCACCAGGTCGATCCGTCCGCCGATGCCAGCCTGGCCGAAGTCGAGTGAGTCCGACCCGGTCGCGGGCCCGTCGGCAGCCGAGCGATGGATCGCTGCAGCCTCCTGGCCGGCGGCCTGCACCGTCGACAGGTCCACCGCAGCACCCTCGTTGGCGATGGAGGTCAGTTGCAGCAGGCCCAGGCTCGCGCTCAGGTCACCGAGTGCTGGTGCGACGGCATCCACGTCCAACAGGTCCACGGCGATGCCCGAGGCGGCCTGGTCGAGCACCGTCTGGGTGGGCTGCTGCGCGGCGGTCGTGCCCGCCAGGGCCAGCAGGGCAGCGGTCAGGCCAGCAAGTCGCTTCATTGGGTGCTCCGGAAGTTGGTGCCGGTCGGAGGCGCCGTCGGTGAGCGCCGCGTTCCCTGTCGACACCACGACCTCGCGCCCAACCGGCCGCGCGATGTTCGCCCGGTCAGTTGCCGAAATGACTCGAACGGACCAGTCCCCGGGCACCGGCCAAGCCCAGCGGTGGTACGCAATCCACAACCTCACCCAGGGCCCCACCTCGCAGGAAAATGTAAGGTTTGAGGGGTTATGGGAGGAAAATGCGTGCCCCAATGGGACGTTGGGACACGATAATGTAATATCCGCACGGTATCCGAGGGTTTTGTATGGCCGCTCACCGCATCCCCACCACCCCCCGGACGGTCTTCCTGTCCGGGGGCCTGTCGCGCCCCATGCTCGCAGAGGGCCGCAAGACGGGCCGCTTCGTGCGCATCACCAAGGGCGTGTGGTCGGCCGACACTGACACCCCTCCCGCAGAGATCGTCGCTGCGAACCTCTGGTTCATCATCCGTGCGTACTGCCCCGACGCCATCGTGGTGGACCGGACAGCTGCGCGCGGCGGGCTCGTGGACGGCGGCGTCGTGACCATCGCCTCAGATTCCCGTGTGACGTCATTCGAGCTGCCCGGGGTGAGCGTCCTGGTGCGCCCACGGGTCGAGCACCCGACCGACACGCCCTGGGCGGACGGGCTGACAGCAGCCGCCCCGGCTCGGGCGCTCGTTGACAACCTCGCCGAGTCCCGCGGACGTGGCGACCGTCCGGGGCGCACGCTGACGATCGCCGAGCTGCAGGACTGGGTGGCGGCCAAGAAGGTTGCCTGGGGCGACACGCGCCTACGCAAGCTGCAGGAGCAGGCGGTCGAGATCGCCGGTGATCTCGGCCAGGACCCGGACGCCGTACGTGAACTGTTCTCGTCGGTCGCGGGGGACACCCCCGCGCCGGCAGCGCGGGGAGCGTTCGCACGTGCGGCGTTGCACGGCGCGGTCTGGGACGAGCGGCGCGTGACGATGTTCGTCAGCGCGGCGCGCCAGCTCGCGGAGGCGGAGCCGCTGGTCCTGCCTACGCCGCAGGTTGACGGCGACTTCCCATTCTACGAGGCGTACTTCAGCAACTACATCGAGGGCACCGAGTTCACGATCGCCGAGGCGCGCGCGATCGTCGAGACCCAGACCCCACCTGCGCGGCGGTCTGCGGACGGCCACGACATCCTCGGCACGTATCGTTGCGTCGTTGATCCCATCGGCCGTGCCGCAACCAGCTTCGATCCTGGCCAGCTGATCGACCTGATGCGCACCCGTCACCGGACCCTGATGGTCGGACGGCCTGACATGGGCCCCGGCGAGTTCAAGGAGGGCATCAACAGGGCCGGCGGGACCGAGTTCGTCGATCCTGCACTCACCCTCGGCACGCTGCTGCGCGGCCTCGAGATGGCCAAGGACGTCCCGCGAGGGTTCCCCCTGGCCACCTACCTCATGACCGTGGTCGCGGAGGTCCACCCGTTCACCGACGGCAACGGCCGCGCGGCGCGGCTGATGATGAACGCGGAGATGTCGGCTGCGGGCTCCTGCCGCATCATCGTGCCGACAGTGCTGCGCAACGAGTACATCGCAGCGCTCAAGCGCTTCTCGAACCATGATGGCGACAGCGCCGCGCTCGTGCGCGTGTTGACCTTGGCGCTGCGGTGGTCCTCGGCGATGCCTTGGCCGGACCAGGCCGCGGTGGACGCGCAGATGGCGGCGACCAACGCCACGCTCGACTCCACCGAGGCGGCGCGCGAAGGCCGCCACCTCCTGCTGCCGTAAGCCCTCGTGAAGCTGTCACCGGCGTCGAGGGCAAGTGCATCGATCAGCACGTCGCGGACCTCGGCCCCGTCGTGGCCCGCGCCGCTCATGGCGACGCCGAGGTGGCTTGCGGCTGGTCACCGGCCCAAGCGGGTCGCCGCCACGGCGTAGGCGAGCATCTGGTCACGAGGTCCGATCGCGACGATCTCCACGGTCGTCGGTGCGTACCTGTCGGGCAGGAGGCGGTAGACCAGTCGGTAGCGCGGCCCGCGGCCGTCGTCGGGTCCGAACTTCACCTTGCGACAGTCGGACAGATCTCCGGTGCGAGTGTCGGCATGCAGCCATTCGCCCAGCTTCGGATCGCTCTTGAGCGCCACGAGGATCCGACCGACCTCGCCGTGCCAAGCCGGGTCGACATGGTTGCGAACGTCCCCCGGTGCCTGGGGCTGCCACGCAATCGTCGGCGCCGTCTGCCAACTCACTCGCCATCGACAGCGTGGACAACCGGGTCAAGACCGGCCGCCACGAAGAAATCGGCGACCGTTCCGACGATTGGAGACTCGCGGCGCTGCGCAGCCAACAACGCCAGCGCCAAGTCCTCCGCGCGCTGTTCGGCATCCTCGAGTTCGACCAAGCGCTGGTACGGGACGACGGCTGCCTCCGGCCTGCGGTGGTTGCCGAAGATGACGGGCCTGGCGTGTGCGGCGTCGGCGCGAAAGCTCCGCAGCACGTCGCCGAGGTGGCGCCGGAACTCGTCAACGCCCTCAACCGCGGTCACACGATCCCCGTACGACATTCCCACACTCCTCCGACACGTAATCTCGTACGAGAACCCTAACGTGCCCACGGGGTCACGTCCACGACTGCCAAGAGGCGTCACGCCCAGACGCGGCCGACGCGGCCGACGGCGGCGGCGAGGTCGTCCACGCTCACAACGGCAACCCTGCGGGTCACAGGCCGCGTGTCGTCCGGTAGGGCTTTGAGGGTGCGCCACCAGGAGGTCCCTGGAAGTGTCCATGCACCCTGGGTCGGCGGCGCTTCGGTCACGCCTTGCGGGCGCGGCCCAACGGGCACGCACGCGCTCGCGTGCCACCGCGATTCGGTATGCAGTTGTCAAGGAGCGTGAGGGCGACGTGCTGGGTCCGACGGTGATCCGCCGGCGCGGATCCCGACTGGTCAGCCAGCCCGCGCGTGGTGGGTTGCCCGGTCCTGGACGCGCACGGCGTCGACCCGTGGTGGGGGCTGGAGCAGGGATGCTCGTTGGTACAGGGGTGGGGGTTCGGATCCGGGTGGGTGGCTGGTGAGGCGGATCGCGCCGGTGGGGTTGATCACGGTGACGATGGCGGTGGTCGGGTCCATGTCGAGGGTCCAGCGGTCGTCGTGGACGAGGTGGTGGTGGAACCCGCACAGCAGCACGCCGTTGCTGACGG
>Ga0326597_10012422_pt1 | contig 11228 bp, 9 predicted proteins | sample RVTome_12_FD_203789 | JGI IMG/M metagenome (GOLD analysis project Ga0326597, IMG submission 203789) | Soil microbial communities from uranium-contaminated site in the Upper Colorado River Basin, Wyoming, United States - RVT100D185 | ecosystem: Environmental > Terrestrial > Soil > Contaminated >... | reverse complement strand
CCCTCGTGGTGGCAGGATTGAGCGAACGCCTTCACGTCTCTGCCGCGGTTGGCGCCTTCCTGGTGGGGATCGGCGTATCCGGAGAGGCAGCCCATCGGACCAGGGTCTTGCTCAGCCCGCTCCGTGACCTCTTTGCCGCGGTCTTCTTCATCTTCTTCGGCTTGCGCACCGATCCGGCCATCCTTCCAGGTGTGGCCCTGGCGGTGCTCGCCCTGAGTCTCGTCAGTGGTACCACGAAACTTGCAACTGCCCAGTGGATGGGACGGCTACGTGGCATCGGGAGCAAAAGCCGCTGGCGGGCAGGTGCTGCCCTCCTCGCCCGGGGCGAATTCTCGATCGTTATCGCAGGGCTGGCGTTGACGGCCGGGGCCCCCGCCCAGATGACAGCGCTGGCGACCGGTTACGTCCTGGTGATGGCTACCTCGGGTCCAATCCTGGCGCGTATCCTCGACCGCTGAGGCTACGACCCCTTGGCGAGACGGGCAGCTGTGAGGTGCCGTCGGAGAATCGTCCACGCCTCCGGTTCGGCGAGGGTCTTCTTCATGGTGATGAGGGTGCGGACAAAGGCCGGCACGGCCAGGTCAGGGTCCATCGGATTGGGACGCATCACCGCCAGTACCTGTGGGGTCGGTCTCAAGATGAGGATGTCGCACTCAGGCCAGGCTCCCCGAATGATTCGGACCTCTTCGTCGAGGCTGCGGCATCCGACCCGGTCGAACATCCGCTCGTGCATCCATGCTCCCCGGCGCTCCTCCTCGGCCGCCATCGGGGCGATTATCAAAACCAGATCAAGAGGCCGGGGGTTGCCAAGAACTAAATCCGCATGAGTGCCGGAGATGACCCCCCCATCGACATAGTGGCGGCCATCGATCGTCCAGGGTCTGAACACCAGGGGGATGGCTGTTGACGCTGCCACCGCCTCGGCCAGACCGGTTTCGGGGGCATCCAGCGTCCCGAAGGCCACCCTCCGGCGCGCCGCCACGTCGTAGGCGACAATCACCGTGGGGGTCTTGGGCCAGCGACTCGCCTCTTCCCCGAGTTCTTCGCTGACCCATTCCGCCAGGCCTGCGGTGTCATAGGGAGCAGGGGAGCCAAGCAGCAATGTGAGCCCAGGGCTGCGGACCCCAGGCAGAATGCCGTGCCGTAACCAGGTGCCCACCTTCACTCCGGGGCGGCGCGAAAAGATCCGTTCCCGGATTCGGCTAGCCACCGCTTCCCGATCGTCGGTCGGAAGCACCATCGAATCGAGATCGAGCCGGTTGCTGCGAACCAGGGCGGTTACAAACGCGCCCGATGAGGTACCGATGACGACGTCGGCGTCGTTGGAGTTCCACCCGGTGGCGAGCTCGATCGCCATCAGAGCGGCCATTTCAAAGCCAGCCCCGGTGATTCCCCCTCCACCGAGGACGATTCCTACCGCGCTCATCCGAGCCGGGAGCATAGGGGTGACGGCTTCGCTACGGGCATACTCTCGGGAGCATGACCGCACCACGCCGGGCTCTGTTCCCCAAGGATCTGTCCGGGCTCAGTCAGCTTTTCGAGACTGTCCATACGGCCGACGGGCACCGCGCCATCGGTGAGCATCTGTACCTCGAGCTCACCTCCCCCGGGGCTGCCCTCACTGGTCTCGTCTTGGAACATCGTCAGCAGCTTGTTGCCTATGTCGGTCTTACCGATGGCTTCCAACCAGGTTGGTGGACCGGGGAGCTGGCCGTTCATCCCGCCTGGCGAAAACGGGAGGTCTTCGATTCGTTGCTCACGGCGGCGATTGGAGAGGTGGTCGACAACCGGGCCACCGGCCTCCGGCTGTGGACCTTTCTTCCCCACCTGGTCGAGGCCGCCCTCGCTATGGGGTTTCGCTCCGAACGGGAACTGCGTTCCCTCATCATTGATCTGCCTCATGTGAACCAGGCTCATTACCCGACCGGCGTCAGCATCGAACGTTTTCGTCCCGGGCACGACGAAAACGCCTGGCTCGAAGTCAACAACCAGGCCTTCGCCGGACATCCCGAGAATGGCAACTGGACCGTCGAGTTGCTGGTTCAACGGATGAGCCAGGACTGGTTCCACCCGGATGACCTGATCGTGGCCCGACGCAATGACAGGATGATCGGATTCTGCTGGACCAAACGAGAGAAGCCGGCGGTCGGTGAGATATATGTCATCGCCGTGTCCCCCCAATACCAGGGCCAGGGGTTGGGAAGAGCGCTGTTGATCAACGGCCTGACCCATCTCAGCCAGGCGAAGGCGAATTCGGCAGTTTTGTACGTGGACTCCGGAAATGAACGGGCGACCCGCATGTATGAGTCGATTGGGTTTCGACTCGACCACGTCGACCGGTCCTTTGTGAAATTGCTCTAGGGCATCTACCCGAACCGGCGGGCGCAGCTGGGACAACGATCGTCTGCCACCGCCGTGGGGCTGAAACACCAAGGGCAGGGAAGGTCGTCGTCACCTTGGTCGATCATCACCCGGTTGGAATCGAACTCATCGACCACCTGACGCTGGCCACGAGCCAGGACCAAAAGGCCCGATGTGGCCGTGGCCGCCAACAATGCCTCCAACAATCGATCCTCCTCGTCTGACCCTACGAGGCTAAGAGCGACCCCTCGAATATTGGTGGATTTCGCGAACTCGCCGACTCAGGAATAGCCGACGGCGTCGGCCATAGCTCGGACCAGGGGAGCGAGGTCATGCAGGCGCCCGTCACGCTTCTCGGCCGCGTCCAGCATGATCATGGCGGCGTGATAAGCGATCCATGGTCGCAGCCGTGCGGCCGAGACAGCCGCTCCATACCCCTCCACGAACGCGGCTGCGGCCTGATCGCCAAGCAAGTTGGCGAGCTGCCATGAGGCGAGGCTGACATCCCACTCGGGTGGAGCCATGGTCGCCCATTCCCAATCGATGAGGGTCACCTGGCCATTTTCGGTGACGAGGAACTGCTCGGGGGTGGGGCGGGTGTGGGCCGGGCGGGGGCTGCTGGCATGGGGCGCTCCGGTGGCGCGGGCTGCCTCCAGCATGTCAGGAGATAAGCCCAGCCGCCGGCGGTATCGCTCGAGCCGGTTGAGGGTGGACATGTAATGGGCATCGATGTTGTCGTCATCAATCGAATTGGCGAGGTTGGTGAGCTTGCCGGTGGACTCGTGCACCCCACGTAGCACCCGACCGGCGCTGCGGACGATGTCGAGGTTGCGAGGGAGAGATGCGAGGTCCCAGGTCCCCCCGTCGGTCATGGTGATCCATGCGTGTCCGTCTGTGTTACCCCGGTCGAGGATCGACGGCACCCCCACCACTCCTCCCAACGCCTCGAGGGCATGACGTTCGCGGCGCTCGCGGGAGGCGCCCGTGTACACCTTGAGGATCGAAGTATCACCCGACTCTTCGAGTAGGCGGAAGACTTTGTTGCTCCCCGACGAGATGTCCTTGAACGTGGCGTGGGGGGCGATCGTGCGGACTAGTTCTTCGTGCTCCATCCGAGGTCCGGCCTTCGCTTTCGGGTTGGGCCCCTAAGGGCGTGGTGAACGGCTAATTCGTCGGGAGCCAAATCAAGGCTGGGTAGCCTGATGGGCACTCAAGGCTAGCCGAGGAATGAGCGCGAACTTAAGGCTTATCTATCCTGACGGAAACGTCGTCGAGCACCCTCCAGGGATCACGGGTCGCGCCGTGGCCAAGACCATCGGACCCGGTCTAGCAAAGGCCGCCTTGGCAGTCAGCCTCGACGGGGTCGCGCTGGACCTTGATCGACCCCTCCCCGGCGACGGCAAGTTCGCGGTGATCACGGAGGCCACCGACGAAGGACGTCAGATTCTGAGGCACTCGGCTGCGCACGTGTTGGCTCAGGCTGTTCTAGGGCTGTTCCCGGGGGCCCGCTTCGCCATCGGACCGCCGATCCAGGACGGGTTTTATTACGACTTCGATATCGGCCGCGCTTTCACGCCCGAGGATCTCGATGCCATCCAAGCGCGCATGGCCGAGATCATCACCGCCGATCAGCCCTTTGAGCGTTTGGAGATGACCAGAGCCGAGGCCCTGGAAATCTTCAGGGACCAGCCTTTCAAAACCGAGATCATCAAGTCCGTGGAGGACGGCGAGGTTGAGGCGGGGCCGGAAGTCACCGTTTATCGCAATCACGATTTCGTCGATCTGTGTCGAGGCCCCCACATCCCTTCCACCGGAGGTTTGCGGGCCGTGAAGTTACTTCGCATCGCCGGCGCCTATTGGAGGGGAGATGAGAAGCAGCCGCAACTGCAGCGTATCTACGGAACGGCCTGGGAGAGCCAGGCAGCGCTCGACGAGCACCTCAGCCGCGTTGCCGAGGCAGAACGACGCGATCACCGCCGACTTGGTCCGGAGCTCGACCTCTTCTCCTTTCCACGAGAGTTGGGGATCGGTCTTGCCGTGTGGCATCCCAAAGGTGGTCTGGTCCGCAAACTCATCGAGGACCACTCCCGCAACCTGCATCTCCGGTATGGGTTCGAGTTCGTCTCATCGCCCCACCTTGCTCGCGAATTCTTGTGGGAGACCTCGGGCCACCTCGACTACTACAGCGAGAACATGTATCCGGGAATGGAGGTGGACGAGGGCGAGAGCTATCGCGTCAAGCCGATGAATTGCCCTTTCCACATTCTCATCTACAAGAGCAGGAGCCGTTCCTACCGTGAGTTGCCGCTGCGCCTGTCCGAGCTCGGAGGGGTTTACCGGAGAGAACGCTCGGGGGTGCTCCACGGCATATTGCGCGCCCGCGGATTCACTCAGGACGATTCTCACACCTTCTGCAGCCCCGAACAGCTCGACGACGAGCTGGCCCTTCACCTGGACTTCGTCCTCACGTGGCTCAAGGACTTCGGCTTCACCGAGTTTGAAGCCGACCTCTCCACTATGCCCGATAAGGCGGTGGGCGATCCCGAGCATTGGAAGGTTGCGGAGGCCTCACTTGAGCAATCCTTGGTCGCCGCCGCGGTTCCCTTCCGGATCGCCGCCGGCGAGGGTGCGTTTTACGGGCCCAAGATCGATATCCACGTCAAGGATGCGATTGGGCGGCGCTGGCAGATCTCGACGATTCAGATGGATTTCAATCTTCCCGCCCGTTTCGACCTCGAATACACGAGTCGTGAGAACCAACCGGCCCGGCCCCACATGATCCATTGCGCCAAGGCCGGCTCCATCGAGAGATTCTTCGGAGTCCTGATCGAGCATTACGCCGGTGCATTCCCTCTGTGGCTGGCACCGGTGCAGGTGTCGGTGATTCCTGTGGCCGATCGCCACGCCGGCTACGCCGCCGACATAGCCCAATCGATGCGGTTAGTCGGCCTCAGGGTCGAAATCGACAGGAGTGATGACACGGTGGGAGAGAAGATCCGGAGGGCGTTGACCGCCAAGCACCCTTATATGGCGGTGGTCGGGGACAAAGACCTCGAAGCCGGCACGGTGGGCCTACGCCGCTATGGAGAGGAAAAGGAACGTAGGGGCGTTCCCCTCGACGAGGCCCTCACAGAGCTAGTTGCCAATGCCGCTCCTCCTAACTCACCACCCGCCACCCACAACTCATAACCCATGGAACCCATCCAAATCCCGCCCGAGGTGGCCGAGGCCGCCCAGGTTCCCGAAGATCTCGACTCGGGTCGGCTCGGCCCGTACCGGTTTCCGGACCCCCGACGTCGTCGAATCGGGGCGTACATCTATTCCGCTCTTGGCTTGGTGGGGATGTTGGCCTTGCCCGGGGGCGGTCGATGGGGTTTTCTCATGACAACGCTGGTCCTGGCATTTTGGCAGTGGAGGGCGGCCTGGCCTCTGGCTGTCTCACCGGAGCAGGCTTTGAGAGTGGCGGCGGCCGTGGCCCCTTTTCCGATCGGGCACAGCTCCGCTGCCGTGACGTTCCATGGGTTGAGGGCCCGGCCGCGCTGGCATGTGATTCTCTATGACGCCGGCAATCCGCCGGCTCAGCGGGCCCTGGTTGTGATTGATGCCGTTGACGGGCGGACCGTCGGCGAGCCCTATGTCGAAGAGCTCAGGGTCGCTGGCTGATCGGCACGAAGTCCCGAGCGGTAGGGCCGACATAGACCTGTTGGGGGCGAAAGATCCTCGTGTGGGGATCTTCGGCTCCCTCCTTCCATTGCGCCAGCCAGCCCGGAAGACGACCGAGGGCAAATAGCACAGTGAACATATCGGTGGGGAAACCGAGGGCCCGGTAGATGATCCCCGAGTAGAAATCTACGTTCGGGTAGAGCCGTCGCTCGATGAAGTAGTCGTCAGACAGCGCAGCCCGCTCCAATTCGAAGGCGATGGTCAGGAGCGGGTCGTCGATGCCGAGTTTGTCCAGGACATCTTCGGCAGCGCGCTTGATGATCTGGGCGCGCGGATCGAAGTTCTTGTATATGCGATGTCCGAAACCCATCAAACGAAAGGGATCCGATCGGTCTTTGGCTCGCTCGATGAAGTAGGAGACATCCCCCCCCGCCTCGGCCATGGCCTCCAGCATCTCCAGGACCTCCTGGTTGGCGCCACCGTGACGGGGGCCGGAGAGGGCAAGCACGCCGGCGGCTACCGAGCTGAAGATATTGGCCTCGCCGGATCCAACCAGCTTGACGGCGGTGGCCGAGCAATTTTGGCCATGGTCAGCGTGGAGGATGAGGAGGACGTTAAGAGCGGCGACCACCACCGGATCCGGGATGTATTCCTCGGTGGGAAGCGAATACACCATGTGGAGAAAGTTGGACGGGTAGTCGAGATCGTTGTTCGGGTAGATGTACGGCTGATGCACCCGGTACTTGTAGAGCCAGGCGATCATTGTCGGCATCTTCGCCAGCAGGCGTAGACAGGAGACGGCAACGGACTTCGGATCGCGGGGATCGAGGGCGTCGGGGTAGTAAGTAGCTAAAGCGGATGTCGCCGAGGCCAGGATCTGCATCGGATGGGCGTTGTGAGGAAACGCCTCGAAAAGGTGCTTCATGTCTTCCCGTAACAAGGTGTGCCGCGTCACCGCCGTAGTGAACGTCTCGAGGGCGTCCTGGTTGGGCAGCTCGCCATAGAGGAGCAGGTGGGCAACCTCGAGAAAGGATGCCTGTTGGGCGAGCTGTTCGATGGGATAGCCCCGGTACCGCAGAATGCCTGCCTCACCATCGATGAAGCTGACACTGCTCTCGCTTTCGGCTGTGTTGCCAAAACCCCGGTCGAGGGTGAAGAGGCCGGTTTCGGCGGCGAGCCTGGAAATGTCGATGCCAGCCTCGGACTCCGAGCCTTGTAAGACGGGGAGCTGTAACTCGCGGTCGCCATATCGGATCGTGGCTTCAGACATCGTGGCCGATCATTCAGATTCCTTGTTGTTGGCGGCTACGACTCTGGACGCCTCCTGATGGGGCATCTCGGCATAATGGTCGAAAGCCACCTCAAAAGTGCCGCGACCGGAGGTCATCGAACGAAGATCGGCGGCGTAACGCTGGACCTCGGCCATCGGAATCTCGGCCTCGATCACCCGAGCTCCTCCATCTGAGTCCATCCCCAGCACCCGCCCGCGCTTGGAGTTGATGTCACCCATCACATCACCGGTGTGCTCCTCGGGCACCCGGATCGTGAGTTTCATGATCGGCTCCAGGAGTACCCCGCGCAGGCTCGGGGCGGCTGCTCTCACTGCCTGGATCCCGGCCATGCGAAATGACAACTCGTCGGAGTCGACCGCGTGGTACTTCCCGTCGAAGACTTCGGCTGCCACGTCAATCACCGGGTAACCCGCCAGGATTCCTCTCTGCAATGCCTCCTGGATTCCCCGATCGACGGCGGGTATGAACTGTCGGGGAATGGCCCCGCCCTTGACGGCGTCGATGAACTCGTAACCGGTCCCCCGCGGAAGCGGTGAGAACTTGACACTGGCTACCCCGAATTGGCCGCGACCCCCTGACTGTTTCTTGTGTTTGCCTTCAGCGTCGCCCGAGGCCGTGATGGTCTCCCGGTAGGGGATCTTGGGGAGGGCGGTCTCCACGTCGACCCCAAACTTGCGATGGATGCGAGCGATGGTGACGTCGAGGTGGGTGTCGCCCAGTCCCGCCAGCACCGTCTCTCCCGTTTCGGCGTTGCGGTCGACGCGAAGGGTCGGATCTTCTTCGAGCATCCTTTGGAGGGCGGTTGACAGCTTTTCCTCGTCGTGCTGGCTCTTGGGAAAGATCGCCAATTGGGTGACCGGGCTCGGAAAGATCACCGGGGCCAAGGCCATCTTGAGACCAGCACTGCGCAAGGTATCGCCGGCGTGAATGTTTTCGGCCTTGGCTACGGCTGCTATGTCACCGACCGTAAGGGATTTGGCATCGATGTGCTCTTTGCCCATCAGGTAGAAAAGGTTGTGCATGCGGGCGTGCCCACCGCGGGACACCTCCAGGTCGGCATCGGGGGCAATAGATCCCGAGTAGACCCGGAACAAGGAGATCCTCCCCACGAAGGGATCGCTGACGGTCTTAAAGACATAGGCGAGAACCGGACCCGACTCCTGAATCATGATGGGCTCACCCGTGCTGACGGGTGGATGGGAACGCTCGAGCGGATTGGGTGCGAAGTCGATCAGAAACTCACAAAGAGTGTCAACCCCGATACGGCGCGACGATGCTCCCACCAGGACAGGAAAGATCTCGCCGGCCAGCATGCCTTGATGCACGGTGGTGACGATCACCTCGGGGGAGGGCTCTTGACCCTCGAAGTACTTCTCCATGAGATCGTCGTCGGTCTCGACCACCGACTCGACCAGGGCGTTGTGGGTCTCATCAACGAGCCCTTTCACCTCGGGAGGTGTGGTGTCCGACACCGTCCCTATGCGGTCGTTGGGTCCGTAGGTGAAGGCCTTGCCGGAAACGACTCGAACCACTCCCGTGAGATTGGCTTCCTCTCCGATCGGCACCTGCACCGGAGCCACCCGCTTGCCAAAACTCTCGCGAAGCTGGGCAAGAACTCGACCAAACGACGATCTCTCGCGATCGAGTTTGGTGATGAAGATGGCCCGGGGGATGCCCTCGTCGCCCGCCACCTTCCAGAGGATTTCGGTTTGCACCTCGACGCCATCAACCGCTGACACCACGAAAAGAGCAAGATCAGCCGCACGCAGAGCGACACGGGCGTCCCCCGAGAAGTCGGCGTAACCGGGGGTATCGATGACGTTGATCCGGTGGCCCTTCCATTCCACTGAGGCAACCGCAAGGCCCAACGAGATCTTGCGGTCCTGCTCCTCGGGATCGAAGTCGAGGAGAGCCGTTCCCTGATCCACCGATCCCTGGCGGGTGGTGACGCCGGTTACGTAGAGAAGCGCTTCGGCCAGGGAGGTCTTGCCACTACCGCCATGGCCAACCAATGCCACGTTACGGATGTTCTCCGGAACCACAAGACCTCCTACGGGGGAACGAGCGATGATAGTGAGAGCGGTTTCGACTGGTTCGGTCGGCTACATTGGCGTGCTTGCAACGATTGTCTGCACGGTGATCGACCTCCGGGTGCGACCCCACCTGCAATGGGTCATCCAACCGATCGGGCGCGCTCTGGCAGCGGTGGGCGTGACCCCCCAACTCCTCACGTTCATCGGGCTGCTGGTAACCGTCGGTGGCGGGGTGATGATCGGCTTCGGCATGCTGGCGGCGGGTGCCGCCGTGGCCCTGGTCGGTTCTGTCCTTGACGGTCTTGACGGCTCGGTGGCCCGGGCGGCAGGAACCGACTCTCCGCGAGGAGCCTTGCTCGACGCGGTCTCCGATCGTGTTGGGGAGGTTGCCTGCTTTGCCGGGCTAGCCGTGGCCATGGCCGGAAGTTGGCGGGTTCTCCTCCTCATCGTGCTTTCACTGGGGGGATCCATGCTTGTCCCCTACCTGCGAGCCAAGGCCGAGGCCGCTGGGCTCGATGGCAGGGGCGGTTTGATGGGTCGGGCGGAGCGGGTGATCCTGTTCACCTTCGGGTTGATGATCGCACAGGTCGAGCCCATGTTGTGGGTGATGGTCGTCGCCACCTGGTCGACTGTCGGCTGGCGCTTCTTCGAGACCTATCGCCAATTGACACCGTGAAGCACCGGCTGGTCTATCTCCTCGTTAGAGGAACGGTAGGACTGTTCGGACTGCTCCCTGCCAGCGGCGCTCGCAAGATGGGGGAGTGGGGCGGTTTCGTCTGGTATCTGTTCGGGGGACGTCGCAAACGCATGGTGCGCCGTCACATGGTGAGGGTTTTGGGGGGAGGGGCGGGGATACATGTAGCCGTGCGCAAGGTGTTCACGTCCTACGGCCGTTATTGGGCGGAGACGTTCTGGGTGCGTCTCAGCCGTATCGCCGAAATCGATCGCGGCCTCACTATCAACGGCCTCGAACATCTGGCTGCTGCGGGTCGGACCGGCAGCGGTGCGGTCATCGCTCTCCCACACTTGGGCAACTGGGAAACCGCCGCTCTCGCCGGTCGCCGGGCGGGGATCCAGATCGTGGCCGTGGCCGAGAGATTGGGCAATCCTCTCATCACGAAATGGTTTACATCGTTAAGGGAAGCCTTTGGGATCAAGGTGATCCTCAACGTCAAAGGTGTCATGCGTCAGGTGGAAGCCGCGGTACGGGCCGGCGGCGCTGTATGTCTGCTCGCCGACCGCGATCTGAGTGGCCGGGGTGTCAAGACCGAGTTCTTCGGAGAAAGTACGACTCTTCCTGCCGGACCCGTCGCTCTCGCCTCACGCACGGGGGCGCCTCTGATATCGGCCGTCTGTTACTTCACCCCCACGGGTCACCATCTCATCCTCGGCCCTCCGATGGAGATCCCCGAAGGCCCTGACCGGCTTGAGCAGGGAACTCGATTAGTTGCCTCACGGCTCGAGGCCGACATCCGGCGGGCCCCTGAGCAGTGGCACCTGCTCCAGCCGAACTGGCCGTCGGACCGGGTCGAGGGGTGACAAGAATCGCGGTGGTGTCTCCCTACGACCTCGGGCGGCCCGGCGGAGTCCAATACCAGGTGATGGAACTGGTGAAACAGATCAGGTTGGCCGGGCACGAGGCCTGGGTAGTGGGACCGGGCGCTCCCAGCGGAGAAGGGGTGGACATCGGGCGCGCAGTGGTCATCCCTGCCAACGGCTCCCACGTTCCGATCTGCCTCTCTCCCTCGGCAATCGGGCGAACTCGGGCGGCGGTCGCCCAAGCCGATGTGGTCCATCTGCACGAGCCTTTGATGCCCGTAGTGGGTCCGGCCCTGCTCGCGTCTCAATCGGTGCTGGTGGCAACGGTTCACGCCGCGGC
>Ga0326597_10012421_pt1 | contig 11228 bp, 10 predicted proteins | sample RVTome_12_FD_203789 | JGI IMG/M metagenome (GOLD analysis project Ga0326597, IMG submission 203789) | Soil microbial communities from uranium-contaminated site in the Upper Colorado River Basin, Wyoming, United States - RVT100D185 | ecosystem: Environmental > Terrestrial > Soil > Contaminated >... | reverse complement strand
TTCCAGGCGGAGTTCACCCAGTTCGGCGTCGCGCTCACGAGCCAGCTCGCCGCGGTGCCGCTTCCCTCCCCCGCGTCGGGGTTCACCTACGAGTTCGACTCCGACCTCGGCGTCTTCCAGCGCACGAGCCAGAGCTTCGGGCCGATCCTCGCCGAGCGCGCCGAGACCATTGGAGGGGGCCGCTTCACCTTCGGCTTCACGTTCCAGAACTTCACCTTCGATACCATCGAAGGGCTCGACATCCATAACATTCCCGCGGTCTTCACTCACGACAGCGCCCAACTTCTCGGAGGCCGCGAAGACGTGGTCACCACCGTGAACTCCGTCGACGCCCGGGTGAATCAATTCACGGCGTTCATCAGCTACGGTCTGACCGACCGTCTCGACCTCTCTCTCGCGATTCCGATGGTCTCGACGGACCTGACGGTCATCTCCAGCGCCACCGTGCGGCGCCTCGGCACCGTCGATCGCGACATCCACTTCTTCCGCGACGTCGAGGATGAAATCGGCGATCGGCGCACCTTCACCGCGTTCGGGAGCGCGAGCGGCATCGGCGACCTCACGCTTCGTCTCAAGGGTCGAATGGCCGGTTCGATGGCCGTCGGTCTCGACGTGCGCGTCCCTACCGGTGACGAAGCGAACCTATTGGGAGTTGGAGCCGCGGGCATCCGTCCGTTCGTCGTTCTTTCCCGATCCTCGAGGGCCTTCTCGCCCCACATCAACGCCGGTTATCTCTGGAACGGATCGAGCGTTCTCGCCGGAAACCCCGCGACGGGAGAGGCGGCGGACTTGCCCGATCAGGTGACTTACGTCGTCGGCGCCGACTTCGGGGTGAGCCAGAGGTTCACCTTCGTCCTCGACGTGCTCGGCACGTACCTCCTCGACGCTCCCCGTTTGAACCAGAGCACGTTCCAGGGCCTCGACGCCGCAAGGACCCCGCTCCCGACCGTCAGCTTCACCACGGAGTCCTACAACCTCCTGAGCGGCGCCGTGGGCTTCAAGCTCAACGTGGTGGAGAGCCTCCTCGTCGACGTGAACCTTCTCTTCAACCTCGACAACAACGGACTCCGAGACAAGATCACGCCGCTCGTCGGCTTCGAGTACGCGTTCTGAGAACGCGTTCGACGTAGCACCGACCGAGGCCGGTCTCACGCTCGCCGCCGTCCTCAGGCGGCACGTCCCGGAGCTGACCTGGTCCGCGGCGCGACGGCTCGTCGGCGACGGTCGCGTCTCGATCGATGGCAACCCCGTCTCCGATCCAGCGGCCCGGGTCGTGCCCGGGCAAGCGATTCGGGTTCGGGAGAAGGGTCGTGCTCCGAGGTCGCTCCCCTCGTCTTGCATCGTCTACGAGGACCGCCATCTCGTGGTCGCCGAAAAACCCCCCGGGATGTCGAGCGTGCCGTACGAGGCCTACAAGAAAGAAAGGGAAGCGACTCTCATGGACGCCGTTCGCAACGAGTGGCGGAGGCGCGGTCTTCCCCCCGCGGCCCGGGTCCTCCACGTCGTCCACCGTCTCGACAAGGACTCGTCGGGGATCCTGGTCTACGCCCGCACCCGTGCCTCCGAGCGGGCGCTCCAGATGCAGTTTCGCAAACGACAGGTCTCGCGCGTCTATCTCTGCCTCGCCCACGGACGGGTCGAAAACGGAGCCATCGAGGGCCGCCTGGTGCGGAATCGGGGCGATGGGCTCCGCGGTTCCGCCCCTCGAGGGCGCGACGAGGGGAAGCAAGCGATCACCCACGTTCGCGTGCTGAAGAGATTCGAGCGCGCGAGTCTCTGCGAGGTTCGGCTCGAGACTGGCCGCACGCACCAGATCCGCATCCACCTCGCCGAGAGCGGACATCCTCTCGTGGGAGAACGGGTCTACATCCGGGACTTCCAGGCGAAGGGAGGCCGACCGATTCCGGCTCCGCGCCTCTTGCTCCACGCGGCCTCTCTCGCTTTCGATCACCCCGCAGAGATGCGGCGGGTTTCGATCGAGTCGGGCCGGACGGCGGAGTTCCTCGCTCTCGTCGATGTGATAGGCTCAGGCTAGTCCAGTCTCGTGCGCACGGAAGCACTTCTCGTCGCTCCGCTCCTCGTCGCTCTCTCGGGCTGCGATCGCCGTCCCGAGCCTCCACGCCACCTGGTGCTGGTCACCATCGACACTCTTCGCGCGGACCGTCTCGGTTGCTACGGGGCGAAGGACGTTTCGACCCCCAACCTGGATCGGATCGCGGGAGAGGGGGCGATAGCGACTCGAGCGACGGCGCACGTCCCCCTGACGCGGCCGTCGCACACGTCGCTTTTCACCGGATTGCTCCCGACCCGGCACGGCATCCGGGACAACATCACCCCCGCCCGGGTTCCCGAGGTCCCCACCCTCGCCACCGTCGCGAAGTCTGCGGGGTTTCGCACTGCGGCCTTCGTCTCGTCGATCGTCCTCGCATCGGGAGGCGGTCTCGAGCGCGGGTTCGATCTCTACTCCGACGATCTCGCCAAGAGCGCACCCGCCGAGGATGTTCCCTTCATGAACGAGCTTCAGAGATCCGGGGACGAGACCCTCGCGGAGGCGATCGGCTGGCTCGAATCGAACCGCGACTCGCGGCTCTTCGCCTGGATCCACCTCTACGATCCGCACGAGCCCTACGAGCCTCCCGAGCCCTACCGCACGCGCTATGCGGATCGACCTTACGACGGCGAGGTTGCCTGGTCGGACGAGCTCGTGGGCCGGCTCGACGAGGCGCTCGCGAGGCTCGGTCTTCGCGAGAACACGTTACTCGTCGTCACATCGGACCACGGCGAGGGCCTGGGCGAGCATCGAGAAACCCTTCATGGCTTCTTTATCTATGAAACCACTCTCGCCGTCCCTCTTCTGATGCGAGGACCGGGCGTGGTGCGCGGCACTCGCATCGAAAGTCTCGTGCAGAGCGTCGATCTCTTTCCCACGCTCGTGGAGATGGTGGGTCTCGAACCACCAAAGAACGCGGATCTTTCCGGCCTGAGCCTCGCGCCCGCGCTGCGAGGAGAGCCCTACCGAAACGAGCCCGTCGCGTACGCGGAAAGCCTCGTCCCGCTCCTGCACTTCGGGTGGAGCGATCTTCGCTCGATCCGGCGCGGGAAGTGGAAGTACATCCAGGCGCCCCGGCCCGAGCTGTACGACCTCGAAGCCGATCCCATGGAGATCCGGAACCTCGCCGATTCTCAGCCGGAGCTCTCGAAGGGAATGAGAGGCGCCCTGGGAGAGGAGCTCGATCGAGAGCGCGCGGTCGGCGCCGCCGAGACTTCCTCCCTGCCCCAGGACCTCCTGGACAAGTTGGGCGCCCTGGGCTACGTCGGCTCGGGACCTCCGATCGAGTCCTCGAGCCCGGGCGCCGACCCCAAGGACAAGATCGAAGAGTTCAGGATCGCGAACCAACTCATCCGCGAGGGTGTGGTTCTCTACCACGAGCACGACTACAAGGGGAGCGTGGAACGATACCGGAAGCTCCTGGATCTCGATATCGAGAGCTTCGAGATCCACCTCAACCTCGCCCGCGGGCTTCTGGCTCTCGAGCGCTATGGCGAGGCCGAGCCGCATTTCGAGGAAGCGACCCGAAGGCTTCCGAGCCAGCGGGAAGCCTGGGAAGGTCTGTCCCAATCGCGCTCCTCACGCGGCGATCTGGTGGGTGCCCTCGCCGCGCTCAAGGAAGGGCAGGCTAAGATCCCCGGCGATCCAGGGCTCCACCAGCGCGAGGGCTCCGTCCTCGTGCGGATGGGAAGGTCGGACGAAGCGCGAAAGGCCTACGAAACGGCGGTGGCCCTCGCCCCGAAGGACGCTCTCCTGCGAGCGCGGTACGGGGAGCTTCTCCGCGACCTGGGACAGGTCGAAGAGGCTATCCAGCGCCTGCGGGAAGCGACCGAGATCGATCCCGAAGGCGCAGCCTATTGGAACTCTCTCGGGATGACCCTCGGTGGAAACGCTCGCTTCCCCGAAGCGGAGGTCGCCTTCCGCAAGGCCGTCGAGCTCGAAAGCGAGGACCCCCGCTACGCCTTCAACCTGGGGCTCATCTTGATGCGCCAGAATCGCCCCGCCGAAGCTCGTCCGTTCTTCGAGAAGGCGCTCGAGATCGAGCCTGGGTTCGAGGACGCGCGCCGCCACCTCGCTGAGATCGGCCAAAGGTAGAGTAGGAAGGGCTCGGGAGCCATGCCTCTGTTGATCGGGAGAGCGATGCTGTATACAACACAGCATCGAGTATGGCTACAGTTGGACTGAATATCATTCTCGACGAAGACCTGTACCGGCGAATCAAGCGGCAGCTTCCGCCCAAACGCCTCAGCGCGTTCATCAACGAGGCCATTCGCGCCCGCCTCTCTCCCGACGTGAAGACCCTGGACGCTGCTTACCGGGCCGCGAGCCGCGAAAAGTGGCGGCAGCGCCTCCGACGTGAGTGGGAATCCACAGAGATCGAGGACTGGCCGGAATGAGGCGCGCGCCCCGCCGGGGAGACGTCTATTGGGTGGCGCTCGATCCGACGATGGGCACGGAAATCAAGAAGACTCGGCCCGCGATTATCGTTTCTAATGATTCCTGTAACGCGTACGGCGCCCGCGTCGTCGTGCTTCCGCTCACCAGCAACGTGTCCTCGCTCTACCCGGCTGAGGCTCTCCTAAAGATCGAAGGAAGCCGGCTCGCGCTCTCGGTGACCGACTTCGGTCCATTGACAAGCGGCGTCTTCGAACCCGCATTGGGCGCTTGACCGCCACCGAGGTCCAGGACGTCGACGCTGCCCTCCGAATTACCTTGGCCCTGTTTCCCGCCTAGGCCCTCCGGAGCCTCAGGCTCCGACTCTCTCCACACCTCGAGTTGATAGAGATCCTCCGCTGTGATCTTGCGCTCGCGGAGTCGCTCGAACAGATGATCAGGAAGGGCCGGAGGCAGGTTGGTCCACTGGATCTTCGGCATCACTCGCCGAAAGTCATGCGGGCCATCTCATCTTTCAAACGGCTCTGTTCGTTTTTGTCGCGAGATTGCGTCAGCCGATCCGCGAGCTCGAAGAAACGCCTTCGCTCCCGTTCCTGGGCCTCGAGGCCGGACTCGATCAGGTCGATGAGGATGCGGTTGGTGCTGGTGCGGTTCGTTTTTGCCAAGGTTCTTACCCGGCGAGCGATGCTTGGAGGGAGGCTCACACTCTGACGGACGGGCTTTTCGTCATGGGGCATGGCATCAGAATACACCATTTCACACCACCACGCTGCGTTCCTGCGCGCCCATTACGACGCCGCCTCGAACCTCGGGCGACCGAGCCAACGTTTCTTCTGCTCGATCTCGGAGAGGGGTGTAACGAAGCTTACAGCTCGAGCCCGGTCCGTTCTTCGAGACGACGCACGGCCCGAGCCCCGACCCGGGAGGCTCACCGGTATACCGAGGAGATAGAACGATCCAATAAGACTTGACAGGTCGTTTGAAGATGACCATACTGGTCATATGAAGACTGCCGGCGTCGCCGACCTTAAGGCCCGTCTCGCCAGCTACCTGAAGTTGGTGAAGTCCGGGAGCGAAATTCTCGTCACCGACCGGGGTGTGCCGATAGCGAAGCTCGTTCCGATCGACGCCGCCCGAAAGCGGGCGACCCGGAGGCAGCGGCTCGCTGCGGCGGGCCTCCTCACGCTTGGAAAGGGTCCTCTTCCCAGGGCGATCCTGAAGCCTCCCGCCGGGGATCCTGGCATCGGCCAGGGAGTGCTCGCGGCGCTCCTCGCCGAGCGAGAGGAAGGCCGATAGTGTTTTGGGACAGCTCGGCCGTCGTGCCGCTCCTCGTTGCCCAGGCCCGGTCCAGTGAGATGACGAACCTGCTTCGCGCAGGGAAGACTCCGGCCGTTTGGTGGGCTACCGTAGTAGAGTGCCGCTCGGCGATTCACAGACGGCATCGCGAGACCCCGTTTCCCGGCGGAGCTCTCGATGTCGGTCTCCGGCGCCTCGATCAGCTCCTCGGAGGCTGTGATACCGTGCCCCCCACCGAAGAGGTGCGGCGCCGAGCAGGTCGGCTCCTCGCGGTGCACGCGCTCAGAGCAGGAGATGCTCTTCAGCTCGGGGCGGCATTGGTTTTCGCCGAAGAGGAACAGGCGGTTGACTTCGTGTGCCTCGACGATCGCCTGCGGCAGGCGGCTGCGAAGGAGGGGTTCCGGCTCTTGCCAGAGTGACCGGCTCTGCGACGAAACCCAGTTTGTCGAGAAGTGCAGTCAGCCGAGCACGTAAGGCCGGACGGTCTCCACGACGAAGCGGGCGCCTTCGAGCGCTCGAAGCGCGTCCTCTTTCGAATAGAACGTGGACGGCGTGAGATCCTCGGCGCCGTAGAAAGCCAGCTCTCGATCCCGGCGCAGGTCCTTCGAGACCGCAGCCAGCCGTTCCGAGCTCGTCCGGACGCCTTTCGGCAGCCGCTCGCGCTCGGCCTCGAGGACGTCGCCTACGTCGTGCAAACGGGGAGGCTCGACGCCAGACGAGCGGAGCAGCCCATTCAGAGCGAGCTCCACGATTTCCTGCGATTCCCGGACGACGTCGGCCCAGCTCTCGGCGCGAAAGAGGACGTCCACCGCCTGAAGTCGAACCGCAGCTCGGCGGACGTAATCAGCGGCGAGCTCTAGGTTGCGCATTTCACGCCACTTTGGTCCAGTAAGGCTGGCCGTGGACGGTTTTGCGAACCATCCGACCCTCAGCGATGTCGTGCCGTACTTGAACGAGTCGCGATGAAAGCTGCGCACCGGATTCGAACAGAACGATGCCGTCGAGCGCCACTTCCGCCCACAGCCCGCCCACGGTCTCGTCGGAGCCGGGAAGATGAACGAAATGCGGCTCGACGGTATGCCCGTTCCAGTCCAGAGGAGCGTCATCCCAGAGCCGGTACAACTGTCGTGTCAAGGCGAGCTCGCTATCGACGACGATCAGGAGATCGACGTCGGAGCTGGCGAGAAGCGTCCCGCGGCTCCACGACCCGTAAACCGCGACACCCACGAGACGCTCACCCGCGATTCGGGCGGCCTTGTCCACCGCGGCGCCCGCATCCGGGAAGGAGCCCAGGTTGGCGCTCGGCGCGGTGAGCTTTCGGGCGCAATAGTCGTTCAGCGAGATTCCCGCCTCGCGAGCGGCGCGACGGAGAGAGGCGTGGAGGCCCGGGTCGAGCCGTAGGACGAAGCGCCCGGAAGCTCTCGTATTTCGTTTCGCCATGATAGTATCACTTTGCTAACAGATGATACTACAACCGAGTGGCGTTGTCGAGGAAAAAAGGCAGGTGCGTCCCGAGTTGCTCCCCCGAGTTGCTGCTCGACGTGGTCCGGAGGAAGTGGACTGGCTTGCGAGGCGTTCGCCGCCCCAACGTAGCCGAAGCCACCGCCCTCCGGCGAGGGCGGCGTCAACGTTGCGGCATCGCTCCCGAACCGCCTTCTCTCGATCCCAAGCCGTTCCCCGCGTCCGGTCTCGACTCCCACTTGCTCGAGAAAGTGATTTCTCCCGTCGCTAAACGGAACGTCGTGCGCGCCTGCGCGGCCACAGGCAACGCCGCGGGAAAAAGGCCTTCGGCGGCGCCCCCGGGTGGAGTCCCGGGGGCGCCGCGTTTGAGCTTATCTCAAAAAGTGAACTTCGCTCCGACCAGGAACCGGCGGGGGAAAATGAAGATGTTGGGAAGTTTGTAACTGGACGAGGTTGCCAGAGAGCTTCGCACCCCTTCGTAGGCGTCTTCGTTCAGCAGGTTCAATGCATCCAGGAATAGACCGATCCGCGTGCCCCGATCGTCGAGCACGAAGTCCTTCTGAAGCCTGAGGTCGACGAGGTTCTGGTTTGGGTACCGTCCCACATCGCCTCGAGCCGAGGTCAGGATTCGAGTCGAGATCCCCGTCACAGAGTTAATGGGCACCCTGCGAATCCTCGGAACCCCGTCCGAGTACTGGTAGTTGAGCCCCACGAGGAAATCGAGCGGCAGCTGATAGACGAACTGGGTCTTGAACGTCCAGGGGCGATCCCCGTTGAGAAGGCCGTACGTGTTGACGAAGTCGTTGGGGTTCTGCCCGAACGGGTTGAACTGGAGTCCGCTCCTCTGAGAAACAGCGTCGCTTCCGGAGAGGGAAAGACGTCCCTCCGATTTCTGGTACGTCAGTGAGGAGGTGAGCTGCCAGTTGGAGGACATCCTCTTCGTGACCAGAGCGGTGAAGGCATTGACGTCGGTCTTCATTTGCTCGCTGTTCGTCATCAGGAACGTTCGATCGGCCACGTCGCTTACGAGCCTGAACACCGTGATCGTCTGCCCCGTCGCCTCGTCGCCCGCGCTATCGACATAGGGGACTTCCGTATAGACGCCCGTGAGGTCCCGCCAAGCGGCGTAGTCCCGACCCCGTTTGTTGACGTAGATGAGCGAGAGGCCCAGGTCGGTCGAGAGCTCTCGATCCACGCTCAAGATGACCTGGTCGGTATAAGGGCTCTTCATGTCATTATCGAGATTCAGGTTCGAGTTGTCCCTGAGCAGCTCCAGGCTCTCGAACTCGTCGGTCGCGAAATTGAAGGACGTTCCATAGTAGATGGGTGGGATCGAGGGTCCGACGACGTTCGAAAAATCTCCGGTGGTGATGGTGCGATGGTAGCGGCCCCAGTGTCCCTTGAGCACCGTCTTTCCGTCTCCGGTAAGCTTCACATTGAAGCCGAGGCGAGGGGAAACCGTGTTCCAGGTGAAGTAGTCCGCGGACGGGAAAACCACTCCCGTCTCGGTTAGATCTTCATTGAGTCCCGGCTGCTCGGGACTGTAAGCGTGGCTGGAGTCGAACCGCACTCCCAGGTTCAACGTGAGCCGGTCGCTGACCTGGAAGGTATCGTCCGCGAAGACGCCCAGAGAGCGCGTGTTGCCTCCGTAACTGAAGGGCTGGTATTCGTATCCATAGCCGTATCGACTTTCGTCGGGCAGTGCATAGCTCAACACGAAATCGTTGAGTCCGTAGACTCCCCCGGAAGCGGCGTGGCCGAACTGAGCGCCGAACTTGAAGTCGTGGCTTCCTCCCATGAAGTCGTCCGCGAAATGGGAGACCTTCGCGTTTATCGTGGTCTTGCTCACGTCGAGGATGTAGAAGTAGTAGTGCCCTCCGGTGATGTTCCCGGTATCCAGGTCGTAGTAACGCGTCGCGGTGCGCGGGTACTCACTGCTGGCTGGGCCGAGATCGACGTCTCCATAGAATCCCGAGTAGCGCGCGTCGAAGACGGTATTGGTGCCGAAGAGCCCGGTGTAGCTGACGCCAGGGGTAGGGGTATTGTTCTTCTTCGAGACGTAGGTGCTGGGCGCGCTAGTGACACCCGGGGTGTAGTCATCGGTAATCCGATCCTGGTGGAACGTTCCCACAAGCCGATGCTGGGGATTCAGCTGCAGGTTCACCTTCCCCAGGAAACGCTTCCGTTCGTCGAGCGTGGTGCCGACGGCCGGGTCGACCCCCACGGGGGCGGAGGCGTCTCGTTGGTACTGGAACGAGCCGAAGAACCAAATCTTGTCCTGGGTGATCGGCCCTCCGATCTGCGTGGTGATTTCGGGGGAATTGTCGCGGTAGAAGGGGAACCCGTCGTCCTGTTCTTCGGTGGTGTTGCGACCGGTCAGGCCGTCGGACTGGTAGTAGAAGTTGGCGTCGCCGTGGAAAGCGTTGCTCCCCTGCTTGGTGACGATGTTGAACACTGCGCCCTGGATACTCCCGTATTCGGCGGGGGCCCCGAGCGAGAGGATCTCGATCTCCTCGATGGCGTCGGTGTTCGGTGTGGCTAGTGCCTGGCCGAAGAAGGCGTCGGTGATGTCGGTGCCGTCGAGCTGGTAGGAATTGTCGTCGCGGGCAGAGCCGTAAACGATGGCATTTGTAATGGTCCTCTGGGCGGCATTCACCCCTGGCGCGGCGGCAAGGAAGTCGTAGAAACTGTTTCGGGCGATGGGAGCGTTTTGTACCCACTCTTTGTCGTAATTCGTACCCACGTCGCTCGATATGGTGTCCACTACCGGGGAGGCGCCCGTAACCGTCACCGACTCGGCCACGCTGCTCAAGTTCATCGTCACGTTTTCTTCGGTGGTCATACCGACGGAGACGACGAGACCGTTGCGGTTGTACGCCGCGAACCCGGTGATCGTGAAGGCCAGGTTGTACGTGCCCGGCGATAGGTTCAGGAAGCGGTAGACGCCGTTCTCGTTGGTGATCGACGTCTGGGCGCCCATGACGTACTCGCCCGTCAGAGCGACGTTCACCCCCGGTAGAACCGCCCCGGTGCCGTCCTTCACCGTTCCCGTGATGCCGCCCGTCGTGCGCTGGGCAAAAACCGCGGTCGATAAAGCCAGGGCGGCAAAAAGGCCCAAAGCGACCTTCCATCCATATCGCATTAGCAACCCCTCCTTAAATTACTGGCTGAGCTAGGACAGCCTCGGACGGGAGCGGTAGGTCAAGGGAACCCCCATCGAGGCGCAGGAGCTCGATGAAGGCCGAATGCTATGACTCGGATCTACCCGTGTCAACACCAGTCCCCGAAGCCGTCGTCATATGGGGAGCAAGAGAGATGCCACTCGAAATGCCCGCGTCGTTTTGTGACGGAATCGGTATAAACACAGAACCCTAAGCGATTTACATTTCGCCAAGTCTGTGCGGAAAGTCGTTCGTCATTGAAGCCGAGTTCATGAAACCGAATCCAGATCCAACAGTTTGAGTTTCTCAGAGAATCCACCGGCCCGAGACCGCAACTCTCTCGATCGCCTCGCTTCCCGCCCCGAGGATGAAGGCGCTCATGAGCTCTTCGGGCGAGCTCGACAGGACCCGAGGAGATTCGAGATCGAGCGTCACGAAATCGGCGACATAGCCGCTTTCGATCTCACCCGCTCGAAGACGGAGACATCGCGCCCCACCTCGAGTCGCGATCTCGAACAGCCTCGACGCCACCGAGCCCGACCCGTCGACGAAGATCCCGCGCTTCTGGGCGCGGAGACGCTGCGCGTACTCGAGAAGCCTCATCTCCTCGGTGAAATCGATGCGGAGGTTGGAGTCGCTCCCGAGCGAAAGGTGGGCCCCGGGTCGGGCGAGGAGCGCCGGCGGGATCCCGTCGGCGAGGTTGGCCTCGGTGAGAGGGGTCACGCAAACGTTGGCGCCTGTCTCGAGGAAGCGTCCGAGATCTTCCTCGCGGGAGTGGGTGCAGTGAACGGCTGTAGTCTCGGGCCCGATCTCGAGACGATCGAGAAGGAGCTCCAGGGGGCGCTTCCCGTAGTGGGCGACCGAGG
>Ga0326597_10012419_pt1 | contig 11229 bp, 9 predicted proteins | sample RVTome_12_FD_203789 | JGI IMG/M metagenome (GOLD analysis project Ga0326597, IMG submission 203789) | Soil microbial communities from uranium-contaminated site in the Upper Colorado River Basin, Wyoming, United States - RVT100D185 | ecosystem: Environmental > Terrestrial > Soil > Contaminated >... | reverse complement strand
CAGGCTCGTACCATCGGATCCTGGGGGTGCGACCACCACCCAGCGCTTGTCTTGTTCGGGCTGGTAGATGTCCTCGACCAACCTGAAGTTCAGCTTCTTCGTATAGAACTCAATGGCCTCATCGTAGTCGCGAACGACGAGCGCTACGTGAACGATGGATTGCATCATGTTCAGATCGCTGCCTCCTGCACGGTGTGGCTCCGGATAAAACGTAACCATCCGGCGAACGATAAGCAATCTCCGGGCGAAGGATAACGCGATAAGCGCCGCAAGCGCCCGATTGGCGATGCGGCGCGGCGGCCTCACGAAAGGGCCGACGCGACGCGGCTTCGAGGAGGTGCGGGGGCTCGAAGTTTACGGGCTCTGCGCCCGGCGTGACAGGGTCGGACGCTCGGCGCTCACGCTGGTGCGCTGGGCGCTATCCGCTGGGCGATCGTGCTGTGCACGTGCACGTGCACGTGCTCGCTTGCCCTTGCTTGACTTACCAAGGGTGCTCGTTTCCCGTTCCCGTCCGTCCGCCGGGGGGGTTCCGGCCGTCGTCGAGGGGCATCCCGGGGACCTTTTGGCGCGAAGTGAAAAATATCCGGCAACCTTACGCGCCGGGCATTCGTCTAATGCGGTGTACCCATATCAAGGGGGGCAGGAGCGAACGCATGGATCAGGATGGAACGGCCGTTCGCGGGCAATCGCTGAAGGTACGGATGGAGGCCTACGAGCGCCACCTCATCGAGGCGGCCCTGGCGGCGACCTCGGGGAACCAGCGGCGCGCGGCGGCCTTGCTGGGCCTCTTGCCGACGACACTGCACGAGAAGATGAAACGGCTCGGCCTGCTGCGGCGCGGGGAGGGCCCCGAGCCGGAGATGGTCAGCCAGGCCACGGCCTAGCCCGCATCGGCCCGCCGGGCCTCATCCAGGCGGCGGCATCCCTCGAGCACGAGCTGGCTGAAGCCGGTTCCCAGCGGGGCGCCCTCGCCCGGATCCCCCGGGGCGAACTTGAACGTCCCCTCCTCCCAGGCCAGCAGCGCGAAGACCGCCGCCTCGCCCGATCGGCCGTCGCCCTCGGCGCCGACGATCTCGCCCTCCCGGAAGCCCACCGCCATGCGCCGCCCGCCGTCCTTCACGGTGAGCGTCCCGGTGAGCCGCGTCAGGTGGCAGACCTGCAGCACCCCCGGCGCCCCCATCACGTTCAGCTCTCCCTGCATCCCGGGCCCCGACCGGCCCCGCGTCCCCATGTCCACGTAGCGCTTCAGGATCACCTGGATGCGGATCAGCAGCTCGCGGGCCGGGGTCTGCTTGGAGACGAAGTCGTCGGCCCCCAGCTCCAGCCCCTGGTAGCGCGCCTTGTAGTCGTCCCACCCGGAGAGGAAGAGCAGCGGCGTCTGCCGGATCAGGCTATGGCTGCGCACCTTGCGGCAGAACTCGAAGCCGTCGTCCTCGCCCGGCATGCGGACGTCGGTGAGGATGAGCCACGGTCGATGCTCGAGCGCCAGCCGCAGCCCTTCGTCCCCGTCCGCCGCCTCGTGCACGGTGAACCCCTGGGCAGTGAGCAGGGTCCGCAGGAAGGTGCGGAAGATCGCGTTGTCCTCGACCACCAGCACGCTGCGCAGGACGGCGGGGATGTCCTCCAGCCGCGGCATCTCGGTGGCGCTCGGCGGCAGCCGCGGCGGGTTGACGATCTCGGCATGAGGACCGACCTCGGTCATCGTCGGGGCGCCGGCCGCCCCCGGCCGCTCGCCGCGGCCCTCGAGCGCCTTTTCCACCTTGCGCAGCAGGACTTCGGGGGTGATGGGCCTCGTCAGGTAATCGATCACTCCATGCCGGAAGGCGCGGATACGCTCGCTGAACTCCTGGTTCGGGCTCAGGAAGACGACGGGGCAGGCGGCGGTGGCGGGGTCGGCCTGGATCGCCTTCAGCACGGCGTAGCCGTCCATACCCGCCATGCTGACGTTGCACAGCAGCAGGGCGGGCCGCTCCTCGCGGACGAGCTGCACGGCGGCGCGGGCGTCGTTCGTGGAAACCACGCGGTAGCCCGCCGAGCCCAGCAGCCGGTGGAGCTCGTCGAGGCTCCGACGGTCGTCTTCCACGACGGCAATGGTCCGGGGCCAGGGCTGCGTCACCGCCCGTGATTATCGCCCGAAGCAAACCGGCTGCTATCCTGCGCCGCCATGCCGGTGATCGACGCCCACATCCACGTCCAGCCCTGGTGGGAGCTGCGCCCGGAAGTCCTGGACGTGATCACCCACGGCCGGAGCGACGTGGACGAGCTGCAGAAGATCATGAAGAGCCCGCAGCACCTCCTCCGCCGGATGGACGCCGACGGCATCGACCGCGCCGTCCTCGTGAACTACCCCAGCCCCGACCTCATGGGCTTCAGCCACCGCGTGAACGAATACGTCGCCCGGTACTGCGAGGCCGCGCCCGACCGCCTGGTGCCCATGGGCGGGGTCCATCCCCGATTCACCGACGACGCCGGCGCCGAGGTGAGGCGAGCGGCCGACCTCGGGGTGCGGGCGCTCAAGGTGCACCCCCCGCACATGGCCTTCGAGCCCAACGCGTACCTGCACGGGCTGGACGCGCTGCGGGACATCTATGAGGAAGCGCAGCGGCTCCGGCTGCCGGTCATGATCCACACCGGGACCTCGATCTTCCCCGGCGCGCGCAGCCGGACCGGCGAGCCGATGGCGGTGGACGATGTCGCGGTGGATTTCCCGGAGCTGCGCATCGTCATCGCCCACGGCGGCCGTCCGCTCTGGATGGAGCAGGCGTTTTTCCTCGTGCGCCGCTTCCCCAACGTGTTCATGGACGTCTCCAGCATCCCGCCCAAAGCCGTGCTGCGATACTTCCCGCGGCTGGCCGAGATCGCGGACAAGGTCCTCTACGGCAGCGACTGGCCCGCCCCCGGCGTACGCAGCATGGCCGACAACCTGCGGGACTTCCGGGCTCTCGGCCTGGCCGAGGACGTGCTGGCGAAGGTTCTCGAGGGCAACGCCCGGCGGGTGTTCGGCTAGGCCGGTCGGCCAAGCTCCTGTCGTCAGCGGCCTCACGGGCCGCGCTCAAACGCCTCAAGTCCCGCCGTAACCCACGGTGACGCGTCCGTCCTCGACCATCACGGGGACCTTCCGCGCCCCCCTGGTGTGCCGCAGCATCTCGTCGAGGTCGGTGGCGGATTTCTTCACGTTGCGGTATTCGACGGCGTATCCCTTGGCCGCGAACGCCTCCCGGGCATCCGAGGTGTGGGGTCAGCCGTCCTTGCCGAAGATGATCACGCGCTTGTCGGTGGGCATGTCCTTCATTATCGCTCCCCGCGCGGGCGCACGTTGTAAGATCCGGCCGTGACCGTCGAGACCGTCGCCGTCATCGGCTCGGGTCTGATGGGACGCGGGATCGCGTACGCCGCCGCGGTGGGAGGCTTCCGCACCGTCGTCCACGACGTCTCCGCACCCGCACTCGACCGCGCGTTCGCCCAGATCCGGAAGGACCTCGACGACGGGGTCGCCCGCGGCAAGCTCACGGCGGCGGACGCCACCGCGGCCTTTGCCCGCCTGAGCGCGCACACCGAGCTCTCCGCGGTGGCGGAGGCCGACTTCGTGATCGAGGCCGTGCCCGAGGACATCGCGGTCAAGGTGCGGACCTTCGCCAGCCTGGATGCGACCTGCCCGCCCGACGTCGTGCTGGCGACCAACACGTCGGCGCTGTCGATCACCGAGATCGCGGCCGCCACCGGCGATCCGGAGCGGGTGGTGGGGATGCACTTCTTCAACCCCGTCCCGAAGATGAAGCTGGTGGAGATCGTGCGCGCCCTCGACACCTCCGAAGACGCCATCGCGGTCACCACGTCCGTGGCCCGGCGCATGGGCAAGGAGACGGTGCTGGTGCGCGAGTCGCCAGGGTTCATCACCTCGCGCATCAACGCCATGATCGGGAACGAAGCGTTCCTGATGCTGCAGGAAGGCGTCGCCACCGCGGAGGACATCGACAAGGCGCTGAAGCTCGGCCTCAACCACCCGATGGGCCCCTTCGAGATGGTGGACCTCGTCGGGCTCGACACCCGCCTCGCCGTCCTGGAGTTCCTGCACCGGAGCCTGGGCGAGAAATACCGGCCGGCGCCGCTGCTGGTGCAGCACGTCAGGGCGGGCCGGCTCGGCAAGAAGGTCGGCCGCGGCGTCTACGACTACGGCGGAAGCTGATGTACCGCAACCTGACTCTCGCCGTGGAGGACCGCGTGTCCGTCCTCACCGTCAACCGGCCCGACGTGCGCAACGCCCTCGACACCGAGACCGTCCAGGAGTTCCACCGCGCCCTGGACGAGGTCCGCCAGGCCCGCTCCACCGTGCTCATCGTCACCGGCGCCGGCGACAAGGCCTTCGTCTCCGGCGCGGACATCAACGCCATCCGCCGGCGCACGCGCGACGACGCTCTGGCCTCCATCAACTCGCGGCTGATGTCGGCCATCGAAGGACACGACGCGGTCAGCATCGCCGCCGTCAACGGCTACGCGCTGGGCGGCGGGTGCGAAGTGGCGCTGGCCTGCGACCTGCGCATCGCCGCCGCGAACGCGGTCTTCGGCCTGCCCGAGCCCACCCTCGGGATCATCCCCGGCGCGGGCGGGACGCAGCGCCTTCCGCGCATCGTCGGCCTCGGCCGCGCGAAGGAGATGATCCTGACCGGCGCCCGGTGGGACGCCGCCCGTGCGCTCGAGGCCGGCCTGGTGAGCCGCGTGGTGCCGCTGCCCGAGCTGATGCCCGCCGCGCGCGCGCTCGCCGACCAGGTGCTCGCCCTCGGCCCCCTCGCGGTGAAGCTCGCCAAGGCGGCCCTCAACGCCTCCAGCCAGATGCCGCTGTCCGCCGGCCTGGCCTTCGAATCCGCGGCCCAGGCGATCACGTTCGAGTCCGATGACAAGATGGAAGGGACCACGGCTTTCCTCGAGAAGAGAAAGCCGGTTTTCCGGGGGGACTGATGCGCAATTTCGGGTTCGTCCTTCTGCTGGCCGGGGTGGCGGGGTTCTTCTACTGCTCGTCGCGGGCGTCCGAGCTCGAGCCCCTGCGCCCCGGGTTGAGCGTGAGCGAATCGCTGGAGACGGAGCGGGGCCAGTGGGATGCGGGACGGTATGCGGGCGCCGCGGCCGCCTTCACGGGGATCGTGCTCGCGATGCTCCCGCGCGGCCGCTGACGCGCCTGTCCGCCCGCCCCTGGCCGCCGAGGGGTGAGCGGCGTCACACCCTGCGGGCGGTCACACGACGGCCGGGCCCCTGGCGCTACATTTCCAAGTAGCACTGCTACCCATGCGCGCTGCCACCTTGCCGACGCGGGTGCTCCTGGTCGAGGACGACCCGACCTACGCCCGCGTCCTGCGCAGCACCCTGATCTTCGGCAGCGCGGGGCCGTGGGAGGTGGAGGTCTGCGGCCGCATGGCCAGCGCGCTGGCCCGCCTGGCTGCCGGCGGCGTCGATGCCGTGCTCCTCGACATGGGCCTTCCCGACGCGGAGGGCGTGGACGGCGTGCAGGACATGTGCTCGGCCTTCCCCGCGGTGCCGGTGCTGGTGCTCACCGCCACCGAAGACGACGCGGTGGGCCTCGCCGCCGTACAGGCCGGGGCGCAGGACTACCTCGTCAAGGGCCAGGTCGAGACCAACCTGCTCCCGCGCTCGATCCGGTACGCCGTCGAGCGCAAGCGGACCGCGGACACGCTGCGACAGCTCGAGAAGGCCGTCCACACCATGCAGCTCGGGGTGACTGTCACCGACGCCGCCGGCCGCATCCTCTACGTGAACCAGGCGGAAGCCGACATGCACGGGTACGCGGTGGAGGAGCTGCTGGGGCGCGACGCGCGCAGCCTCTCTCCGGCGGAGGACTGGCATCCGCTCCCGCCCCGGGAACTCGTGCAGGTCCGTCGTTGGAAGCGTGAGCGCGTGCGCCACCGCAAGGACGGGACGACCTTCCCGGTGCAGCTCATGTCCGACCTCGTCACCGACGCCGCGGGCCGGCCGCTCGGCCTCGTCACCACCTGCGAGGACATCACCGAGCGCCGGCAGGCGGAGGAGGCGCTGCGGGTCAGCGAGGAGCGCTACGCGCTGGCCGTCCGCGGCACCAACGACGGGTTGTGGGACTGGGACCTGCGCAGCGGGCGGGTGTACTTCTCTCCGCGCTGGAAGGCGATGGTCGGCGGGAACGACGAGTCGGTCACCGACTCGCCCGACGAATGGTTCTCGCGCCTCCATCCCGACGACGCGGAGCGGGTGCGCGCGAAGCTCGACGCGCACCTCGAAGGGCGGACCACGCGGTTCGAGGACGAGCATCGCCTCGTCCACCGCGACGGGAGCTACCGCTGGTTCCTGAGCCGCGGGTTCGCGGCGCGAACCGCCGACGGCAAGCCCTACCGGATGGCCGGCGCGCAGACCGACACCACCGACCGCCGGTCGTACGATGCGCTCACCGGCCTCGTCAACCGCGCCCTTTTCATCGAGCGCGTGACGGAGGCGCTGGGCCGGGCCAGCCGCCGGGCGCGGTCCTTCTTCGCCGTGTTGTTCGTGGACCTCGACCACTTCAAGGCCGTGAACGACATCCACGGCCACGCCGCCGGCGACCTCGTGCTCATCGAGATCGCGCGCCGGCTGGAGATGTGCGTGCGTCCCGGCGACACCGTCGCCCGGCTGGGGGGAGACGAGTTCGCGGTCCTGGTGGCCCGAATGGAAGACGCGGAAGACGCCACGCGCGTGGCCGACCGCATCCAGGAGGAGATGCGGCCGCCGGTGGCGATCGGTTCCACCTCCGTGCACCCCGGCGCCAGCATCGGCATCGCCCTCAGCCACTCTGGATACCAGGACGCGGCCGACCTGATGCGCGATGCCGACGCCGCCATGTACCGCGCAAAGGCCGACGGCCGCGGCCGCTGGGAGGTCTTCGACCAGGCCATGCGCGAGCGGGTCGCGGCGCGCCTCCGGCTGCAGGACGACCTGCGGCGGGCCGCGGGCAGCGGCGAGTTCCGCGTCCACTACCACCCGATCGTCGAGCTGCCGTCGGGGGCCCTCGGCGGGTTCGAGGCCTCGCTGCGCTGGCGGGGCCTCATCATCCCCGTGGACGTGTTGTCGATGGCCGAGGAGGCGGGCTGGATCGTCCGCATCGGCGGCTGGCTGTTGCACGAGGCTTGCATGCAGGCGGGCGCGTGGCATCGCCGCTACCACGCGCTGCCGGGCCTCCGCCTGAGCGTGAACGTCGCCGAGGTGCAGTTCCAGCGGCCGGAGCTGGTGCGCGAGATGACCGAGCTGCTCCTCGAGTCCGGGCTGCCCGCGCGCGCGCTCACGGTCGAGGTGACGGAGGCGACGGTGCTGTCCGAGACGGAGACCGCGCAAGCGACCTTCGCCGGCCTCGAGGTGCTCGGGGTCGGCGTGGTGCTGGACCGCTTCGGCGCCGGCGATGCGTCGCTGCGCGCGTTACGCCGCTACGCGCTCCACTCGGTGAAGCTCGACTCGGCGATGGTGGCCACCCTCGAAGGCGATGCCGCGGCGGCGAGCCTGGTGCCCGCGATCGTGCAACTGGCATCGGCCCTGGGCCTGCCCGTCGGCGCCAGCGGCATCGAGACCGCCGTCCAGGCGGAGGCGCTGCGCGCGGCGGGCTGCACCTTCGGCCAGGGAGTGTTCTTCTCCGATGCGCTGGAGGCGAGCGGCGCCGAGGCCTTGCTGGCCTCGCCCGCTCCGTGGCGTACGCGGCCCCCCGCCGCGGCCAGCGTCGACGCGCCGCACTGAAACGGGTCTGCTAAGCTCCTCCGGATGCGTTCCGCCGCCGTTTTCGCCCTGCTGGTTTGCGCCCCGGCGGCTGCCCAGGACGCCCAGACGTCGGGCGCAAGCAAGCCGCTGACCCTCGACATCCTGTACGACCCCGCGGGCAAGGTCGACTTCGCGGGCACGGCACCGCGTGGACTGACCTGGCTCGACGAGGGCCGGCTGCACTGGCCGAAGACGGACCCGAAGTCGAAGCTCACCGAGCACTTCGTGATCGACGCGGACACCGGCGCCACGCGGCCCCTGTTCGACCCCGCGGTCCTGGAAGCGTCGCTGGCGCGCGTCGCCGGCGTCGCCGCGGACAAGGCCCGGGATCTGGCGCGCGAGAAGTCGTACGTGCTGGACAAACACGCCCGGTCCCTCGTCCTGGAGGCGGGCGGCGACCTGCACCGTTTCGAGCTCGCGAGCTCGCGGCTGACCCGCCTCACCACCGCCGCGGGCAAGGAGGAGGAGCCGGCGTGGAGCCCCGACTCGCGCCGGATCGCGTTCGTGCGCAACAACGATCTATACGCGATCGAGGTCGCCACCGGCCGCGAGCAGCGCCTGACCAGCGACGGCTCCCCCGACACCCTGAACGGCAAGCTGGACTGGGTGTACCAGGAGGAGATCTACGGCCGCGGCATCTTCAAGGGACACTGGTGGAGCCCCGACTCCTCCGCCATCGCGTACCTCCAGCTCGACGAGCGCGGCGTGCCGCGGTTCACCCTCGTCGACGAGATCGCGGAGCCGCTGGGAGTGGAGGTCACGCCCTACCCCCGCCCCGGCGAGGGCAACCCGAGAGTCCGCCTGGGCATCGTCCGCATCGGCGGCGGTACGACGCGCTGGGTCGATCTCGCTCCGTACTCCGCGGCCGAGCCGCTGGTCGTCGACGTCGCGTGGACGCCGGACGGCCAGGTCGCATACCAGGTGCAGGACCGGGAGCAGACCTGGCTCGACCTCAACCTCGCCGACGGCGCCGGCCGCTCGCGGAAGGTGCTGCGGGAAACGACGCGGGCGTGGGTCGAGTCCCACGGCAGTCCCCACTGGCTGAAGGACGGGACGTTCCTGTGGCTGAGCGAGCGCGACGGATGGAAACACGTCTACCACGTCGGCCGCGACGGGAACGTCATCCGCCAGGTGACCCGCGGCGAGTGGGAGGCGCGCACGCTGCACGGCGCGGACGAGCGGGCCGCGCGGGTGTATTTCTCCGGCACCGAGCGGAGCGCGATCGGCGGCGACTTGTACCGCATCCAGCTCGACGGCTCCGGCCTGACCCGCCTGTCGCAGCGCGCCGGCACCCACGTCGCAGCCTTCCCGCCGTCGATGGCGCGCTACGTCGCCACCTGGAGCGACCTACAGACGCCCCCGCAGGTGCGGATCCATGCCGCGGACGGGACCGAGGTGCTCGTGATCGACGCCGCGCCGGTGGCGGCCCTCGCCGAGTATCGCCTCCGCCGGCCCGAGCTCATCCAGATCAAGACGCGCGACGGCTTCGTGATGGAAGCGATGCTGATCAAGCCCCCGGGTTTCGATCCCTCCCGGCGCTACCCGGTCCTGCAGTCGACCTACGCGGGCCCGCACGCCCCGCGGGTCAAGAACGCCTGGGGCGAGACCGCGCACCTCTTCCTCCAGCTCATCGCCCAGAGGGGAGTGCTGGTGTGGGTGTGCGACAACCGGACGGCCAGCGGCAAGGGCGCGGTGTCGGCGTGGAACGGATACAAGCGGCTCGGCGTCACCGAGCTCGAGGACATCGAGGACGGACTGGCGTGGCTGCGCAGCCAGCCCTTCGTCGACCCCGCGCGCATCGGGATCGAGGGCTGGAGCTACGGCGGGTTCATGGTGAGCTACGCGCTCACCCACAGCACGAGCTTCGCCATGGGCATCGCGGGCGGACCGGTGACCGACTGGCGGCTGTACGACTCCGTGTACACCGAGCGCTACATGGGGCTGCCGGCCAGGAACGAGGCGGGCTACGCGAACACCGCGCCGCGGCGGGCCGCCGCCGCCTTGCACGGCCGGCTGCTGCTGGTGCACGGCGCCATCGACGACAACGTGCACCCCCAGAACACGCTGCAACTCGCCCACGAGCTGCAGAAGGCCGGCAAGCCGTTCCGCATGATGCTCTACCCGAAGTCACGGCACGGGGTCACCGACCCCGCGCAGCTTCGCCACCTGCGCGGGCTGATGCTCGACTACATCGAGGAAACGCTCCTCGGGGTGAAGCCGGCGGCATGACCTGGCCCGCGGATTTCACGGAGCCGGCGGCGAAGATCCCGGGCCCAGGGGCGGGAGAGCCGTCGGCAGAGCGGTTGCGCGCGCTGTACCGAGCGCTGCTCGTCCCCCGCCTCATCGAGGAGAAGGCGCTCCTGCTCGACTCCACCGTCACTGGTCGAGGACATCTCGGTGGAGGCGCTCGAGGATCTCGACTACCTCCTCGAAGGCCTTCTGGTGCTGCCCGTGCGTGGCCGGCGCCAGGCCTGCAAACTGCCGGGCCTGGACCGACTTCTCGTGGTTGAGCACCTGGATCGTCACGTCGGTGTAGTCCGCAGCGTACAGGTTGACCGGCCAGCTCGCAGGATCCCGTGCGGCGAGCTCCCGGGCCAGGGTCCCGACCTCCTTCGCGCCCATGTGGAGCAGAACGGGATCCTGGTAGCCGGTCACAGGGTCATACGGCTGCGTCGCCGCCTGGTAGCCGGAGACCCGAAGCAGGAATCCCGGATGACCCGCACGACCACCTTGCTCCCGGGGTTTGCGATGCACGACGACCATCCAGGTCTCCGGTGCCAGCCCTCCCCGGGATAACTTTTCCAGCCCGTCACGCAAGCTCGTCGCCGTGAGGCCAAGGCGCGCAGGGGGGTTGCAGACCCCCAGCAGCTCCTCCGCCAGCTTCCTCAGGGTGGGCGACTGCTCGCCCTGAGCAAGCTGAACGACCTGCTTGTCGTTGCCAGCCAGGCTGAGCTCGATCCGGCAGGTCGCGATGGTCACCAATCCCCCGCCGCCGCCGGGCGGCGTCGGCCCCGGCTTCGACAGGGTGGTGGCGCCTCCGTACGTGTCTTCCATGCCCGGAAAATCCACTCGTTGCAGCGCGCGAAGCAACGAGCCGATCTGGCCGGGATCGAGGTGGAACTGGCGCTCGTCGTTCCAGATTCCGATCCCGCCCCCGAAGACCTTCACCGACGTCATCGTGTCGTCCCTCCGGCAGTCAACGAGCAGGCGTAGAGTGTCCCAGCCGGCGCGGTCGGCGATGGCACGCTCCAGGACCTGCCGTAGCCGTGCCGCGTTGTCGGCGGAGGAAGGGGTCGGGAGCGCGCTCGAGGTTGGCCGAGAAGGCGGCCGCTCTCTGGCCGCACAGCCGCTCACGGCAAGTGCCGCGATCAGGGGGAGGATCGTGCGCATCATCGTGTTCCCTGCGCCGGCCGGGCGCGCTCGATTCCATCAAAGCAGATTGGCATGGCGCGACGCAACTTCCGAAGG
>Ga0326597_10012418_pt1 | contig 11229 bp, 14 predicted proteins | sample RVTome_12_FD_203789 | JGI IMG/M metagenome (GOLD analysis project Ga0326597, IMG submission 203789) | Soil microbial communities from uranium-contaminated site in the Upper Colorado River Basin, Wyoming, United States - RVT100D185 | ecosystem: Environmental > Terrestrial > Soil > Contaminated >... | reverse complement strand
CCACCAGCAGAGAGGGGGTCTGTAGCTGCGGCAGTTGATCATGCTGATATCCGTGGGTTGAGTACCACCGTACAGATGTCCGTCGCGGCGCACTGCCGCGTGCTGATCGACCCGGAGACACGACCTCCCACCGCGATCCTCCGGCGCGGAGGCGACGGCGACCACGTGTTCGTTGACCGTAGCGTCCTGCGCCGGGTGTAGACCGGGACCAGCGACGAGGACGTGGTGCCAGCCAGCCTCCTGGGCCCGGCGAGAGCGCGTTCGCGGGTAAACTTGTAGATGTATCCAATGGTGGACGCTGACTTCTGGCCAGAGTTGAGGCTAGCCTGGATGAGCCATGCGGAAGCCCTGGGATGCTCTCGATGCGTTCCTTCAGGGCACCGCCGCTGCGGCAAGAGAAAAAGGTGATCGAGTGATCACCCCCTACTTCTCCCTCGTGCGCGCCGCCCGGGTCCCCTACGTCGTCCCGATCGCCGAGAGCACCGCCTGCGCCACCTCCGCTCGCGCGACGTCGCCGTGGTCGGTGATGAACTGGTCCGCCACCAGGTTGTGAATCCGCTTGCCCGCGGCGAATTGATACGGCATGTCCAGCGCCAGGAGCTGCCCAGAGGCCGCTTCCGGCGTGAACTTTGCCAGCGCCCCGTTCCGCCCTATGCCGCCATACGTGTCGTTCTCGTCTCCCAGAGCCGACGCCTTCTGAGACGCCAGGCGCGACGCGATGGGATACGCCAACCCCACCGCCCGGTCATTGCGCGTGTGCGTGACGATGATCGGACCCGTGACCTTGCTTTCCGTCACCACCTTCCGGAAGAACCCGTCGTTCTTCGTGTCGAACTTCCTCGCGAAGCCGTTGTGCGAGAACGCCGCCTGCAGCAGCGACATGGAATTCACCCGCACGGCCGGCTGATTGTCTGACCCGTCCGCGGCCGCTGTCACCAGCCGCCCACCGAAGCTGTGCCCCACCAGATGAATCTTGAGCGCCGGCTTGCCCGCCTTCAGCGCTCGCAGCACGGGGTTCAGGCCTTTCGTCCCCACCGTCCCCGCGCGGGCCTTCATCGCGTAGTACGTCGTGAAGTTCAAGACGTTCTTCGCCCCGTTCTTGATCCCGCCCAGGAAGTTGCCGACGAACCCCGCCGCACCTCCACCCGGACCACCCGCCGCTCCACCCATGCCCCCGGCCACGCCGCCCGCTGCGCCACCGCCTCCGCCGGGCGCCGGCGTCGTGAAGAGCGGCTTGGACAGCTCCGCCATCACGTCCTTCGCCGGACGAGTGAAGAACTGGTCGGAAGCGTCATCCGCGCTGGCTGCCTGCGCTCCGACGCTCGATCTCACCAGCTCCACGAACTTCGCCTGGTCGGCGGCACTGTTCTGAAGATTCGGGATCAGCGCCTTCGCGACGTCCAGCTTCGCGTCGGCCGCCGGCGACTCGAGATAAGCCTTGAGGTCCTCCACGAGTGTCCAGAGCTGCTCATCGCTCGGGCCCGGCGCGCCACCCGGTCCCGCACCCGCCGCCCCGCCTCCCACTCCGCCGGCCGCGCCGATGGGTCCGAGACTCGCGGCGCCGCCTGGAATGAGATCCGCGTCCTCGAACTTCTTTGACGGCCACAGCACCGCCACGACCGCGAACGTTCTCGACGCAGGGGCCATGATCGATCCCTTGTCGAGTCGCGCCCTGAAGTTCGCGAAGAAATCCTCATACAGGCGCCGCGCCTCGTTCATGTTGTTGTTCCACCCATGGGAGATCGCGATCACGTCCGTGACGCCCGCCGCGGCTGACGTGATGAAGCCTTCCGCATCGCTCGCGTGTGCCGGATCGACGAACCCCCCCTGGGTGTCGAACTCGATCTCGAAGTAGGGGAATCCGTGCAGTGTCTTCATGGCGGGCTCCTTGTCACTGGACCACGGCGGTGACGGTTGCGCCTCAGACGGACTGAATGGCCCGCATCAGATCGACCATCCCGCGTCCCTGGAAATTGGGGTCGCGCTTGAGATCCGTCGCTGCTTCGAGGAAGATCCGCTTCACCGTCTCCGGCTGCCCGATGAACTCCCGGCGGATCGAAAGAAACGCCGCGATTGCGCCAGACACGTGCGGGGCGGCCATGCTCGTCCCGCTGTCTTCGCGGTATCGGGCCACTGCGGAGGCCGCCGGCTTGCTCGCCGGCGTGGCAGTCTCACGAGCCGCAGCCGCCTCTGCGTCCGTCCGGGCGGCGCCAACCGCGACGGACGATGTGCCCACCGCAGGGACAGCTGCCGCCACTTCCGCCGATTGCACCTGGACCACGGGTGGGGGCGGCGGTGAGCTCGGCTGTGCCGCTCGGGCGGCCTCTCCGCAGCTCGCCGCCGAGATGATCTTCTCCCCCGGCGCCACCAGGTCCGGCTTTCGGCGGCCGTCGCCCGTCGGCCCCTTCGAGGAGAAATAGGACACCCCGAACATGTGGGGCATCTCCCGGTGCGTGGACCCGACCGTGATCGCCAGCTCTGCGTTTCCCGGGTCGTTGATCGTCAAGTCCATCCCGGCGGCCACGGCCCCGCGGAACGCAGACTGGTTCCACCCGTACCCGGTATTTCCCGCGGCCACTACCACCACCACGCCGCTGCGCACCAGGCGGTCCACCTCCACGCACAACGGGCTTTGCCCACACGCGAACCACTCGGGTTCGAAGTCATACCCCACGCTCATGTTCACGCCATGGATGCGGATCCGCCGCCCGTACCCGTTGATCTCCTGAATCGTCTCGATCGCCGCGATCAGGTTGCTGACGGCGCCCTGACCCTTGTCGTCGAGCACCTTCAGGCTCAGCAGCTTGCACCGCGGCGCCATCCCCGAGATCCTGTTCACCTTCACGGCGCGAGTCTGTATGGTGTCCGCCTCGTCGCGGAACCGCGTCTCCGCCTCGATCGGACCATCACGCTCCGCATCCCGGGCGCCCGCGATGATGGCCGCTACGTGGGTACCGTGTTTGAGCACATCGACGAGAGGATACCCATGACCGTCCAGGACGGTGAAGTCGTAGTGCTGCAGAGGCGGCTCCATCTCGAGGTTCTTGTGCCGGGCGAAGTGCGGATGGGTGCCGTCAATTCCCGAATCCATCACGGCCCAGATAATTTCGTCTCCCAGCGCCGAGAACGCGTTGTGGGCGGCATCGGCCTTCACCGTGCTGATCGACTTCGTGGTCAGCCGCTCGATCGGAAAGTCGGGCCAGATCCGGTAGATGGCATCTCCCGCCGTCATCTGCGCCTGGACGGCCTTTACGTCCGAGCGATCGCCTCCGGCGCCGTCCGCGCGCACCAGCCCCTGGATAGCCCTGGCCCCGAGTCGGGCAAAGATGTATTGATGGCTCAGGCGGCTCTTGTTCGCGTGAATGCCTTGTCCCGGAAGCGCGTCCCGGGAGATCACCTCCGCCACTAGCCGTTCCACCCGTTGCCGCGCCGCCAGCCGGCCACCGGTATACAGTAGATTGAGATCGATGATCACGTCCCACGGCTCGGGTTCGTCGTTCTCCCCGCGCCCGGAGTTCTTCCTGGTGATCCTGTCCAGCAGCGGGAGCGCGATGACGGTGCGATCGAGGATCTTGGGATCGAAGACTTCCCGCGCCGCGACCCTGCCCGCGCCCTCACCGGCCTCGTCCTCCCCAGCGCTGCTATGCCTTACGGATCCTGTGTCCGGCCGCGTCCCCTCGACCATGGGACCTCCCTGTCTCGATAATGTCCGCGAGGGTTGGTCGTCAAAGTATGGCGCATCATACTCCCGTCGGTGGCGACTTCAACGCCTATATGTTCTCGCCCGGCCGTTGCCCTCCGGTTATAAGCGCTCTGCATGTCTCGGCCGTTGATCAATCCGGTCCAACCGCCGTGAGGGCACCAACCACGGTCTCCGGAGCGGGCGGGCGTACGAGAACCGTCCACCACTCTGCAAAGCCTCACTCTCGAGATGTCCACCATCAGCGCCAATCTCCGAGCGCGGACTGAGCGGCTGTCAAGCGGCCGCTAGCCTCGATTTTCACGCCACCCAAAGGACTAACATTTGAGGGCCGATTTCAGGGATCTCGAACCGCAGCTGGCGGCCGTTCCACCACGGCACGATCGTCCGCTCGTCAAGCAGGCCCGAGGCGATGAGGATGGGGTTGTGGGCGCGTCGGGGCAGCTCGACGACGACCTCGGTCGGTGTCACACGGACATGAGCGGGACTTTTCAGGAACCGGCGCGAGACTTGCCGGGGCTGCGCGCGCTCGAAGCCGCGGAGCTTCAGCGCCAGCAGGCGATACAGCCCCGTCGCGATCGTGGTCAGCAGGACATCGAAGCTGACGTTCAGCGCGACGGCCGAGCTGAGGGCATCGAGGTGCAGGAAGTTCACGGCATCGGCCAGGCCGCTCTCGATGAGCATCCGCTGTGCCACGGCAGACCCCGGGGGAACACCCTCGGGCGAGGCGGGTCCTGACTGAGAACGGGCTTTACGTTATCTACGCACACCCATGTTGCCGGTTTCATATGTTACCTATGTACCCGGTTTGTACCGACCTTCTGGACTGGGGATTTCTCGACGGAAAACATCTGCCGCTTCAACATCGCCAGGGGCGCCCTCGTGAGTTGCTTCAACACGGGCTCCGGCACTACGGATCTCAGCCTCGCGATCTTCCTTCGGCGAGATCACCCAGGGTTGCCCGAACTGCAACGTGGTGCCCGAGCCGCCGACCCTTCCTCTCCTTGGCCCGGCTCTGATCGTCACCCTTGCCGTCAGGCGGCGGGCCCGCAGGAGCGCGAGCGGCAGTCGGGCGTAGATCACGGCACATGCTTCTCGAATTCTCTGACCGTGCGGCGCGCTCCGAGTCGGGCTCGAGGATTGACCCCCTGCCGGGGCCGTGAGACGCTGGACGCGACGTGATGCTGAGCCGCCTGATCCTCTGCAGCCTCGTGGCTGTGCTCTCTTGCGCGTGCGCCACGACGACCACGCAGCGCGTCCCGCCGCGCGCCGCGACGGAAGATGAGCGGCGTGTGGTGGGGCAGGCCATCGCGCCGCTCCTCAGGGCCTCGGGGCTCTGGCGCGGTCCGAGCGACGGCTGCGCCGTCGCCCTTGCCGTTCAGCCGGTCCCCACCATCAACCTCGGCGTCGCGCCCCACCGGGAGTGCCGCTTCGCCCTGGTCGTCACCGAGGGCGCGCTCAAGACGCTGCCGCCCGCCGAGCTGCGGGCCGGGCTGGCGCACGAGATCGGCCATGTGGAATCCGGGCACTTCGCCGCGCGCGCCCAGCGGCGCGCCGCCGAGAAACAGACCCGGAAGGAGATCGATGGGAAGGGCCCGACGCGCAACCCAGCGACCGCCATCCCCGTGCTCGGCCCACTCATCGCGATCGGGATCGTCGCATCCCAGGGCGCCGCCGAGGCCAAGGCGGATGCCGAGTACCGGAGCTACGACCGCGAGGAGGAGTACGCGGCCGACCGCTACGCCCTCGACTTGCTCGCGCGGCTGCCGGGGAATCCGCCGGCCTGCCTGGCGTTGGTTACGCTGCTGGAGCGGCTACAGGAGCAGGGCGGGACTCGGGTCAGGGACCACCCACTCCCAGCCGAGCGTGCCAAAGCGGCTCGGGAGCGCTGCCCGGGGTAGGCCCCGGCCTGGCGCCGGCGGACGCCTCAGCGGCAGCTCATCGAGATGGCTTCGATCACGTTCGTGAGTGTTTGGCCGCCCGAGGACTGCGTCGTCAGGAAGCGCCCGTTCACGGTGACCGCGGAGCCGGGCGAACAAGGCGGCGGCGTCAGCGAGAGCACGCGGACGAAGGCGCCGCGCTCCATCAGGTCGAAGACCGCCCCCGGCCCTCCCATCTGGCCGCGGGGCAGGAGATTGGTGAGCGTGCCATGCACGGTCACCATCCGGCCGGCGAAGCGGGTCGGGTTGAGCGTGATCTCGAGCGGGGTGGTCTCCTCCGCGCGAACCGGCGCCGCCGTGCCGACGAGGGCCAGCAGGAGAAGCGCGGTGGTGAGCCGGCGCAGCCTGCGGGCGTTACTCATGGCTCAGCTGGCATCGTGGGCCGATCCTGCCAGAGCGCTCGTGCAGAGTCAATCTGGCGGCCGCGGGCAGAAGGCGGACAGAGCACGCTTCCGTGAAGGGACCAAGATGAACGGAACCCGCAATCCGGGCGCTGTGTGTGTCTCAATACATACAGCAGGAAATTCTTGCTGTACCTTCCTGCCATGTCGCGGGTCGCCGCTACATTCGAGGCGCCTGACCTTCGCCGGCCCAGCCGAGCACGACCGCGCAATCGCCTGCTCGACACCACCTGCGCGCGCATCTTTCTACCGGAGGAACACGCCCGACGCGCATATCGTTCCGTTTGTTGACGACCCACGACACTAGAACTGCGCGGAGATCTTCGCGCCCTTCGCGGTCTGGCACTCGCCGGTGCCGCCGCCGCCCATGCCGGCTCCTCCGGCGTCGAGGTTGAAGCGGCAGAGCATCGTGGTGCCGCGGTCGCCCTTGAGCGTGGCGACCACCTTGTTCTCATACGTCTTGGTGAAGGCAAAGTGGTCCCGCCCCGCCCCCCACATGCTGTCGTCGATTTGACCCTGGTTCTTGCCCGGCTCGTCTCCGGTCCAGGCCGGGTCGAGGGAGCTGCGCGACATGCCGAGGCTGACGACCGTGTACTTCCCGGAGAATCGCTCGCCGTCGGGCATGAGGACCGACATCGTCCCGCGTTCGCCGAAGAGCCCCGAGCTCCACGTCATGGTGAGCGGCGTCGCCGCCCGGCCGGGCAGGGTGACGTGCCCGGTGACTGACCCCGAGGCGCAGCCCAGGAGCGCCCCGGCCGCCAGCGAGATCACCACCGCCCGTCCCGCGTTCCTCCGCATCGTGCCGTTCCTTCCAGGCTCTGAACGAGATGAGCGTTCGGTGCCGGGCGATGATAGATGATGGCTACGGTCGAGGCAAGCCGGGGCCCATGCTGGTATGCTGTGGCGGGTCTCGCCATGCGCGTCATCGTGGACCGGCTGTCCAAGACCTATCGCGACCGGAGCGGCCAGGAGTTGGCCGCGCTCGAGGAGATCGTTCTGACGGTGGAGCCGGAGGAGTTCGTGGCCGTTCTCGGTCCCTCCGGCTGCGGCAAGTCCACGCTCCTCGGCATCATGGCCGGGCTCCTGCCGGCGACTTCGGGCCAGGTCTTCTTCGAAGGCGAGCGCCGCGATGCCCAGCCGCTGACGGCCACGGTCTTCCAGGAGTTCGCGCTGTTCCCGTGGCGGACCGTCCGGGGCAACGTCGAGTTCGGCCTCGAGGAGCTGGAGGCGGCGCCTGAGGAACGGAAGGAGCGGGTGGCGCGTTTTATCGCCATGACGGGGCTCGAGGGCTTCGAGGCGAAGTTTCCGCACCAGCTTTCGGGCGGGATGCGTCAGCGGGTCGGCATCGCGCGGGCGCTGGCGGTGGACCCGGCCGTGCTGCTCATGGACGAGCCCTTCTCGGCCCTCGACGCCCAGACGCGCACGCTCATGATGGAAGAGCTGCTCGGCATCTGGGAGCGGGCGCGCACGAGCATCGTCTACGTCACGCACAACATCCAGGAGGCCGTGTACATGGCCGACCGTGTCGTCGTGCTCTCGCGGCGGCCGGGCCGGGTCATCGACGTCGTGCCGGTCGAGCTGAAGCGGCCGCGGCACGAGGGGCAGATGGGCGAGCCCGCCTTCGTCCACGCCGCCGAGCGCATTTGGGGACTCATCAAGACGCAGGCCCAGGCGGCGCTGCGAGAGGGGCGGGCGTGAGCGGCGCGTCGCGCGTGGCCGTCCAGGACCGCGCGGCCTTCCTGCGTCGCCCCGACCACCGGCTGCTCCGCGTCGCCGCGCTGGCCGGGCTCCTCGTCCTCTGGGAGGCGCTGACGCGCGTCGGCTGGATCCCGGCGCTCTTCCTCCCGTCGCCGGTCGGCGTGCTGAGAGAGCTCGGCGAGATGGCGGTCTCGGGCCAGCTCTTCGTGCACGTCGGCGCGAGCCTGCGCCGGCTCGTGCTGGGTTTTGCCGCGGGCGCCGCCGCCGGCGTCGCCGCCGGCGTGCTGACGGGCTTCTTCGCGCGGGCGGAGGCCGTGGGCCAGCCGCTCATCGCCGCGACCTTCCCCATCCCGAAGATCGCGCTGCTGCCGCTCCTGATCCTCTGGCTCGGCATCGGCGAGCCGTCCAAGGTCGCCGTCATCGCGCTGGGCGTCTTCTTCCCGATGGCGATCAACACGTACGCCGGCGTGCGGCAGGCGGACCCGCTGCTTGTCCGCGCCGCGGTGGCCTTCGGCGCCGGGAGATGGAGCGTGATCCGAAAGGTCATCCTGCCCTCGGCCCTGCCCATGATCTTCGCTGGGCTCAAGCTGGGGGCGGGCACGGCTCTGCTCCTCCTCGTCGCGGCCGAGATGATCGCCGCCGACTCGGGCATCGGCTTCCTCGTGCTCCACGCCGGCAACATCATGGACACCACCAAGCTCATGGTCGGGATCGTGGTGCTCTCTCTGCTCGGCCTGCTCTCGCACTGGGCGCTCGCGCGCTTCGAGCGGTTGGCGGTGCCGTGGCGCCATACCTAGGACCGCACCTGTGACCAACGGAGGCTTCTCGATGCGCCGGATCACTGCACTCGTCCTGGCGGCCTGCGCTGCCGCAGTCCTTGCGGGCGCCGCGCCCGCGCACGCCCAGCAGAAGGTCAAGATCGGCGCGCTCAAGCTCACCTCGTCGGCGACGCTCTTCATCGGCGTCGAGAAGGGCTTCTTCAAGGAGTTCGGCATCGAGCCCGAGCTGGTCTTCTTCCAGGCCGCCGCGCCCATCGCCACGGCGCTCGCCACGGGGCAGATCGACGTGGGCGCCACCGGCGTCACGGCGGCCCTCTACAACATCGTGCTGGGCGGCGAGCAGATGTGGATCGTGGCCGACAAGGGGCGCGAGTGGCCTGGCTACCCGCTCACGGGCATCGTGGTCCAGCGGGAGCTGTACGACGGCGGCCTTCGCGGGATCGCCGACCTCAAGGGCAAGCGTATCGGCATCACCACGCTGGGCTCGACCTTCCACTACCACCTCGGCAACGTGCTCGAGAAGGCGGGGCTCAGCCTGGCCGACGTTCGCGTGGTGCCGCTGCAGACCATGGCCGCGGCCATCGAGGCGCTCAAAGGCAAGCAGGTGGACGCGATCCTTCTGCCACAGCCTTTCCCCGGCGTGGCGGAGTCCCGAGGCTTCGGCAAGATCCTCTTCTGGGCCGGCGATCTCCACCCGTGGCAGGTGGCCACGGTCTTTTACTCGAAGGACTTCGCGTCCAACCGCAGGCGCGCGGTCGATTTCATGAAGGGCTACGTCAAGGCCTCGCGCTACTACTACGACGCGGTGCTGGGCCAGAAAGACGGCAAGCCGGCGCCCGGCGCCAACTATGACGAGGTGGTCCGCATCACGGCGAAGTACACGGAGGCGCGGCCCGAGGTCATTCGCCTCGGCTTTCCCTTCCAGGACCGGAACGGCCGCCTGCTCGTCACCGACATCGAGAGGCAGATGCAGTGGTGGACCCAGAACGGGTTCATGAAGCGCACGATCCCGATCAAGGGTATCGTGGACACGTCGTTCGTGGAGGAGGCGGCCAAGGCCGTCCCCGAGAAGTGAACCCATCACACAAGGAGTGCTCTATGCGAGTGCGACCGATCCTGCTCGCTGGCGCCCTGTTGAGCCTCGCCCTGGCCGGTCCCGCCGCGGCGCTCGAGGTCGGCCAGAAGGCCCCAGACTTCACCCTGGCAGGTCCCGGCGGCAAGCAGATCAAGCTGTCGGAGATGCTCGGCAAGGGGCCGATCGTCCTCTATACCTTCATTCAAGCTTTCACCGGGCCCTGAACCAAGGAGATCCTCGGCATCGACGGGGTCATGCCCCAGTTCGAGGCCGCGGGCGCCCAGGTTCTGGGCGTGAGCGCCGACCACGCGGCGACGCTCGACGCGTTCGTCAAGCAGAATCCCCTCAAGCACACGCTCGCTTCCGACTTCCGACGCGCCATGCTGCCCGGCTACGGCGCTCTCGTCACCGACGAAAAGAGCCCGATCTACCGCTACGCCAAGCGCGCCTACTTCGTTATCGACCGACAGGGCGTGGTCCGCTACGTCAAGGTGATGGACAACCCGCTCGATCTGCTCCAGCCCGAGGACCTGATGAAGGCGCTCAAGCAGTCCGGCGCGTCATGATGCGCTGGGCGGCGGCGGTCGGAGTCCTGCTGCTCGCGGCGCAGACGGCCGCCGCCGCCCCGAACTGGGCCGCGCTCGAGGCGCAGCCGTACGAGCCGCCGAAGCCGGCGCCCGCCTTCGCGCTGCCGGACCCCGACGGCAAGGTGACACGCCTCGAAGACCTGCGCGGGAAGGTGGTGCTGCTCTTCTTCTGGGCGACGTGGTGACCGACCTGCCGGGAGGAGTTGCCTCCCGTCAACAGGCTCTACACGGAGCTTCGCTCGAGAGGGCTCGAGGTCAGGCTCGTGAGCTTCCGCGAGGATCCGGAGCTGGTCAAGCGGACGGCCGCCGAGCGCGGCTACACGGCGCCCGTCCTCGTTGATCGCAAGGGCGACGTCAGCGGGATCGATTACGGCGTGTTCGGCCCGCCGACGGCCTATCTCATCGACCGGCAGGGGCGGCTCGTCGCGCGCATGGTGGGCGGGCGGGACTGGAGCACGCCCGCGGTGAAAGGTCTGCTCCTCGAGGTGTTGAAGCAGCCCGCCAAGTAGCCGAGGCGCATCGTTGCCCGGGTGCGGCGGGCCTGCTATCATTCGTCCCGCCGTGACGCCCCCCTTCGCGAAGGTCCTGATAGCCAATCGCGGTGAGATCGCGGTGCGGGTCATCCGCGCCTGCCGCGAGATGGGCATCGCCACCGTCGCCGTCTTCTCCGAGGCCGACCGCGAGGCCCTGCACGTGCTCCAGGCGGATCAGGCCGTGGCGATCGGGCCCGCTCCAGCCGCCGAGAGCTATCTGAACCAGGACAAGATCATCGCCGCCGCGCGCGCCACGGGCGCCAAGGCCATCCACCCGGGCTACGGCTTTCTCGCCGAGAACGCGGTCTTCGCCGAGGCGTGCGCCGCGGCCGGGCTCGTCTTCATCGGCCCGCCGCCTGCCGCCGTGCGCTCCATGGGCGACAAGATGACCGCGCGCCGCGTGGCGGCCAAGCTGGGCGTGCCGCTCGTCCCCGGCACCTCCGAGCCTCTGGCCGACGGTGCGGAAGCCGCGCGGGTGGCGAGAGAGATCGGCTATCCGGTGATGATCAAGGCGGC
>Ga0326597_10012417_pt1 | contig 11230 bp, 6 predicted proteins | sample RVTome_12_FD_203789 | JGI IMG/M metagenome (GOLD analysis project Ga0326597, IMG submission 203789) | Soil microbial communities from uranium-contaminated site in the Upper Colorado River Basin, Wyoming, United States - RVT100D185 | ecosystem: Environmental > Terrestrial > Soil > Contaminated >... | reverse complement strand
GCTAGGACACCGGCCGTTCGAAATCGATGAGATTGACGCGCGGGCGGCGGGCGCCCTGCCCGGTCGAATCGAAAGGGGATGGAATCGGATGGAATCGGATAGAATCCGCAGATCACGATGACCCCTCGAGACGACGTGACCCTGCGGGACTTCCGGCCGGCCGACCCCAGCGAACTGGAGTCGGTGCTGCGGCTGCGCGAACAGGTCTTTCCGGGACTCGACCTGCCCCGCGAACGCCGTCGCTGGCAATGGGAGTTCGACGAAAACCCGTGCTCGATCGACGCCGTGCCCGCGTCCTGGGTCCTGGTCCAAAAGGAGCGGATCGTCGGGAACTACGGGCTGCTGCCCTGCCGGGTCTTCATCGATGGCGAACCCGTGCAGGCGTTTTCCGGCATCGACTTCGCGATCGATCCAAAGCTGCAGGGCAAGGGCCTCGGCCATCTCATCGCCGAACGATTCATGGACCCGGCGTTCTGCGCGTTTCCCTTCATCACCTCGCCCACGCCGGCCACCTGCCACCTGATGCAGAAATACGGCGGCTCGGTGCTGGTGGGCGCCGGCGAGCCCTGCCTGTGGGTCCTGCCTCTCGATCGAGTCCGCGATCGTTCCCGGCCCGACGCCGGCGCGGACCTCCGCCCCATCGCGAGCTTCGATCGACGCCACGATGAACTCGCCCTGCGCCTCTCGCGCCTCTCGCGCATCCAGACGGTGCGCGACGCGGCCTACCTGAACTGGCGCTACCGGGACTACCCCTTCGGCCGGCCGGTGATGGTCGAGGCGGTCTCGGGCGCCGGCGCGCTGCATGGATTCGCGGTCTTCCAGTACGACCCGAACCTCCGCCAGGGCTACCTGCTCGAGCTGTTCATCGATCCGCGCGAGGCCCGGCCGGCCACGGCGCTCATCGAACACGCGATCCGGGCCGCCGCGGAGGCCGGCGCCAACGAGCTGTACACGCTCAACCGGGTGCCCGGCATCCAGGAGCTGCTGCGCGCGGCCGGCTTCCAGCGGGTCGACACCCATCCGCTGCAGTTCGTCTGCCGTCCGCCCGGGGGCGGCCCCGCGGCCGCCGACTGGTATCTCACCTCCGGTGACGGCGACCTCCTGTTCGGCGTGGGAGATCTGCCCGCATGAGCGCCGATCGGTCGAACGATCAGGCCGGCTACGTGCGCGGCCGCGTGCAGGCCATGGCGGATGCCCTGCGCCACCTGTTCCACCGCCACGTGGTCGAACTCCCCGACACGCGCCGCCCGCTGTTCGTGGCGCCGCATCCCGACGACATCGTGATCGGCTGCGGCGGCACCCTCTGGAAACTGGTCGAGGCGGGGATCCCCGCGCGGCTGATCTATCTCACCGACGGCCGCGCGGCGGCCACCGATCCGTCGCGTCAGGAGGAGATGGCCGCCACCCGGGCGCGCGAAGCCCGCGCGGTCTCGCAAGAGCTCGGGCTGCCCGAACCGCTGCTCTTGAACTGGGACGAGACTACGCTGCATGATCCAAAGCGGTTCCCGGAACGCGCGAGCGAACTCGGCCGGCAGATCGCGCGCCTCGAGCCCGACGCGATCTTCCTGCCCTACCTGTTCGACCAGCATTCCGATCATCGCCTCTGCAATCACCTGCTGGCCCGGGCCCTCGAGAAGGTGACGGCGCGACCTCGCGTCTTCGGTTACGAAGTCTGGTCGCTCTGTCCCCCCGGGCTGGTGGTCGACATCTCGGCCCAGCTCGATCGCAAGCTCGCGTTGATCGAGCTCTACCGTTCGCAGTTGGAGCTGTTTCCCTACCCGCGGATGATCGACGCGATCGGCAGGGCCCACGCCTCGCTTTTCGGCCCCGATTGCGTCGCGGCGGAGGTCTTCTGTCCGTTCCGCGCCGACGCCTTCATCGAGCTCGTCGCCAGCCTCGGCCTCGACCATCCCGACACGCTCGGCGGCGAAGTGCTCTCGACGCCGCCCGACACCTGGTAGCGCGCTGATCGAACGGGGCGCGTCAATCGAACGGGAAGAGCCCGCGGGCCGGACGGACGCCGACCGAGGTCGACAGATGGGTCCGGTCCAGCCGCCCCCGATGGGCGGAGCGGCACTGCTCCGCGGTCGTGTTGAAGGCTCCGCCGCGGACGACCTTGGTCTTCTTGTCGAGGAGTCTCAAGCCGTCGCCCTCGCGACAGGGTTCGCGGTAGTGCACGTACGAATCCTGCACCCATTCCCAGACGTTGCCGCACACGTTGTGCAGCCCGAAGGGATTGGGCCGGAACAGATGGACCGGCGCGATCGCGAAGTAGCCGTCGTCGAGCTCGACCCAGGATTGGTCCTCCAGCCAATCCACGCCGGCCTGCGCCGTGGAGTGATCGGCCAGATTGACCGCGCCGCGCAGCGACTCCCGGTCCGAGCCGGTCCACCAGGGCGTGCCGGAGCCGGCCCGGCAGGCGTGCTCCCACTGCGCCTCGGTGGGCAACGTCAGGCGCAGTCGCCGTTCGAGCAGCTCGGAGGCCTGCTCCCAGGTGATCGATTCCACCGGAAACAGCAGCGTGTGCTGCCTCAGGTCGGGCCGCTTGATCCGCTCGTCGTAGTAACTCGGATTCTCGCCGGCGATGCGCAGCCACTGCCCCTGGGTCATCTCGAACTTCGAGAGGAAGAACGGATCGAGCCGGACTTCGACCGGATCGGAATCCAGATCGGCCTCGTAGGTGTCCGTGAGCGGATCGTAGTTTGGGCCCTCTGGATCGTGGCGCTGCGCCCCCATCCAGGTGTCTCCGCCCGGAATCAGGACGAACACCAGCCCGCAGTCGTCGGTGAAGACCAGTTCGCCCGACTTCGTCCGCTCGGGCCGGCTTCCGGTCTGGATGTGCCAGAACTCCCAGAGCCCGCTCGATGGATCGCGCCCGATCGGCACCAGGCCGAGCTGGGGTTCCAGTTCGAGGCCGCCGTATTGCGGGCACTCCGCCGGATCTTCGATCGAGGCGATCGCCAGGTCCCACTCCTCGGCGTGATCCTCGAAGCTGATCCGCAAGGTCGACTCGGCATGCTTCAGTCGCTGTTCGATGTTCCGGATCGTCGGGCCGAGTTGAGTATCCTTGCCCAGATCCCGCAGGCCCATGACGAGTTCATACAGCGCGCCGTGCCACCAGGCCGTGTCCTGGTCGTCGCCGAAGGAGTAGGACCGCTCGCGGTCCATGACCTTGCGCATCTCCAGGATCCAGTGATCGAGCTCGGCCACGTGCGCGCGGCGTTCTTCCTCGGTCTTGAACTCGTCTCCCAGCGCCACGGCCAGGTCCTTGCGCTTGTGCTCCAGGAAGTCCGCGAGGTCCGGATCCAGGCGGTGCGGGCCGGGCGTGCCCCGCGAACGCAGTTCGGCCAGGGTCTCCTCGTGCTGCGGCAGGCGGCTCTCCAGATCGCGCGCGCGGTCGAGCCAGGAGCGCATGGCGGGCGCGGTCTCCGGCAGCGCGGGCCAGAGCGTGTCCATCTCCGACAGCAGCTCCTCCAGCCGGCGGGCGTCGGAGATCCGCAGCACGCGCCGCCGCTCGCTCTCGGCCCGGTCGCGCTCGGCGGCAATGATCCGGTTGGCCCGCTTCTCTTGCCAGGCCAGCCCGAACCCGAGACCGGCCACCACCAGGATCAGGATCAGCGCCAGGGCCGCCACCGCCTTGTTCCGCAGCATCCATTTCTTCAGCTCGGCCAGCGGGCCGACGGCGTGCGCCCGGACCACGCGCTGCTCGAGATAGGCCCGCAGATCCTCGGCTAGTTCCTCCATCGACGGATAGCGATCGCTCATCTCGCGGGCCATCGCCTTCTCGCAGATGGCGACCAGCTCGGGCGGCACGCCCGGGTCGATCTGCCGGATCGGCTTCGGCGGCCCGTCGAGCACCCAGCGCAGCACCGTCCGCGAACTGGTCCGCTGGCCCGGTTCCACGTACGGCATGTGGCCCGCGAAGAGTTCGTACAGGATCGCGCCCATGCCGTAGACGTCGCTTTCCGGACCGAGCTGATCGATCTTGCCGGCGGCCTGCTCGGGGGACATGTAGGCTGGCGTCCCGACCACTTCGCCGTCCATCGTGACGAGCGGCGATCCGGGATCCGAGGAGCCGTCGTCCTTCCGCTGGCTCCCGATCCGGGTGGCCTCTTCCAATGGACGGGGCGGCTCGGCACGGAGGCGCAGGTCGTGCGCGTCGGCCCGCCCCAGCACCCGCGCCACGCCCCAGTCCATGACGTAGGTCTCGCCGAAACGCCCGACCATGATGTTGGCCGGTTTCAAGTCGCGGTGGATCACGCCGCGCGAATGCGCAAAGGCCAGCGCCTCGCAGGCTCGCAAGAGCACCCACAGCACTCGGGTCTGATCGAAGCCCTCGGCGTGCTCCTTGACCTTGCGGAAGATCTCCGAGAGGTTTTCGCCGCGGACCAGCTTCATGGTGAAGAAGACCTGGCCGCCGGCGTTCACCGAGAGTTCGTAGATCGGCACGATCCCGGGGTGGTCGAGCTGCGCGGTAACCTGCGCTTCTTCCAGGAAGCGGCCCATCGTGACCGGATCGATCGGCTGCGCGTCCTCGCGCCTCCCGCGAGGCAGCGCCACCTTCATGGCCAGCGTGCGCCGCAGGCTCTCCTCGTAGACCTTGTAGATCGCTCCCATCCCCCCGCGGGCCAGTTCGGGGCCCCGTTCGTAGCGGGCGGAGGCCGGAGCCTGTCGTTCGAGCTGGCGGAGGAAGGCGTCCCAGGTCCCCGGGCCGGGCGAGGCGGCCGGCCGGACGTCCGGCTCGAGGGCCCGGATCAGCTGCCAGTTCTGGTGCAGCCGGCGCAGGCTCGCGGCCTGTTCCGGGTGGCCGGCGACGAGGACCTCGAAGTCCGGTGCCTCGCCGCGCTGGACGCCGTCGAGGAAGCGATCGAAGAGCCGTTCGGCCGGGGAGAGCGAGTCATCCGAGATCATCAGCGGAGGATAAGCGATTCGGTCACGGCCCGCGTTCCGAAAAGCGGCAAACGCGCCCGAGGGCGATTCCGGGTCACCCACGTGCGCAGCTCCCGGTTATACTCCAGCGCCGAGCCTCCCGTGTTGCCAGCCCGACTCGAGTTCCCCCGACCGGAGAATCCCGTATGCTGCTTCGAACTTCCGCCTGGACGATCAGCCTGGTCGCCGGCCTCTTCGCGCCGCTCCTTCCGGCTCACGATGATCCGCTCTTCGACGCCGCCCGGCGCGCGCCGATCGTCTCCCCGGTGATCGCCGGCCCGGCCGCCTCCGGATCGACGCTGTTCGACTCGAGCGGCGTGACCTTGATGGGCTGGATGACGCTCGATCAGTTCGGCTCGCACACGAGCGGCGCCGACTGCTGGGGCTACACGTCACCGTCGGGCCGCGAGTATGCCATCATCGGGTTGTCCCACGGCGTCGGCTTCGTGGAGGTGAGCGATCCGGGCAATCCCCAGCTGATCACCACGCTTCCCGCGGTCTCGAGTATCTGGCGCGACATCAAGGTCTACCAGGACCACGCCTATTACTGCAGCGAGGGCGGCGACGGCATCAAGGTGGTCGACCTCAGTCAGATCGACGCCGGCCTCGTCTCGCTGGTCAACACGGTCACCTCGCCGGGAACTACCGAAACCCACAACCTGGCCGTCGATGAGACCTCCGGCTTTCTCTATCGCACCGGGGGCGGCGGCTCGGTGGTCGGCCTGAGGATCTACTCCCTGGCCAACCCGGCCAATCCGTCGCCGGTCGGGCAATGGCACAACCGTTATGTGCATGACGCGCAGGTGGTGACCTATACCTCCGGACCGTACGCCGGGAAGCAGGTGGCGTTCTGCTTCTCCGAGAACGGCGCCGGCGGCGGTTCGGCCGGCGTGGACATCCTGGACGTCACGAACAAGAGTTCCATCACGGTCCTGTCCCGGCTGACGTACTCGAGCCCGGCCTTCTCCCATCAGGGCTGGCTCTCGCCCGACCGCAATCATCTGTACATCAATGACGAGCTGGACGAGTATTACTACGGCACGACGACCACGACCCGCGTCGCCGACGTGTCGAATCTCAGCAGCCCCTTCCAGGTTTCGACCTTCACCTCCGGATCGACGTCGATCGATCACAACCTCTACACGAGCGGGAGCCTGATCTTCGAGGCGAACTACCGCAGCGGCTTGCGCGTCTTCGACGCCGTCAATCCGACCGCTCCGGTGCAAAGTGCCTTCTTCGATACGTATCCCGAGAATGACGCGCCCGATTTCAACGGGCTGTGGAGCGTCTACCCCTACTTCCCGAGCGGCACCGTGATCGGCAGCGACATGGAGCGCGGCCTGTTCGTCTGGCGGATCGGAAGCAGCCGGCTGAACTTCGCGCTGCCGGGCGGAAATCCGCCGCTGCTCAATCCGGACGGCGACTTCGTGACCGTCGAGATCACCGAGGAGCAGCCCGGAGATCTCCTGGCCGGCAGCGCCCGGCTGCACTACGACGCCGGTTCGGGGTTCACCGAAGTCGCCTTGACCGATCTGGGGAATGGGACGTTTCGCGGCGACTTTCCGGCGCTGCCCTGCGGCGCGCCGGTCCTCTGGTATCTGAGCGCACACTCCACGGACGGCACCACCTGGACCGATCCGGTGGCCGGACCGACCTATGTCTACCTTGCCACGGCGGCATTCACCGGGACGCCGCTCTCGAGCCTCGACATGGAAACCGATCCGGGCTGGACGGTGGGCGCGCCCGGCGACACGGCGACCACCGGAATCTGGACGCGCGTCGACCCGCGCGGCACGGCGGCCCAGCCGGAGGACGACCACACCGAGGCGCCCGGGACGAAGTGCTTCGTCACCGGCCAGGGCCCGGCGGGCGGCGGAGTGGGCGACAATGACGTCGACGGCGGCGCGACCACGCTTTCGACCTCGACGATCGACCTGTCGGCGGGCGACGCCACGATCAGCTACTGGCGCTGGTACTCCAACGTCGCGGGCGGCTATCCGGGCGCGGATGTCTTCGTGATCGATATCTCCAATGACGGCGGAGCGAGCTGGACCAACGTGGAGACGATCGGGCCGACCGGGCCGGGCACGCTGGGCGATTGGATCTTCCATCAGTTCACCGTCGGCGACTTCATCGCCCCGACCGGGCAGGTCCGGCTGCGGTTCGTGGCCTCGGACACGGGCGGCGGATCGATCGTGGAGGCGGCCATCGACGACTTCCGGGTGACCCGCTTCGACTGTGACGCGTTCTGCCAGACCGATCTCGGCTTCGGCGGCCCGGGCGCGTCGTTGCATTCGATCTGCGGTGCGCCGCTCGGCCCCGGAAGGCACGCCACGGTGTTGCTCGAGAATGCTCCGGCCAACGCCTTCGCGCTGTTTTTCGTCGGCCTGAACAACAACCCGACCCCGTTCAGGGGCGGCCTGCTCGTGCCGGTGCCGGCCCAGGTGCAGGTCCCGCTGTTCACCGACGGCCTGGGCCGCGTCGAATTCGAAGTGACGGGCGGCAGCGGCGGACCGTTCACGATCTACAGCCAGTTCGCCCTGGCCGACGCTACCCAACCGCAGGGAGCAGGCCTCTCGAACGCGCTCAGCATCTCGGTCGAACCCTGACCCTGACACTTCGTACCCGGTTCGATCTGTCATAGGTTCGATCTGTCAACAGCGGAGGAAATGGTGCGACGCAAAGTGCCGCAGTTATTGGGTGGCGTTGGTTCCGGTGAGAAGAGACGTTGAATCGGTCGGATGAGGTCACGCGGTTGTTGGGTGCCCTGGGCGAGGGCGAAGCCTCAGCCGGGGAACAGTTGCTGCCGCTGGTGTATGACGAATTGAGGCGGCTGGCACAAAGCCGCATGGGGCGGGAGCCGGCCGGGCACACGCTGCAGGCGACGGCGCTGGTGCACGAGGCGTACTTGCGCCTGGTCGGGAATCAAGACCTGCGCTGGCAAAGCCGCGCGCACTTCTTCGGGGCCGCGGCGCTGGCAATGCGGCGGATCCTGGTCGAACGGGCGCGCCGCGTGCGGCGCGAACGACACGGCGGCGGGCGGGCGCGCCTGCCGCTCGAGGACGTGGACGCGGCGCTCGACCCCGAGTCGCTCGACCTGGCCGCCCTGGATGAAGCGCTGAAGGACCTCGAGACGATCGACGAGCGCATGGCCCAGGTGGTTTCGCTGCGCTTCTTCGCCGGACTGAACGTGGAGGAAACCGCCGCGGCCCTGGACATCTCGCCCCGCACGGTCAAGCGCGAGTGGAGCGTGGCCAAGGTCTGGCTGTACCGGAAAATGACAGGCGAGCATGGGGAACCCGGCTGAGGACTGGATTCGCCTCAAGCAGCTCGTGGCCGATGCGCTCGAGCGTCCGCCCGAGGAGCGCCGGCCATTCATCGAGGAAGCCTGCGCCGGGGAGCCGGCGCTTGCCGGCCAGGCACTCGACCTGCTGCGTTTCGAGGCCGACACCGAGTGCTTCCTGGACCAGTCCCCGCTCCCGCCGCTGCTCGGGTCGAAAGCGTCCCCGGACAGCTCGCAAGTCGGCCAGTGCATCGGCGGCTATCGCCTGAGAAAGCTGATCGCGCACGGCGGCATGGGTTCCGTTTATGAAGCGGACCAGGAGCAACCGCATCGGACGGTGGCGCTCAAGCTGCTGCGGCACGGGCTCGGCGGCCCTGACAGCGAGCGCCGCTTCCGGCACGAAGTCGACATCCTGGGCCGGCTGCGCGACCCGAGCATCGCCCATATCTATGAGGCCGGCATCGATTCCAGGAGCGGAGACCTGTTCTTCGCCATGGAACTGGTCGACGGGGTCTCGATCACCCGCTACTCGTCGGAGCAGGCTCTCGACGCCCGCGCCCGCCTGGAGCTCATGGCCGAGGTCGCGGACGGCGTCCACTACGCCCACCAGCACGGCATCATCCACCGCGATTTGAAACCGGACAACATCCTGGTCGATCGCGCGGGCCGCGTGAAGATCCTCGACTTCGGGATCGCCCGCATGACCGACGTCGACTTGAACGCCACGACGCAGAGAACCCAGTCGGGACAGCTCCTCGGCACCATCGCCTACATGAGCCCCGAACAGGTTCAAGGCGATCCCGAGGCGATCGACATCCGCTCCGACGTCTACTCCCTGGGAGTGATCCTGCATCTGCTCCTGACCGGGAAGCTGCCGCTCGATCTCGGCCACAAGTCGTTGCCCGAGATCCTGCGCGTGATCCTGGAAGTCGAACCCGAACCGCCCGGCCAGAGCCGCAGGGAGTTCAAGGGCGACATCGACACGATCGTGCTGACCGCGCTGGCCAAGCAGCCGGCCAAGCGCTACGCCTCCGCCTCCGAGTTCGCCGCGGACCTGCGCCGTTACCTGAACGACGAGATGATCGCCGCCCGCCCGGCCACCTCCATGTACCTGCTGCGCAAGTTCGCCCGCCGCAACCGCGCCCTGGTGATCAGCGCGCTGCTGCTGCTGCTGTTGTTGTTCGCGGCCCTGGCCGGAATCTCCCATGGACTGCTGCGCGCCACCCGGGAACGCGACAAGGCGCGAGCGGCCGGCGATGCCGCGCGGGGGATCAACAGCCAGATGCACTTCCTGCTGGCCTCGGTCGAACCGGAACGTCTGGGCGGCGACGCGGCCGTCCGCTCGGTGCTCGACAACTGGGCGGAGCAGATCGAGAACTCGGTGCCTGACCAACCGGAGGTGCGCGCGGCGCTTTTCGATTCGCTCGGCTGGACCTATTACAACCTGGAACTCTACGAACAGGCGGCGCCCTATCTGCGCCTGGCGGTCGAACTGTACGAGCAGACGCAGGGGCCCGGCTCTGGAGACTCCCGGACGGCCTTGAAAGCCAGGGACCGGCTGGCCCAGATCCTGATCTACGCCGGCGAACCGGAGGAAGCCCAGGCGGTCTGCGTGCCGGCGCTTTCACGCGCCCGCGAACTCCTGGGGCCCGGCGACCCGCTCACGCTCACGCTGCTTTCGACGCACGCCATGCTGCTCCAGACGCGGGGCCAACTGGTGCCGGCCGTCAACGAGTTCGCCGAGGCGGTCCGCGGCCTGGAGCGGCTTTCGGCGTCGGAGCGCGAGATCGACCTGCTGCTGCCCACCGTCCGGCACAACTATGCGCTCGCGCTCAGCGACGCCGGCCGCTTCGACGAAGCCCTGCAGGAATACCGCACCGCCTATGCGCGGCTGGTCGAACTGCGCGGACCCGGCCACCCGCGCACGCTTGACACCGCCACCAACCTGGCCGCCCTGCTGGACGACCTGAACCGCTTTCAGGAGGCCGCCGATCTCTATCGCTCGCTGCTCGAGCACGGCGGCCGGCTCTGGGGCGCGGCCCACCCGAGGACGCTCGGCGTCTCGAGGCGGCGATCGGCCATGCTGCTCCGGCTGGGCCAGCTCGACCAGGCCGCCGAACTGGCCCAGCGCGGCGTCGACCTGGCCCTCGAGGCCCTCGGCCCGGACGCGCCCGAAACTCTGCAATGCCAGAACGCCCTGAACGTGTCGCTCCTGCAGTCGGGGCAGTTCGAGCGGGCCGAACCTTCCTGTCGCGCCGTTCTTTCCGGCCTGCGCAAAAGCCTCGAGCCGGACGACCCAAGGCTCGATACCGCCATGGGAAACCTCTCCGCGGCGCTGGCCGGCCAGGAGAAGTACGCGGAGGCCGAACAACTCTCCCGCGCGGTGCTCGACCGGTCGCTCAGGGAGTTCGGGCGCGAGGACCCGAGAACGCTGCGCAACCTGAACAATCACGCACGGCTGCTGCAGGACACGAACCGCCACGAGCAGGCCCTCGAGTTGCTTCGCGAGGTGCTCGACATCGCCGAGCGGATCCAGCCAGGCCTCCCGCAAAACGATCAGATCTTCCGCTACAGCCTGGGCCGCAGCCTGCTTTCGCTCCGGCGGTACGAGGAAGCCGAAACGCATCTGCTGAAAAGCCATCAGGCCACGTTCGAGCCGCCTCCGGAGACCGCGGCCCGCGTGGCGGCCAAGGTCGATTCCCTGATCCAGCTCTACACGGAATGGGGACGGCCGGAACAGGCGGCCCGCTGGCGGAAGCTCAGGGAGCCGTCACCGGAGGGCCGTTGAGGGTTCGAGCGCGCAGGTCCGGAAGCCGGCGAAGACGTCGAAGCGGTCCGGCGCGAAGAAGTTCCGGTAGCGGTTGCTGATCAGCCTCGAAGTGGTCATCCAGCAGCCGCCCTTCAGCACCTTGCGATCGCCGAACCACGGCGCGGAATACTCACGATAGGGCGGATCGACGACGTAGCCGGGGAAGGGGTAGAACGCGTCCGCGGTCCACTCCCACACGTTGCCGATCA
>Ga0326597_10012416_pt1 | contig 11230 bp, 11 predicted proteins | sample RVTome_12_FD_203789 | JGI IMG/M metagenome (GOLD analysis project Ga0326597, IMG submission 203789) | Soil microbial communities from uranium-contaminated site in the Upper Colorado River Basin, Wyoming, United States - RVT100D185 | ecosystem: Environmental > Terrestrial > Soil > Contaminated >... | reverse complement strand
ACGACGTTTGTGTTCTCGACGCACGATCCCCGAGTCGTGGCGTCGGCAGAAGTCGTGTGCCGGCTCGAGGACGGCCGGCTCGTCAGTCGGGACGTCACCGGAGGCGCCGCATGACGACCCTGGTGAAGATCGCGATTCGGAACCTCACACGGTACCGCCGCCGGTCCCTCCTGACCGCCTCGCTCATCGCCATCGGGGTGATCGCGGTGGTCGTGTTCGAGGCGGCCGCCGGGGCCTTCACGGGGCTGATGATCGGCCAGATGACGGATGCCATGCTCGGCCACCTGCAGGTGCACCGCCGTGGCTACGTCGCGTCCATCGACAACCTGCCCTTGACGACGATGCTCACGACATCCGATGTGTCAGCCATCGAGCGGGTCCTCCAGGCGGAACCCGCCGTCGAGTCGTACTCCCGTCGACTCAAGTTCGGGGGCATGTTCAGCAACTACACCGAGACGACGGCCATCCGCCTGAACGGAGTGTACCCGGGCGAGGAACTGCGCACGCTGCCGCTCCTGTCCTCGCGGATCACGCAGGGCACGGCCGCACTCGAGCCGGGAGACATCATCATCCCGGAGTTGCTGGCCACGGCAATGGCCGTCAAGCTGGGCGACACGGTCGTGGTGGTCGCGACGAATCGGGAGGGCTCGGTCAACGCGGCGCAGCTCACCGTGAGCGGCGTCCTGGGCAGCGTGACCGGTCCCGGCGGCCGCGACGGGTACGTGCACGTCGATGACGCAGTCTCGCTGCTGCGCATGGACACGCCCGAGATCAGCGAGATTGCCGTACGCCTGACGGACCTCGGCCGCCTCGACCGGGTCACGGCCGCGATCCGCGGTGCCCTGCAGCGCGAGGCCGCGGCCGGGGCCCTCGGCGACATCGAAGTCCACACGTGGGAGGGGCTGTCGCCCTTCTACAACGTGGCCGTGCTCATCAACATCCTTGCCTTGTCGGCCACGGTGGGCCTTGTCGCGATCGTCCTCATCAGCGTGATGAACGTGATGTTGATGTCGGTGTACGAGCGTGTGAAGGAAATCGGCACGATTGCCGCCATGGGTACGATGCCGCGTACGATCCTCGGCATGTTCGTCATCGAGGGACTCTCGCTCGGTGTCCTCGGTGTGCTCATCGGCGACGCCATCGCGGCCGCGATCGTCCTTCTGATCGGCGCCCTCGAGCCGACGTTCGCGTTCGGGCGCGAGACGGGCCTGGTGCTGTCGCCGCAGGTGGACCTGGGCCGGATGCTGGCGGTGTCGGGGGTGGTACTTCTTGTCGCCGTGATCGGCACCGTGCAACCCGCCATCAAGGCGTCGCGCATGGATCCGGTCGAGGCCTTGCGACACAGCTAGGAGACTCCGCATGACACGACACCTCCTATTCATCCTGCTGCTGGCCATCGCCGTCGTGACGGGCGCCCGCCGGCCCGAGGCCGCCATCGACGGCGCCGCGTTGCTTCAACAGGTGGACCGCCGGCTGAACCCGACCTCCTACGACGCGTACAAGCGCATCGTGAACGTGGAGCCGGGCGGACGCACGCGCGAGTACCTGCTGTATCAGGTCGCCGACGGCCGCGACAAGGTCGCCGCGCTCTTCCTGCTGCCGGCGAGCGACAAGGGGCGGAGCACGCTTCGTGTGGGTGAAAACATGTGGATGTACGTGCCGAATGCCGGCAGGCCGATACGCATCACCAGCCTGCAGTCGGTCGTCGGCGGCGTGTTCAACAACGCCGACATCCTGAGCCTCGACTACTCGACCGAGTACGACGTGGCGAGTGTCGACGAGTCCGGCGACGACTACCTGCTCGAACTCAAGGCGAAGACGCGGAACGTGGCGTACGATCGGCTCCGGATGTGGGTCACCCGCAAGGACGCGCTGCCCGTCCGGATCGAATGTCTGACGGCGGCGTCGATGCTGATCAAGACGCTCCACTTCAGGGACGTCAAGGATTTCGGGGGCGGGCTCGTCCGCCCCGCCGTCATCGAGACCGACAGCCCGCTCTACATGGGCCACAAGTCGTCGATGATCCTGGTGGAGATGACCGCGCGAACGGTCGAGCCGGAGGTGTTCACGCTCACCTTCATGCCGAACCTGGAGTCGATCCGGCGCTGAGCGGCATGAGGCGGCTGTGCGCGGCCTTCGGCATGCTCCTCGCGCTGGCGACCGCTGCCTGGAGCCAGGAGTCACCGATCGAGATCCCCCCGGTCGATCGCTCGCCCTACTCGATCGGCGGATTCCTGGAAGCACGACCGGCGGTCGTCTGGCAGGACGCGGGCTCGGCCTCCTCCAGACTGCGGTCGCCCGCGGGTGAACCGCTCGACCGGCGGGTCCGCTTCGATTCGCGCCTGCAGCTCGATGCGAGCTACCGCCATGACTGGTTCAGCGCACAAGCGCGCGGCGTCATTGACGGGAGCCGTGTGGACGGCGACTGGACCGCCGAGGCGACGGCGTACGAGGCCTACCTGTCGGTGAAGCCGGCGCCGTCGCTGACCGTGGATGCGGGCAAGAAGACGCTGAAATGGGGTAAGGGCTACATCTGGAATCCCGCCGCCTTTCTCGATCGCCCGAAGACTCCGGACGATCCGGCATTGGCCCTCGAAGGCGTCACCGTGCTGTCGGCCGACTACATCCGGACGTTCAACGGGCCTCTGCAGGCGCTCTCGCTCACCCCGGTCCTGCTGCCGGTTGTCGGCTCATTCAACGAGTCGTTCGGCGAGCGCGGGCACGTGAACGTGGCAGGCCGGCTGTACGCGTTGCTCTACGACACCGACATCGACGTCATGGCCCTCGCCGGCGGCAGCCGGCCCTCGCGGGTCGCGGTTGATGCGTCCCGCAACCTCCGGTCGAACCTCGAGGTTCATGGCGAGTGGGTGCGCGTGCCCGCCGGACGCATTGCGGCGATCGACGCGGCCGGTGCGCTCGTGGAGCGACGAGGGCCGCTGACGAGCGTCGTCGCGGGGATTCGCTTTCTCAGCGTGCACAATACGACGTTCATCGCCGACTACTTCCGTAACGGCGCGGGCTACACGACCGACGAGATGCGCGCGTATTTCGACCTGGTCGACCGCGGGCTCGAATCGCTCGCCACGACCGGCGACGAGCGGCTCCTGAGGCTCGCCGGGGCCGCGACGCAGGCCGGGTACGGCGGGGCGACGCCCATGCGGAACTACGTGTACGCGAGGGTCACGCAGCCGGACGCGCTAGGCGTGCTCTACCTGATGCTGGGCGCAAGCGCCATCGTCAACGCCGACGACGGGAGCGGCACCTTCCTGCCGGAGGTGCAGTACCGGGCCACGGAGAACCTCGAGCTGCGGTGGCTGGCGGGCATCCAGCACGGCGGAAGACGGACGGAGTTCGGGGAGAAGCAGGCCGACCTGCGCATCGAGATGCGTGTTCGATACTACCTGTGAGTCCGGCACGACCCGTCACGGAGCCTGATGACGCCGCATGATCTCGTCGATCTCTTCCATCGTGAACCTGTTCAGGCCGACGATCCGCGCCTGGGCGCGGAAGGCAGGCGGCACGATCGACCGTGCCTCTTCCCGGCTGTCGACATCGACGATGATCCAGGCGCGGTGGTCTCCGTCCCTGCACCCCCACTCCGCGCGGGTCAGGAAATGCGAGCCTGTCGCCAGGAAGACCTTCACAACTCTGGCGCACGCCAGGGTTTCGGCTTCGTGCGGTACTTCGATCAGGAATCGTGGCATGGCATTCACCGTCCGGGTGAAATCCGTGAACCGTGGTGCGTTGCCAAGTCTACAATGCCGGTACGGGGACATGTCGAATACTCTGGTCCGGTCCGCCGCTTGGCGAGCCTGTCGTCGCGCGTGGTCCGTTCGTGATGAACACGACGCCCCTGATCGAGGAGGCGTACGCCGACTACCGGGCGGGTAAGTTCTGACGATGAACGTCCTGCTGCTTTCGATGCCGGATTCGTTCGAACACATGCCGTCGCTGGCGATCCGCATGCCGAACGGCGCGCTGACCTCGCTCGCCGGCAACGTGGATGCCCACCACGCCGTCGCTGTCGCCGACCTCATCCTCGCGCAGTCGCACGTCCGCCGCACGATCGAGGATCTCCTGGCCCGGCATCAGCCGGACGTCGTCGGCCTCTCGGTGATGACATTTCAGCGCCGCACGGCGCAGAAGGTCGCGCGGCTCGTGCGCACGCTCAGGCCCTCGGCCCGGATCGTGGTCGGCGGGTACGACCCGAGCCTGGCGCCGGAGGCGTACGGCGGGCCTGAATGGGACGCCGACTTCATCGTCCGCGGCGAGGGCGAGATCACGTTTCGCGAGCTGCTGCGGGCGCTCGACCGCCGCGAGGGCGTCGAACGGATTCCGGGGCTCTCCTATCGCGTCGCGGGCGCGATGCGGCACACGGCCGATCGGCCCGTCGACCCGCTCGAGTCCGGGATCCGTCCGCCGGCCCGATCGGCGCGGGTCCTCGATGGCTACACAATGCTCGGCCGGCAGGTCGACGTCGTCGAGACCTCGCGGGGATGCACCTTCGACTGCAGCTTCTGCTCGATCATCGAGATGCGCGGCCGCAACTTCCACCGGTTCCCGATCGAACGCGTCGTGGGCGACATCGCCGACGCCCGCGCCCGCGGCGCGCGCACAGTCTTCTTCGTCGACGACAACGTCACGCTCGACGTCGCGCGCTTTGCGCGGCTCTGTCAGGCGATTGTCGAGGCGGGATTGAACGACGTCGACTACCTCGTGCAGGCGATGACGTCGTCGATCGCGGCACACGGCGACACGCTGGCGCCGCTGATGCGGAGCGCGGGCTTCCGGTACGTCTTCCTCGGCATCGAGAACATCCTGCCCGATGACCTGATCTTCCTGCGCGCCGGCGCCAAGAACCGGATCCGATCCGCGGGCGGCGCGGCGGGTAACGCGGCGGTCACGGCGATCGAACTGCTGCACCGGCACGGCATGCTGGTCGTGGGCGGGTTGATCGTCGGGAATCCCGACGACACGCCCGAGTCGATCGAGGCCAACCTGTCGTTCGCAAGACAATACGTGGACTGGCCGTACATCCAGCATCCCACCCCGTATCCGCGGACGCCCATGACGCGCGAGTTCCAGGAGCGGGGTCTCGTCGTCAGCGAGGCGCCCGAGGACTACGACGGCACGACGGCCGTCGTCCGGAGCGAACACCTGACGGCGGACGAGATCGAGTTCCTGCGGTGGAGAGCCGAGCGCTGGATGAAAGCGCGGCACCTGCCGGCCGTGTTCGCGCACGACCCGTGGTTCGTCCTCGCGAACGCGCGGCGGATGATCGGCCACACGTTTCGCGGAAGCACGCTGCGGACCTGGCTGGGGCTCGAGAGCGAGCGGCAGGCATTCACCCGCTATCAGGCCATGCGGCGGCAGGAGCGCGAGTACCTCCCGTCCGTCGAGCTCACCGCAGACGCGCCAGCGCGGCCTGCGCTTTCCGCTTGAACTCGCGGTCTTCCGGGGCCCAGTCCGGGTTCACGGGCGCGTCGAGCACCTGCTGGAACTCCTGCCGCGCCTCGGCACGCCGGTTCATGTCGAGGAGCGTCTCGGCGAGGAAGAAGTGGGAGGCGGTGCTCTGCGGGCCGTAGGTCAACGATCGCCTGAGATGGTCGACCGACTTCGACTTGCTGCCCCCGAAGAGACCGGGCACTCGCTGGTACCAGCGGCCCAGCGCCCGGTCGGCCGACCCCTGCTGAAACGACGGGTCGAGGCGCAGCACCGTCTCGAGCGCCTCCCGGATCGGACCGCGATACCGAAGACCGGCACGCAACCCGAACGATTCGGCGAGGGCCCCCATGTTGGCCGCCATCCAGAAATGACCCTCAGGGCGATCCGGCGCCAGGTCTGCGGCACGCCGGCCGGCCTCGACGCCGCGTTCCAGCTCGTGCCGGCGCGCGTCCTCGGAGACGTGGCTGCCGAGCCAGTAGCAGGTCCGCGACAGTTTCCACGCCGACTCGAACGACTGGGGATCGGCCGTGAGCCGTGCCTCCCAGATCGCCGCCGCACGCTCCGCGCTGGCCACGTTCTCGCGGTCCGCGTAGAGACGGTCTGGGTCCTCGGCCGGAGCCGCGTCCTGAACGGCCTCGACACGAGGCCCGGCCGGAGTGAGCGGCGAGGACCCCATGAGCGCGCCGAGAAGGAGGACGATGGCGGTCATGGCCGTCTCGAAAACTGGCGAGACGCGCGGTGTCCCCTACGGCGCGGCCCCGCTGCCGGCCGGCGGGACGGCCTGCCTCCACCCCTCGACGTCGTAGCGGATCAGCCAGGCCCTGAATTCCTTCATGTCCGTGAAGTGATGCGGCACACCCGGCGGCACGTAGAGCAAGTCCCCGGGGCCGACCTTGCGCGCCGTGCCGTTACGGATCGTGTTCATTCCGCCGGTCTCGACGATCTCACCATCGGTGCGCGCCACCGCCGTGCCTGCCGTCACCAGCCAGAGATCGGCCGTGCCCACGTGCGTCAGCGGGGGATCGCCGTCGAGGACGATCCGCACGTTGGCGCTGATATTCGCCGGGCCGTTGAAGATCCGTGAGTTCGCGCGCTTGAGCGATTCGTTCTCCTTCCACCGCCCCTCGATCTCCGCGGCCGTCCAGAACATCGTGCGGTCAGTAGCCAGACTGGGTGCCGCCGCCGACGCGCTGGTAGGCGCCGTCGCCCCTGCCGGCACCGGCCCCGTACGCTCGAGGCCGACCGTGTCGAACCGCATCAGCCACGCCCTGAAGCCCTTCATCCCGGTGAAGTGATGCGGCACGCCGGGCGGGACGAACAAGACGTCGCCCACCCGCACGGGGCGGCTCGTCGCGCCGACGATCGACGTGCCGCCCTCCGCCAGCTTCCCATCCGTCAGGGCGGTGGCGGTCCCGGCCGTGACGATCCACAGATCGGCCGTCGTCGGGTGGACCAGCGGAGGATCCTCGCCCGCCACGATCCGGACATTCGCGCTGATGTTGGTCGGCCCGTTGAACAGCCGTGAGTTGTTCCGCCTGAGCGCCTCGTTCTCCTTCCAGCGAGCCTCGATCTCTGCGGCCGTCCAGAACATCGCGCGGTCGGTCGCGAGGGTCGGCACCGCCGGAGCCGTCGCGCGACCTCCCTGCTCCGGTCCCTGACCGCGAGACGCCGCACTCCACACGCCGACCAGACCGACCACCGCCATCGCCACACGCATTCTGGTCTTCATCGGGTCCTCCGCATCCACGCAAGGTCCGTTCTCCCCTGTCTCAGATCGCGAGTTGCGCTCGCAGCCGCCCGGCCTGATCGCGCGGACGGTCGGCAGGCACCGGCTTGTGCGCTCCGTCCGGCTCCACTCTCAACGCGACGAACACCGGCCCCGTCCGCTTCAGGATCCCGGCAATCCCGTCGCGCAGGACGTCGAGCGTTCCGATCGTAGACGCCGTTGACGAGTACAAAGTGGTAGAAGTTCGGCGGCGCCGCGCCGGCAACGCTTGCCAGGCCGCCAAGCTGCATCAGTAGGCTGCCGTCGCCGTCGATGACCATCACCGGCCGCTCGGGCCGCGCGATCGCAATCCCCAGCCCGAGCGCCGCCGACATGCCCATGCATGTGCGGTTGTCGAGGTTGAAGTCCGGCGCGCCGCCCACCTCGTACCAATCGGGAATGGCGCGCATCGTCGTCACGCTCACCGCAGCAGCCTTGTGCGCCACCAGCACTTCGAGCGCCTCGATCCGTTTCACGGGCACCTCGACCTGTTTATGCACGCTCCCCTGCCGAGCGCCGACATCACGACGTCGGCGCGCTGACGATGATGGCGACCGCTCCGCGCTCGCGCCGGCTCCGTTCGAACGCCGTGCCGACGACCCCGACCGCCCCGGGCTCGTCCTCCGTGGCCAGGGTGAGCACGCGCAGGCCCGGATCGGCCGAGAGCGACGCGATGAGCGTCCGCTGATGCCTGTCGGGGACAATGAGCACGTGCATCACTCCGAGCCGGCGCACCTCGGCGTGAATCAGCGGCGCGGGGACGGACGCGGCCACGGACCGTAGCATATCCGCAGACAGGCTACACTGACGCCATGCCCGAGCACCTGTCCGCCTCCTTCAGCGCCACGCTCAGGGTCCGGCTCGAGGATCAGCCCGGCGCGTTCGCGAAGCTTGCCACGGCCATCGGCGATGCGGGTGGCTCGCTCGGCGCCATCGACCTCGTCCGGGTCGAGGGGCGCCGGAAGATTCGCGACGTCACCGTCAACGCGGCCAGCGCCCAGCACGTGGATCGGATCGTCGAGGCCGTACGAGCCGTGCCCGGCATCGAGGTCGACCAAGTGTCCGATCGCACCTTCCTCATGCACCTCGGCGGCAAGATCGAGGTCGTCGGGAAGCACCCCGTGAAGACGCGCGACGACCTGTCGATGGCCTACACCCCCGGCGTCGCCCGCGTCTGCTCGGCCATCGCCGCCGATCGCGCGAAGGTCTTCAACCTCACGATCAAGCAGAACACGGTCGCCATCGTCAGCGACGGCACGGCCGTGCTCGGGCTCGGCGACATCGGCCCGGAGGCGGCCATCCCGGTGATGGAAGGCAAGGCGATGCTCTTCAAGGAGTTCGGCGGCATCAACGCCTTCCCCATCTGCCTCGCGACCCGGGACTCCGACGCGATTGTCTCGATCGTGACCGCCATCGCCCCCGTGTTCGGCGGGATCAACCTCGAGGACATCTCTGCGCCGCGGTGCTTCGAGATCGAGAGCCGCCTGCAGGAGGCGCTCGACATCCCGGTCTTCCACGACGACCAGCACGGCACGGCCATCGTCGTGCTCGCCGGCCTGGTGAACGCGCTCAAGGTGGTCGGTAAGAGGATGGAGGACGTCACGATCGTGGTGGCCGGAGCCGGGGCGGCTGGTGTTGCCGTGGCCAGGATCCTGCTGCACGCCGGCGCCCGTACCGTCGTGGGCTGCGATCGCCACGGCGCGATCTACCGGGGACGGCCGGGGCTGGACGCCGCCAAGGCGAGATACGCGGAGCTGACCAATCCCGGCAACGTCAGGGGGACGACGAACGAGGTCGTCGCCGGGGTGGACGTGTTCCTCGGGCTCGCCGGCCCTGGCGCCGTCAGCGCGGAGGCGATCGGCACCATGGCCGACAACGCGATTGTCTTCGCGATGGCAAACCCGACGCCCGAGGTCATGCCGGAGGACATCGCGGGCACGGCAGCGGTCGTGGCGACGGGCCGCTCCGACTACCCCAACCAGATCAACAACGTCCTCGCGTTTCCGGGAGTGTTCCGAGGGGCTCTCGACGTGCGGGCGTTACGGATCACCGAGGAGATGACGCTGGCCGCCGCCCGCGCGATTGCCGGCATGGTGCCCGACGAGGCACTCGGCCCCGAGTACATCGTGCCGAGCGTCTTCAACCGCGATGTCGCGCCGGCGGTCGCCGCGGCCGTCGCCGCGGCGGCCGAACGCGGAGGCGTCGCCCGCCGCCCACGCGCGACGTCCTGAGGATCCGGGGGGCGCCGCCCGTCACACCGCCAGTCCGGTCGCCTTGATGATGACGAGCGTCTCGTCGTCGCTGCGCGGATCCACGGCGAAGCCCCGCAAGTCTTTCACGACGGCGTCCCGAATCGAGGCGGCCTCGCCCGCGCGCGCGTGCTGCAGCACTCGAGCCAGCCGGTCCACGCCGTAAGGCCGGTCGTCGCCGTCCGCGGCCTCGGTCACGCCGTCCGTGTAGAGGGCGAGCACGTCTCCCTCCTCGACCCTGGCGAAGCCTTCGTAGTAGTGCGGATCGTCGAACAGGCCGAGCGGCATGCCGCCCTCCTCGAGCGGCTCGACCGTTCCGTCGGCCCGCACGAGCAGGGCGGGCAGGTGGCCGGCGTTCACGTAGATCAGGCGCCGGGACGGCACGTCGAGGATCCCGTAGAACACCGTCGCGTAGAAGTGCGAGACGTCCCGGTCGTGCTCCGCCGTGCCCCGGAGGAACCGGTTGGCGCGCCTGAAAATGGCACGCAGCGCCAGTTCGAGCCCGGCGAGCGACGTGAGCGAGGCCTGGAGGGCGGACACGAGCAGCGCGGCCGCGATGCCCTTGCCGACAACGTCCGCCACGACCAGACCCCAACGGCCATCGCCGAGCGGAATGAAGTCGTAGTAGTCACCGCTCACCTCCCGGGACCACTCGTGGAAGACGGCGATGTCGACGCCCTCAAGCGTGGGGGGTTCGCGGGGCAGGAGTCCCCGCATGACCCGCCTGGCCAGGTTCATCTCGCTGTTCAGGCGTGTGCCCCGGTCCATCAGCCCATTATGCGTTGACCGCCGAGATCCCCGTTCCGGATATACTCGGGCGCGAACACTGGAGGATCCATGAGCATTCTGAAGGACAACGGCAACAGCACCGCGAACGCCGCCGCCGAAGGTGTCGGCCGCGCTCTCGGCAGCATCGCCGGCGCCGTCGAAGCGCTGCAGGCGCAGGCGACGCCCGCCCTGGACGACGCGCGCGAGGCGATCGCCGCGGGCCAGGGCAAACTCGCCACTGTCGCGGCCGAGGCTGGCGCCCGCGCCAGGGTGGTCGTCAAGCGGACGAAGAAGGCGGCGCGCCGCGTGAAGAAACAGGTGAAGCGACAGGCGAAGAAGCAGGTGAAGAAAACGGTGGCGCGAGCCCGCGGGAGGAAGACGGTCACGGCCCGTGTAAAGCACGCGACCCGGAAGGCCGTCAAGCGCGCAAAGAAGGCCGTCAAGCGCGGCCGGACGTCGGTGGCCCGCGCCAGGGCCCGCCTGAAACGCTCACGCTGACGAGGCGCTCACGCGTTCCGGTGCGCGATCACGCGCACCGGGGCTTCGGCCGACATCGTTCCAGCCGTCCAGCCCGGCCCGACCAGTTCGCGGGCCCCGTCACGTACCACGTTCCCTGCCCGGCCGCCGTCAGCGAGAACGCGGCGAGGTTGTCGCTCCGGGGTTGCGGAGGTTAGAGTCGCAGACATGACTGCCGGCACGTCGCGCCCGGGCGCAGGCGCCCGCAACTACGAGCAGATCGTGATCGAGGACGTCCGGCCATGCCTTGACGGCGGACGGCATCCGGTCAAGGGGGTCGTCGGCGAGACGCTGGTCGTGGAAGCGACGGTGTTCAGGCACGGCCACGATCGGCTGCGCGCCGTCGTCCGGTGGCGCGCACCGCACGAGGCCGGTCCCCGCGAGGTCGAGATGACGCTCGTCAATCCGGGACTGGACCTGTGGCGGGCCGAAGTGCCGCTCATCGCGACGGGCCGTCACCACTTCACCGTCGCGGCCTGGACCGACG
>Ga0326597_10012415_pt1 | contig 11230 bp, 7 predicted proteins | sample RVTome_12_FD_203789 | JGI IMG/M metagenome (GOLD analysis project Ga0326597, IMG submission 203789) | Soil microbial communities from uranium-contaminated site in the Upper Colorado River Basin, Wyoming, United States - RVT100D185 | ecosystem: Environmental > Terrestrial > Soil > Contaminated >... | reverse complement strand
CAAGATTCAGGACCTGAGAACCAACTTGGAACTAGTCGATCAATACCTGCAAGAAAATCCCGTGCGATCCGTAGCTGACTTGGCGCGGCTCGAAGAATTTGAATATCGGATTCGCCGCGAACAACCGCTGGTGGCCGATGAATCCATTGACGTGATCGTTTCCAACTGCGTGCTCAATCTGGTGCGGCCGGAGGATAAGAAGCAATTGTTCGCCGAGATGTACCGCGTACTAAAACGCGGCGGACGGGCCGTGATCTCCGATATCGTCAGCGACGAGCCGATACCAGAACATCTGGCGCAGGATCCCAATCTGTGGAGCGCCTGTGTGTCAGGCGCTTTCCAAGAAGTAGAGTTTCTGCGCGCCTTCGAAGACGCCAAGTTTTACGGCATTCATATCGAAGAGCTGCGCGCGGAAGCCTATCAAACCGTCGAGGGGATCGAGTTCCACGCCATTACAGTGACGGCTTACAAAGGCAAAGAAGGGCCTTGCATCGAGCGTAACCAGGCAGTGATTTACCGCGGTCCGTGGAAACAGGTCGTCGATGACGACAATCATGTCCTGCCGCGCGGCGAGCGCGTCGCCGTATGCGAAAAGACTTTCGAGATTTATTCCAAGCCGCCGTACCAGGACGAGTTCATTCTTGTCCCGCCGCGCGTGGAAGTCCCGCGAGAAAAAGCAGGAGTATTCGACTGCTCGCGCGATCACAAGCGGCATCCGCGCGAGACCAAAGGGATGGATTACAATGTGACCCAGATGTCGGGTCGCGTCTGTGGACCAGACTCAAACTGCTGCCCGTAAGAAACAAATCGAGGATCGAAGATCGAGGATAGAGAATCGCAAATCGGGAAGCGATTCGACGATCTGGGTTCAATCGAAAATCCATGCAACCCTTCGCCCACAGACTTCATCTAAACGGCAACGGCCTGAACAGGCGCGCGATCGACGTTTTGCAGGTGAATATGGGCCGGTATTGCAACCAGGCTTGCATTCACTGCCACGTCGAAGCCGGACCGACGCGTAAAGAGATGATGAGCCGCGAGACCGTGGACGCCGCGCTGGCGTTTCTCGCGCGCACGACGATTCCGACGTTGGATATCACCGGCGGCGCGCCTGAGCTTCATTCTGACTTCGATTATCTGGTCGAAGCAGCCGCCGGCCTAGGTCGCCATATCATGGATCGTTGCAATCTGACCGTGATCTTCGAGTCGGGCAAAGATTACTTGCCGGACTTTTTGCGGCGCCATCGGGTGGAATTGGTTTGCTCGTTGCCTTGCTACACAGCAGAAAAGGTCGACCAGCAACGCGGCAAGGGGACGTTTGATTTGAGCATTCACGCGTTGCAGCTCTTCAATGAACTCGGCTATGGCCAACCGGGCAGCGAGTTGATTCTAAATCTCGTCTACAACCCTGTCGGCCCGCACCTGCCGCCGCCGCAGGAAAAGCTGGAGCAGGACTACAAGCGCATTCTGCGCGACCGATTCGGCATTGAGTTCAATCATCTCTATTGTCTCACCAACATGCCGATCACGCGCTACGCGATGCACCTCAAGTTGCGCGGCGAGTACAACCGCTATGTGGAGTTGCTCTCGGCCAACTTCAATGCCGCTATCCTGGATCAGGTCATGTGCCGCAATCTCATCAGTGTCGGCTGGAACGGCTCGATCTACGACTGCGACTTCAATCAGATGCTCGACCTGCCGATCACCGACGGTGCGGGAAAGCGCTTGCATATCTCTTCGTTGACGTTGGAGCAAGTTGCGCATCGGGCGATCACGGTGGGCGATCATTGCTACGCTTGCACCGCCGGTTCCGGCAGTAGTTGCGGCGGCGCTTTGTTGTCTTAATTTCTTGGGAGCAATCGACGATCTTCTGGTCGATACCCTTCGAATGAGCATTGCCAAGAAAATTTTTATCGCCTTCTTGATCATCGACGTCGCGGCGGCGATATTGTTTCTGCCGTTTCGAGAATGGTTCGCCCAGTTCGAGGACTATGTGAAGGACCTCGGCAGCCTCGGACCCATCGCGGTGGCATTGGTATATATCGTGACAACCGTGCTGTTTATCCCCGGAAGCGCGATCACTATCGGCGCGGGCACGCTGTTCGGCCTGAAGACCGGTTTTTTCGTCGTCCTCGTCGGCGCGAATCTCGGAGCGTTCTGCGCGTTTCTATTGGCGCGAACTTTGTTGCGGGAAAAAGTGACGAGATGGGCCGCAGGTAACGCGAAATTTCGCTCTCTCGATCGGGCGATCGGCAGCCAGGGATTCAAAATGGTCTTTCTCTCGCGTCTCAGCCCGGCCTTCCCGTTTGATTTGCTCAACTATCTACTGGGACTCACGGCGGTCCGCACTGGTGCCTTCATTGTCGCCAATCTCCTCGGCATGTTGCCGGGCATTTTGCTTTACGTTTATATCGGCGCCGCCGCGCGAGACGCTTTGGCGGGACAAACGGATGGGTCAACAGACTTTTACCAGCAAATCTTGAAGTATGTCGGGCTGCTCGCAACCGTGGCCGTGGTGGTGATTGTGACGCGCATCGCGCGCAAGGCGCTGCGCGAATCGGAGCACGCTTAAGAAAGCAGAGTCGCGATGGGCAACCCGCTTCTCAATCCCAACCACAAGCCAATGTCGTTTCGCGAGATGATGCTCGTCGATGATGCCCACGATAAGCAACTGATCGAGAACTGCCATCCCTCAGGTTGGGTCAATCCCACTCCCGTCGGCAAGTACAACCTGGTCGTCATCGGCGCGGGTACGGCGGGATTAGTGAGCGCGGCGGGCGCCGCCGGGCTCGGCGCCAAAGTAGCATTGATCGAGCGCAATCTCATGGGCGGAGATTGTTTGAATGTTGGTTGTGTGCCGTCCAAGGGCGTCATCCGCGCGGCGCGCGCGGTCCACGAGGCGCGCAGCGGCAAGGAGTTTGGCGTCCAATTCGACTGTAAACCCGATATTGCTTTCTCTACTGCGATGGAACGTATGCGCAGGGTGCGCGCCGGCATCAGTGCCCACGATTCCGCCGAACGCTTTCGTAAACTCGGAGTCGATGTGTTTATGGGCAGCGGCCGTTTTCTCGGACCTTCGGCTGTCGAGGTGGACGGCAAGCGGATTGAGTTCGATCGCGCCGTGATCGCCACGGGAGCCCGAGCGGCGGAGCTGCCGGTGCCCGGCTTGAAGGAAGCCGGATACCTGACTAACGAGACGGTTTTCACGCTGACCGAATTGCCGCGCCGCATCGCCGTCATCGGCGCCGGCCCCATCGGCTGCGAGCTGGCGCAGTCCTTTGCCCGCTTCGGCAGCGAGGTTTACCTGATCGAAGCCCTGCACGGCATCATGCCGAATGAGGATCCGGATGCTTCCGAAGTTGTCCGGGAATCAATGATGGACCGCGACGGCGTGAAGCTTTTGTGCTGCGGCAAGGACTTAAAAATCAACAAGGCCGCCGCCGGCGGCAAGCGGCTGGCGGTGGATTCCCACGACAACCATTACGACATCGTTGTCGACGAAATCCTCGTCGGCGGAGGCCGCAAACCGAACTTGGAAAATTTAGGCCTGGAAGCAGCGGGGGTGGCGTACACGGCCCAGGGCGTTACGGTGGATGACCGGCTGCGCACCAGCAATTCCAGGATCTATGCCGCCGGCGATATCTGCTCGCGCTATAAGTTTACCCATGCCGCCGATGCCATGGCGCGGATCGTGATTGCCAACGCGCTCTTTTTCGCCCGGCGCAGGGTGACCGATCTGATCATCCCCTGGTGCACCTATACCGATCCCGAAATCGCCCATGTCGGCTACTATGAGAAGGATGCAAAGGTAGCAGGTTTTGACGTAGCCACGATCACGCAGCCGCTCAGTGAGGTCGACCGGGCGATTCTCGACGGCGAAGGCGCGGGTTTCGCACGGGTTCACTACGATAGGAAAACCGGTAGAATTCTCGGCGGCACCATCGTGGCGCGCCATGCCGGGGAGATGATTGGCGAATTGACGTTGGCGATGACTGCGAAACAGGGCATGAGCGTGTTGTCATCGACGATTCATTCTTATCCCACCCAGGCCGAGGTGCTGCGCAAGATCGGCGACGCCTATATGCGGACAAAGCTCACGCCGACGGTGAAGAAGGTCATTGAAAAATGGCTCGCATGGCGAAGGTGAGAAGCAGAACCAATGCGTATCTCGGTCATCATGCCGGTGCTGAACGAGGAGAAGGCCATCGGCTCAGCGCTCGCGGCGCTAACGGCATTGAAGCCTCATGAGATCATCGTCGTGGATGGCGGCAGCACGGATCGTACGCGCAGGATCAGCGTGGAGGCTAACGCGAAGGTATTGATGACCGGCCCCGGCCGGGCCAGGCAGATGAATCGCGGCGCATTAGAAGCGAAGGGAGATGTCTTGTTGTTTCTCCATGCCGACACTCGGTTGCCGGCGTCCGCTTTCCGCGACATCGAATCGGCGTTGAGCGACCCACGCTATCTCGGCGGCCGTTTCGATGTCGAGCTGGACAGCGACCGCTGGTTGCTCAAGGCGGTTGGCTTCATGATCAGCCTGCGGTCGCGGCTTTCGAAAGTCGGCACCGGCGACCAGGCGATTTTCGTGCGACGGGAAATTCTTGCGGAGCTGGGCGGCTTTCCCGATATGCCACTGATGGAGGACATCGCATTTTGCCGTATGCTCAGGCGCGCGGGCAAGGTCGCATGCTTGCGGAGTAAAGTGGTGACCTCGGCGCGGCGCTGGGAGGCGGATGGAGTGTGGCGCACGATTTTCAAGATGTGGACGCTAAAGCTACTCTACCTAGCCGGCATTTCGCCGGCGCGCTTGAAACGATTCTATGCCGACACCCGCTAACGCGCTGGCCGTCATGGCCAAGGCGCCGATCGCCGGTGAAGTGAAGACCCGCCTGGCGCCGCTCTTGACCCACGAGCAAGCGGCGGATTTGTACCGCGCGTTGTTGCTGGATCAGTTAGAGCATCTGCAAGGGCTTGCCACCGCGGAGCTCTACCTCGTTTACGCTCCCGGCAGCGCGGCGCCGCTCATGAAACAGCTCGCGCCGCCGAATTTCCACTGCTTCGCGCAGCGCGGTGGCGATCTCGGCGAACGAATGAACGCCGCTTTCATCGACCTTTGGCAGTTGGGACACCGCAGCGTCGTTGTGATCGGCAGCGACCTGCCGGCCTTGCCGTTAAGTTTTCTAGAAACCGCTTTCGAGCTTTTGGCAACATCGACCCATCAGGTGGTTCTTGGACCGAGCCGGGACGGCGGCTATTATCTCGTTGGCATGAATCAACCGACGCCGGAGATATTTCAGGACATGACGTGGAGCCATGACCAAGTACTTGCGCAGACTACCGACAAGTTGGGCAAACTCGGCATTCAGCCGGCGTTGCTGGCGGAATGGTTCGATATCGACTCGGTGGAGGACCTTAAGCAACTGGAGGTCCTGCCTGAGCCGGCGTTGCACGATGCTTTAAAACGGACCCGAAGCTATCTTAGAGGGCTCGGACCGCTCGATCGTCTCAATCGGCAGGCGTAACCCGCATCATAATAGTAGTAGACAGTGACCGAGGGAAAAACCCATCCGGGAGAAGGCAATGGACCTGTGCCTTGAAGTGGGTTGCGAACCGCTCGATCAGATCAAGCAGCAGTAAAAACTATTAAGTGAGTGACCCAGTGCAGGCAAGTCAGCGCAACATTACGTCCGGGTGCCTTCTCCCTCCAGGCTTTTCCCCTCGGTCACCGGTGTGTTGGCGCTTTATCTGGAAGCGTGAATATTCCAGGGGAGCAGCTCGCCGATTCGCCCTTCGGTTGGAATTTTCCCGCATGTCTCACAACGCTGCTGACCTGGGTCAACGAAAGTGATAAGGGTAGACTCAGATACGAAACATTATCACCGGAAAGGTCCGGTTAGAGCGGACAAGATTTATGAACCAAGCGATCGATCAACTATGCGTCAACACCATCCGCATGCTTTGCGTCGATGCGATCGAAAAGGCCAAGTCGGGCCATCCGGGCGCTCCGATGGGCTTGGCGCCCGCGGCTTATGTTTTGTGGACCCGCTTCCTCAAGCATAACCCGAAAAATCCCTCCTGGCCGGATCGCGACCGCTTCGTTCTCTCCGCGGGGCACGCATCGATGCTGCTCTATAGCATGCTCCATCTTACCGGCTACGATGTGCCGTTGGAGCAAATCAAGCAGTTTCGCCAGTGGGAGAGCCGAACGCCGGGCCATCCGGAGCGCGGCTTTACTCCCGGCGTCGAGACTACGACGGGACCGCTGGGCCAGGGTTTCGGCAACGGTGTCGGCATCGCCATCGCGGAAGCTTACCTGGCCGCTCGCTACAACCGGCCGGGATTCGCAATCGTCGATCACTTTACCTACGCGATCGTCAGCGACGGCGATTTGATGGAAGGCGTCGCCGCCGAAGCCGCCAGTCTCGCCGGTCATTTGAAATTAGGCAAACTGATCTATCTGTACGACGACAACCTGATTTCGCTTGCCGCCTCCACAGACTTGACGTTCACGGAAGATCGCGCGAAGCGGTTCGAGGCCTATGGCTGGCACACGCAACTGGTGGACGACGGCAACGACCTGGACGCCATCGACAAAGCGCTGCGCGCGGCGCGCGGCGAGGCCACGCGGCCTTCGCTTATTTTACTCCGCACGCACATCGGTTACGGATCGCCGGGAAAGCAAGATAGCTTCGAAGCCCACGGGGCCCCGCTCGGCGAAGAGGAGGCGAAGCGGACAAAAGAAAAGCTGGGCTGGCCGGCGCAGCCGCCGTTTTTTATTCCAGAGGCGGCGTTGGCCCGGTTTAGCGAGGGAATCAAGACCGGGCAAAGCGCCGAAGCCCAGTGGAACGAAAAATTTTCCTCCTATGCGAAGGCATTCCCCGACCCGGCCCGGGAACTCGAGCAACTCATGCGCGGCGAATTGCCGCGAGGATGGGACTCAGGGATTCCTGATTTCCCCGCCGACGCAAAAGGCGTGGCCACTCGCACTGCGTCGGGCAAAATTCTCAACGCCATCGCGCCGAAGCTCCCCGGTTTGATCGGCGGCTCCGCCGACTTGAATCCCTCGACGTTCACGGCGCTTTCGAAGCTCGGCGACTTCGAGAGTCCCGCAAGAGACTTCACAAACAGCCAAGGATCGGCGGGCGGGGGCTTGGATTATGCCGGGCGCAACTTGCATTTCGGCGTGCGCGAGCATGGTATGGGCGCAGCCCTCAACGGCATGGCGGCCCACGGCGGCATTATTCCCTTCGGCTCGACCTTTTTGATCTTCTCGGATTACCTGCGCCCGTCAATCCGGCTCGCCGCCCTCATGGAATTGGGAGTGATCTACGTTTTCACGCACGACAGCATCGGCGTTGGCGAGGACGGACCGACGCACCAGCCGGTGGAGCAATTGGCTGCGCTGCGCGCCATACCGCGGCTCATCGTCATTCGCCCGGGTGACGCCAACGAGACGGCAGTCGCGTGGCGGGTCGCCATCGAGAATCGCCATCGGCCGGTGGCGCTGGTATTGAGCCGCCAAAACATGCCCATTCTCGATCGCGGTCAGTTCGCTGCGGCTGAGGGATTGCGGCGGGGCGCATACGTGTTGGCGGACGCGCCGCAGAGCAACCCCGATGTTGTCTTGATCGGCACTGGATCGGAAGTCTCTCTAACCGTCGCAGCGAGGGAAAAGCTCGCGGAGAGCAAGATCCAGGCGCGCGTTGTGTCTATGCCATGCTGGGAGCTGTTCGACGCGCAACCGCGCGAGTATCGCGATATGGTTTTGCCGCCGTCGGTGCGGCCAAGACTTGCGGTGGAGGCGGCGCTGCCCCAGGGGTGGCATCGCTATGTCGGCGATGGCGGAGATATCCTCGGCGTGGAGCGCTTTGGCGCGTCGGCGCCCGGCCCGGTGGTCATGGAAAAACTCGGCTTCGCCGTGGATAACGTGGTGCGCCGCGCCCTGGCGCTACTAAAGTACTGAGTGCTGAGTAACGAGTGCTGAGTGGGGGGAGGGGACTCAGGACTCGGCACTCAGGACTCAGCACTCCCCGGAGGGGAAAAGGATGCGCATTGCCGTCGGCGCTGATCACGCGGGATTCGACCTCAAACAAATACTGGTCGCCTATCTGCGCCAGCGCGGCCACGAGGTCATCGATGCCGGCACCAACAGCGACAATCCGGTGGACTATCCCGACTATGCCGAAGCGGTGGGTAAAGTTCTTCTCGACGGCCGCGCCGAGCGCGGCCTGCTGATTTGCGGCAGCGGCGTGGGCGCGTCGGTCTCGGCGAACAAGATTCCGGGTATACGCGCCGCGGTGTGTCATGATACATACTCGGCGCGCCAGGGCGTGGAGCACGACGACATGAACATCCTGGTGCTCGGCGCCCGCGTCATCGGCATCGAGTTGGCGCGGGAGCTGGTGGACAACTTCTTGGGCGCGAAATTCACCGGCGAAGAGCGCCACCGCCGCCGTCTGGAAAAGATCAAGGCGCTGGAAAAACGCTACGGCAAGGCAAAGTAAGGACAACCGAACATGAACCCTCTAAAAGAGCTACTGAAGCAGGGACAGTCCGTCTGGCTCGACTATATTCGGCGCGACCTGATTCGCCGCGGCGAACTCAAGCGTCTGGTCGAAGAGGACGGCATCCGCGGCGTGACCAGCAACCCGACGATTTTCGAGAAAGCCATCGCCGGCAGCACGGACTACGACGAGGCGCTCGGCGCGTTGCTCGCCCAGGGCCCGCAGGCCGACGTGGAAAAACTCTATGAGCCGCTCGCCATCGAGGACATTCAAATGGCCGCCGACGTGCTGCGCCCGATCTACGACGAAAGCGACGGCGCCGACGGCTACGTCAGCCTCGAAGTTTCGCCCCATTTGGCTCACGACACCGAGCGCACGATCAGCGAAGCGAAACGGCTGCGCGCGGCGGTGGGACGGCCCAACGTGATGATCAAAGTGCCGGCGACGTCGGCGGGCATTCCGGCCATCGAGGAACTCATTGCCGCCGGCGTCAGCGTCAACGTCACGCTGATGTTTTCCATGAAGCATTACGAAGCGGTGGCGCGCGCCTACATCAAAGGCGTGGAGCGCTGCGCCGATCCGGCAAAAGTCGCCTCCGTGGCGTCATTCTTCGTCAGCCGGGTGGATACGATGGCGGACAAGGCGCTGGAAAGTTTGGGCACGGCGCAGGCCCTGTCGCTACTGGGAAAAGTCGCCGTCGCCAATTCGAAAATCGTCTATCAGCGTTTCTTGCAGATCTTTCACGGCGAGGGCTTTGCGGCGTTGCGCCAGCGAGGTGCGCGCGTGCAGCGCCCGCTGTGGGCCAGCACCGGCACCAAGAACCCGAAATACTCCGACGTTCTCTACGTGGAAAATCTCATCGGGCCCGAGACCGTCAATACGCTGCCGCCGGAGACGCTCAACGCGTTTCGCGACCACGGCAAGATCATCGAGGACGCGGTGCGGGAAAGTCTCGATGAGGCGGCGGCGGTGCTCGGGCGCCTGCGTGCCGTGGGCATCGACCTCGATGCGATCACGGAAAGGCTGCAAGCCGACGGCGTGGCGGCGTTCGCCGCGTCGTTCGATCAATTGCTGGCCGCCCTGGAAAAAAAGCGCAAGGTCATGGCTGGCGTTGAGTTGAACCGTCAGGAGCTTCACCTAGGGAAATATCAGCGGCGCGTGAAGCGGCGGCTCAAAGACTGGGAGGCGGAGCAATTCTCCAGCCGGCTGTGGCAAAAGGATCATTCGCTATGGTCGAGAGAACCGCAGCCCGAATTGACCGACCGCATGGGCTGGCTTGAATTGCCCGAGACGATGGAAAAACAGGTTGCGGACTTGCGGGCCTTCGCCGACAAGGCCAAGGCGGACGGCATCAAGCATGTCGTCCTGCTCGGTATGGGCGGGTCGAGCCTGGCGCCGGAGGTATTTCAAAAAACTTTCGGTAACGCCACCGGTTATCCTGAGTTGCTTGTGCTCGACAGCACGCACCCGGCGGCGGTGAGAGGTGTCGAAGCGCGGATCGATCTGGCGCGCGCGCTTTTCCTGATCTCCAGCAAGTCAGGGACGACCACGGAGACCAATTCTTTTTTCTACTATTTCTGGGACAAGCTGAAGCAGTTAGAAGCCGAGCCGGGCCAGCACTTTGTCGCCATCACCGATCCGGGAACGGCGCTCGAAAAGCTCGCTGCCGAGAGAAAATTTCGCGCCACGTTCAACGCGCCGGAAGAGGTCGGTGGGCGCTATTCCGCGCTCACCGTCTTCGGCCTGGTGCCGGCGGCCTTGATCGGCGTCGACGTCGGCGAAGTACTCGCCCGCGCTCGGGCTATGAGCAATGCTTGCGGCGCTTCCACGCCCGCAAACGGCAATCCCGGCTTGATCCTCGGCGCGGCATTGGGCGAGCTAGCGCTGGCGAAGCGCGACAAGGTCACCTTCCTTTGTTCGCCGTCGCTGGCGGCGTTCCCGTCCTGGGTCGAGCAACTGATCGCTGAAAGTACCGGCAAAGATCGCCGAGGCATCGTGCCGGTGGCGAACGTAGGCGTGGGCGCGCCGGAGAAATACAGCGAAGACCGTTTCTTCGTTTACCTCACAGTGAGCGCCGATGAGAACCATGACCTCGACCGGCAGGTGGCGGCGCTGGAAGCCAACGGCCACCCGCTGGCGCGTATCGACTTGAACGACAAATATGATCTCGGCCAGGAGTTCTTCCGCTGGGAAGTGGCGGCGGCAGGGGCGGGGGCGGTGCTCGGCATTAACCCTTTCAACCAGCCCGACGTTCAGTTAGCGAAGGACCTGGCGAAGAAGGCGATGGAGAAGAAATCGGGCAGCAAAAAGAGTGGCGCCGACCGCAAAGATGAAGTCGCGGTCACGGATCGACCCGCCCTTCAGCAAGCGCTGTCAGCATGGCTCGGCAGCAAGAAGAAACGGGACTATGCCGTCGTTCAGGCCTATCTCGATCCGTCGCCGGAAAACACCGCGAAACTTAAAACCATTTGCGCAGCGATTCGCGATAGATTGGGAGTGGCAACGACGCTCGGCTTTGGCCCGCGCTTTCTCCACTCCACCGGCCAACTGCACAAGGGCGGCCCCAATTCGGTTCTGGTATTACAGGTTGTCGATCAACCTGTCGATAACCTTTCTGTACCGGAGACGAACTATACGTTCGACGCCTTGATCCAAGCTCAGGCCGCGGGCGATTTTGCCGCGCTCAAACAGCGCCGGCGCCGCGTCCTCAGAGTCAATCTCGGAAG
>Ga0326597_10012414_pt1 | contig 11231 bp, 11 predicted proteins | sample RVTome_12_FD_203789 | JGI IMG/M metagenome (GOLD analysis project Ga0326597, IMG submission 203789) | Soil microbial communities from uranium-contaminated site in the Upper Colorado River Basin, Wyoming, United States - RVT100D185 | ecosystem: Environmental > Terrestrial > Soil > Contaminated >... | reverse complement strand
GTCGCCAGAGGCGCTGATGGCGGGTGTGACCGACCTGAACCGGCGCTTCTACGTCCAGCCGGGCCGCAGCGAGGAGTTCATCCGCCTGGTGAACGAGCACGGCGCCGTCAACGGGTTCGAGTCGCAGGTTCTCCGCAAGGACGGAAGCGTGATCTGGATCTCCGAGGAAGCCCGCGCGCTCCGCGACGCCGACGGGAGGCTCGTCGGCTTCGAGGGGACGACGGTGGACATCACCGGGCGGAAGCTCGCGGAGGAGGGACGCGAGCGGCTGGCCGCGATCCTCGAGGCGACGACCGACTTCGTCGCCTTCGCCGAGCCGCAGGGGCGCGTGCTCTACTTGAACAGTGCGGGCCGCAAGCTGCTGGGGATAGGCCCGGACGAGGACCTCTCGAGGCTGCGGATGGCGGACGTTCCCGAGTGGGCGCGGAGGCTGGTGCTGGAGACCGCAATCCCGGCCGTCGTCCGAGACGGGGTATGGAAGGGCGAGACGGCGTTCCTGGATCGCGAAGGCCGGGAGGTCCCCTTCTCCCAGGTCATCCTCGCGCACAAGGGGCCGGGCGGGCAGGTCGCGTTCTTCTCCACGATCGCGCGCGACCTGTCGGAACAGAAGAGCCTGGAGGCGCAGCTCCGCCAGGCCCAGAAGATGGAGGCGATCGGGCAGCTCGCGGGCGGTGTGGCCCACGACTTCAACAACATCCTGGGGGTCGTCACGGGCTACGCCGACATCCTGCTGCAGCGGCTCCCCCAGGGGGATCCGCTTCGCCGGCACACCCAGGAGATCGCGAAGGCCGCGCAACGCGCGGCCGGGCTCACGCACCAGCTCCTGGCCTTCAGCCGCAAGCAGGCGCTCGCCCCGCGCCCGCTCGACCTCAACGCCGTCGTGGCGGGGATGGACGGAATGCTGCGCCGCCTCATGGGCGAGGACGTGGACCTGGCCACGGTCCTTGCGCCCGACGTGCCCCTGGTGATGGCCGACCCGGGGCAGGTCGAGCAGGTGCTCCTGAACCTGGCGGGAAACGCCCGGGACGCGATGCCGGAGGGCGGCCGGCTCACGATCGAGACCACCGAGGTCCACCTGGGAGAGGCGTATGCCCGGAGCCATGTGGACGTCCGGCCCGGACCTTACACGATGCTCGCGGTGAGCGACACGGGCCAGGGGATGGACGAGGCGACCCGATCCCGGATCTTCGAGCCCTTCTTCACGACGAAGGAGCTGGGAAAGGGGACTGGCCTGGGCCTCTCCACGGTCTACGGCATCGTGAAGCAGAGCGGCGGCCACGTCTCGGTGTACAGCGAGCCGGGAGGGGGTACGACGTTCAAGGTCTATCTGCCGCAGGCCGGGGAGGCGGCCGAGGCGGAAGCGGAGACGGGGGACGCCTCCGCCGAGGCGCCAGGCGGCTCGGAGACGATCCTGGTCGTGGAGGACGAAGAGGCGTTGCGGGACATGATCCGAGAGATCCTCGAAGAGAAGGGCTACGCCGCCCTCCTGGCCTCGGACGGCGCCGAGGCCCTGTCGGTCGCCGAGGCTCGCTCGGGGCCGATCCACCTCCTGCTCACCGACGTCGTCATGCCGCGCCTGAGCGGCCGCGAGCTGTTCGAGCGCCTGGGCGCGCTGCGGCCGGGGCTGCGGTGCGTCTTCATGTCGGGTTACACGGGGCACGCGGCGCTCCGCAACGGGAGGCTCCCGCGGGGGCAGGGCTTCCTCGACAAGCCCTTCACCCGGGCCGGCCTCCTGCGCGAGGTCCGGGAGAGGCTCGACGCGCCGTGACCACCCGCGTGCTGGTCGCCGAAGACTCCGTCACCGCCCGCGAGTTGCTCGTCGAGATCCGGCGGTCCGGCCCGGGGCTCGAGGTCGCGGGCGAGGCCAAGAACGGCCTCGAGGCCGTGGAGATGACCCGGCGGCTGCGGCCGGACGTGGTCACCGTGGACATCCGCATGCCGAGGATGGACGGCTTCGAAGCGACCCGGCAGATCAGGGTCGAGTCGCCGACGCCGATCGTGATCGTGTCGGCGAGCCTCGACCTGCACGAGTCCGGAGAGCGAGTTCCCGGGGACGGGCGTCGGGCTTGCCACCGTGCGACGGATCGTCCACCGGCATGGGGGCCGGGTGTGGGCCGAAGGCTCGCCCGGGCGCGGCGCGACCTTCTACTTCAGCTTGCCCTCCGCGCGCAGCGAGGGAAACCTGTGACGCGGCTCCTGGGGGGCGCTCTTCGTGGGCGCCTGCAGCGGCGGCCGGTACCCCACGCCGCTGGAGTCGGGCATCCAGCTTCCTGCACCGCCCTGGACCCAGCCCGGACTCTAACTGAACTAACTAGCTCCGGCTGCGCCAGGAGGGCTTGAAGGCCGGATCGAGCTCGTAGGCCTTGGCGAAGTGCCCGGCCGCTTCCTGCTTGCCCGGGCTGTTCGGCCGCTTCGGCTCGGCGATCTTGTAGATGGCATAACCCAGATAGAAGTGGGCGGCGGCGCTGTCGGGGCTCGCATCGACGGCCTGCTGGAAGTGACCGCGAGCGGCGGCGAACCGCCTCTTCTTGAAGGCGGCCTTGCCGGCCTCGATGTGCTCGTCCGCCGACATCGTGGCGGCCGGGGCCGCCGGCGCCGCCGCCGGCTCCTGCGCCGGCATCCACAGGGCAGTCACGAGAAGCGTCATGGTGGCGATCATGGGGTCTCCTCCTTTTGCGGGCATGTTATTCCCGGCCTCCGCCGGGCCGGAGTGCGCCCGGTCACTCTAAGCCCACTACGGCTGGCCGCCCGCGGCGGCGCTGGAGGCCGCCGGAGGAAGCATCAGGTGCAGGCCGCCCGTCGGGGACGCCGCCAGGAGCCGCTCGGGCGAAGTCGGGTCGACGGCCAGCGTCCAGGCGCGGTCGGACACCAGGCCCTCGCTGGGCATGCGCTCCCAGCTCGCCCCGCCGTCGGCGCTGCGGAAGATCCCGCCCCAGGTGAAATCGCTCGCGTAGATGGTTCGTCCGTCGGAGTGCACGGCCAGCCCCGTGATGTCGGTCCACGGTATGCCGCCGGTGCTCCGCGCCCAGGTCGCGCCCTGGTCCTCGGACCGGAACAGCCCCTTGCCGGTGGCGGCGAAGAGCACGCGGTCGTCGGACGGCACGAACGCGATCGTGTGGGCCTGGATGTCGCCGAAGCCCGAGGACACCTGCGCCCACGTGTCGCCGCCGTCGCCGCTGCGGAACATGCCGAGCGCGGTCGCCGCGATCACGAGGTTCACGTCATTCGGCGAGACGGCGAGGGCGGAGATCTGCTCGGACATCCCGAGCGGCGTGCGCTTCCACGACCGGCCGCCGTCGGCGGTGAGCAGGAGGCCCCTGGAGGTCGCGGCCAGCACCTTGCGCGGTGAGAGCGCGACGACGTCCGTGACCCGCGGATGGACGTCCACGCCGTCGACGACGGTGGTGAGCCGCGACCAGGCGCCGGTATATCCCGCGGAGAGGAACAGCCCGTCGTCGGTGCCCGCGATCACTTCGCGGCCGATGAGGCCGAGGGACAGGACCTCGCGACCCTCGAGGCCGGTTCCGAACCGGTACCAGGGCCCGCGCGGGGTCCCGGCGGCGAAGACGCCGCCGTGGTGGCGATCGCCCCAGATCCCGGCCAGGACGCGCTGGCCGACCCGGTCGAAGACCATGCGCGAGACGAACCGCTCGGAGAACCCGGCGTTCGACGCCACCCAGGAGCGGCCGCCGTCGATGCTTCGCACCACGCCCGCGCCGTCGGTCCCGAGGAGGACGATCCCGGCCGGCAGGGTGACGATCGAGTTGACGACGAGCTCCTTCTGCGTGCCCAGACGCCACGTGATCCCCGCGTCCTCGCTCATCCACAGCCCTTCGACGGTGCCCGCGAACAGCAGGTTCTGGTTGTCGGGGCTCTGAGCGAAGGCGCGGGTGCGGCGGCTGCTCGACGGGATGCCGCGGACCTTCGCCCACCGCCCGGCGCCGTCCGTGGAACGGTAGATGCCGCTGCACGCGGTGGCGAACACGGTCTGCGGGTTCGACCGGTCGACGGTCAGGGTCATCACGTCGGAGTCGTCGATCATGCCGGCGCTGATGGGGAACCACGAGCGCCCGCCGTCCGTGCTCTTCCACGGCAGGTGCCACGTTCCCGCGTAGATGACCATGGGGTCGGTGGGATCGACGGCCACCGAGCCGACGTTGCGCAGGTCGGGGTGTCCCTCGGGGGTGAGGCGATTCCAGGTGCGGCCGCGGTCCGCGGAACGGAAGACGCCGCCGATCGTTCCCGCGACCAGCAGGTCGGGATTGGACCGGGCGAGGGCGAGCCCGCGCACGGAATGGCCCTCGATCCCGGGCAGCATCGTGAACGTCTTCCCGCCGTCGAGGCTCTGCGCGACGCCGCCGCGGCTACCACCGACTTCCCAGAATCCGACGAGCACCGCGCCGCGCGGATCCACCGCGATGTCGTCGAGGCTGAAGCCGCGCTTCGGAAAGCCCGGGCTCATCCGCTGCCAGCGCGCGCCGGCGTCGTCGGATCGGTACAAGACTCCGTCGGCGGTGCCGAGATAGATCCGGCGGGGATCGCGGGGATCCGAGGCCAGCGAACGGACGTCGCCGCCCGGAGGCCCGACCGGCACCCATGTCTGCGAGCGAGCGTCCGAGGCGAAGGACGACAGTACGCAGACGGCGGCGAGCGCGTGTACGTGGCGGAGGGTCATGTGCACCATGGATCGTGGTCAGTTTACCCGCCAAGTGGCGGTTTTCAAAGGGCTTTCGTTGAAAGGGCCGCGGGGTTGCCCCCGCGGCCCACGGCTATCTAGTTGTGAACGGCGTCAGTCAGTCCATCTCGGGAGCGGTCGCTCCCTCGGGGACGAACCAGATCTCGACACGGCGGTTGCGAGCTCGTGCTGCGGCATCGGTGCCGGTGTCGAGAGGCTTCGTGGCGGCGGCGCTGCGAACCGTGATGCGGGACTCTTCGACGCCACGCTCTCTCACCAGATAGTCACGAACGGCCTCGGCGCGCCTGCGGGCGAGGACCTCGGGCATCCGCTCGCCGGCATCGGCGTGGCCGATGACGATCACGCGGCTGCGCGGGTCGCCCCTCAGGCGGCTGGCAACGTCGTCGAGGCAGGCCTTGTCGACGTTGTTCAGGCGGGCCAGGTTCCGTGGGAACCCGCCGGCCACGCACGAGATGGCCTCCGGAGCCCTCGGCCGGGCGTCCAGGCGCACGGGGCAGGTCGCCTCGGCATCGCCGCCACGGCCGTCGGACACGCGCACGCGGATCGTCGCGGACGCGGGCGGGGTCATGCCGGTCGACTCGAAGTTGACGGTGGCGCCGGTGCCGACGATGCGGCCGGCGGTGGCGCTCCAGGTGTACGTGAGCGCGTCGCCGTCCGCGTCGGACGCGATGGCGCGGACGCGGGTGCTTTCACCCGGCAGGAGGGTCGTGCGCTCGATCTCGCAGCTCACCGTCGGCTCGCGGTTGGACGGCGGCGGCGGAGGAGGAGGCGCGGGCACGGCGATCTCGCGGCAGCCCCACCCGGGGTGATAGCCGATCGAGATGTGGCGGCCCGTCCAGCTCTTGCTGCTCTGGTCCAGCCCGCGATCGTCGAAGTTGAGGTTCCAGGAGATCGCGGGACGGATGAAGAAGCCTGGCTTGATCCAGAGCACGGGCCCGACGACGAGGTCGAGGGGATCCGTCTGCTCGAAGTCGCCATCGCTGTAGCGCGTGTTCATGATCTCGGCCTGGAGCTGCAGCCAGGTGCAGGCGGGGATGTTGATGCCGGCGGACAGCTTCAGGGCGTTGGCGAGGTCGACGTCGTCCGGATCGCCGTTCACCTGGTACCCGATGGAAGCGTGGATGTCCGCCTTCGCGTCGAGGCTCTTGGACAGGGTGATGTCGCCGCCCCACGACACCTTGCCGGTGCCGAGGCCAAGCTCTTCCTCGGCGGTCGGGATCTTGACCACGCCGCGCAGGGCCAGCCCGACGGGGTCGCCCTGGTAGTCGTTCAGCAAGCCGAACTTGATCCCGAGCTTGATGTCGCCGCGGCCGGTTTCCCACGGGGTGGAGACGAACGGGTAGTCGTTGACGTAGCCCGGCTGGAACAGCGCATCGGCGTCGAGCCTGTTCTGCAGGCCGAAGTTGCCGAAAATCTCGACGCGGTTCGTCAGCCCGAAGCCGAGCGAGACGCCGTGGATCGAGATGTCCTCATCCTTGGGATCGCGGTCGAGGTTGTCCCGGAACAGGCTGAAGGAGAATCGTCCCTTGGGCAGCGTGTAGGCCGTCGGCATGTGGAAGAGTCCGGTCGTCCCCTCGTACGACGGGGTGGCCGGGTGGACTTCCCACTCCCTGCCGTCGATCTCGATGGTCCACGTCCGGACGTCACCCTTCTCGACGGTGGCATGATCCATGTCGTCGCTGGCGACATCGGTGGTTCCGGTGGTCCCCTGCGCCCTCGTTCCTTCGCCGGCCGGGGGCACGCTCTGCGCCCACGCCGGGGCTGTGAGGGCGAGGAGTCCCCCGACCAGCCAAGGTGTCAATGTTCGTCTCATTGGAACGTCCTCCTTATTTACTGGCCTGTTCACGAAATCTAAAGGGTTGCTTCAAGTGTAAATCCCTAATGCTTAATTTTCACTGAACTTTCGACCGGCATACCGGCGGCATCCCTCGCCAGCAAGGTGGCGAGGTCCTTCTCGGCCGCCGCCCGGACCCGACCGGCCAGCAGCAGGCGTCCACGTTCCTCTCGCACGGTCAGCCCGTATCCGGCGAGGCTCTGGTTCGCGGCGAGGGCCGCCTCGGCGGCCCGCGCACGCTCCGACAACGATTCCGCACCGGGCGTCGCGGGAGCGGCTGCGGAGCCGCCCCCGCCGGGGCTCCCGGCGATCTGGTCCCTCACGCCGGTGACGCCGGCAGTATCCCGGGCCAGCGCGAGGGCAAGCTGTCTCTGCGGTTCACCCGTCACGGTTCCCGTCAGGGTGACCTCGCGCTTGAACGAGGAGACCTTGATGTCGCTGCCTTTCATCTCGCGGTTCAGGGAGAAGGCGGTATTGACCTTCGCCTCGAGCGCCCGGTCGTCGAAGCTCTCGCCGACCGATCGGCTTCCCGCGTCAGGCGCAGGGTTTCCGCCGATCCGGATCTCATTGCGCACCTGCTTGACGTCCGGGACGCCGGCCGCCACCCGCTCCGCCGCGAGGCGGAGCTCCTCGGTGGGTACCTCGCCGCGCAGGACGACGACCTCGTCATCGGTATCGACGTCGAAGGAATAGGGCTGGAGCGTCCGGCTGAGCTCCAACGCGGCCTTGACCTGGCCGGTGACCTTCGTGTCGCGCAACCGGTTGCCGACGCTCTGGCCGACCTGGCCGATGCGTTCGCCGACATTGCCGAGGCCTTCGGTGGCCGCCGCCCGGGCGCCGGCATCGCTCTGGCGCCAGTAATATAGGCCGGCCACCAGGAGGCCGACCAACACGATCAGCGCCAGGAACCGGCTCATCGGCCGCACTCTTCGTTGGGACAGTTCATTCTATAGGCTCAACACGCTCAACCTGAACGCCTCCGCTATGCAAGACCCGTGCGCATCCGTTACGGACGTGCGATTTGAGACCCTGGTCCCCGCGACGTTCGTCGCGCGTCCCAACCGATTCCTGCTCTGGGCCGACATCGGCCCTCGGCGGGTGGCGGTCGCTTCGCGTGACCCTGGGCGGCTCGACGGGATCCTGGTTCCGGGAGCGCGGCTGTTGCTGGCCCCGTCCGCAACCCCGGGCCGGCGAACGGCCTTTACGCTCACTTTGGCCCGCCAGGGCGAATCGTGGGTCTGCCTGGTGCCGGCCATGGCAAGTAAGATTGTACATTTTGCAGCCTCCCGCAATGGCATCAGTGGGTTGAAAGGCGCAGAAGTGATCCGGCGGGAGGTGGTCTCGGGACGCAGCCGCATCGATTTCCTGATGCGGTACCGGGGGCGGCCGCTCCTGGCGGAGGTGAAGGCGGCGGTCTTCGTCGAGGGCCGCCGCGCGCTGTTTCCGGACTGTCCCACTGCGAGGGGCACTCGCCACGTCGGGGAGCTGATCGCCGCTCGGCGGCGAGGGCACCCGGCGGCGCTGATCTTCGTGGTGCATCGCGAGGACGCGGACCGCCTCTCGCCCTGGTCCGCGGTCGATCCCGACTTCGCCCGCGCGCTGCGCGACGCGCATCGCCGCGGCGTGCGCCTGCTCGCGTACACCTGCCGCGTCACCCCGCGGGAGTGCACGCTGACGCGCCGGATTCCCGTGGAGCTCTGATTGAGCGCGCGGGGTGCGGCCGCTTTCGTCCTTGCGCTGGCCCCGGCGCTCGCGGGGGGCGCACCGCTCCCCGCGGGCGGCACGTCGTACCGCACGGGCGATCCCGCCGTCGACGGCCTCCAGGCGCTCATCGCGCAGACGCTGGAGGCCAACCGCAAGACCTTCGCCGGACGCACGGGAACGGTGAAGGGCTTCGGCGCCGGCACCACCTATCCGCAGGTCTGGATCCGCGACAGCGCCACGCTGTTGCCGCTCACGCGGTGGCAATACGACCGCGTGCACCTTCTGTCCTGGCTGGAGGAGCATCTCGCCCATCAGAACGCCGACGGCTCGCTGAACGACTGGGTGGCGGCGGGGGACGCCGCGCGCTTCAAGGCCGACGCGCCCCGCGCGCGCGAGGTGCATCGGGCGGGCGGAATCGTGCTGAGCGCCGGCCGCAACACCACCGAGGCGGACCAGGAATCGAGCGCGGTCGACGCCGCGCGCGTCATCTTCGACGCGACCCGCGACGTGGAGTGGCTGCGCAAGCCCGTCGCCGGACGCCCTGTCGTCGACCGTCTCGACGCCGCCCTCTCCTTCGTCGCCGCGCGCCGGATGTCGGGGGGGCTGGTCACCGCCGCCTTCACCGCCGACTGGGGCGACGTGAGCCCCGTGTACGCCGACCAGCGCGTCATCTATCTCGACGAGGCGACACCGGTGGTGGCCGGCCTCTACGCCAGCGCGCTGTACGTGCGCGCGGCCCGCGGCCTCGCCGAGATGCATCGCGCCACCGGCGGCACCGCGCGAGCGGCGAGATGGGCCGCGCGGTCGGAGGCCGCCGCGGCCGCCATCAACCGCCGGCTGTGGCAGCCGCGGCGGGGGTTCTACCGCCTGCACCTGGAGGTCGCGTCGCCGCCGGGCTGGACGCCGCCCGACGACGCGGACATGTTCGCGCTCGGAGGCAACGCGCTCGCCGCCCTGTACCGCATCGCCGACGGCCCGCGCGCGGCGCGGCTCATGGACGTCGCGGAGAGGCGGCGCCGCGAGCACGGCCTGTCCACGATCGGCGGCGTGTTGTTGCCGCCGTATCCCGCCGGCTTCTTCCGGCATCCGATCCTGCGCGAGCCGTTCACGTACCAGAACGGCGGGCAGTGGGATTGGTGGGGGGGCCGATTCGTGCTCGCCGAGTTCGAGCGCGGCCACGCGGTGCGGGCGATGGAGCACCTGCGCGCGCTGGCCGCCCGCGCCACCGCCGCCGGCGGGCTCCACGAGTGGAGCACCCGCGACGGCCAGGGCCGGGGGAGCCCGCGGTACGCGGGAAGCGCGGCCGCGCTGGGGGCCGCCGTGCTGCAGGGCCTCTTCGGCCTCGATCTCGGGACGAGTGGTCTCGCCCTCCACGTCCGTCTCGGCGCGCGCTCCGGCGAGGTGCGCGCGCACGAGCCGGCGACGGGGACGACGGTCGCGTACCGCCAGGACTACGACGCGAAGGCGCGCCTTCTCGCGCTGTCGTTCGAGAGCAGCGCGCCGGGGACCGGCCGCCTCGAGGTCCTGCTGCCGCCGGGAGCGACGCCGGTCTCGTTCGAAGTCGACGGGCGCCGCCGCGCGCTGCCGGTGGTGCGGACGGTGGGAGAGGACCGCTACGCCGTCGTGAGGACGGACTGGAAGCCGCACGCGATCGAGTTGGCGCTCCGTTGATGGGGCTCGCCGCGGCCGCGCTGGCCGCCACGCTCCCCTTCGGGGCCGGCGAGCGCATCACGATGCGCGTCACCTACGCGCGGCTCCTGGCCGGCCGCGCGACCATGAGCGTGGAGGGCGGGGACGAAGGCGGCCGTCCCGTCCTGCGTTTCGTGCAGGAGGTGAAGAGCGAGGGCGTCTTCGCGTGGCTGTTCCGCTACCGCGTGGACAACCGGCTGGCCGCCCTCTGGGACCCCGCGACCGGCTGCTCGTACGGGATCGACAAGAAGCTGCGCCAGGGCCGTTTCACGCGCGACCAGCGCGTGCGGATCGATCCCGTGGCCGGCCGCGTGGAGGTCGAGGATCGCCGGGCGCCCATGACCACCTTCGACGTGCCCCCGTGCGTGCTCGACGTGTTGTCCGCCTTCTACGTGGCGCGCGCCCGTGGCGTGCGGCCGGACGAGCCGCTCGCCGTGCCCGTCTACGATTCCGGGCGGGTCTACGACCTCGTGTTCCGCGTCGTCGGCCACGAGGTCCTCGACCTTCCTTCGTCGCTGAGCCGCGGCGTGCGGACGTCGATCGTGGAGGCGATGGTGCCGCGCGGGTCCGGGCTGTTCGCCCAGGAGGGCGACCTGAAGGTGTGGGTGACCGACGACGAGCGGCGGATCCCGGTCCGGGCGCGGACCAGGGTGGCGGTGGGCTCGGTGTCGGCCGACCTGGAGAGCTACGTGCCGGGAGCGGTCACGGCATCACCTTTCGATGACGCGAAACCTCGTCCTCGTAATATTTCCGGTACATCACTTCCCACTCGTCCGAGCCCTCGATGATCGGGCGCTTCTGGGTCTCGATCTTCCGGCGCACCAGCGCGTCGATGGCCTCGTCGCTGCGCATCTCGCCTTCGATGAGGTGGAGGATCTCGCCCCGGATCTGCTGGACGTCGGCGAAGAACTCGACCCCGTCGTCGTTGTTGAGCGCGTGGAGGATCAGGTGGGAGAGGCGGAGGACCTTGTCGCGGGACAGCTTCACAGGATGATGCCCTTCTCCTTCGCGAGCTTCTTCTTCACCATCTTGAACATCTCGGAGTAGGACATGTTCGAGCGCTCGATCTCCGAGGAGTGCTGGAGCAGGACCTCACGGACCTCCTCGTTCAGGCGGTCCTCGACCGACAGCTCGTCGGCGATGGTGTGGGTGATGAGCTCCACGATCCGCGGCTCGGAGTCCACCTCGAGCTTCCCCGCCGACACCAGCGTCTTCACGATCTTGCGCGCGATGTACTCGATCTCGTCGGCGTTGAGGCGCATGGATGTGAGCAGTATATCAGCGGCCTTCGTATGCTATCGTCGCCGC
>Ga0326597_10012413_pt1 | contig 11231 bp, 7 predicted proteins | sample RVTome_12_FD_203789 | JGI IMG/M metagenome (GOLD analysis project Ga0326597, IMG submission 203789) | Soil microbial communities from uranium-contaminated site in the Upper Colorado River Basin, Wyoming, United States - RVT100D185 | ecosystem: Environmental > Terrestrial > Soil > Contaminated >... | reverse complement strand
AACCATCAGCCGTATCAGATGGACTTGCATCGTGGTCTGCACGGCGTCCGGCACGATGTTGTCGAGCGCGTCGATCCGCGCCCAGACGGCCTCGAGCCGAAACACGGCCCGGGCCAGGAGGTACGCCCGGACGGCCGCGGCCGGCTCGGCGCCTGTCTCCGTCATCAGCCGGAACATGAACGTGGCCCCTACCCGGTTGACCAGGCTGTTGCTAATGGCCGTGGCGATGATCTCGCGTCGGAGCGGATGGTTCGCCATCTGTTTTCCGTAGCGCTCGCCGAGCACGACGGGAAAGTACTCGGTCAGGGCAAAGGACACGCCCGAATCCTCCGGCAGCGTGGATTCGACGAGCTGCTCGAACAGCCAGAGCTTGGCGTAGGCGAGGACGATCGCCTGCTCGGGGGCGGTGAGTCCGACCCGAACGGCCTTTCGGGCCGCGAGAGCGTCATCCGAGGGCAGGTCCTCGACGTCTCGACTCAGCATCCCTCGCCGCTCCAGATAGCGAATGAATCGCAATTGCTGATCGAAAAGCGTGGCGCTCCCAGCACCGGCTACGGCCAGGGCTTGAGCCTGGCCGTAGTTATCCTTCAGCACAAGAGCGGCCACGTCACCGGTCATTGTCTGGAGCAGCTGATTGCGCGCCTTCACGGTGAGCTGCCCGTCGGCGACCTCGAGATTGAGCAGGATCTTGATATTGACCTCGTGGTCCGAGCAGTCCACACCCGCCGAGTTGTCGATGGCATCGGTGTAGATCCGCCCGCCCGCGAGTGCGTACTCGACCCTGCCCCGCTGGGTCAGACCGAGGTTGCCGCCCTCGCCAACCACCCGGCACCGCAACTGGGATCCATCCACGCGAACAGCGTCGTTGGAACGGTCGCCGACCTCGGCGTGGGTCTCTCCGCTCGCCTTCACGTACGTGCCGATGCCACCGTTGTACAGCAGGTCGACGGGCGCACGAAGAATGGCGCGAATGAGATCGGTCGGCGTCATCGAGTCGGCCTCAACCGCGAGCCGCCGCCGCACCTCCACGGAAAGGCCGATCGATTTGGCAGTGCGCGGGAACACACCCCCGCCGGGCGAGATTGCGGCCCGGTCGTAGTCGTCCCACGACGATCGTGGCATCTGGAACAGTCGCGCCCGCTCCCGATCGCTCGTGGCCGGGTCCGGATCAGGATCGAGAAAGATGTGGCGATGATCGAAAGCGGCAACCAGTTGCATGCACTTCGACAACAGCGCGCCGTTGCCAAACACGTCGCCCGACATGTCGCCAATTCCCACCGCTGTGAAAGCCGTCGACTGGATGTCCACCCCGAGCGTCCGGAAGTGCTTGGTGATCGACTCCCAGACCCCGCGGGCGGTAATCCCCATCTCCTTGTGGTCGTAGCCGGCAGACCCTCCGGAGGCGAAGGCGTCCCCCATCCAGAACCCGTACTCGGCCGCGATGCCGTTGGCGATATCGGAGAACGTCGTGGTGCCCTTGTCAGCGGCCACCACCAGGTACGTGTCGTCCTCGTCGTGCCGCACGACGTCTGGTGGTGGCACGATCTCGCCCCCGACCCTGTTTCCGGTCAGGTCGAGCAACCCGCGCACGAACGTCGAATAGCAGTCCACAGCTTCCCGCCGCACGGCGTCACGATCGCCCGACGGAGGCGCCTTCACGACGAACCCCCCCTTGGCACCGACAGGCACGATGACCGCGTTCTTCACCATCTGCGCCTTCATCAGCCCCAGGACCTCCGTACGGAAGTCCTCCAAACGATCCGACCAGCGCAATCCGCCGCGCGCCACCCGCCCACCGCGAAGGTGGACACCCTCCACCCGGGGTGAGTAGACGTAGATCTCGAACATCGGCCTCGGCTCCGGCAGACCGGGGATGCGGGACGGATCGAACTTCAGCGACAGATACGACTTGGGGCCGCCAGCGAGGTTTCGCTGGAAGTAGTTGGTTCGAGTGACCGCCAGGACCAGCGCGAGAAAGCGGCGGAGGATGCGATCCTCGTCGAGGCTGGCGACCAGTTCCAGCGCGCGCTCGATCCGGGCGACGCGCGCCGTTCCGCGCCCGGCCGGCGCCGCCGGGTCGCTGGGGTCGTGCCGCTCGAGGAAGAGCTCGACCAGCAATCGCGCGATGCTCGGGTTGGACGCCAACGCCGATTCCATGTACGCCTGACTGAAGGTGAAGCCGGCCTGCCGTGCGTACTTGGCCAAGGCTCGCAGTACCACGATTTCCCGCCACGTCAGGCCTGCCAGCAGGACGAGTCGATTGAAATCGTCGCTCTCAGCCTCGCCCCGCCAGACCTTGAGAAAGGTCTCCTGGAAGAGGCCTCGGACGGTGTCGACCGGCACGGTGACGCCGCTGGTCGTCAAACCCGTGTCGTGAATCCAGACGCTGGGCCCGCCGCTCGGCTCGATCTCGTACGGGCGCTCGTCCATCACGCGAACGCCCATGCGCTCGAGCACCGGGAGGCTGTCGGACAACGGTACCGGTCGACCCCGCCGCAGCAGTTTGTAGCGCAGCTCGCCCTCGGCCGCTTCAAGGGGAACGTACAGGTGTAGCGCCAGGTCGTCCTCGCCGTCGAGTCGCTCCATCAGCTGAATGTCGTGCACGGCCGAGCGGGCCGAGCAGTCCTCGCGGTATCCCGCGGGAAATGCCGTGCCGTACTTTCGGTGAAGATCCCGGCCCTGCTCCTCGCCGAACTGTTCCACCAGCGAGTCGGCGAGATCGTCCTCCCACCGGCGCACCTCCCGCGCAAGGGCGGCTTCGAGCTCGCGCTCGTCATAGGCGGGCAGGACACCGGGCTTGGTACGGACCACGATCACGATCCTCGCCAATACGGATTCGGAAAGGCTCACGCTGTGCTCGCTCGACACCCCCCCAAGGGCGCGCATCAGCACGGCCTGCATCCGCTCGCGCACTTCGGTGTTGTAGTTGTCGCGGGGTACATAGGCGAGACACGACACGAAACGCCCGAAGGGATCGCGCCGGACGAAGAGCCGCGTCCGCTGGCGTTCGTCGAGATGAAGGATGCCCATGGAGATGCGGAGAAGTTCATCTGTTGAAATCTGGAAGAGCTCATCGCGCGGGTAGGTCTCCAGGATCGACAGCAGCGCTTTGCCCTTGTGGCTGCCCGGCACGATGCCGGAACGCTCGACCACACTGCGTGCCTTGCGGCGGAGCACGGGGATGTCGAACACGCTCGCACTGTAGGCAACCGACGTGTACAACCCGAGGAACCGACGTTCGCCGATCACCTCACCGGCCGTGCTGAAGCGCTTGACGCCGACGTAGTCGGTGTAGACGGGGCGGTGTACCGTCGCGCGCGAGTTGCTCTTGGTCAGGACCAGGAACTCCAACGCCCGTGCACGTTCGCGCACCGGACCAGGCAGCGCCGCAAAACTGGCCGACGCCAGGTCGCGACGGTCTTCCCGCAAGATGCCAAGGCCCGAAGTGGGCACGCTGCGCAGGACGACTTCTCCACCCTCTCGCCCGAGGTCGTAGTCGCGGCAGCCGAGAAACGTGAAGCGATCGCCCGACAACCAGTCCAGGAACGCCAGCCCTTCCGCCACTTCGTCGCCGTCGAGCAATCGAGGCGGGTCACGCCGGTTTGCCGCCGCCGTGTCGCGCATGCGCGTGAGCATCAACTGCCCATCTTCGACCGCGGCTCGGAGGTCGCCGAGCACGCGGAGCAAGCCCTGTTCGAGCTGCCGGAGCGTCGCCACGTCGGTCTCGCGACTGATCTCGAGATGCATCATCGACTCCGCGTGCGCATCCGGCGGCGTCTCCCCCTTCGGCACGATGTCAATCAGGCCGCCGGCCATGTCGCGGCGAACCGACATCACGGGATGAATGATCAGATGACTGATGAGACCCTGCGCGTTGATCTGCATGCGCACCGAGTCGACCAGGAACGGCATGTCGCGATGAACGATCTCGATGACCGTGTGTGGACACTGCCAGCCGTGCTCCTCGACGTTCGGGTTGTACACGCGAATCCTGGGGTCGGCCCCGCCACGCCGCGCGAATCGCCAGTGCGAGACGGCCGCGCCGTACAGGTCCCACGGGTCGCGGCCACCGATGTCTTCCGAATCGACATCGCGGAAGAATTGGCGCACGAACTCCGAGACCTGGTCCTGGTCGGCGGGCAACCGGTCGGAGACGATCGCCAGCACCTCCTCGAGGCGTGCCTCCAGCGTGACGTGCGAGTAGCGGCCCATTGCTGGCTACTCTACCTGAATGGAGACGTGTCGCCGATCGTTGGTGACGACCCGCGAGATACCGCGGGACTTTGGCGAAATGCTGCCGTCGGGAAGTGCCGCGCGCGAAAGTGCAACATGATGACCATCGATCGACGATCCGAACACCCGGCGCCGACTGGCGAGCCTCGCTGGGGTCCACACCACCTGTGGCAACTGGCCTGGGACGCACACGACTGCATCGACGTGAACGGCCGTGGCGGCTGATCCAGACAGCGTCAAAGGGACGACAATTGGAAACGGCACCGAGACCGGTATGGTGCGTGGGTCACAACATGTAGAGGGACGGGAGGCGCGAGATGAACGTCGGTGAATGGATCGGCTCGCTGGGACGGTCGTTCGAACAGGTGGCGGAACGTGTCCAGCTGTACCTGCCATCGGTCCTGGGCGCATTGGGGCTACTCCTGCTGGGCTGGCTCCTCGCAGGCCTCCTGCAAGCCTGGAGTGTCCGGTTCCTGTCGCTCGTCGAGCGGCGATTCCGTCACCATCCGCTGCAGTCGGCCACCGCGCGGCTCGGCGTGGATCGCAACGCCAGCGACGTCATCGGCTCCTTCGTGTTCTGGGCCGTGTTCGTCATCTTCGTCGGTGCAGCCACCGATGCGCTCGGCTTGCCGGTGCTCGCCACCTGGCTGAGCGGGCTGGCGCAGTTCCTCCCGAGACTCCTGCTGGCCACGCTCATCGTCCTGGCCGGCGTCCTCGCCGGCGCTCTCGCGCGGGATGCGATCTCGACCACGACGAAGGCGGGCGGCCTCGCCTTCGGCGACCTCCTCGGTCGCCTCGCGCAGGTCGCCATCATCATCGCGGCGACGATCACGGGCGTCGATCAGATTGGCATCGACAGCACGTTTCTGACGGGCACTCTCATGATCGGCCTCGCCGCCTTCCTCGGCAGCGGTGCCCTCGCCTTCGGACTCGGGGCACGCACCGCCGCCAGCAACATCATCGCCGTGCACTACGTGCGCCAGACGTACAAGACAGGGCAACAGGTCAGGCTGGGGTCGCTCGAGGGCACGATCCGGGACATCACTTCGACGGCCGTCATCCTCGACACCCCCGCGGGACAGGTGCTCGTGCCCGCGAAGGAGTTCAGCGAGACGGCGTCGACGTTACTCTCGGAGGGGGCCTGACGTGATCGCGCGAAGGGCGCTGTCGCTCGGTTATCTCGAGGCCCATCCCGATCAAGCAGCGGCCCTGCTCGAGCACTTGCCCACAGGCGAAGTGGCCTCGTGCTTGGGAAGTGTCCCCCCAGCCGTCGCGGCTGACGTCATCGCCCGCATGGCTCCACTCGCGGCGTGCGCGTGCCTCGTCGACATGCTCTCGTCGACCGGAACAGCCGTGCTCGAGACGATGTCGGTGGACATCGCCAGCGCACTGCTCCGACGGATGCCGACGGAGGTGGCCGAACGATTGACACGCTCGCTGTCGGAAACCCGAGCGGACAGGATCCGTGGGCTCTTGCGGTTCGCCGAGCGCACGGCGGGCGCGCTCGTCGATCCGATGGTCCTGGCGCTGCCGTCGGACGTCAGTGCGGCGGCTGCGCTGGAGTGGGTCCGTACCGCCAGTCCCGCGCAGGTGGATCACGAGCTATTCGTCATCGACCGCGCGCACACGCTCGACGGCGTCGTCTCGCTCCGGGCGCTGATTGCCGCGCCCGGCGAGACACGGCTCGAAGCGCTCGTGGAGCCGGTCGCCAGCCGATTGGCGGCCACGGCCGGTCTCCAGGCCGTGCTGGCGAGCCCGGTGTGGGTCCACACCCGCACGGCGCCCGTTGTGGACGAGCGTGGGGTGTTCCTCGGGGTCCTGCGCTACGACACGGCACGCCGGGAGGCGGATCCCGCCGTCGCCGTCCCGTCATCAACGGCCGTGATCCGGACGCTCGTCAGCCTGAGTGAGCTGTACTGGTCGGGATGCGGCCGACTGACGACTGAATTGGTCACGGCCATGACGGGCAGTCCGCGGGCGAGACCGAACGGAGGTGCACATGGCAGCGACCGCTGACCCGGCGGAGCGCGCGCTCGCGAGCGAGTACCTGCAGCGGTACCCTGGCGAGGCCGCGAACATGGCCGAGACATGGCCGATGACCGACCTGGTCGAGCTCTTCGCACAGGCCCCCCTCGACGATCTGGTCCCCGTCTTCGAGCAGTTGGCCGCGGATAGCGCGACCCCTCTTCTGGACGCGCTCGAGGTGGACCGCGCGGCACACCTGGTGGCACGAATCGATCCGGGCCGGACGGCCCCGCTCCTCGCGCGACTCAGGCCCGCGCGCCGAGACGACGTCCTTGCGCGGGTCCCCTCCGCCACGGCCGGCGAGATCCGTCAGCTCATGACGTACCCGCCCGACAGCGCGGGCAGCCTGATGGACGTGCACGTGACGACCGTACGACCCGACGCCCAGGCTGGTTCAATCCTCGAGCGCGTTCGACAGGCCGCGCACGCCCGGGGCACCGACGTCATCGTCGTCGAAGACGATGGGAGCCTGGCCGGAACGCTGCCGATCGAGGACGTCGCACTCGCGGCCACCCACACGCCCGCGCGGGAACTCGTGCGTCGCGCGCCCGCGCGGATCCAGGCCCTGGCGTCGCGCGAAGATGTCGTCGATCAGCTCTCGCGCCTGAAACTGGCGAGCCTGCCGGTCGTGGACGCCGACGATCGCGTGCTCGGCGTCATTCGGTATTCCGCCCTGGTGCGGGCGGCCGAGGAAGAGGCCAGCCTCGACATGCAGAAGATGGTGGGCGTGAGCGCCGAGGAACGCGCCCTGTCCCCCGTTTCGTTTGCCGTCCGGAAGCGATTGCCATGGCTCGAAATCAATCTGGCAACCGCGTTTCTCGCCGCCGCCGTCGTGGGGGCCTTCGAGAACATCATTGCCCAGTTCACGGCCCTGGCGGTGCTGCTCCCGGTCGTGGCGGGACAGTCCGGCAACACCGGAGCGCAGGCCCTGGCGGTCACGATGCGGGGTCTCGCACTCCGAGAGATTCGACTGCGACACTGGAGACGCGTGCTGGTCAAGGAAGGCATGGTGGCCTTCATCAACAGCCTGGGCGTTTCGCTCACCACCTCCGTCGCCGTCTACATCTGGAGCCGGTCGTGGGGACTGGCGGGCGTCATCGGGCTGTCGATGGTGATGTCCATGGTTTGCGCCGGACTGGCGGGCGCGGCCGTCCCGATGGGACTCGTGGCCGTACGTCAGGACCCGGCCCAGTCGTCGTCCATCGTGTTGACGACGGTGACCGACGTCGTCGGCTTTTTCAGCTTTCTCGGTATCGCCACGCTGCTGGCCTCACACCTGTAGCGCCACCCGTGCGACCGTCTCGGAGTGACAGAAAGGTCGGAGCGTGCAAATGACGGTTCTCCTCGCAGTCGCGTGTGCGACGGTGTTCATCTCGTCGATGTGTTCCCTGTTCGAAGCCATTCTGTATTCGACCAGAATCGGAGCCCTCGAGGCCGAGCGCGTCAGTGGCCCCCACCGGACGCAAGCGACACGCTTCTTGGCCATGAAGGCAAACATCGCTCGGCCGACCTCGGCCATCCTGATATTGAACACGCTGTCGAACACTGGGGGGGCGACGATCTGTGGGATGTATGCGGCGCAACTCCTGAGTCCGTGGGGGGTCGTGATGTTCTCGGGCGTGCTGACCATCGCGATCCTGTTCGTTGGAGAGATCCTGCCCAAGACATATGGAGCGACTCACTGGCGCGGCCTCTGGTGGTCGATTGTCTGGCCCCTGACCGCGCTACAGACGAGCCTGTCGTTGTTGATTCGGGTGACGCAGGGATTCACGCACCTCTTCTCTCACGCTCGTGGCGTCCCGGCCGTCACCGTGGAGGAGATCGTGGCCAATATTCGGCTCGGCCGACTCTCGGGTCAGGTGACAGAGTCGGAGCACCAGCTCCTGAATGCCGTGTTTCGGTTCGACGACATCCTGGTCCGGCAGGTGATGTTGCCTCGCACTGACGTCGTCTTCCTGGATCAGGAGTGGTCTCTCGAACGCTGTCTGAGCGTGGCGCGACGCACGCGGCACACGCGGTTCCCGCTCTGCCGGGGCTCGCTCGATGATGCGATCGGTGTTGTGCATATCAAGGATCTCGTTGGGCTGAGCCCGACCGAGGTCAGAGATCTCAGCACGATCGCACGACCGCTACGAATCACGCCGGACACCCGCTCGGTCAGCCAGCTGCTCCGGGACATGCAGCGAAGCCAGCAGCACATGGAGCTGGTCTACGACGAACACGGCACGGTCGTTGGGATGGTCACGATGGAGAACATCGTCGAGCAGCTGATCGGGACCGTACAGGACGAATTTGACGACGAATTGCCGGAGATTGTGTCTGAAGGCCCAGGTGTTTTCCGGGTTGGGGGTCACGTGCGGATCGACCGCCTGAACCGCGTGACCGGGTTGAATCTCGCGACAGAAGGGGCGAGCACGCTCTCAGGGCTGCTGGTCCAGCAGCTGGCGCGCCTCCCCGCCGTTGACGATACCGTCGTGATTCCAGGCGCGACGGCACACATCCTCTCGGTGGCACGGGGTCGGGCAGCCGTCGTACGACTCGTGGCCAGTGCAGGCGAGCAGGCGGTTGACCCCCAACGACACGCCCAAGGAGGCGACACACCCTGACGAATCAGGTCTGGCAACTCACTGAGGGGGACGGTCCAATCGTGGCCGCGGCGATTCACGACGGCCATGCCCTTGGCGAGGAGGTCGCGGCCTCCATGACCCTTTCGGCGACCGAACGGCTTCGCGAGGAAGACCCGCATACCGGCGAGTGGAGCCGGATCGCGCTCGTCCGCCTGATTGGCCGGCGGTCGCGCTTTGAAGTCGATCTCAATCGACTGCGCGAAAGAGCGATCGATCTCGCACGGGTGCACGCGCTCTTGCTCGACGTAGCCGCGCGTAACCCGCTGTGTCTGCACGAACCAGTACCCTTGGTCATCTTCCAGGGGTTTGGTGACTCGGGGATCGATCTACAGCTGTCAGTCTGGGCGGCCAGGCAGAACTTTCTCGAAGTACGCAATTCCATCGCCCAGCAGGTCAAGGCCACCTTTGATGCGGAGGGCGTAGAGATTCCATTTCCCCACGTGTCGCTCTACACGGGTTCGGCATCGCCGCCATTGTCAGTGCGTCTGACTTCCGACACCGGCCGTGCAGGTGAGCGGGACCCTGGGCAGACAACGGCTCGGCCGAACGCCGAAAGCCCCTAGCCAGCCGCCACACTGTCGGCGACGAACGGTCCGCATCCAATGCGTCTTGTCTGCCAACACCGTCGCGTTCGATCCGGATCGTTGGTCTGTTCGTTGATTCGGCCGCGGGTACGGTCAGGGTGATGGCCCGGGCAGAAACAATTTGCCCAACGCATTCCCGTACGGGTTCTCAGTCATCGCCGAAGTCGTACGCGAACGCGTCGAGATCGTAGAGCGCGCGCCGCAGCTCTTCGGCGTCGTGGTCCTGGCAGCGGCGGAGCGCCGCGATGGTCTGAAGCGACCTCAGCACGTGCTCGTCGAGTCCGACGTGCAGCACCGACCGGAGTTGCGTGAGCGTGAGGTCGCCGACCTCGATGCCTTCGCATTTGCCTTCATCGCAGGCGTCGTGCACCGTTGCGCAGGCCTTGTCGATATCATCGGCGTTCCACCCGCCGTTGTGGAGACGCAGCAACGCATCGCGCCAGCCCATGACTTCTCCCTCGCCTCCAGACGAATTGTGCGCGGCAAGTGTACACCGTGCGGTGCGACCCAGTGGGCAGGATTGGCGAATCGCCAGCGGCACGGCCGAAGCCGATTGGCCATCAGCCTCCCCCCGCCTGTCGGAGCATCGGCGTCGTGATGCCGGATCGTCCTTTTCCGACGCAACCCCGCCGCCGCCCGACGCCGTCAACCGAGCCCCGTCGGCATTGCGATCGACGCACAGGTGACGAGCACCCATTAGCGCCAACAAGGCTCATGGCTCGGCGGTAGAATAAGAGAGTCTCCATGCAAGTGTTCATGTTCGCCGCGTTGGCCATCTCCTTCGTCGCCGTGCTGTTCGCGCTCCAGAACATCGTGCCGGTAACGGTCACGTTTCTCGGATGGAGATTCGAAGGGTCGCTCGCGCTGGTGCTGTTCGTGGCGCTGGTCGCCGGCGCCCTCATCAGCGTGCTCGCATCGGTGCCCACGCTCGTCAGGGGGAGGTGGACCACGACGCACCTGCGCAAGCAGGTGGCGACCCTGGAAGCGAACCTGCGGGGCTGCCGCGAGTCGCTCCAGGCCGCGCAACGACGACACACTGGGGCGACGGGTCAGCCCGACCAGGCGGCGGTGTCGGAAGTCGAACGAGCGCGCGACCGCCCCAAACCATAAGGTCGTCGGGTCGCGATGGGTGCCACGCAGTGTTGTGGCGCCTCCGCGTCTCCGGCGCGCGGGGCGAGGGGGATGTCGGACACCCGATCGCGGAGTGTCGGCAGCCTGGGCGGGAAGACACTCAGGCGAAAGTACAAGTCTGAGCGGCCGCTCGATGACCTCGACAGCCGGAGCACCCGTCACTGACATCAGGTCGTCAACGCTGGCACTATCTCGCGAACGTAAGGCCTGCGTGGTTGTCCCAAGACCCGCCAATATCGAGGGACTGCGGCGTCAACGTCGTCGACCGGGTGGCACGACGATTGCCCCGGGACGCGACGACGAGGTACGCTGCAGCAGGTGAATCAATCGATAGATCTCGCGTCGAGACACCTGGCTCTCACCCACTTCACCCAGAGAATCCGAGCACGACGAAGCCCCGCGAGGGCCTCGTGAGTCGCTCGAATGTCTGGCCCGGTGTCCCCTATCCGCTGGGAGCGAGCTGGGACGGCCTCGGCGTCAACTTCGCGCTGTTCTCGGCCAACGCCACACGGGTGGAACTCTGCCTGTTCGACTCGCCAGACGCGTCGCACGAGTCCCTCCGGATCACGCTTCCCGAGCAGACCGCCAAGGTCTGGCACGGATACCTCCCCGACATCAGGCCCGGGCAACT
>Ga0326597_10012412_pt1 | contig 11231 bp, 12 predicted proteins | sample RVTome_12_FD_203789 | JGI IMG/M metagenome (GOLD analysis project Ga0326597, IMG submission 203789) | Soil microbial communities from uranium-contaminated site in the Upper Colorado River Basin, Wyoming, United States - RVT100D185 | ecosystem: Environmental > Terrestrial > Soil > Contaminated >... | reverse complement strand
CGCAGCGCCTGGACGGCGAAATAATGCGGATTGCTGCCGATGCGCGACACGCCTATGCGCTTGCCTTTCAACTGTTCCGGCCGTTTGATGTCCGGCTTGGCGATGATGCTGTGGGTCAGCAGGCTCTTGATACCGCCGATAAACACCAAATCCCTATTCCCCTGGACAAATGGCCGAATCAGCGTCGCCGCGCCCTGCTGGATCACTTCGCTGTCGCCGGACAAAATCGTCGCAACCGCCGGAGCGCCGGGAGTAACGAACACCAGCGGCACATCCAAATCATATTTCTTTAACAGCCCCGCCTCGTGGGCGATCCAGGGATAGGATTGCGACATCACCCGCGCCGTGTAAATGAGAGTAAGCTTGTCCGCCGCGAGAAGTCTCGCGTTCGGTAACAGTAGAACGGAAAATAGCGGCAAACACGATCTCCATAGGAATGTACTCAAACTACTTTTCCTCATGACCGGCCCTCCTTGCCCGCAACCCGATGGCCCCATTGATCGAACAACCCGCCTCGTTCTTACAACAACTTCACGTTAATTACCAAGCGCTCTGGTTAGCCGGCCCTCCCGCCGATTGCCTGGTGCCTGGCTAAATACTTTGACAAATTCGAGCGACGCCGGCGCGCCGCTCCTTCCCGACTCAGTCGAAGCGATGCGCCTGGTGCGCCGTTACATGGAAGCCTTCGGCTTGAACCAGGACGAGCTTTACACGGTGTGCACGCGGAATCCGGCGAAGGTGGTGGGATTGGAACTCAGCTAACGAGGACAGAGAAAAGAAGGTCGAGGATAGAGGATCGTTGATGGAGAATCGCAGGAAGGTCTCCGGCTTGGGCGCCATCCTCGATCGTAAATTTTCCGTCACCAAAATCTATTGAAGCTGTTCTGAAGTTCTGGCACATAGGTTGTATGGGACGGGCGAGCAGAAGAAAACACCAGCGTAACGAGAGAGGCATCCGTGCGTCTTCGGACACTCTCGGAACCGTACTCCGGACCACATCGCGCCCGACATTACCGCCTAAGATCCCTTTGTCCGAGGCGCTCGTCAAGCTTATCGAACCGTATCGACAGGAAGCGACCACTCTCATCGCCTACAAGGCGCTGATTGGGATAGGAACCATCGCGTGGAACCTCGCCTTGTTATCGGAGCCCGAGCGTGAGAAGCAACTTATCGAAGCCACGCGCGAGCGGGATCTTCCCGATCCCGCCATGCTGCGCGAAATAGTCCTAGCTCTGAGCCGGAGAAAAGAGCTTTTCTTCCCAGACGACGGGAGAATCATTGTTGAATACGAGGTCACCACGACGCCCGATGGCTACCATGTCACCGTCATGTCCGCCAGCACCGCCTAAACCACGCTGCGCTACGACCGCGGCGACAGAGCCGTTCAGCCGACGCATGTGGGCCTCGTCGCGGAACGGTTGCCGTCGATTATTAGGTTCGAGAAGGGGCAGATTACGAGGAACGTAAAGCCGGGATTTCGCCATACAGAGCGGTCCGTAACCGCCGCGGAACGTGCGTTGGCGTTAAGGCCCGACTATCCGCCTGCGGTTCTGACCATGGGATCGATCGAATACCAGCGCCGCCGGCAGAACGAAGGGAGACGTCTTTTTCTCTCCCTCCTGTCACTGCCAGACGACGACTGCGATATTCGGGAGATAATCGATGTGGCAGGGAGTTTCCTTATTCGGAGCAAGAAATACGCGGACGGTCTTGATCTTTTTCGAGGCACGGTGGAGAGATTTCCTGACCGGGCCAATCTTTATCAAGGCCTCGGCTGCTGTGCCGCGCACGAAGGATTCCACGACGAAGCCGTCGCCGCCTACGAGAAGGCTTTGGCGCTCGAACCAAATCGTCAAGATTTGACCAATGATTTAGGCTGGAGTCTATACGAATCGGGTCGGCTGGAAAGGGCAAGAGAGGTTCTAATCCGAGCCGTATCGATGGATTCGTCCGACGAGCTGGCTCGATAAAACCTTCGGATATGCGAGCAGGCGCTTTCTAAGAAGCGAGCATCCGAGGGGGAAGTGTAACCAGGACAATACTGGTCAAGCGAAGCGTTTAATTTGCGGTGGAGCCCCACGGGCAAGCCCGTGGCACCTTCCACCACGCCCGTGGGGCGAAATCCTGAGCGATAGCCCCCCGGCCATGGCCGGGCTTGAGTCGAAGGGTCGATTCCATGCAACAGCGATACACGGAAAAGCAGGGAAAATACTTGGCGTTCATCTATTACTACGCCAAGATTCACGGCTACTCCCCCTCTGAAGCCGAGCTGCAGCGCCACTTCGGTGTCACCCCGCCGACCGTGCACCAAATGGTCCTGACTCTCGAAAGGAACGGACTGATCGAGCGCACGCCCGGCAAGGCGCGGTCGATCAGAGTGCTGTTGGCGAGGCATGAGTTGCCGGATCTGGAGTAGGAATGAGTTGCCAAGGTCTTGCTGGCGTTGTGCCAGCGCAACGCGGAAACAGAGGTGACCATGGCGCAGATTAAACCGCGCATAACTGAAGAGATGCAAGGATGGATCGAAGCGCGCAAGCGTTTCCACCTGTCTCATGCGCAGGTCCAGATGGCTCGCGAGCTCGGCATGAACCCGCGCAAGCTGGGTAAGCTGGCCAACCACAAGCAAGAACCGTGGAAAGCTCCCCTGCCGGTCTTCATCCAACAGATTTATCAAAAACGTTTTGGCAAGTCCCAACCTGATCGCGTTGTTTCCATCGAGGACCGAGCGCGGGAGATCGCTGCGAAGAAAGCCGAAAGGCGGCAACGCCGGCAAGACACTGACAGTCTGGGCGAAAACGAACCTGATGAATTGGGTCGAGGGCAGAGCAAAGAAGGTCGAGGATAGAGGATCGATGATGGAGGATGCCGGGAGGTCTCCGGCGTGGGCGCCATCCTCGATCCTCCATCTTCCATTCTCGACCCTCGACAAGCTTTTCACCGTTACGCTGGCTTGGCCACCTTCCTCTGCTCCTCGTCGCGCATCTCCCGGCGCAGGAGCTTGCCTACTTTTGATTTCGGCAACATGTCGCGGAATTCGATATAGTCGGGCACTTCATAGGGAAGAAGTCTTTCACGGCAGTGTTTGAGCAGATCATACGCTGTGACGCCCCGGACATCCGCTTTCAAGATCACGAAAGCCTTGACCTGCTCGCCGGCGATGGCGTCCGGCGCGCCCACCACGCAGGCGGCGACGACCGCAGGATGGTCCTGGAGAACGGACTCGACTCTGGCGGCGGAAACGCGGTAGCCTTTGTGTTTGATCAGGTCGGCCCTGCGATCGATGAACTCGATATCACCGTCAGCGCTCATACGCACATAGTCGCCGGTCCTGCACCATGTCCTGCCTTCGAGTTCTAGGTAGGTCCCCTTGGTTTCTCCCGGATTGTCCAGATATCCGCCCATGAGATATGAATATTCGGAGCTTACCAACAGTTCCCCTCCCTCTTCCGGCGCTATCGGTTTTAGCTCTTCCGGATCGACTACCCGGGCCAGCCGCGTCGGTATCAGACGTCCGACGCTGCGCGCGGCCGCGCTCCTGCCGGGTGAGGTCACCGAGATGCAGACGGCCTCGGTGGAACCGTAGACTTGGAAAATAGGGCAGCCGACTTTTTCTTGCCACCTGGAAGCTACCTCCGTCGGCAAAGTATCCCCTGCGCTCCAGCAGTATCGAAGGCTCTTGAGATCGTAAAAATCCAGCCGGTCGTTGTCTAAAATCAAGCGATAAAGGCTCGGCACGCCGGCGAGCAGGGTTCCTTGGTGATTCTGTACGGCGGCCATAACCGCATCCGTGTTGGGCTTGGGAGCTATGACGACGGTGTTGCCCAGGTGAAGCCCGAGGGCAAAGATCATGTCCTGGGTGAACATATGATAGAGCGGCAGGGGCATGATCAGCGTGTGCTCCGTCGCGCTGATGACGCTCTGATAAACTTCCCGGATGCCGACGATGCCGCTCAGTAGCTCCAGGTGACCGTGCGGCACTCCCTTGGGGAAACCGGTGGTGCCGCCGGTGTAGAGAATGTGGGCGAGTTGGTTCTTGGAATCGATGTCGACGCGCGGCGGCGTGGGCGGGTATTTACGAATCAGCCGATTGAAAAAGAAGACATTGCCCTGGCGGCTGACCGAACCTTCCATGAGCTTATCGAAGATCTTACCGAAGACCCGTTTGCCGATCGGTAGCAAGTCCGCTACCCGCGTCACAATGATTTTCTCGACGCCGGTTTTGGGCAGGACTTCCTTGACGTAACCGAAATTGGTATCCGCGCAGACGATCGTTTTCGCGCCCGAGTGATTGAGCAGATAGGTGAGCTCGTAAGGCGGATAAATCGGCGAGATAGGAACCGGCACCGCGCCGATCTTTTGCAGCCCCATATAGACCACCAACCACTGCGGCGAGTTTGGCAGGTACATCAACACGCGGTTCTCGGCCAGGACACCCAAATCGCGTGCGGCTGTCGCAAACCGGTAGGTGAGTTCCCGCAAGCGCGCGTACGTAAACGACGTGCCGAGAAATATCAGCGCGGACTTGTCGGGATATTTCTCCGCGCTTTGTTCAAAAGCCGTGAGGATCGTGCGTTCTTCTTCGATGATCCTTTTTAGCTCCGGCTCCATAGTCACATCCCAAAGTAGGCAGCTCTTACATGGGGATTGTCCAGCAATTCCTTGCCGGTTCCTTGCACGGAGATCGAGCCGCTCTCGATCACGTAGCCGCGATCGATGATGGGCAAAAGCGGCCGCGCGTACTGGTCGGCGACCAGGACGGTGATACCGAACTGCCCGATATGCCGGATCGCCTCGATAACCTTGAGCTGAAGCGCCGGCGCCAGCCCCAGGAGCGGCTCATCTAAAAGCAGCAGGCTAGGCTTCGCCATGAGCGCTCGCCCGATGGCGAGCATCTGTTGCTCGCCGCCGCTGAGGAATCCGGCGGTCCGCTTGCGCAGTTCAAACAAGCTCGGAAACAGTTGCCACACGTACTCGAACATTTGCTTCGCCTCGGAGCGGCTTCTCAGGGTGGCGCCGATCTTCAGATTCTCCAGCACGCTACTTTCCGCAAAGATGCGCCTGCGCTCGGGGCAAAGGACGATCCCTTCCTTGACACGCAAGCTCGGCTTGATCTCGGAGATATCCCGGCCCCGATAGCGAATCTGCCCGACGACGGTTATCTTCTCGCCGCCTCTTCTCTTCTCTTTGATCTTGCGGTCGAGGATGATGCCGGAGACCGCGTACATCAATGTCGACTTGCCGGCGCCGTTGGAGCCGACGAGGCCGACGATCTCCGACTCGCGCACCTCCAGAGAAACGTTGTTGACCGCCAGGCCGTTCTCGTAAAACACCAACAGGTTTTCGATAGCGAGCATGAATTACAACTCGTTTAAAACGTTCAAGTCGTTCAACCGCTTCGCTCCGTTCAAATCGTTGAAAACCTCAGACAGTTTTAGGCTCCCACCTCCGGACGCCACGGTTTGAACGTTTTGAACGGCTTGAACAATTTGAACGCGTTCTATTTTCCATTCTTCTACAGCTCCGCGCCCAGATATGTTTCTCGCACCGTGTTGTTCTCGACAATCTCCGCCGGAGTTCCTTCGGTGACCTTGCGGCCGCGATCGAGCACGACGACTCGGTTCGCCAGCCGGAACAGTTCGCGGAGCCGATGCTCCACCATGACGAGCGTCATCCCCCGCGCCTGCAGCTTCTCGATGAGCGGGACCATGCTTCCCACCTCCGATGAGCTGAGGCCGGAGAAAAGCTCATCGGTGATCACCAGATCCGGTCTGAGCGCCAGGCAGCGCGCCAGCTCGAGGCGCCGCAGGTAACCGTGCGGCAGAGCCCTAGCCGGCTTGTACGGAACTTGGGAATCCCGTTCGAAGCCCACTTCCTCCAGAAGATCCATAGCGACCGCGTCACGGTCTCCCCACCGCCCGCTCTCGGTGAATTTTCTGATCCGGGAAGAGTAAAGAGGGACGATCAAGTTTTTGTAGGCCGGCAGGTTGTGAAACGGCCTGACGGTCTGAAAGCTCCGCGCGATGCCAAGGCCGGCAATTCTGTGCGGCGCAAACCCGGTGATCTCTTCGCCCTTAAACCAGACCTCACCGCTATCAGGCGCGGCGAAGCCGGTGATGATGTTGACCGCGGTGCTCTTGCCGGAACCGTTCAGTCCTATAATTCCCAAGATTTCGTTCTGCGCCACGGAAAAGCTTACATGACTCAACGCTTCGACGCCGCCGAAACTCTTAGAGACTTCTTTAAGAACCAAGAGATCCATGCTCATCCCTGACTATTTGAACGACGTGAACGGTTTGTCCGCCACAGGACGGATCAGCCGTAAATTGCTTGGCTGAAACGATTTGAACTCTTCCGATTGTTAGACTTCCACCCAGCGCTCTACCTGCTCATATTTCCTTTTGAGATAACTCAGGATCCCCTCCGGCTTGAATAAGACAAGCGCCACCAATAGAAGACTGTAGGCAACGATCCTGAGCGTGCCGAGGTCGCGCAGCATCTCCGCCAACGGGACCAGAATGAAAGCGCCCATCACCGGTCCGGCCAGCGTACCCAGACCACCCACCACGGCGCAGGCGATGGGTAAGATGGACAGATCGAGGGAGAAAGCCGAAAGCCCGACGAACATATAGAGGTGAGTAAAGTAGGCGCCGGCAAATGAGCCGAGCGCAGCGCCGATCCAAACCGCGATGAGCTTATAATAGGTCAGGTTGATTCCGGAAGCTCTTACCGCCTGATCGTTGTCGCTGATCGAACGAAGGACGAGGCCGAAATCCGTGGTCATGAGCCGCCGCAGCGAAAAAGCCGCGGCCAGGAGAAAAATCAAAATGAGATAGCGCTCGGACCAGACGCCGGGAAAAGAAGCGACGCCGACCAGCCCGTCGGTTCCGCCGACGATCGCCGTGGCCTCGATGGTACGCGCCATCAAAAGCGGATAGACCAGTGTCGTCATCGCAAAGTAGATTCCCCGCAGCGGCAGACAAGGAGCCAATAGCGCGGTGCAGATCGTCGCGCCGATGATCGTCGCAAGTAGAAGCGTCAAAAGTGGATGCAATCCCAGTTGCAAATTTAGTAGGCCGGCGAGATAGGCGCCGACGCCGAAGAAGAGCGCTTGGCCCAGCGAAACCAGGCCGGTCGATAGCGCGATAAAGTCCCAGCTGAGCGCGAGCAGTCCATAGATCGCCGCCAGAGTGGCGACTCTCTGAAAATAGTCGCCGGGAGCCGCAACCGGAATGAGCAGGACGAGCAGCGCCGGCAGCAGCCGCGGCGCGGCGACATAGAGCATGGTCTTGAGCGAGCTGAGCGCGTAGATATCTTCGGTCAGCACTTTGATCGGTCGATCGATTCTTTCCAGACGCCGGGCCATGTTCAGACTCTTTGTTTCAATTGTGCAATAAAAACACTTTAAAAAATTGGCTCTTCCGGCTTTGCTGTGAAGAACTATTCACCACAGAGACGCAGAGATCGCAGAGGGGTTGTTCAAGATGATATCCCTATTCCATTTCCTCTCAGCGCACTCAGCTCCTCTGCGGTGAGCCGCACAGAAGCCTGGAAACCCAAAACATTTATCGCGCCAAGACGCCAAGGCGCAAAGTAAAATATTTTCCTAATTCTCCGAACTTGGCGTCCTTTGCGCCTTTGCGCGAGTATTCTTTATTTCGATTCCGTACGGCAAATTTCAATCGATAATTTCAAATATCTCTGGTTACACTCTCTCTTCCAGTTCCTTTTGCTGGCCAAAAAGACCCGATGGTTTGACGATCAGCGTGAGCAGGATCGCCAGCAGCGCGACAATCATCTGGTAGTGCGGTCCGAGATAGGTGACGGTGACCATTTGCGCGTAGCCGATCAGCAAGCTGGCGACGACCACGCCTGCCGTGCTTTCGAGCCCGCCGAGAATGCATACCGCAATGGCGGAAACCAGAATATTGGAGCCGGACTCCGTGGCGATGAAACTTAGCGGCAGAACAACCACGGCGGCCAGCGCGACCAACGCGGAGCCCAAGGCTAGACTTAGCGTCGCCATGAAATCGGAGTCGATCCCCAACATCATCGCCGCCTGCTCATCCTGAGCCATGGCGCGAAAGGCGAGACCGATCCTGGTGTGCCGCGTGAACAGCCATAGGAAAAGCACCAACGAAGCTCCGACCACCACCAGCGCGACCCGCTGTAGGTCCACCGGGACACCCAGTAGGTTCACGCTGCCGCGAATCATCGGCGGCAAGCTATAGTGGGAACCGAAAAAGCCAAAATAGCGCAAGGCCTCCAGCGCGGCGCTGCCCAGAGCGAAAGTGACGATGATTTCCAACAGCGGCATGCCGCGCACGCGGATGAGCGCCAGGCGATAGATGGCCGCGCCGATCAAACTGGTCAGCAGTATGGCTAAGGCAGCGGCGAGGTAATAATTCAGTTGTAGACGGTTGAGAAAGAACCACGCGGAAAACCCGGCCAGGACGTAGAGCGCGCCGTGGGCAAAGTTGGCCACCCGGCTGATGCCATAGGTAAGAGAAAATCCCAGCGCGGTGATCGCTAAAGTGACGCTATTGATAAGGCCATAGACCAGAAGCGATGGCAGCATACCATCACTTCGTTTCGCCCTTTGCCTGCGTCAGCACCGGAGGAATCCGAATCTTCCCCACCGCAATGGTGTTCGGAAAGATAACGACGCGCTTGCCGTCTTGCCATTGGAACCAAGTACCGACCGCCCCTTGCTTCGGATCGTAACTGGGGATGACCTGGTGCGTCTTTGGGTCGAAGGCGATCTTGCCGTAGACACTCACCATGTCGGTTTTTTCCAGCGCCGCCACCAGCCGGTCCGAGTCCAACGAGCCCGCCCGCGTGATCGCATCCGCCAGCGCATAGACGGCCGTGTAGCTGGTCGAAGTTCCATAACCTTCGGGTTCCACCAGCCAGCGCTTCGCGTAGGCCTGGTAAAATTTCGCCGTCAGCGGCGTCGCATTGGACGGCGCGTTGCCCGCGTTGGCGGGAGAGGCGACCCAGTAGGCGACCGCTCCGTCCGTATTCGCCCAGCCTCCCGGCTGTTCCACGGCGCTGGAGATACCCGCGATGGGGAGCACTGGAATTTTTAAGTCCCGCCACTGCTTTACCAAGATGGCGATCTCCGGATGATCCATCCAGACAAAGAGCACCTGCGCCTTCTGATCCCGCGCTTTGAGCAATCCCGTGGAGTAATCGAGCGCGCCGGTCGGGTAGACTTCGGTCCCCAAAACCTTCCAGCCTTTCTGGCCGAGATTTTTCCCCACCAGATCGCCGATCGCGCGCGCGTGGGCGACGTCTTGGACCATGATGAAAATGCGGTCGAAGCCATGCTCCTGCTTCACGCCCTCGAACAAGTCCACCGCCTCCTTGGCCAGTTGTCCAGCCTCGCTGGTGATTCTGAACAGGTATTTGTACTTGTTGTAATCCTCGCCGATGCGGCGATGATAGGCTGGCGTCAACGCCCCGGTGGTCAGGATCGATACCTTTTTATGCTTGGCAATGAGATCCATCGCCGCCAGGGCGGCCTCGGAGCGGACCGGCCCGCCCAAAAGAACATCCGCCTTTTTTTCCAGAATCAGTTTCTCGACCACCAAAAGGGCTTCGGATAGAGGCACGCCGGGCTCCAGATCCCTGGTGTCGAGAACTTCAAGCCGCAAAGGTCTGCGCGCCTTGCCCACTTGCACGCCTCCTTTGGCATTGATCTCCTCCACCGCGAGAAGCATTGCTCTCTGCGCATCCCAGCCATAGAGATATTGCGTCGAAAGGGGCGCGCCGAGAACGATCGACTGAATCTTCTGCTGAGAAAAGGCGCTACTGGGAAGCAACGACAAAAGAACGGCAGCTAAAAAATCCGCCAGCAACGGAGATCGCCATGTTTTTCTTCCCATATGAAGTCCTCCCCTCGTTGGGTCAATTTATCTTAATCCATAGGCTCTCTGTCAAGCGATTTGGTAATTCCGTTCAAGGTTCAACGTTCAAAGTTCAACGCTCAGCCCCTCCCAACCTTGAACATGGAACGTTGAACTGCGCAGCACCTTGAACCTTGAACTGCGCGTTAGCGCGCAAACGTACCATCCCGCTCCATCTCGTCGAGATAGCGCCGGTCGATCAACTGCCGACAGCAGTTGCAGAGGCTTCAAGATGTTGGATGTAAGCGTCAATGTCCGCTTGCAGCTTGCGGATTTCGTCTACCGGCCCTTCAGCCATGATGGCGAAGTTTTTCGGATTCTTCGGCAAGATATCCGTCCGCAAGCTATCGATGGCTCGACACAACTCTTGAATCTGTTCGATGGCCTGCCGCAATTGTGCTTCATTTCTTATCGTAGCCATATTCTGAGTATCCCCTTTTCCCGCCCCGGTTCCAAGCGGACCTGTTGAAAGAACGCCAGGTACCGGCGGTATTCCTCTGATTCAGCGCGAGCAACCAGGAGGTCGAAGCCAAATCGCCGATTGACCCGCCGCTTGGAAAGGACGTTGTATTCGCTTGGTTGGAAGTCTGCCGAAAAATCGTGGTGCGCGGATACAACCAGCACGAGATCAATATCGTTCGGGTCCGCCTTAGTCGTGACAAAGCTCCCGTCTACCAGCACCGCATCTACCCACCCGCAAGCCCCGACCTCCCGCATGAAATCAACAAACCTATCCCAGAGCTGCGGCCGCCGACTGTTGCCCTGAAAAGCGCCGAAGCGTTCCCCTGCTTCGTTAATCGTACAGTCGTAAATGCCTTCAGGCAGGCGTCCATCCTCGTTAAATGGCGGAATCACGATAGCTCACTGGCTGGCGCCATAGCTGGATCGACGAGCGTCTTTGGACTTCGATCATCTTGTCCACCCTGAACTTAAAACTTCACACAGTAGCGCTAGTTATCTTAAACCCAGCCGCTCGAACGTCCCGTCCCGCTCCATCTCTTCGAGATATCGCCGGTCGATCAACTGCTGCGGGGAAACTTTCGCCGCGCGCGGATCGGTCCTGCCAATCTCGTCAAGCGTCGCCTGGATTGCGCCGGCCTTGATGTCGAACTTCGGTTCCAGAACTTTCAGCTCAGCGCTGTAAGCCGCGTCAAAAACCCTCCGATCAGTGAGATTGATCTTCTTGGCCATGATCTTGTGGGCCAACTCTCGGTCCGTGACCATGATTTTGAACGACTCCGCCATCGCGTGCATGAACTGGCTGATTACCTTCGACCGTTTAGCAATAACCGAGCGCAGTGTGACGAACCCGGTGGCAATGTAAGG
>Ga0326597_10012411_pt1 | contig 11232 bp, 9 predicted proteins | sample RVTome_12_FD_203789 | JGI IMG/M metagenome (GOLD analysis project Ga0326597, IMG submission 203789) | Soil microbial communities from uranium-contaminated site in the Upper Colorado River Basin, Wyoming, United States - RVT100D185 | ecosystem: Environmental > Terrestrial > Soil > Contaminated >... | reverse complement strand
TGATCATTTTCGGATTGGTTCGGTCGGAGTTGATGCGCCGGATCGATGGACAAAGGACCTATTCCGGCGGTGATCGGGTCCTGGCGGCGGAACTCGCCCTCAATGGGGAATTCATCGAGCTCGAAGAGGTGATGTTCTTCAATCGCGACCATCCAGAACGATACGTTCAGCTCAAGAACACCCGGGGCGAAGAAGGGAGACGTCTGCAGGAGGAATGGTGGGTTCCGTCCCGAGCTCAGCAGGTCACCTATCCAGGCTGGAAGCGCCTGGATGGTTATGTCCGGGCCATTCGCCGCGCACCCCTGAGCAGGCAGGAGAAGAGCCGGTGTTACTTCGCATTGTTGGCAGCTGCCACCGATCAAAAAGGGGCGATGCTGCGAGCGATGGCCAAAGACCTTTTCATCGCGGGCCAAACCGCCGGACGGATGTCTATCGGTCGCCGTTGAAGAGGGCGGGAGCATCGCTCAGAACCCGGAGGTCCTGACCCACCCACCCGGCAGCCTGAGCAGCCAATAGCCATCTGATCCGAAGAAGCCTGCCGAGAAACTCGCCTTCTGAGGAGCCGAAAGTGCGGAAGGCTTTGAACAATTCGTCGATCCCTGCCTGGACCGTCCATACGGGCTGAAAGCCAGGAACCAGTTCATAGATCTTGTTGGCGTGAACCCGATAGTCGCGAATGTCGGGTCCGGCGTGCTCGGCTAGTTGCACCGTTGAGCCCGGAACGGTTTCCTCCACCATTTTGGCGACATCACGAATCTGATAGTTCTCGTCCGGCCTGGCAACATTCAACACCTGGTTGTGAATCCGGTCGCGCGGCGCCGCCAAGACGGCCGCGAAGGCGCGGGAGATGTCCTCGATGTGAATCAGCGGCCGCCAGGGCGACCCGTCCGACTTCATCAGCACGGTTCCCTGAAAGACCGCATACCCCACCAGGTTGTTGACCACCAGGTCGGCTCGAAGTCGGGGAGACACGCCATAGGCGGTGGCGTTGCGAAGAAACGTGGGACTGAAGCTGTCGTCTGCCAGCTTCATGACGTCCTCCTCCACCTTGATCTTGGACCAGCCGTAGGGTGTGACCGGATTTACCGGTGATTCCTCGTCGACGATGCCCCCAGGCGACGCTCCATAGATAGAGCATGACGACGAAAACACGAATCTGGTGACGCCGGCGGCCTTGGCAAGCCCCGCCAGGCGAACCGAGGCCCGGTGATTGATCTCGTAGGTGACATCCGCGATTAGATCCCCAACGGGATCGTTGGAGATGCCAGCTAGGTGGCACACGGCGTCGAAACCCTCTAGATCAGAACGTTCTACGTCTCGCACATCCTTCCGAATGGAGGGGACATCGGGCGCATCCGGCCCGAACAGACATTGTTCGAAGAGGTAGTTGTCGAGCCCGACGACCTCGTATCCCGCCCTTCGCAGGACCCCGGTCATAACAGACCCGATGTAGCCGTTGTGGCCCGTTACCAGTACTCGCATTGATCAGCTCCAAATCTTCCAGGGTGCACGGCCGGACTGCCATAAGCCTTCCAGCTGGTTCTTGTCACGCATGGTGTCCATGCATTGCCAGAAACCCTCGTGACGGTATGCCATCAGCTGGCGATCTTTCGCCAGCCGCTCAAGAGGATCCTTCTCCCATTGAGTATGGTCACCCTCGATGTACTCAAAGATCCCTGGCTCGAGAACAAAGAAAGCACCGTTGATCCAGGATTTCTGCAGCGGCCTGACCGAGAAGTCCACTACTCGATTGTTCTCGATTTCGATCTGACCGATTCGAGGTGGCGGATGGACTGCCGTCACCGTGGCCAACTTGCCATGAGAGCGGTGGAAGTCGAGCAAACGGGAGAAATCGACGTCCGAGACACCGTCTCCCCACGTCAACATGAACGTTTCATTGCCTAGGTATGGTGCCAATCGCCCGATCCGGCCACCTGTATTCGTTTCGCGGCCAGTCTCAATAAGGTCGATCAGCCACGACTCCGTAGGCCCGCCACCGTGGGTTTCGGCCACCCCTTTTGAGAGGTCGACCCGAAGGTTGCTGGCGTTGGTGAAGTAGTCGGCAAAGTAGCGACGGATGTGGTCGCCCCTGTAGCCAAGGGCGATGACAAACTCCTTGAACCCGTAGTGGTCATAGTGGCGCAGGATGTGCCAGAGGATGGGATGTCCCCCAACCTCCACCATCGGCTTGGGGCGTATCTCGGTCTCTTCGGCGAGCCGGGTTCCCATACCACCTGCCAGGATTGCAACTTTCACGTCTTCGACTCCGCCTCGAAGAGGGGCCACCGGTCGTAGTCGCCGGGCACAATCTCTATCGATCGCGGCCAGGCGATTCCAAAGGCGGGATCGTCATAGCGGATGCCTCCCACGGCCGCGGGCACGTACTCTCGGCTAGTCAAATAGAAGACCTCTGTGTCAGAGTCGAGGCTCAGCCAGCCGTGTGCACAGCCACGGGGGACCCAGACGGACTTGTGATTATCGGGTGTCAGCTCGATGCCGAACCAGTGCCGATACGTTGGCGAATCGGCTCGCAGGTCGACGGCGGCGTCGAAGGCTCGACCCTTGGTGCAACGCACCAACTTGGCCTCCTCGTGCGGAAACCGCTGAAAGTGAAGTCCCCTCATTGTCCCGGGCGTGGGGCTGAACTGCAGATTGGATTGCTCCCACTCTGCCTCCATCCCGTGATCGGCAAACTCCTTGCGGCACCAGGACCGGGCAAAAAAGCCACGATGGTCGACGATGGGCTCGAGGTCGATAACCCAGAGGCCGTCGATCGGGCCAGGGGTGAACTTCATCCCTCCACCTCGCTCGCATGCCTGGCACCTTCCACCCCGAGCGCTCGTATCTCTGGGTTGAGACCGAGCCCTTGCAGCATCACTGCAATCTCGGGCACGTAGATCGGGTTCATGACGATGACCAGGTCAGGCTTGAGGTCCGTGAGGGCACTCGGCCCGATGACCGGGTGACCCGAGCCTGGCAAGAACTTCTCCTGCTTGAACGGGTTGATGTCTACTGCAGCCGTTACTCCTTCATTTGACGCGATAGCCGAGAGGAAGCCCACTGCCTTTGAACTAGCGCCCCAGAGCACGACCTTGCTTTCCTGACCGGCAGCATCGCGCACAATTTGGCGCCACGACCCGATTGCCTCAGCGGCGGCCGTGCCGAACCGTTCCGCCTTGCCGACGATACGACCGACCTCGGCTTGGTCTACTGAGGCATCGATCTGGCCCAACTTGGCGTCGATCAACAGGTATTGATCGTCGAAGCCGCGCTGCAGTCGAAGGACGTCGAAGCCAGCGCCCCGGAACAAATTCGAAAGGGAGGGCAGCGTGAAGTATGAGCAGTGCTCGTTGTAGATATCCCAAAAGGCCCCTTCGTCCAGGATTCGGTCAGCATCCGGTATCTCGAAGAACACGAACGACGATGGCCGATGGCTGGCGGACTCCCTCACCAGTCTCATAAAGCGCCCGACGGGCTGAATGTGCTCCAGGGTGTGCCGTGAACAAATCAGATCGCCGGTGAGGTGAGTGTGATCTTCGTCGAAAAACTCCCGCAGCCCGGACACATTGGAATCCGAATCGATGCGGTCAGGGACAAAGCTGGGATCGATTCCGAGTCCCTTGGCGCCGGCTTGGCGGCAGATCGACTCGAGAAACGACGCCTTGCCGCAACCGATTTCGAAGACCTCTTTGCCCGCCAGGTCGTAGTCGTTAACCAGGTGATCGACGAGCTCCTGTTCGAAAACTCGGAACCGAGGCGAGAACGCCTGGCTTTCTTCGTAGGGCTGGGTGTAATCCACTGCATCTGGATCGAACAATCGGTTGTAGATAAAGGCGCATGCCTGACACACCACTAGCTCCAGGTCGCCACGAGGAAAGGACGTTGCCTGCTCAGCCGAGTCCATCAGTATCAGGCTCGACAGCGGGATGCCGCCGACTGAGAAAATGGGCGTAAGGGCCTTGCTTCCACACGCCCAACATTGACCATACATCCCTCTGCAACCTCTCTCTCTATTCCCAAACGCGCCATGGAGGAAGACCCCCAGACCAAAGTTCCTCGAGCAGGACTTTGTCGCGCATAGCGTCGATGCCATGCCAAAAACCTGTGTGCATATACACAGCCAGTTGCCCGTCCTTCACAAGACGCTGCATCGGCACGGGAGACAGCGGCTCGTCGTCACCGTGGATGTAGCCGATGACTCCCGGCTCCATCACCATGTAGCCGCCAAGGACCCATCCGGACTCCATGGGCTTCTCGGAGAACTCGACAACATGATCCCCTTCGAGGCGAAGTTCGCCGAATCTGGGTGAGGGGTGTACAGCCGTGACCGTTGCCAGCCGCCCTTCTGTGCGATGAAACTCGACCAGGGCGCCAATGTCCAAGTCCGAGACCGCATCGCCAAAGGTCAGCATGAACGTGTCATTTCCCAGGTACGGTGCCAGCCGGCGGACGCGGCCACCGGTCTCTGTCGATTGGCCGGTGTCTATTACATCCACCACCCAGTCTTCGGTCGCGTTTCGCTCATAGACCGTCGTCGCCCCTGTCCCAACGTGAACTCGGACGTTGTGGCTCTCGGTCTGATAATCGGCCAAGTAGCGCTTGATTCGTTCGCCTTTGTGGCCTACTGCAACCACGAACTCATTGAATCCGAAGTGGGAATAGTGATGGAGAATGTGCCAGAGAACCGGTCGCCCACCAATCTCAATCATCGGTTTGGGGCCAACATCGGCCTGCTCACCCAAGCGGCTCCCGGCTCCACCAGCAAGGACTGCGACCTTCACATGCCCTCCCGCCCTGGCAGCTTCCGGTCGGCAAGGCGGGCCCCTCGACCACCGCGCCCGCGCACTAACCCCAGCATGCAACTCCCTTTCATCCCGGCGTCGAGAGACGCCTTCCCGCTCCCAGAAACTCGATCATTCTATTCGGAGAGATTCCGGCATCCAGCGGCGAATGTAGGGCCGCGGGCCTACCAGCGTCGGGCCCCGGTTGGGGCTGGCGGGTCCAATCGTTCTCTTCCGGCCGGCGGTAGCCTGGCCCCATGCCAACCCGACATCTTCTGGTGGTCGCTGCTGTCATGGCCGGGGCAATCCTGGTGGCCGGGGCGGCGTTTCTCTTAAGGCTCCTTACCTAACCGGCCCGGCGCGATCCACTTTGCGAGCGACCCTGTCCAAGAGTTCCAAGGTCTGCCGGACCGCGATTTCGGAGCGGAATTCGGCATCGAATATGGAGCGGCTGGCGGCACCGTATCTCCGCAGACGGTTGGGATCGCTCAGCAAGCGCGAGATGGCTTCTGCGAGGGCCACGGGATCTCCGGGTGGTACCAGGTCCGCATTCACGCCCTCACGAACGACCTCTCGCAGGGCCGGAATGTCACTAGCCACTATTGGCATACCCATTCCCAGCGCCTCGATCAAGGCACCTCCCAGGCCCTCGTAAATGGATGGGAAAACGAATAGGTCCGAGGCGGCCATTACATCGGCGACGTCCTCACGATGACCAAGAATGAGCGCGCGCGCTCCGATTTGCAGTTGGTCGATCTGGGTGGCCAGGGCTGCAGACGCATGCCCTTCGCGGCCGGCGATTACGAGGCGCGCCCGGGGATGACCCTCGAGGACATGGGCGAACGCCTGAATCAGGTGCTCGTGGCCCTTCTGGAATTCCTGGCGTCCGACGGTAAGGATGACCTCGTGTTCCTCGAGCAAACCAAGCGAACTTCGCACAGTTGTTCGACGGTCTTCGCTTCGATCACCCAGCCGTTGCGCACTTCGTCCCCGCCTCACAACGGTGATCCGATCTGGAGCAACTCCGAGCTGTTCCACGGTCGAATCCTTAACGGCTTGACTGATTGCGTGAAAATGGTCGGTGAGATGCCGCGCGGTGAAGCCGTCGAGCACCTGCGCGAGTTTGAGGCGGACTGGCGAGACGTTGGGGTCATTCACCCGGGCTTGGTCGTAGGCGGTATTGACCAGATTGGTCATTACCGGAACAGGCAGACCGATGGCGGCAATGCGGCCAGCAATGTCCGCGTCGTAGAGCGCCGTGTAAACGAGATCGGGTCGCTCATCGACAATCACACGACGCAGAGCGAAGACCTTGCCCAGCAGGGTGCTGCCGGCCAAAAACCGGACATCATGGCCCGCTTGCAACACTTCCTCTTCGAAGCCGATGGCGCGCCGATGAAGACAGCAGATGATGGAGGCGATGTGACGGCCCTCGAGCTCTGGAAGCAATTCGACCAGGGAGCGTTCGGCTCCTCCCGCAAGAAACGAGTTGATGACAAAGAGGTACTTCGAGCCCTCTGCTCCCTTAGCGACGCGGCGTTAGCTTAGATGGGCATTGGCGCCGCTCCTCACAGCCCTTCCGATGCGACGATTCGATTTGGAATCATGTGCGCCGGCTATCACCTGCCTGCATGGCAGGCAGCCGCCGTGCGGACATTATTGGCTCTACCCCGGGTAGAAATTGCTCTCCTGGTCATCGCCGAGAATTCATCGACCAAGCCTCGCGCGCGGCTCAAAAGGCTGGGTGATCGGCCCCGGCTGCTCTGGAACCTCTTCAACAAGGGATACGTTGAACGGCGCTCAGTTGCCTCACGACCTATCGACATGTCGTCCCAATTGGACAGCGTGCCAACCGTTCGGTGCCGGACGGAGATGGTGGGGAAATTCGGCGAACGTCTGGCGGCCAGCGACATCGCGACCATCGCTTCGTTCGAGCTCGACTTTCTGCTTCGTTTCAGCTTCGGAATCCTCAAAGGCGAGATTCTCACCACTCCCAGGTGGGGGGTGTGGTCGTTCCATCACGGTGACGAGCGGATTTACCGCGGTCGCCCCCCTGGATTCTGGGAATTAGTGGCAGGCGAAAGGGTGGTCGGATCGGTGCTCCAGCGCCTCACCGATCGATTGGACGCGGGCGTAATTCTCTATCGCGGGTTTTTCAAAGCAGTTCGACACTCATATAGGCGGACCCGCGATGAGATTCTCCTCGGAAGCTCGGAATGGCCAGCAGCAGTCGTTCAGACCATCAGGAGCGGTGACGCCAACCCGGTCGACGCTCCAGCCAGTGCTACCACGGCGACAGTCCGTCGAGATCCAACAAACGGGGTCATGCTCGGATTTCTGATGCGGCAGGCGATCGAGTTCCTGCGAAGTCAATGGCGTGGCCTGACTGCCGCCTCCAAGTGGAATGTCGGGATCGCCGACGTGCCGATCGCTGCCTTCCTCGAGGGGGGATTGCCTCCGATTCATTGGCTCCCTGAGCAGGGACCAAGCCGTTATCTGGCCGATCCCTTCGCCGTAATGCACGAGGACTCGATCTGGGCCATGGTGGAGGACTACGACTATCGAGATCGTCGTGGAGTCATTTCCGCGGTTCGTATGTCAGACCACGATCCAAAAAGGCGCAGGGTCATCGACACCGGAACCCATGCGTCCTATCCCTGTCTGATTCAGTGGGATGACCAGATATGGTGCGTCCCCGAGACCTATCAGGCCCGGGAGGTCCGGTTATATCGGGCGATCGACTTCCCTGACGCTTGGGAATTGGAGGCGGTTCTGATCGAGGGACTGGCGGCTCTCGATCCAACGGTTTTGCATCATGAAGGGAGATGGTGGCTCTTTTGCACTGATCAGCACGATGGACCCAACACCAAGCTGCGGATATGGCATTCCGCCCACCTGACCGGGCCCTGGATGCCTCATGCCATCAACCCGGTGAAGACTGATATCCGCTCGAGTCGGCCTGGTGGAACACCGTTCGTCTTGGGTGATGCCCTCTACCGGCCGGCCCAGAACGGCTCCGAAAGCTACGGAGGCAGTGTCACTTTCAATCGGGTGAAGGTTCTTACCCAGTCTTGGTTCTCCGAGGAAGCAGTCGCCACCATCGGTCCCATGCGTTATGGCCCATATCGTGACGGCATTCACACGATTAGCGCCGTCGGCGATCGGACGGTGGTTGATGCCCGGCGCGACACCTTCATCCCCTCTGCCTTCCGACGAGAACTCATGTCGCGTTTGGGCCGGATGAAGGGCCGGGGCGCCGGATAGGTCTCCCCCCAGGGTGTTTACCCTCCAGGTAACTAGCTGACCTGTCCATTGGAGTGGAGGAAGATCACAACGCGATTTACTTCACGACGATCCATGGGGCGGTCGATTTGCGTAATGAGGGGCTGAAGGAGGGCAGCTAGATGATCCAATATGACGTTGTCGTGATCGGGGGCGGCCCGGCCGGCTCGACCGTCGGAGGCTTCTTGGCGACGATGGGTCGGCGCGTACTCCTGCTCGAACGGGAGCGATTCCCCCGTCACCACATTGGTGAGTCGATGATCGCCTCGACGATCGACGTCCTGGCAGAGATCGGACTCGAGCCCAAGCTTGAAGCTGCCGGCTTCCCGGTTAAGTCCGGTGGATGTTTCATCTGGGGCGAAAGCCAACAGCCGTGGTGTATTCGCTTCGACGAAATCCCTGGTCGTCCCACTTCTTTTCAGGTCAAGCGTGACGTCTTTGACACCATCCTGCTCGATCACGCCGCCGAACTGGGGGTGGATGTCCGGCAGGAGGCGCGCGTCACCGAGGTGCTGATGGAAGGCCGGAGGGTTGTTGGTGTCACATTCGAGCATGGTGGGGAAGTGCACAATGCCAGGGCCCAATATGTAATCGACGCCTCGGGGCTTAACGCCATCGTTGCCAATAAGGTATCGAGCCGCCAACCGGACGAGGAACTGAAGAACATGGCTCTGTATGGATACTGGCGGGGCAGGCACCCAGCCCCTGCCGGTCTGGGAGGTGACATCCGGCCCACCGACCGCAACAACATCATCATCCAGATGCTCGACACCGGCTGGCTGTGGTTCATCCCCCTCGGATTCGGTGACCTGGTCAGCGTGGGCTATGTCACCCAACGCGACCGGCTGCCTGAAGGCAAGGGCCGAAGCGGGCTGGAGGACCACTACCAGGACCGTCTCCAGGCATCGGAGGAGTTTCAGTATCTGCTCTCGAACTCCGAATACACCGGTGAGTTTCACACCATCAAAGATTGGTCGTACCGCAGCGCGGAAATGGCGGGACCCGGTTACTTCGCTGTGGGGGATGCGGCCTGCTTCGTCGATCCAATCCTCTCCAGCGGGGTTTATCTTGCGGTGCTTTATGCGAAGCTTTGCGCGATTGGGGTGAACACCTGCCTATCCAACCCCGAACGCGAGCTTCTCATCAACGAATGGTACGAGGGGCTTTACGCCGATACGTACACCGATTACCTACAGATGGCGCGGCTTTGGTACCACGGCGATAGAAAAGTTCATAAGTGGATGAAGCACGCACAGGATCAGCTCGGGAGCGAAGTGGCTTCTGAATATGTCGAAACCGATCGGTCATCCTTTATCGGCCTTGCAACCGGTAACGCACATACCCATCCCAACTACATGCTGGCCCGAGAGCTTCGCTCCTTTCCAATTCCGCTGCTCCTTCGGAAAGACCCGCGAGCAGGTTTCCATAAGGAGGCACATGCCGCTCTGATGGCCCACGCCGATCCCACCATCGCCAGCGACATAGCGAGCCGAAAGGACCGCGCCAAACTGGGATTGGCTTCATCCAAGGAGCGACGAGCCTCCCTGGCGGCGATGTTCGCCCAGCGCGCCGACCCGGTTTTGCGCCTTGATCAGGAGGAGGAGGTCATCGAGATAAACGGAGACGCAACTGTGACGTTCGCCGCTGACGTCCGGCTCAGCCTCGAAGCCATCAACAATCGGGTCGAAATGATTCTGACCACGGGACTAGGTCAGCGACGCCTGCTCTCCGTTCCTGAGCAGCAGTTCATGAGAGCCCTCGCCGACAAGCCGAGCTATAACGCCCTGCTTCACCTGGCAGAAGTCCACGGGCCTGGAGAGCCTTTGGTAGACGAGCTGGTTGCGGCGGGAGTTCTCGTCAGCTCCTGATCGACCTCGACAACTCGGGGGCAGCTCCCCACAACCGACGCCAGGGCATACTGAGTGCCCAGCAGGCTCAGTGGGCGCAGGTACAAGTAATTCCGGAGGGAGCTCCCGGTCGGGTGTGGAGCCACATCGCAACGACCATGGGGATGAATACCGCCGCGTTATAGAAAAGGTGCAGCTCCGGTCGCAGGAAGAAAACTTGAAGGAACGACGTGGGCACCGTTGAGTCGAAGAGGTTTGTCCCCACGATGGCCTGGGCTTGGAGTGTCGAATGCTCAATGAAGTGCCACACCTGAATCGCCAATGACGCCGTCCACCACCCGCGAGCGACTCCAGCGAAGCCAGATCTCAGGAGGAACAGTCCAGCAAGCATCAACAAGGCGTAGCCGAAATGCAGGACCTCACTCTTCACCAACCACGGGAAGAGGTACCCGAGTGCACCCAGAGATTCCGGCCGAGGCATGTTGAAGATCCAGATCTGGGCCGCCTGAAACAGATGCTCCAGCCAATGGCTGACGACTACCGCGGTGTAAATCCATAGAGCGCGCTCATGCCATGGACCGTTGATTACCTCGATCCATCTCCGCGGCTGGAAACCAACTCCTTCCAACGGATACGCACCTGCCGACATTGCTTACCTCCCTACCTAGCCACCAGCGCGGGTCGGGGAAGCTTATGGCTCCACACCCGAGCTGCACGTCGAATCAACCACCACGAATATGCCACTGCCTGTACAAATAACATGCCGACTGCCAACCCCAGGAGCCAATTTGGGGTGTAGGGGGTCACCGATAGCATTCGACTTTCACTCTCACCGTTGGAGTCAGCAATCGTGATCATGAGCAATTGTTCTCCTTGGCCCGCGAAGTGGGCCATACCGGACCAGGAACGCTCCCCCAACTCCGGAGCTGGCCGAAGATCGATCTCCTGATTAGCTCCGGAGACCGGTTCCCGGACTGTGAGCGCGACGTCTGACTCCCAAGTCTGTCCCGCTACCTCCACCACTATGGGCCATTCACCGCTTTGGGGTGGGCCCGCCGGTGACCACACTGAGACTTGATAATCACCGACCGCAACTTCAGCAGCGATCACAGCGCCGCTGTGGTCCGAGTGAGCAGCGGCGGGATCAACCGCGCCGAACAGCATCGCGGTGGTCAACCCCACCAGCGCAGCGAGACGCCCACCCCACTTGACCCACTCCACCCCCACACACTGGCGCCACAACTGGGTTCCAGCAATTCGGTGTTGACGACACCGTTGTTGGGGTGTTACCGCCAGCTGGTAGGTGCCTTCCGGTCTAATCG
>Ga0326597_10012410_pt1 | contig 11232 bp, 11 predicted proteins | sample RVTome_12_FD_203789 | JGI IMG/M metagenome (GOLD analysis project Ga0326597, IMG submission 203789) | Soil microbial communities from uranium-contaminated site in the Upper Colorado River Basin, Wyoming, United States - RVT100D185 | ecosystem: Environmental > Terrestrial > Soil > Contaminated >... | reverse complement strand
CCCTTCGTCCAAAAGCACCAAGGCATTCGCACGCCGCGAAACCCGGCAAAGCGAAGACCCGTCGCGCGCCAGCGCCGTAAGCGCCTTGCGATCTTCTTCGCTGAGGAAGCCAGATTGAATCATGCGCACAACAGAATCCGTCAACTCGAAAAATGCAAGAAATTTATCCCGGCTCTTCATTGAATCGGGGTATACTTGGATTTTGATGATGCGCGAGCAAAACACGGGTCGCTCCATTGCTCCGCATGGGTGGGGCGTTCGACGTCGCAATGTCACAATCGTCGCGGCCTCACTCATGACGGTTGCGGCGATGGTTGCGCTGACATACGCCGCGGTTCCGCTCTATCGACTGTTCTGCCAAGTCACGGGCTTCGCCGGTACGCCCCAGATCGCCACTGCGTCGCCCGGTGCCGCGGGCATCTCGCTGATTACCGTTCGTTTCACCCTCTCTTTACACCTTCTTCAACAAAGGCCGTCCGGCGCTCGACGCCTATCTCCGAACGCATCAGGCATCCGTCAGAGCGACCAGAGCTGCGAATCCATGATGGGACCCGGTCCAGCCCGATGGTCAGACGGGACGAGCGCCGTATGGCTAACGACCCTGCGCCGCTACTTCGTGGTTGCGATTCCAGCGCATTTCGTATGGGAAGCCGCGCAATTGCCGCTCTACACGATCTGGTACGAAGAGACTTCCGACAAGATTGCCTTTGCCGTCCTTCATTGCACGGGCGGCGATGCGCTGATTGCGGGCGCATCCCTGTTGGGGACGCTGCTGCTGTTCGGCAGTAAGCGCTGGCCGGATGAACGCTACATCGCGGTTGCCGCACCCGCCGTCGCTGCCGGCCTTGCCTACACGATGTTCAGCGAGTGGTACAACACGGAAGTCCGCGGCAGCTGGACCTATTCCAGCCTGATGCCGACGCTGCCGGGAATCGGGACCGGACTCTCGCCGCTCCTCCAATGGGTCGTCAGTCCCATCGCCGCGTTCTGGTGGGCGCAGCCGCGTCGCGCAGTTCAATTCAAACCGGTCGAGGAACCCTCATGAAGACAATACCACTCCGACGGGGCGTTTTAGGTCTGCTAGCCATTGTCGCTGTTGCCGGGATCGGCGGGCTTTATGTCAGCGGCGCCTTCTCGCAGGGCCCTACAACCATCGTGGCGCTTGCCAAGGACACCCATTTCCATGGCATTGCGGTCGATCCCGCTGATTCTTCGCGCGTCTATCTCGCAACCCATCACGGGCTCTACGTGGTTGGGCACGATGGTCGGGCGCAGCGGATTTCCGAGGTCTGCGACTATATGGGATTCACGGCGCACCCAACCGACGCGACCATCCTGTTCGCAAGCGGCCATCCGGCCGGCGGCGGAAACCTCGGCTTCCTCGTCTCAAAAGACGGCGGCCGTTCCTGGACAAAGTTGTCGAACGGAATTGGCGGCCCAGTCGACTTCCACCAGATGGACGTGAGCAAGGCCGACCCGCACGTCATCTATGGAGTCTATGACTCCCTGCAGCGGAGCGCAGATGGCGGACAGACCTGGGAGCGCGTAGGGCAACCGCCGCCGGGGATCATCAGCCTCGCCGCATCGAGCATCGATACAAACACGCTCTTCGCCGCAACTCAAAGCGGGCTTCAGCGGAGCACGGACGGGGGACGAACTTGGAAGGCCGAATCGGATCGGACCGCGACGATGGTGCACGTCACACGTGACGGCACGGTCTATGCCTTCATGATTGGCATGGGCCTTGTCCGCGCCGTCGAGAAGAATCTCGCCTGGCAAGTCGTCGGTAAAGGCTTTGGGGACGAGTACCTGCTGCATTTTGCGGCCGACCCGCGCGACCCCCAACGGCTCTATGCCGTTACGTTCAATTCCCGGACGCGGGCTCAGAGTGTGATTGCAAGTCGCGATGGCGGTGAGCGTTGGACGCGGCTCGGGGTCGAATAGCACGCGAACAGCAACCCATCGAAGTTACTGTTGGAGATTCGCCGATGAACGACCAGCGAAGATTCGGAAAGCTTCTCGGATGGCTGCTTGTACCGTTGCTTGTGATCGCCGCAGCAGGGGCTTGGTTCGTGTTCGATCCGGCCTTTCGATTGGGACGTCCGACGTTGGACGTAGCGACCGCGGTGCCAAAGGACGAATTCGAGCGGCGCGTACGCGACTACATCCTCAATAGTCCCGAAATCATCATGGAGGCAGCACGGCGATTCGAACAACGTCAGCAAGCGGCCGAGGAAAGCGAAGCCACCGCGGTGCTCAAGGCACGCGCCGAAGAAATATTTCGCGACGGAGACAGTCCGGTCGGAGGAAACCCGAACGGCGACGGGCTTTAAGTCGACGGCTCTACTTCCGCTTGGCGCATTTTACACGGCGGTCATTGCCAAGAAATAGGCTTGGGGTTGGTTCCCAGTTCCTCTTCGTCGCCCGAGATTTCGCTTACAAATTCGTCGCGGTAGGGACGGCGATTGCTCACCGCCCCCCGCACAGATCCCAGCGAGCGGCACTACCGCACTGGGCTCCCACCTTGGGTCATGACGCGGAAGCGCACGTCGGGTAATGGATGTCGCAGGAAGGCTATTTTTGCGACAGCCGGTCTGTGCCTGCTGGTTCCGATCGATGCGTTTGGTGGCCGTCGGATCGTCAACCTTGTCGACACTGCCCTCGCCCAACATTGTTGGGCTTTAGGAACTCAAGCCGTTTTTAGTCTGAACAGTGTGCCGGCCCGCAGGTGAACAATCTCTCACGGATACAAAAGACTTGCCGGGTTGTGGTGAAGAAGAGTTCGAATCTCATCAGCGGAGAATCCCTCCTCCAGGAGAAGCTGACAGGTGATTCTCAGGCCTTCGACCATCGGGGGATTGTGCAATTGCCCGCAATCGCTGGAGATCACGGATCGCTTGACCCCGACCTTTCGAATTGCAGCGGCAAAATCGCCGATAGATACCCGCCACCAGCGCGGGAACAGTTCACCCGCGGTGTAATTGATCCACACGCCTTCATCGGCCAGTTCGAGTTGTTGCGAGATATCGAGATGGGAAAAAAAAGGATGGTCGCAAACGATCTTCTTGACCTTCTGGCTCTTTGCCTGCCGCACGACAGCCTGCATTTCCCGATATGAGGTGTGGCCCAGGTTCAGGATAATGCCGGCGTCGGAGACCAACTGGATAACCTCCTTCAGCTCGTCGGAAAGCCTCCCCTCCGAATCCAGCAGGTCTATGCGAGGCTTATTGAGCGCGTATTGAGAAATACCACCGACAATGGTGAGGCCCTTGCCATGCTGGCCGACGGAGCCGGTGACCACGGCATGATTGGCAGAATCGATGGTCGGCAGCCAGACTTGCCTCGCGCCATACTTCACAGCCGCTTCGACCGCAATCGGATTGACGCCGCCGACCTGGTAGTTGCACGCGATGCTCCCGAAGACGTCCAGCCCCGGGACTAGCTCGCGCGTCATGATCGCGAGTGAGACCGTCGGGAAATTGTGGGTCTTGAGACAGACCGCCCTCAATCCTGCCGCCTCGGCGTCACGCGCAAGCTCGTGCGGATTCTGAATTCGCGGGTAAAGATCGGGACCGTGGTGAATGTGGATGTCGATTGCCCCATGGAGGAGCTCGAGATCCGGTCGTTCGTGAGGCTCTGTCATGTCGGCGTCATCCCGATCGCATAATCTTGGTCTGTGCTGTTCCAGAAACTACCCGCCTTTTGGGGGTGGAATGTCAGTTCGAGGCCTCACGGATCAGCGCCACAACTTAGATTGCGACGAAGATGTCATCGCGCAATCCGCCACCGCTTAGAACAGAACCGCAGTGGCCTCAACTTCGATCAACATGTCTGGATGCATCAGCCCAGCGACCCCAATGGCGGTCACACAAGGTGAGTGATCACGCTTCGAATGCTTGCGAATAAACTCGGTGCGAGCTGGGAGCGCCTCACGCCACCACTTCTCTCGATCCACAAAATAGAAAAGCAGGTAGACAATATCGTCCCACGTGCCGCCGGCCGCTTCGACGGTCTGCCGGACATAATCCATCGCGTAGAGCGTCTGGGCGCGCATGTCCCCCTTACCGACGATGCCGTCCTTGCTGATGGCCGGCCACCCCGACATGCGCAAAGTCTTGCCGCCCTCAGTGACCACGCCATGCGCGATGTGGATCGGGCTGTATTCCGGAATGATCGGAGTTAACGAGGCCTTATAGGCCTCGCGCACGCCGGGAAGTTCAAAAAACCTGGCGGTCATGGCCACATCTCCATTCATACATATTCAAACGTATGTTTGATCTGCAGAGCTTGTCTGTCAAGTTTGCGCCGTGTCGGTGTTTGCACCGTGTCGGCGTGTCCGGGCGGAGATGACGCGCCTACCCCCCGCTCAAGATCACCGCATCAATCTGCACACGCGCGCCCGGCAAGGACAGTCCGGCGGGCTGCAGGACGGTCAGTGCCGGAGGATCACGGGTGAAGAACGATTGTGCCACCGCGTCGACCGCAGGCAGGTCAGCCATGTCGCGCAGATAGACGGTGGTCTTAAGAAAGCTGTCAGGCGTGCCGCCGAGGTTGGCGGCAATCCGTTGCAGGCGATCGTAGGCCAGCCATGCCTGCGCGGCGGTCCGGATCGCGGACGGGCTTCGTTGCAGGTGCGGCTGCCGCGCCACGGCCTGCTCGACAACTTTGCGTCCGCGATCGGGGAGTTCCGCAGGCTCATCGATCACGGCATCATGGGCGGCGCGATAGGCCGTGATGGTCGAGGTAAAGATCAACGGGCCTGTGCGGACAGCGATGGCATGATGGCCAGGCGTGACAATCGGATCCGACGGATCGTCGAGCCGTTTCAACGCTTGCGTATCCCACGGCCCGGCGGGATCGGCTGCGATACCCTCGATCTCGATGAAAAACCACCGCGTGGCAAGGCTTTCAACGCCATAAAGTGCGACCGCTGGCAGCGCGTCAGGCGCAATTCGCTTCGCGACGTCCTCGACGATATCGGTATCCCGGACGTCGCGAAGATAGATGTTGAGCTTGGCGAGATGATGGAAATCGATCCCTTGTTCCCGCAGAAACCGCCCGAACAGGTCATAGATGAAAGTCGTCTGCGCGTGCATCGGGTCGTTGAACGCGCGTGCGGCGGGACTGCCGTCCAGTGCCAGCCGCGGCACGTCGATGGGCAGACTTTTTGTTCCGTGCACGACTTCGCCACGTTCGGGCACGGCGGCCACGACACCGGCGAAGAACATCAGCGGACCCACCTTCGTCCCGAACTGATAGTTCGACAACGCCGCCTGTTCGAGATAGCGGGATTTCAGGGCTTCGAGACGGAATCCGTCCGACGGCACAAAGCCGATCGGATCGAAATAGACGGCGGCATCGTCCATCGGCAGCCCACCGACTTGGGAGGTCGTGACAGGCGGGGCCAATCCTTCGCTGAATATCCGGGAGCGCGTTCGTGCCAGGGTCGGAAAGTTCCGCATTTCGCGCAGATAGACGCTGTGAAATACGATATCCTGCGGCGAGGCTCCTTGCGATGTCTGGATGGTCCCGATCCGGTCGTAGATGGTGCGTGTCTGGGTGACGAATGCCTCTTCCCAGCTGTTCGGCGCGAGCAGCCCAAGCGCCGGATACGGCGGCGAGCCCCCCAGCTCGCGATAGCCGGTGTATGGCCTGTGGGTTTCCGGGGACAGGCCAAGCTGACCTGACATGAACACAAAGGGCCCCGCGCGCGTTGCAAGCGCATGCGAGGGAATCGGATTGCTGACGACGCTGTCCGGAACCGTTGTCTTTCTCATGGCGTTGTTCGTCTCGCTTCGGCTTGCCGGCCGATGTCAGCGACGCATTGCCGTGTACTTGCTGGCCGACCTCTTGGCCACCATCGGTGTTGTGAACTTTATCGCACGCCTGACCGGCGTTGCGGGCTGGACTACAGTCCGCGACGGAGCCGCGAATGCCTGCGCGAAAAAATCGACCAAATATTCCGTCGCATGGGCCCTGTTCGACACGTCGACGAGCCCCCTGGACAGGAATTCGATCCGGGCGGGATTGGCGATGGTGAAAAACATCGCCCCCAAAAGGATATTGAAGCGCAAGTACAGGTCCTCCTCGGAAATATGAGGCAGCGACGCCGCAAGCGCATCGATGAAGCGGTGACTGGAATCGTCGAACAGGCGGCTGGGGATATCCCGCGCCCAGGCGCTGCCCTCCGCAGCGAGCCGCGTGCGGATTCGCGCATAGGCTGCGCCGCCGCCCTCCCGGTCGTCCTCAAGCACCGGACGCAGGAAGGCCTCGAGAATCTGATTAACCAACGGAGGACGGCCGGGCGCCTCGTGGCACTCGTCCAACATCTTCAAACGCTTGTCGGTGATAACCTGCGCGCGCCGGGCGAAGACTTCCTCGAACAGCGCCTTCTTCGAGCCAAAGTAATAGTGCACCGAGGCCAGATTGACCTTCGAATGTGCGACCAAAGTTCGCATCGAAACGCCGTCGATGCCGTGTTTGGCAAACAACTGCTCGGCAACGTCAAGTATCCGCTTGCGGGTTCTGGCTCCACGGCGGTTGTTGCCGCTGGTGGGGCGGGCAGGTTCTCTGCTGTGGTTCTTTGCGGGCATTGGTGATCGCCTAGTCGTGCCTTCATGCACCGCAGCAATGGTTCCTGACGAGCCGCCGATCGGGCGTGTACAGCCAATCCGCCCGTCGCACCGATCTTCGATGATCGCGCGGGTGCTTGGTTCGTCAGTAGTGGAGCCGATGTCCCAGAATTGACACCGTTCCGCAAGTTCGACTACGTTTCCATACCAAACGAACGTTTGATTTACTACCCTCTTGAGTTTCAAGCGGGAACGAATGTGCGATCGGACCAGTGATCGCGACGTGCGCCATTTCGGCCCCGGCGGTGGCACGCCAAATGCCCACAAGCCGGGTATCCGTTTGCCCGGCCGTCTTGAACCAGTGGTGCATGCTCGATCTAGGTGGTGAACAGGAACAATGGAGCCGAATCCGTCCGCGCCTTCGCCATCTCACTCTCCTGCATCCGGAGGGCGTGAATTGCGACCCACGAGTCACGCGGACCAACGCGAACGGCTGCTCAATGTTCTGACTCCGATTGGCACCATCGTTGTCATCTTGTTGATCTGGGCGGCAGCGGTCGCAACATTCCAAGTTCCGGAGTATTTGCTGCCAGCACCTCAAGAGGTCCTGCTGCGTATCATCAAGGACTGGTCGATCCTGATGAAACACAGTTGGTACACAGCGTTGTCAGTCCTGACTGGATTTGTGGCAAGCGTGCTCGTTGGCGTTCCGATCGCCTTCGCAATCGTGTTAAGCCGCATCGTCGAGCGCATGACGATGCCGATCCTGGTCATGTCGCAGACGATACCTAAGGTCGCCATCGCGCCAATCCTTGTCGTTTGGCTGGGCTTTGGCATTCTGCCGAAGATCGCGGTCGTTTTCATGATCTCGTTCTTTCCGATCGTCGTTTCGACTGTTGTCGGCTTGAAGAGCGTTGAGAGCGACATGGTGGATCTGGTACGCTCGATGGGCGCAAATACCCCACGCATCATGCTGACCGTGCGGGCACCGTCCGCGCTGCCGCAAATGTTCGCCGGCTTCAAGATCGCGATCTGCCTGTCGGTTGTCGGCGCGATCGTCGGTGAGTTCGTCGGATCGGACAGCGGTCTCGGCTACCTGCTCCTGACCTCCACAGGCAGCCTAGATGGCCCGCTAGTCTGGTCGGCTCTCTTTATCCTTATTGCCATTGGAATGATCCTGTTCACCATCGTTTCGAAAGCCGAGCGGTTGATGATCCCATGGCATGTGTCAATTCGCGCGGAAGAAACCGCCATCTATCAGATGTAGGCGGCACAGAGAGAGGAGTGCGTTCCATGATGTCAAAGCGCATTGGCAAGATCGGTCTCGGGCTCGTGGCCGCGTTGGTCTTGAGCACCGCAGGGCCGACCGGTACGGCACGGGCTGCTGACAAAGTCAGCATGCGTCTCGACTGGAAGCTGGTCGGCTATCAACTGCCGTTCTTCTGGGCGAAGGAGAAGGGCTACTATGCGAAAGAAGGTCTTGATGTCGACATCAAGCTCGGTGCCGGCTCGGGCAAGACGATCAATCTCATCGGCGGTCAGCAGGATGACATCGGCTTCGCCGATTACATGCTTACAGCGGTTGCGGCCTCTAAGGGTATGAAGGTCAAAGGCATCATGGGCGTCATCCAGGAAGGCGCGTGGGCCGTGATCTCGTTCGCTGATAAGCCGATCAAGACGCCGCAGGAACTGATCGGAAAGTCGATTGCGATGACGGCGGACCACAAGCCGCTGTTCGATCTGCTACTGTCGATCAACAGGATTCCCGCTGACAAAGTGTCTGTGAAGATCGTGAGCCCTGCCACGCGCAACACCGTATTTGCCAACGGGAACGTGGACGGCTTCGTCAGTATCGTGATCGGATCGCCGCTGGAATTTGTCGTGCGCGCCAAGGCGGGCAAGGGCAAACCGGTTCACTTCATGCCGTTTGAGAAGTTTGGCCTGTCACCGCTGGGCCAGGGCGTGATCACCAATGACCAGTATATTACGGCCAAACCGGCAGTACTCGAAAAGTTCGTACGGGCCTCGTCCAAAGCTTTCACGGAGGTCATGAAGCCTGAGAATCACGATGCCGCTGTCGCCATCGGCTTGAAGCTGTCGGAGACCACCCCGAACGCGGCCGCCGCGGTGAAATTGCAACTGCTGGAGTCGATTCCCCGGTTCGGCACAGAGAACACCAAAGGCAAGCCCTTCGGCTGGATGAGCGAGAAGGACTGGGCCAAGAGCGTCGATATCCTTGTTCAGACCAAGAAGGTCGACAAGCCATTCCCGGCCCAGAACCTATACACGAACAAGTTCATTCCCCAGAAATGAAGGCGGACAGGCGCGCGCATGACGGATGAAGTTATTGGCATCGACGACGTCAATCTCATTTATGCGTCGAAGCATTCCAGCGTGCACGCGCTCGACTCGATCTCCCTTGCGGCCCACCAAGGCGAATTTGTCGCCCTGGTGGGTCCAAGCGGATGCGGCAAGAGCACGCTCCTGAAGCTAGTCGCTGGGCTGATCCCCCCTTCGAGCGGCAAGATCCGGGTCAACGGTAGGCCGGTCAGCGGGCCCGCACCATCGGTCGGCGTCGTATTCCAGAATCCGCTGCTGATGGCGTGGCGCACCGTGTTGCGCAACATCCTGCTTCAGGTCGAAATTCGAGGCCTGCCGATCGAACGCTACACCGACACCGCGCGCGATTTGATCCGGCTGGTCGGCCTGGACGGGTTCGAGAACGCCCTCCCCCACGAACTGTCAGGCGGCATGCAGCAGCGCGTGGGTCTGTGTCGCGCATTGGTGCACGATCCCGACCTACTGTTAATGGACGAGCCGTTCGGCGCGCTCGACGCACTGACCCGCGAGCAGATGAATGCCGAACTGCAGCGGATCTGGATGGAGCGCCGAAAGACCGTTTTGTTCATCACCCACAGCATCACCGAAGCGGTGTTCCTGGCAGACCGCGTGCTGGTGATGACTCCTCGTCCCGGCCGGATCAGCGGTGAAATTCAGGTGGCGCTGCCGCGCCCCCGTAACGTCGTATCGATGGAAGGCCAGGATTTTGCCCGTCTGACGCACGAGGTGCGGCGCTATCTCAATACGACCAGCCCAATCGAATAGTGCGCCGCCGCTCAATTGCCCCGACAAGATTGCCGGCTACTTGCGAAGCGCCGCGTAGGCGTTGCTCCGATAGATCTTTTCGCGGGCTGCGGGATCAAGCCCTTCGATCGCCGGAATTGCGCGCTTACCCTCCGCGTCGCCGATATCAAACGGGTAGTCGGTGCCGAACATGACCCGGTCAGCTCCCATGGTATCGATGACAAAACGATTGCTTTCGGGACTTAGCGCGCAGGTGTCGTAGTAGAGCCGATCAAGGTAGGCGGTCGGAGGCTGGCTGATGTTGGCGCGATAATAGGGGTTGGCCTCCCATCCTTCTGCGAAATACGCGGAGTTGAGCCGCCCGCGCAAAAACACCAGGTTTCCGCCGCCATGGCTGATAATCAGCTTCAACCTGGGATGCCGTTCGAGCACGCCCTCAAAGATCAGACGGGTGACCGCTAGCGTCGTCTCAAACGGCCAGCCGATCAGAACGTGGACGCCGTAGAGGCCAAACCGATCAGAGGACACGGCAGAGGTCGGGTGAAGGAAGACCAGAAGGTCGAGGTCCTCGATCAATGTCCACATCGGTTCGAAAATTGGATCGTCGAGCGGGCGGCCGCCGGCGCTCGACGGCAGCATTGCCGCGCGGAACGGAAATTCGTCCATGGCGCGTTTCATTTCGTCCGCGACTTTGTCAGGCTCTCCGAGGGAGAACACCAACATCGGCTCCATCAGCCCCTCGGCCTGCGAGGTTATCGCGAACTCCTGCTTGTGTAGGGCACGCACAAACTCAACGCCCGCGGATCCGCCGGGCCACGAAAAGAATCCCGGCGGGGGACCGAACAGTTGCAATTCAACTTTTCGTCGCCGCAGGCTTGCCAATCGCCGCGGCAGGTCGTGGAGGTTGGTGTCGAGCGACGAAGGCTGCGTCCATCCACCGCCTTTGACGAGAAACCCGCCCTTGCCATCGCTTTCCGAAGACACGCCGGCAATTGGGTTTCGTTGCAGATCCGTCAGGAAACTTTCACTCAGCGCATGGGCATGAACATCGACAATCACAAAATCCTCCCGACCGGCCCCCGATACATTTGCGTCAAATGTTACACACGGAAGTTTCGTCTGGCAAAGGAGCCGATGACCAAATTGTCGTTAGAAGCCGTTCAGGACGCGCGGTCGGCACGCCCTCCGAACCGAAAACCTCATTCGGGTTGATCAGGATTACCTTTGCAGCCAAGATCTTCAGGCGCGGAATCTTTCACCAATATGCTTGGCCATCAGCAGCCCGCCTTCAGCCGATGCTAAAGCGTTCCGGGGGGGGCACGACCGGCAAGGACGGATCGCGGCTTTGTGCAGCCGCAAAGCGCTGCACAAAGAGGCTCAGATCTTCAGGTCGAAGCATTGGCTCCAGGGCACCGAAAGCGTCATCCAATATGAGCGGCGCACGGCATACGGTAAGCGGCGTTTTGGCCCCACCTTCCGCGCCGCCGCCTAAGCGGTGATTCTCCAATCGCCTCGAACGGGAGCGGTTGGAGACATGCCGGACACTGAGCTTTTGCCTAAATCGGAGCCGGTCCGC
>Ga0326597_10012409_pt1 | contig 11232 bp, 8 predicted proteins | sample RVTome_12_FD_203789 | JGI IMG/M metagenome (GOLD analysis project Ga0326597, IMG submission 203789) | Soil microbial communities from uranium-contaminated site in the Upper Colorado River Basin, Wyoming, United States - RVT100D185 | ecosystem: Environmental > Terrestrial > Soil > Contaminated >... | reverse complement strand
CGTGGATAGCACGCTGCTTGGTGGCGACCGCCTTGTCGACGACTTCGCCGTCCCGCACCTTCCAGACGTCCGCGTTCACCAGGCCGGAGACCAGTGCCTCGCCGAGGCCGAAGGTCGCCTCCACAGAGGCGACCTTCCGGTTGGACGTGACGGGGTCGGCCGTGAACAGGACGCCGGCCGCCTGCGGGAAGACCATCTGCTGCACGACCACGGCCATGTGGACCTTTCGGTGGTCGAAGCCGTTCCGCAGGCGGTAGGTCACGGCCCGTTCGGTGAAGAGCGAGGCCCAGCACCGGCTGATGTGCTGGAGGATCGCCGCCGGCCCCACGATGTTCAGGTATGTGTCCTGCTGGCCTGCGAAGGAGGCCGTGGGCAAGTCCTCTGCCGTCGCGCTGGAGCGGACGGCGTAGGCGGCTTGCTCGCCGAGCCGGACGAGCGAGCGGGTGATCGCCGCCGCCAGATCGTCTGGGATGGCGATCCCTTCGAGGGTCCGGCGGATCTCCGCGCTGAGCGTGCGGATCGACTCCCGGTCGTCCGGGTTCAGGCGCGACAGCCGATCGAGCCGTTCGTCGATGGACGGCGCTTCCGCCATGATCCGCCGGAAGGCGTACGTCGTCACGCAGAAGCCAGCCGGCACGCGGATGCCTTCGATCCGCGAAAGCTCCCCTAGGTGCGCGCCCTTGCCGCCAACGATTGCGACCTGCGTCTGGTCGATCTCCTGGAAACCCAGCACGTAGCCGCCCATCCGTCCACCTTCTCCTTCAGCCCCCTCGGGCCTCTCTCATCCCTACTGTCGGTCGCGCCGACCGCCTGGCGGCCGGCTTGTGGTGTGCAGTGTCAGCACACCAGGGGTCCTTGCAGCAAGACCCCCACCCTCGTGCACTTTGGTATGGATGAGTCGCTTTCGTGCGGTCTGAGTGACAAGGCTGTCAGAGTGAACAGAGAGCTCAAGGCGATCCGTCACATGCTCTTTCGGTTCATCGAGGTCGTCCACAGGCGCCGAGAGCGCTGCATCGCATCACTCATCGCAGGGAGGGGCGCAGCCCCGACCTATCGCGGGCCGAGCGCAGCGTGGCCCTATCGCCGAGGCCGCCGGAGGCGGCCGACCATCGCGATCCTGTGAGGCAACGCCTCAGAGGATCTGCGATATGAACAGCTTCGTCCGTTCCTCTTGGGGGTTACGGAAGAAGTGCTCGGGGGTCCCCACCTCGACGATCTCGCCGTCGGCCATGAACACCACCCGGTCGGCGACCTCCTGGGCGAACCCCATCTCGTGGGTGATCACCAGCATGGTCATGCCCGAGCGAGCCAGCTCCTTCATCACATCGAGGACCTCTTTGATCATCTCGGGGTCGAGCGCCGAGGTGGGCTCGTCGAAGAGCATCACCTTGGGGCTCATCGCCAGGGAGCGGGCGATGGCGACCCGCTGCTGCTGGCCTCCGGACAACTGACTGGGGAATTTGCGGGCCTGCTCGGGGATCTTGACTCGGGTGAGGAGCTCCATGGCCAAGTCCTCGGCTGCCTTCTTGGGCATTTTGCGAGCCTGGCGGGGTCCCAGGGTGATGTTGTCCAGCACCGTCAGATGTGGAAAGAGGTTGAACTGCTGGAAGACCATGCCGGTCTCCATGCGGACTCCCTGAATGCGGCGGATGTCCTCGGTCAATTCGATGCCGTCGACCACGATGCGCCCCCGATCGTGCTTCTCCAGGCGGTTGATGCACCGAATGAGCGTCGACTTGCCAGAGCCAGAGGGACCGATCACCACCACGACCTCCTGGCGGGCCACCTTCATACGGATGTCCTTCAGCGCCTGGAAGTCCCCGAAGAACTTGTCCACCCCATCGAGCTCGATGATGAGCTCGCCGGAACCTCGCATCTCGGTGGCGTCGAGGAAGACCTCATCGGTCTCCATCCGGTGGCGTTCGTTCAAGTCATCCATCATCGCTCCCCTATCCCGAGCCTACGCTCCAGCCGCTGGCTCTCCCGAGACATCGTGAATGAGACCGCCCAGAATCCGAGCATCACGAACACCAGCGTCTCGGCGATCCCGAAGCCGCGGAAGTCCGCCTGGGCGTGTACCAACGAGCGTACGAAGAGAAGGTCCGCGACGGAGATGATGGAGAGCAGGCTGGTGTCCTTGAACAGCGCGATGAACTGGCCCACCATCGCCGGGATCACCGCCCGCAATGCCAACGGGAGCACGATGAGCCTGGTCACCCCGAACGGCGACAGTCCGACCGACTGACCGGCCTCGATCTGCCCGTTGTCGACCGCCTGGAGGCCGCCCCGCACGATCTCGGCAACATAGGCCGCGGTGAACAAGGTGAAGGCGGCGATCGCCCGGGTCAGCGAAGACAGCGGGGTGGTGGTGTCGAGGAAGAAACCGATGAATGTCTGGCTCATGAGCAGCAGGGCGATCAGCGGTACCCCACGAATCAGTTCGATGTACGCGGTGGACATCACTCGAAGCGCCGGGAGGCTGGATCGCCTCGCCAGCGCCAGGACGAGCCCGAGGGGGAACGCCAGCACGATCGCCACCGTTGCCGACACGAGGTTGAGGTGAAAGCCCTCCCAGCGGTCCCAGCCGACTCCGCGCAGATCCAAGGCTGCGTAGACGGCATAGGCGACCCCGAATACTCCGGCAACCGCTCCGAAGCGGACTAGCCGCTGCCGCGAGGGACTCTGCCATTCGACCCTGCCGAGGAGGGCCACCACACCGAGGGCCACCGGCGCACCCATCCAGACCCAGCCGTTCCCGTGGAATCCACTGACGATCTGGAACCCGGATACTCCCAGGATCCCCACCCCCACCCAGAGCAGTCCGGCGCGAGGGCCCGGCACCCGGGCTCCGACGAACTTGAGTGCCGCCCCGGCGCCGATGGCCGCAATCGTGAGGATCAGGGGCCCATAGCTCTGCGTCATCACAAGGAAGAGCCCCAAGAGCGCCAGGAGGGCCCAATAGCGGCGCACCCTCGCCAGGAGGGGATCCTCGCGGTACGGCATCCCGGCTCGATCGGCCCGGAACCTGGCTCCGGCCACCGCCGCTCCCCACGCCAGGCCCAGAGCCGACGACCAGAGGATCATCTGGGCGACGATCCGCCACAACTCAGGCCTCGGGTAGCGCCCCACCATGAACAGGGTCAGGTTCTGCCTGACGGGTGACCAGCGGGCGTTCACGAACACGAACAGCAGCCCGCGGTAGGCCAGGTAGCCGATCACCGGAAACAGCACCACGGTGATCAGCGAGTTGTACCAGGTGTTGAAAAGGCGCGTGCGGACCCACCGCCGGGGAGGGAGCTTCTCTCGTCGTCGGCCGTCGGGCTCGACGACGAGGAGCGGCTCCTCGAGGCCGGGTTCGATGAGGGGGCGGTGTGGGTCCACGTCAGCGCTCCACCAGCTGAATCCGTCGGTTGTAGATGTTGAGCAAGAAGGAGATCGTCAGCGAGAAGACCAGGTAGACCCCCATGAGGACGGCAATCGACTGCGGAGCCGGGCGACCGTTCCCGATCGAGCTTCGGGTGAGGAGGGTGATCTCGGCGTAGGAGACGGCGACCCCCAGGGAGGTGTTCTTCACCAAGTTCAGGTACTGGCTGATGATCGGCGGTACCGCGATCCGCAAGGCCTGCGGGAGCACCACGTGGCGGTACCTCTCGAAGGAGGACAGTGCCAGCGAGTTGGCCGCCTCACTCTGGCCCTTGGGAACCGCCAGGATGCTGCCCCTCACTATCTCGGCGATGTGGCTGGCGGTGTAGAGGCCGAGGGCGACGGCGACCGAGATGAACCCGAAGTTGAGCTTGAAGCCCCCGAGGATCCGGCGGCCGTTCGGAGACAGCTCCGGCCAGGAGACCGAGTACACGTCGCCGGCTATGAGGAGACCCGCCACCGTCACGAGCAGGAGAGCCCCGAGCGCAAATGCCACCCGATGATGGGGCTTTCCGGTTCGCTCACCGAGACGAGTCCGCCAGCGGGCGACCACGGCCGCCGAGATCACACCGACGAGGACGGCCGTCCAAAAGAGGCCGGTGCTCTCGCCGGCGATGAGTGAAGGTATCCCCCACACCGTGTTGGAGAGGATGAGCGCGGTGTTCCCGAATATCGACAGCTGATCGGCATCCCTGAGGACCGGGAACGGGCCGAAGGTGAAGACGGCGAAGCCGAAGAAGAGGATCACCACCAGCGGGGGGATGTTGCGCAGCGTCTCCACGTAGACCGTGGCGATGCGGGCCACCAGCCAATTGGAAGAAAGGCGGGCGATGCCGATGAGGAGGCCGAGAACGCTGGCAAGGACGATCCCGAACACACCAGCGAGCAAGGTGTTCTTCACCCCGACCAGCACCATCTTCCACACCGAACTACCGGGGTCGAACCCTTCGTCGAAGGGGATCTGGAAGTCGGTGGGACGGCTGAGGAAGCTGAAGTCGGTGTTGATGTTCAGGCGATCGAGGCTGTTCACCAGGTTGTTGAACATCCACCACACCAGTCCCACCACCGCGGCGACCGCCACCGCCTGACCGACGAGGCGCAGGACCCGCACATTCCGATACCAGACCACGTCGGAGTGGCGCTGAGCCTTCTGATCGGTGCTGGATTGCGTCACGTCATCGTTGTTGGCGAGGAAGCCCGATGGGCGACCGGCTGATCGCCGGCCGCCCATCCATCACGGGCTTCTCCGAGGGTCGATTCCCTAGAGGTAGGGAGGCACGTACATGAGGCCGCCGTTGGTCCACAGGTCGTTGACGCTGCCCTCGAGCGGCAGACCGAGAGGAGCAACATGCCTGTTGTAGATCTCCTCATAGTTCCCAACCTGGCTGATGATCTGCACCGCGAAATCGGTGGACAGCCCCAGGGATGGGTCTGCGCCGCCAACGAACCGGGCTATCGCCGGATTCGGATCGTCGGTGGTGAATCCCCCGATATTCGTGCTGTCGATCCCGAACTCCCAGGCAGCGATCGTGGCCATCACCGACCACTGGACGGCTTGCGCCCATTCGCTGTCACCGTCCCTGACGACCGGACCGAGGGGTTCCTTGGAGATGACATCATCGAGAATCAGCTGTTCGGCGCCCCCTTCGCTCTCGATGGCGAGCTTGAACGCGGCGAGCTGGGAACGGTCGGACGTCCACACCTCGCACTGGCCCGCCTCGTAGGCGGAGCGGATCTCAGAGCTATCGCCCAAGACCACCGGGTTGAACGGGATTCCCCGAGCGTTGAACACCGAGGTCAGGTTGAGCTCGGTCGTCGTACCCGGGAGCGTGCAGACATTGGCGTCGGCGAGGTCCTCGAGGGTGGTGAACCCGGTCGCCGCGGGCACCATGACCCCTTGGCCGTCGTGGAAGGTGGTGAACACGAACGTCAACCCCTCCTGGCCATCCCGGGTCGCGGTCCACGTGGTGTTGCGGATCAGAACGTCGATCTCACCCGCCTGCAGGGCGGTGAGGCGGTCCTCGACTCCGAGGGGGACGTACTCGACGGCGTTGGCATCGCCGAGCACCCCGGCGGCGATCACCCCGCAGAACTCGACGTCAAAGCCGTCGAAGTTGCCGGCCTCGTCGACGATCCCAAATCCGGGAAGGACGCTGTTTACCCCGCAAAGCAGCGTGCCCCGGTCGCGCACGGCGTCGAGCGTGCCACCGCCGCCATTGCCTCCATCGTCGTCTCCACAGGCGACCGCCACCAGCGTCAGGGCGAGCAGCATCACCGCAAATCGTTTGATTCTCATCATTTGGCTCCTCCTACCCGGTCAGACGGGTTGACGAATGACTCTATCAACCCGTGCCGTGCGGCGTCGGGGCGAGCAAGGGGAGTTCTCGCGGTCGCCCCGGAGTCGAATCGAGAAGAACCATCACCAGCCCCCAGCGGTCCGCTCGTCGGCCCGAGTGACTAGACACTCCGTAACCACGAAAAGTAGTGACAACGACCACTCTGCGTGATATACCTCTACCACTCGGCGTGATGGAGGCAAGCGGTGGCTGGCCGGAATATCGGTTTCATTGGACTGGCGACCGGCCTCGTCGCCGCCCTCCTCGCCGTCTCGGCTCCCTCGGCGGTGGCCGCATCGGAGAGCTGCACCGACCTGATCCTGGTGCTCGACGAGTCCGGATCCATCGCCACCAACGAGTCGATCGTCCGCTCCGCGATCGACAGCTTTCTCGAGGAAGTTCGCGGCAACGGCATCCATGCCGGCATCGTTGAGTTCGGCACCGCCGCCAACCGGGTGTTCGGCTACACAGAGGTGACCGCGGCCAACATCTCGGCCCTGTTCCTTCCCTACCTCTACGGAACCTCGGGCGGCGACAGCTACGACTCGCCGTCGCAAACCGGCCCCTTCACCAACTGGGACGACGCCCTCGATGAGGTTTCGATCATCAACGCCACCGATCATGTCGCCCCACTGGTGCTCTTCGTCACCGACGGCGACCCCACCGCCTACAACCGAGATCAGGCAGGAGAAGACGGGGGGATCACCACTTCGAGCGATCCCCAGTCGCTGATCCGAGCCGTCGCCGAGGCGGATGAGATCAAGGCGCAGGGTTCACACATCATCACCATCGGGGTGGGCTCGGCGCTGAGCAGCTCGGCGAGCCTCTCCCGGCTGCAGGCGGTGTCCGGACCCGATGTCTTCGACGGAGCCGGAGCCTTCGACCTCGCCGCCACCGACGTGGTGCTGGTCCCCGACTTCACCGACCTGCCTGAGGTCCTGGCACTCATCGCCCAGGCGATGTGTGCCGATCCGGCGATCGCCATCGTCAAGAGCGCCGACTTTGCTGCGGTGACGGCAGGGTCCGAGGTGACGTACACGATCGAGGTCACCAACACCGGCAACGTCCCTCTTGCCGGCGTGTCGGTGTCGGATCCCCTGGTCCCGGCATGCTCCGCCACCATCGGCGAGCTGGCAGTCGGCGAGACGGTGGCGATTTCGTGCACGACCAACCTGTGGGCGCCGCTCACCAACATCGCCACCGCCACCGGGGTCGACCCCTTCGGAACCGAAGTGAGCGCCACCGACCCGGCCACGGTCTTACTGCTGTCGTCGGGAACCGGCACACCGGGATACTGGAGGAACCACACCGACGTCTGGCCGGTCGTCGACGGCACGCTGATCATCGGCGATTGGAACCACGACTGGGTGTGCTCGGGAGGCGAGACCTGCCTCACGCTCAGCCAGGGTGATGCCCTGGCGGCGCTGACCACGCCCCCGAAGGGCGACACGACCTGGATCCTGGCGCGGGCACTCGTCACCGCGTGGCTCAACGTCTCAGCCGGTAACGACCCCTCGTGCATCGCCGACACCATCGATGCCGCCGTCAGCTGGCTTCAGGCATACCCGATCGGCAGTGGGGTCGGCGGGGGCGCGGAGGCATGGAGCGAGGCGGCCCCTCTGGCCGCCGCACTCGACGATTACAACAACGGGCTGTCTTGCGCCGAGCATCGCGATGCCGGCGGAGGCGACGAGCTCGGTGATGCGACGGCAGAGCCGGCCGACTCCCTGGACTCCGAGGCGCCCGTCCCTCCGAAGCCGGGGAAGGCCCAGGGCAAGGCCCATGGCAAGGGTGGCAACGACCGGTAGCCCGCCGTCCCCGGCCCGGTAACCTCCCTGCGTACACCAGGGAGAGCAGGCGTGCCGGCGACAGTGGTGATCGGTGCCCAGTGGGGGGACGAGGGCAAGGGGAAGATCGCCAACCTCCTGGCCCAGGATTCCGACGTCGTGGTCCGCTACCAGGGGGGCAACAACGCCGGCCACACCATCGTCATCGGTGACGAGACCTTTGCCCTCAGCCTCATCCCCTCCGGGGTGATCTACCCCAACGTGACTCCGGTCATCGGCAACGGTTGCGTGGTCGACCCGGCGGTCCTGCTCGACGAGATGAAGATGCTCCAGAGCCGCGGCATCGAACCTTCGAAGTTGCGTCTTTCGGCCAACGCCCACGTGATCATGCCGTACCACCGAAAGCTCGACTCGGTGCGGGAGCGGTACCTCGGTCGCCAGCAGATCGGGACCACGAAGCGCGGCATCGGCCCCGCCTACCTCGACAAATACGGCCGGGTGGGGATTCGGGTGCAGGACCTGTACGACCCGAGGATCTTCCGCGACAAGCTCGAGGCCGTGGTCAAGGAGACCAACAAGGTTCTCGTCAAGGTCTACAACCAGCTCCCCTTCGATGCCGAGGAGATCGCCGAGGAGTACCTCGGGTACGCCGCCAGGCTCGAGCCGCACGTCGATGACACCAGCCTCTTCGTCTGGCAGGCGATCCGGGATGGCAAGAACGTGATCTTCGAGGGTGCCCAGGGGGTGCTCCTCGACATCGACCATGGCACCTATCCATTCGTCACGTCCTCGAACCCGACAGCCGGGGGTGCGTTGACCGGTGTCGGCATCGGCCCGAAAGACATCGATCGGGTCCTCGGCCTCACCAAGGCATACGTGTCGCGGGTGGGCACCGGGCCCTTCCCCACCGAGCTGAACGACGAGATCGGCGAGAAGATGGTGCAGATCGGCGGCGAGTTCGGCACGGTCACGGGCAGGCGCCGGCGGTGCGGTTGGCTCGACGCCGTGGCGCTGCGCTACGCAGTCCGGGTCAGCGGCATCACCGAGCTCGCCCTGATGAAACTCGATGTGCTGTCGGCCTTCGACGGTGTTCGGATCGCCACCGCCTACGAGTCGGACGGGGTGAAATACCAGGAGTTCCCCCGCCAGCACCGGGTCCTCTACGACTGCGAGCCGGTGTATGAAGACCTGCCTGGATGGACCACGAAGATCTCCGAGGTACGCGACTTTGCGGACCTGCCCGACGCGGCACGGGTATATGTCGATCGGGTCGAGGAGCTCGCCGGCGTGCCGATCACCATCGTCTCCGTCGGCCCACAGCGAGCCGCAACCTTCACCAAGCCGTGATCGAGCGCTACTCCCTCCCCGAGATGGCTGCGATCTGGTCCGAGTCGAGGCGGCTCGAGATCTGGCAGCAGATCCAGGCGAGCGTCGCCAGGGCATGGGCCGACGAAGGCGTGGTCCCTGCCGCGGCCGCCGAGGCGATCGCCGCAGCTCCCCCGGTGGATCCGGACAAGTGGAAGGCCCGTGAGGAGGAGACCCGCCACGACGTCGCCGCCTTCGTGGACGTCCTCGCCGATTCGATCGGCGGCGGCCACGGGCGTTGGGTGCATTACGGGCTCACCTCGTCCGATGTCCTCGACACCGCACTCGGCGTGCAGTTGAAGGAAGCGAGCGAGCTCCTCATCGAACGCGTCATCACCCTCTTCGAGACCGCCCAGAGCCTCGCGGTGGCGCACCGCGGCACCATCATGGTGGGGAGGACCCACGGTATGTGGGCCGAGCCCACCACCTTCGGCCACAAGATGGCAGGGTTCGCATTCGAGTTGCTGCGAGGCTGTCGGCGCCTGCAGTTCGCCGCTCACAGCATCTCGTACGGAAAGATCAGTGGAGCGGTCGGCATTCGCTCGACGGTCCCTCGCTCGGTCGAGGAGAAGGTGATGGGCGAACTCGGGCTCAACGCCGAGCCGGCGGCCACCCAGGTGGTTGGCCGGGACCGCCACGCCGCATTCCTGACGACGCTTGCCGGGATCGGGGGGACCCTGGAGCGGCTGGCCACCGAGATCCGTCACCTCCAACGTTCCGAGGTCGCCGAAGTCGCCGAGCCCTTCGGCGAGGAGCAAAAGGGGTCGTCGGCGATGCCCCACAAGCGCAATCCGATCCTCTCGGAGAACGTCACCGGCATGGCTCGCCTGCTTCGAGGATGGGCGGTCGCCGGGATGGAGGACGTCGCGCTCTGGCATGAGCGCGACATCAGCCACTCCTCGGTCGAACGGGTGGCGATCCCCGACGCCTGCCTCGCCCTCGACTTCGCCCTCCACCGGATGAACCGGGTGCTCTCCGGCCTGACCGTCGACGCCGACCGGATGCGGGCAAACCTCGAGGCCCCCCGCGGGCTCGTCTTCAGCCAGGCGGCGCTGCTGGCGCTGATTCGATCGGGCAAGGACCGCGACGAGGCCTATCGGATCGTGCAGGAGGCGGCGTCGGCGGCGATGGCCTCCGGAGCCCACCTGCGCGACACGCTCGCCGGAGCGCTCGACGAGCCGGCGCTCGATGAGGTGTTCTCGCTCGAAGCCTTCCTGGCCGGAGCCGATCTTGCCGTGGAACACCTGAGCAAGGTGACCACCGACTGGCTACGGGAGCACGCCCCGCAGTGGTGAGGGCGTGACACCGGCACCCCACCCCGACCATCGCAAGGCACTCGTCCTCGCCATCATCGTCACCGTCCTGTGGTCATCGTCGTGGGTGATCATCCGGTTCGGGCTCGACGACGAAGGGCTCAGGCCCCTCACCTTCGCCGGGCTGCGATACGCCACCGCGGCAGTCGTCTTGATCGGGGTGGTCGCCTACCGACCCTTAGCCCGCAAGGGCGTCCGCTCCCTGACCCGGCGCGAGATCGCCGGCCTCGCCCTGCTCGGAGTCGTCTTCTTCGCACTGACTCAGGGCGCCCAGTTCGTGGCTCTCGACAACCAACCGGCGGCGACGACCAGCCTGGTGCTGGCGATGACACCGCTTCTGGTGGCGGGGATGGCGGGCAGGTCCCTCGGAGAGCGGGCAACGGCGCGACAGCTGACCGGAGCGATCCTGGTCCTCGGCGGAGCCGCGCTCTACTTCTCGGGATCGCTGGCGGCGACGGCGATCGGGATGGCGGCCGCCACCGTCGGGCTCTTCTCCAACGTCGCCGGGTCGCTCCTCGGCAGACAGATCAACCGGGAGCATCACAGATCCCCCCTGGTGACGACCACCGTATCGATGACGGTGGGGGCGCTGATCCTGCTCGTCGTCGGCTTCGGCGTCGAAGGAGTCCCCGAGATCTCGCTGACGGCGGTCCTCATCATCGGATGGCTCGCCATCGTGAACACCGCTTTCGCCTTCAACCTGTGGAACCACTCGCTCCGCCACCTCACCGCAACGGAATCGTCGGCGATCAACAACACGATGCTGATCCAGATAGCCGCGCTCGCGTGGATCTTCCTCGGCGAGACTCCGAGCGCAGTCCAGGTGCTCGGCATCCTGGCGGTGACCGTGGGGATCACGATCAGCCAACGGTTGGGGAGCCAAGAATCAAGATCCACGAGTCGAGAAAGCAAGTCGACCCTCGACTCTTGACTCTTGACTCTTGGCGGCTGACGGCATCGAAAGGCGCCGGTTCCCTGGCCCGCTATCCGGGCTTCCGGGTCAGATGG
>Ga0326597_10012408_pt1 | contig 11232 bp, 5 predicted proteins | sample RVTome_12_FD_203789 | JGI IMG/M metagenome (GOLD analysis project Ga0326597, IMG submission 203789) | Soil microbial communities from uranium-contaminated site in the Upper Colorado River Basin, Wyoming, United States - RVT100D185 | ecosystem: Environmental > Terrestrial > Soil > Contaminated >... | reverse complement strand
GGACGGCCTCCCCGAAGGGGGAGACCGAGGCCATCCCGGCCAGGGCGTCACGTATCTCCGGGGCGGCATCGATCGCGATACCGCCTCCGAGTACGAAGAGATCCGGGTCGAAGACCGCGGTGAGGACATGTACGGCGCGAGCGATCGCGGCCACGACCCGGTGGGTCTCGGCCGGGTCGTGACGAGGATCGTCGAACAACCGTCGGGCTCCGCCTACGACGCGATCGTCGAGTGCCCTTCCTCCCGCCACCGCCTCGAGGCAGCCGGTGAGTCCGCAGGTGCACGTCATGGTCGGCTCGCCGAGGGGGGCGTGGCCGATCTCACCCGCGATCCCCCGACTGCCCCGGTGCAGCCGACCGTCGACGATGACGCCGGCGGAGATGCCGGTGCCCAGGCTGAGGTACACGAGGTCCGACAGGTGCGGGAAGGTCGGCAGCAGCCGGTGATAGCTCCCGAGTGCCGCCGCCCGCACGTCGTTCTCGATGACCACTGGGACATGCAGTCGGGAACCGAGCGTCGCGGCGAGGGGAAAGGGAGTGCCGTCGATACCCAGGTTGACGGCGTGGCGTACCGTCCCCCGTGCGGCGTCCACCAGCCCGGCGATGCCGACGCCCACGGCGTGCGGTCGGGGACCGTCGGCGACGAACGTCTCGACGAGAGAGGCGATTTGTTCGACGAGCGCCGGGCCACCCGCGCCGGCGGTGGGGACCTCCAGGCGGGTCGTGTCGCCCGGATACATCTGCAGTCGGATCAACGTCCCGCCCACGTCCACGCCGAGGTGGAGCATCATCGCAACACCACCCCGAGGACATCCCGCATCGCGGCGGCCGCCGCACCCGAGAGGACCAGGTCAGGGGTGGTTGCCGGCCGGACGGTGACGGTGTCCCGCCGGGAGAGATGGAGCCTGCTGCGAAGCTCCTGTTCGACCGCCTCGACGTATCCGGGGACGGCGGTGAACTCGGACGCCACCACGATGTGGTCGACGTCGACGGCGGCGATCACCACGGCCAGTGTTGCACCGAGGCGTCGTCCGGCGGCAACCGAGGCCTCGATCGGGAGGCTGCCGTCGGCGGCGGCGACGGCGGGAACGGCCGCCACCGTCTCAAGACATCCCTGCAGTCCACAACGGCAGACGGCTCCGTCGGAATCGACCACCACGTGGCCGATCTCGCCCGAGGAGAGGTGTTCGCCGGCGTGGAGCACGCCGTTGAGGATCAGCCCGGCGCCGATCCCCTCGCCGACGGTTACGAGCAGCAGCGTCTCTTCCAAGTCGTTGCGCCACTGGGCCAGCGCTGAGACGTGGGCGTCGTTTCCGACGGCCACCGGGAGTTCGAAGCGGTCGCTCAGGATGCTGCGCAGCGGCACGTCGTGCCATTCGAGATGGGCGGCCTCTCGGATCCCCCCGTCGGGATCGATCATTCCAGGTGTGCCGACCCCGATTCCCAGGACCGGCGCATCGGCGATCTCCAGGCAGGTCGCGATCAGGTCGGCGGCGACGCCGATCGCCTGTGAACCGACTGCGGCGTCCGCCGCCCGGGTGCGGAAGAGGATGGCGCCGGATAGATCCATCACCGCTCCCTCGAAAGGCTGGTGGCTCAGGTCGACGGCAACGATCACACGCCCCGACTGGTTGACGGTGAGCAGTGTCGGGGGTTTGCCGGCGCTCTCCGCCTCGGCCGGCCCGAGCTCCTGCACGAGGTCCTCGGCGATGAGCTCGGCGACGAGGCTCGAGACGGTGGTTCGCGTCAGCCCGGTGGCCCGGGCGATCTCCGCCCGGGTGGTGGTGCCGCGGGCTGCGACGGTCTGCAGGGTGGCGAGGAGGTTCCAGCGTCGACCGTCGTCACGACTGGTCTTGCGGGGGTGTCGGCCGGTGGGAGTGGGAGGTCGCATTTATAAGTATAGTGAACTTACAAACCTCCCGTCACGCTGTCAAGGCGTCGAGCGTGCGGAACGGATGCCTACGTTGATTCGCCGCGGTGCCTCATCCGTTGATCGATAGGCCGTATGGGTGTCACCAACCGTGATCCGGGTGACACGGATGAGCACCCCGCTCGAATCGGGGTGCTCATCTGTTTCCCGTGCGCTCCGAAGGTGACGTCACCGTCGTGGAGTCCGAAGCGCGGCCCCGGCGGCCTGCCCCAGTTGGCCGCCCGCCCCCCAGATTTGTCGTTGATCAGTCGCTGAAGACTGCCGCCAGGATGCATGCCTCGAGGCTGTCCATCCCGACGCCATCGCAACCGTCGTCGCCCGGTCCGGCGAAGTGGGCAAGACCGCCGACGGTGTTCTGTACCAGGACGTCCTCGGTCCTCGTCACGTCGGCGAAGGGATCGCCTGCACCGATCGCATCGAACCAGACGCGGACCTGGAACTTCAGGGTCACGAATGCGCCCGCGAAGCGTCCACTTTGAGGGTTGAAGGCGAGATCCGGTCCGGGGATGAACTGCTCGGCGAAGTCGACCTCCTCGAAGGTCTCGGAGTCGACCGCGACATCGATGATGACGGTTGCCGTTCCGGCCGAGCCGGCTCCATCCGTCTTGTCGGCCACGAAGCAGACATGAGCCAGCGCCGGAGCCGCTATCAGGACCACCAGCACCATCGACAACGTCGATACGAACAAGGTTCTGCGCATGGGAGTTCCTCCTCTTTCGCTCCCAGCTCTGTTGACCGCATTGTCTCGGTCCGATCGTGAGTCCGTCATGAGTAGTCGGTGCTCATTCGGAGGCAGCCGCGGGTGGAGCATCCGGCTGTGGCCGATCAGGCGCACCGCAGGTCGGTCCTGGCTCACAAGATGAGCACCCGGTGCTCATGTTCCCTCCCGCGTCTCGAGACATATTGACGACCGTGGACGATCTCCTCCGACGGCTCCCGCCGGTCTATGCCGAATTCGTCGTGTTGGAACGTCAGGGTCTCGACGACGCGGAGATCGCCCATCGGCTTGGTGTCCCGGTGGAGTCCCTTCCACTTCTCGCCCGTCTGGCAGAGGCCAAGCTGGCGCGCCTCGTCGACGACTCGGTTCGCGCCGCGCTCGGGGAGGCCGGAATCGAGCCGTCGACACAGGCGACATCCCGACAATCCGCGGGGGGAGACGACGTGAGCGACCCGGACTCGGCGTCTGCCACCTGATCGCGTGTGCGCATGGCATGTGGGGGCCGGGGGAGGGCCGACCGTCCGGGCTCGCTGCGGAGGAGCTCCGCCGGTTTCGGAGCGCGGTTTGCCGACTCACTTCCCGCCCGGGATAATCGGATCCAGCGGCGGAGTAGATGCATGCGGCGTGAGATTTCGTGGCCGCTCGTTGGCCGAGACGAGGAGCTCGGCATCATCTCCGACCTCATCGACCTCTCCGTGACACGCGGTCTGGTGATCGCCGGGGCCGCCGGTACGGGGAAGTCCCGTCTCGCCTCGGAGACCATGGCCCTGGCGCGCGACGCGGGGTGGCCGGTGCTCCAGGTGGTCGCGTCGCGAGTCGCCGCAACCGTTCCGCTTGGCGTGTTCGCGCCTCTGCTGCCAGCCCGTCACGATGATGACGCCAACGTGTTCGAGGGTCTTCGCTGGGCGGCGGACGCTCTCATCGATCGCGCCGGCGGACGGCGCATGCTGCTCGTTGTCGATGATGCCCATCTTCTCGACCCGGCTTCGGCGACGCTCGTTCACCAACTCGCCGTTGGAGAGCATGTTTCCGTCGTGGCGACGATTCGTTCCGGGGAGCCGGCACCCGATGCGGTGGTGGCTCTGTGGAAGGACGGACTCGCCCTCCGGCTGGAACTGCAGGTCCTGGCTCACGAGGAAACCGCGGCGTTGCTCAGACGAGCTTTGGGCGGGGAAGTCGACGTGGCCGCCGCCCACGAACTGTGGGTGGCTACCGTCGGGAATCCGCTGTTCCTCCGGGAGCTCGTTCGGGCTTCGGTCGATGCTGGGGTCTTGGTCGACGACAGAGGGGTATGGACTCTCCGGGGCCACGTGCAGATTCCTCCGTCGATCGAGGACCTGGTCCGGCAGCGTCTGGCCGATGCGACACCCTCCGAGACGAACGCCATGTACACGCTTGCGTTCGCCGATGTCGTCGGGCTGGCGCTCATGCGGACTCTCCATCCTGGCGCCGACCTGGCGGCCATGGAGACACGCGGTCTCATCCGGGTCGACCGTGATGACAAGCGCACGCCGATCACACTCACCCATCCCCTGTATGGGGAGGTCCTCCGGGCACTCGCTCCTGGCACGACCGCAATCGATGTGGCGAGGCGCTTGACCGACGCCGTCGAGGACCTCGGTGCCCGCCGCCGTGAAGATGCCCTGCGGGTCGCCACCTGGCGGCTGGTCACGGGTGGCGACGCCGAACCGGGTCTGCTCGCCACGGCCGCACAGCAGGCCTATCACGCTGCGGACTTTCACCTGGCGGAACGTCTGGCTCGGGCTGCCTTGGCCGGCCACGCCTCTCCGTCCGTCACCGTGTTGCTTGCCCAGCTCGTCGACGAACGGGGTGAGCACGCCGAAGCAGAAGGTCACCTCAGCTCGCTCGATCTCACCGCCCTCGCCCCGGCGTTGCGCATGCGCGCTGCGCTGGCGCGCGCAGACAACCTGTTCTTCGGTCTCGGTCGCGAGTCGGAGGCGTTGGACGTCCTCTCAGACGCTCGCCGCGCCTTCGGCGACGCCCCGGCGGGTGAACTCGTCGCCAACCAGGCCTGGATCGATTTGCACGCCGGCCGCCCCGTTGCCGCGGTGGAGCGGTTGGAGGTGATCTCTCCCGAGGACACGCGCGGTCAGGTGGCGGCCGGCATCGTCGGGGCTTGGGCCGCGGCTCTTCTCGGAGACAGCCCAAGGGCGCTGCGAGCGGCGAGCGAGGCCGCGGTCCGCGAACAGCCTCTCGACTACCCGGCGGTGAGTCGCCATGAAGGCTTCCCGGAGCTCGCCCGCGGTCATGCCCTTCTCCACGCCGGGCGGCTCGCTGACGCCGAGGAGGTGGCCCGAGCAGGTCTGGCGGCAGCGCTCACCGGCGGTCCACCATTCCTGCAGGCCCGCTGGACCTCGCTTCTCGGTGCAGTTCTGATGGAGCGGGGAGTGGTGGTCACCGCCGCCGCCGCGTACCGGCAGGCTGCGGCGCGCCAGCGCGGTTTGGGACAGACGGGGCAACTGCGAGCGAACTTGGCGGGCCAGGCGCTTGCCGCTGCCCAGGCAGGTCACGAATCCGACGCTGTTGCCGCACTCGAAGAGCTGGACGAACTCCCGACGACACCGGAGCGGTTGTTCGACGCCGATGTCCTGTCCGCCAAGGCTTGGCTCGCCGCCGTGCAAGGGCACAGGTCGAGAGCGACGCTCTTCCTACGTCAGGCTGCGGTCTCCGCCCGCGAGGCAGCCCTGGTTGCCATCGAGTCCCGCGTGCAGCACGACCTGATTCGCCTCGGAGAAGACGGAGAGGCGGCCGGTCGTCTGGCGCTCCTGGCGGATATCCACAAATCGGCCGCTTGTGCGGCCCGGGCCCACCACGCCGCTGCCAAGGTCGATGGCGCCGGGGACCGTCTCGAGCAGGCGGCGGCACGGCTGGAGGAGGTCGGCCTGTTGCTCTTGGGAGCCGAGGCTTTCGCCGAGGCGGCCGCTGCGCACGCCAGATCCGGGAGCCGGCGTGCGAATGCATGCCATCGGCGGGCCGCGCGGCTCCTCGAAGGCTGCGATGACGCCCGACCACCCACGATGATCCTCGAAGATCATGCCGCCCGGCTCACTCCTCGGGAACGGGAAGTCGTGTCGATGGCAGCCCGCGGCATGACGAGCAGACAGATCGCCGAACGGCTCATCATCTCCCTTCGCACGGTCAACAACCTGATCCAGCACGCGTATGTGAAGCTCGGCGTCCACAACCGGCGCGAGGCTGCCGCCGCGCTCGGACTCGACGGCAAGGAGTCGTCCGGATCGAAATAGGGCGGTCGGCTGATCGGGCTGAGAGAAAGACCCGGCGACACGATTCCAGGTGGACCGACACCGGACGCCGACGCGATCGAGAGAAGCCCATCGTCAGTCTGACCTTCAGGGTCTCCGGCACCGACACCCACACTGTCTCGTTCAACTCGACATAGACGTCGAGGTCAAGCGGGTGAACTCGGCTTCCCCGCCTCGATCCGTCCTTGCGCGAAGTGAGCAATGTACGCAAATGAGCAATGACTGCTCATGACCGACAGCCGCGGGAACGGAACACTTGGCGAGAACACCCACGAAACCTGACATGGCAAGGACGCACGGCATGCTCGGTCGGAAAGACAGCCATCGGTGGACCCACAGGATTCGAACCGTCGGGTTGGCCGCGCTGGTGTTCGTGGCGGCAGCATGCGGGCAGACAGCCGCGCAGGCCGGCACGACGTACACGGTCGGCGTGGATGGGTCGACTGACGAGTTCACCGCCAGCTTTCACCGCTTCTTCCCGAACAGGCTCACCGTCCATCCCGGTGACACGATCCGGTTTCAGCGTCCCGAGAACGGCGAGCCTCACACGGTGTCGTTCGGGACCGCGATCCCCCAGACCGAGAGTTGTCCTGGATGCAACTTCTTCGAGGGCGGGTTCGGGAGCAAGCCGCGCCTCGACGCCAGCATGCGGTGCTTTCTCGCCGAGGGCCGTCCTTCGTTCTTCGACGGCTGCTCACCTGATCAGCAGGAGCCGATTCCGTTCGACGGGACGCAGTCGTGGTTCAACAGCGGTGGTCTTCTCGGCAGTGAGGAATACGTCGTCGAACTGGCCGACGACATTGCACCGGGTACGTACGTTTTCGTGTGTCTTCTGCATACCTCGAACATGAAGGGAACCATCACGGTGGTCGAACCGGACGACGCCGCCGATGATCCAGCGGACATCGTCGCCCGTGGTGTCGAGCAGTTGGAGGCCGACATCGGCCGAGTGAGGTCTGCGCTCGAGCAGCAGCGCACCGTCGACGAAGGCCTCGTACTGGCGGCGTTGGAGTTCGACCGCGCCCGCATATGGGCGAACACGTTCACTCCGGACGAGATCGAGATCCCGGTGGGCGGCACGGTCACCTGGGACATCAGGGGCGAGCACACCATCTCGTTCAACGCCCCGGAGAGCGCCAGGCCGTTGTACGAGCGCGCCGACGATGGGAGCGTATCGCAGAACGAGCAGGCGGCGGAACCGGCTGGGGAGGCGAGCGCCTGGGACGGCGCGGGCTTCCTCAACTCGGGACTCCGGGCAGGCCTGTTCCCGCCGGCCCGGTTCAGTGTGACCTTCACGACACCCGGCACGTACACCTATATGTGTCTCGTCCATTTCGACATGGAAGGCAAGGTCAAGGTGGGTGGGTGACGCGACGGCACCCGACCGTGGTCGAGCGCTGAGGGCGGAACCTGGGCGAACCGGCCTCGGCTCTGGCGCCATCTCCCTGCCCGTCCTGATCGTCGCTCTGGCACTTGGACCCGTGGCAGCGACGACGTCACAGACCGGTTCGGATGGTCACTCGCACCGGCCCGGATCCGGACAATCCGATGAGCACCACGATTCCGACGACGGAGAATCCGGGGGAGCCAGGGGCGCCCACGAACACGACGAAGGGTTCGTGTTGGTCACGGAAGGCGACGAGACGGTCGAACCGGGTGGACGGTGCCCGAGCGACGCCCCTGTCCGTGACTACCGGGTGGTTGCGATCGCGGTCGACATCACCCTCAACCGGTATCTGGACCACGACCCCGACGGTCGGATGTTCGTGCTCGAACGGGATCTGGAGGCGGTACGGGCGGAGGAAGCGGCCAACGACCAGGCACGGGTCACCGGCTCCGAACCGGCGGTTTCGCCTGGGCTGCAGGGCGATGCGATCCAGCCTCTGACACTGCGAGTCCTCCCCGGCGAGTGTCTCCGTGTCACCCTGCGGAACGATCTGCCCGAGGGCGAGGCGGCGACCTTCCACGTCCACGGCTCGCAAGTGGTGGTTTCGGCCACCGGAGCGCCCGCCGTAGCCACAGAGCCCTCTGCCGTGGTCGAAGCAGGCGCAAACGTGACCTACGAGTGGGCCGTCCCGCAGTCGGAGCCGGAGGGCACCCATCAGGTGCACAGCCATGGAGACACCCGAGGCCAGACCGCCCACGGCCTGTTCGGTGCGGTGGTCGTGGAGCCGCCCGGTTCGACGTGGCTCGACGCGCTGACGGGTGAGCCCGACACGACCTCGTGGTCGACCATGGTCGTCCCCGAACAGGGGCCGGCGTTCCGGGAGTTCGTCCTCTACTACCACGAGATCGGCACCGAGGCCGAGGTTCCGTTGGACGCCGACGATGCAGCCCTGCCGCTGGTGGATCCCATCACCGGCTCGTACAAACCGTCGGGGCGGGCACTGACCTACCGGAGCGAACCGTTCATGCACCGGATGCAGCTCCAGATCGACGCCGGCCAGGTCCCCGATGAGTCGATCGCCTACAGCTCCTATGCCTTCGGCGATCCAGCCACCCCGATTCTCCGCACATATGTGGGTGAGCCCGTCAAACAGCGCGTCGTCCACGGAGGGTCGGAGGTGTTCCACGTCCATCACGTTCACGGCGGTTCGATCCGATGGCCGCGACAGCCGGGCGTGGACCGGACCCCGACGGTCACGGGGCTGGAGAAGAACGGTCCGCTCACCCCCGACGGTTCCGAACGGACCGACTCCCAATCTCTCGGGCCGTCGGAGGTCTTCGACGTGGAGCCCGAGTGCGGTGCCGGAGGATGTCAGCAGAGCGTCGGCGACGTGCTCTTTCACTGCCACGTCGCTCACCACTACATCTCGGGCATGTGGGGGATCTGGAGGGTGTACAACACGACGCAGGACGGGACGGCTTCCACCGACATGCTGCCGCCCCTGCCCGAGCTGCCCGATCGCCGCGGTGACACCGAGCCGGCTGTCACATCCGACCTGCTCGCACCAGAGTTGGAGGCGGCGATCGAGGAGATGCTTCCGCCCCGCGGCGGTCCGGGGGCCGGGGATGCGTCGGTCTGGGACTGGACACTTGAAGACGGTGTGTATCTCGGCGAACCGGCCGAGGTGCGATCCTGGCCTGGCCACGCGCCATCCGCACCGGGCCGTCCGCCGCTGTTGTTCGACCCTCGCGACGGCCGCCTCGCCTATCCCCACCTGGCGCCGCATCTGGGAAAGCGGCCGCCCTTTGCTCCGGGGCACGGGCCCGCTCCCTTCCTCGATCTGGCGGGCAACCGTCCTCAGGTTCCACGCCCGGGTGAGAACGGGGATCGGAGTGTCTGCCCGGCGGGAACGTCGGTGCGGACGTTCGACCTCACGGCGATCGACGTCCCCATCCCTCTGAACATCGACGAAAACCTGGTGGACCCCGCCGGGATGTTGTTCGTCCGGCGCGATCAACGGGAGCAGGTGCTCGCCGATCCGACCCAGCGGACGCCGCTGGTCTTGCGCACGAACGCCTCGGTCGACTGCGTGGACGTCATCCTGACGAGCGAGGTGGCGGATCGCCCCGAGAACCATGGGCTGAGCAAGGTCAACGCCCACATCCACTTCGTCCAGTTCGATGTGCAGGGCAGCGACGGCGTCGACGCGGGGTTCAACTACGAGCAATCGGTCCGCCCGTGGACGGTCGAGAGCGCGGCACTCACCGGTGACGTGACCGTTGGCGCAATCCGGGTGCCGGTGAACGACACAGACCGGTTCCATCCGGGCACACTCGTGATGGTCGGCGTGGACACGCCCGACAGGTCGGAGATCCGCACCGTGTCGGGCGTCGAGGACGGCGCGCTGGTGCTCGTCGAGCCGCTGGAGCACCAGCACGCTGCCGGGGAGCGGGTGACGGTGGAGTTCGTCCGTTACCGGTGGTATCCGGACGTCCAGTTCGGGACGGCGTTCTTCCACGACCACGTCAACGCGATCTTCTCCGGAGAGCACGGACTGTGGGGTGCGCTGATCGCCGAACCACCCGATGCGACGTGGCACGATCCTGACACCGGCGACGAGCTGCTCGCGGGTCCGATCGCCGACATCCACACCACCCTGCCTGTCTCGTTCGACGTGACCGGGAGCTTTCGGGAGCTGGTGGCCTTCATCCAGGACGACAACCGGGTCACCAAGGAGGAACGATCCTCTGGCAGTTCTCTCGGGCTGCGAGTCGAGCCGCTCGACTCGCGCCTCGAGGACGACCCGACGACCGCGTTCGACTCCATCCGTCACGGGGATCCCGAGACGACGATCCTGCGGTCGCTGCCGGGCGACCCGGTCGTGCTGCGCACCCTCGTCTCGGCGACCAACGACGTGCACACGATCCACATCGACGGTCATGCCTTCCGGATCGAAACGTGGTCGGAGACGTCCCCGCCGGTCGCTGCCGCCCACCTGGGGATCTCGGAGCGTCTCGATCTGGTCATCCCGTCGGCGGGTGGGCCGACGCGATTGGAGGGCGACTACCTGTTGCGGAACGGCCGGATCTCCAGCCTCCGTGAAGGCTCGTGGGGGCTGCTTCGGGTTGTTTCCCCTGACCACCCCGAAGCGCCCCGTCCACTGCCGGGCGTCGGACCGTACGCGCCCGGCGATGGGGTCTGTCCGGAGCAAGCGCCGGTGAGATCATTCGATGTCACGGCGATCGAGGTGCCGCTGCCCATGCTGGGAGGCGGTATCGGCCAGGCCTTCGTGCTGACCGAAGAGCTCGACGAAGTGTCACCAGAGGACCCGCCCTCTCCTCTCGTGCTTCGCGCCACGGTGGGCGACTGCGTGGAGGTTCGGCTGCGCAACGCGACCGGTCGGGCGGTGTCCTTCGAACCGGACCTCGTCGTCTTCGATCCGGACGAGCGGGCTGTGGGTCACAACGGCGGCTCCCCCGTCGCCTCCGAAGACGAGCGCACCTCACGATTCCATGCTCACCCGGACTTCGGGGAGGCGACCGCCCTCGTTCTCGACGGGGCAGACCCTCTCGATGGCCCGGCGAACGGGGCCTACGCCGCGATCGCGGTGGCGGGGGAGGGAGCGACCTTCCTCGATCCCACAACGGGTACGCCGGTGAACTCGGGCTGGAGGGTGGATGTGGTCGCGCCTGGCGAGCCGGCGTACCGCGATGCGGTGTTGTTCATGCAAGAGGAGGATCCAGCGATCGGCACTCACCTCATGCCCTATCGCGACGACGTCCAGGGCGTCGTCGGTCTCAACTACCAGTTCGCCCCGCTGGCGGATCGGCTGCTTCGCGACTCCGACCGAGCCTCCGTGTTCAGTAGCTCCGTCCACGGCGACCCTTCCACTCCTGTGATCGAGGCGTACAGCG
>Ga0326597_10012407_pt1 | contig 11232 bp, 3 predicted proteins | sample RVTome_12_FD_203789 | JGI IMG/M metagenome (GOLD analysis project Ga0326597, IMG submission 203789) | Soil microbial communities from uranium-contaminated site in the Upper Colorado River Basin, Wyoming, United States - RVT100D185 | ecosystem: Environmental > Terrestrial > Soil > Contaminated >... | reverse complement strand
TCGAGGTCGCGCCGTGCAGGCTCACCAGCAGCGGCCACGCCTTCTTCGGGTCGTAGTCGCGCGGCACGTAGAGGCCGTAGGGCTGCAGGGTGTCGTCGAAGTCGGAGCGGTAGGCCTTCACGAGCAGCCCCGTCTTGTCCTTCCAGGGGTCCTCCCCTTCGGCGAGCTTCTGGGCGTACGCGCGGGCGGCCTCGAGCTGACGCTTGATGAACTGCCAGTCGCGGGGCGCGCGCCCGAAGTCGTACCAGCGCATCTGCGCGTCCTCCAGGAGCATCTGGGTCGAGGGCACGCTGACTTCCCGCTGGAGGGGGCTCCGCGAAGGCTCGTCGATCGTGATGTTGCCGGCGGTCTCGAGGAGACGGCGGTACTCGGGCGTGACGAACACCACCTCGCTCCGGGTGGCGAGGGGCTTGCCGTCCTTGTCCAGGAACCGGGCGGCCAGGAAGTAGGAGCCTTCCGGCACCGGGGGCACCGTCCACTCGAACGAGCCGGACGCCTCGGTCTTCTCCGCCTTGAGCGCAACTTCTCCCGCGTCGTGGAGCTTCGCCCCGTCGAGGTCGTGAAGGGTGAAGACGGCGCGCATTTCGAGGGGGGTCGCGACGCGGGCCTCCCGGGGCAGCCGGAACGAGAGGCGCACCTTCTCGCCGGGCTCGAAAGCCCGACGCCCGCGGTCGAAGAGGCTTTCCGTGGACGCGCCGTAGGGGCTGGTGCCCGTGTTGTACCGGAACGGGTATCCGGGCTCGGCCGCGAGCTGGACCTTGCGCGCGAGATCGCGATCCGTCCACGGTGCCTCGTCGGGGGGACGCTGGGCGAAAGCGCCCGCGGGAAGGGCCAGGACCGTCACCGCGACCAGGAGCCGGAAGCGCATGGAACGCCCTCCTTCGGATTCCGAGATCAGCTCAGAAAGAAGCGCGGGTAGGGCTTGCCCTCGGCCTCGCGCAGGACGAGCAGGGCCAGCTCGCGCAGGTGGTGGTCGCCCCACATCGCGGATTCTCCACACGGCACCTTGCGGCCCTCCGGCACGAAGTCCCAGCCGTTCGGGCGATGGTAGGCCGTGTGCAGGAGCAGGCCCTCGTGCGCGGGGTCGGTCGAGAGATACGGCTCGGCGAAGAGCGTGCGCGCCACGGTCAAGGCCGCCTGGCGGTAGCGCCGGCCGCGCTCCGCGTCGCCCGCGTCCTCCAGGGAATGGCCGAGGCGCAGCAGGCCCTGGGCGGTGATGGCGGCGGCGGAGCTGTCCACGGGCTCGAAGTCGTTGAACGGCTCGGCCGGGCGACCCAGGTAGTCGCCCATCTTCGCGAGCCCGGGCGCTCCCGTGTCCCAGTAGGGCACGCCGTCGGGGGGGGTCGTCGCGATGAAAAAATCGGCCGTGGCCTCCGCCACTTCGCGGAAGCGCGCGAGGGAGCCGGTCTTGTCGTTCTCCAGTCCCCGGAACGCGTCCGCGTGCAGCGTGGCCAGGAACTCCAGCTCCTCGGCGTACCCGCACACGACCCAGGCGAGGCCGCGGGTCCAGGTCGTGAACGGCGAGTAACCCTGCTGCGTGCTCGGGCAGCGGTAGGCCCCGTCGTTCAGGTTGAAGATGGACTCATGGGCCACCCGCCCGCGCACGTCGTAGGCGTCGCGGCCCTTCCCGAAGTAGACGTTGAAGCGGGCGGTGGTCTCGGCGTGCTGCAGCAACCGGCCCAGGAGCGAAATGGGACGATCGCCCTCGCCCATGAGGACGTGGCCGAGCTGGTGGGCGATCGCGAGCGCGCGCAGGGAGCGGATGGTGTCGGCGAAGAGCGAATGGGGGCCGTTGAAGGAGTAGACGTAGCCGAGGTCGGGGGAGAGGCGCGTCCAGCGGGCGGCCTGGACCGCGCCGCTCGTCTTCAGGGCCAGCTCGTAGAAGCGCTCTTCCCAGGGGTCGGCCGGGAGCCGACCTTCGCGCAGCAGGCGGAGCAGGGTCCCGTAGGTGCTGACGTTGTTGAAGCCGTGGTCGTGGACGCCCACGTGGGTGAGGTGGTGGGCCATCTTCTCGACGGTCGCCCGGCGCCCCATCTCGAGGAAGCGCTTCTCGCCCGTGGCGTCGAACTGCAGCAGGGGCGCCGCGAACTGGAAGCCCTGCGTCCACTCGGTCCAGCCCCGGCTGGTGTAGACGCCCCGGACCGTGAAGACGGGCGTTCCCTCGGCCGGGTCCCAGCGCGCGTGCAGGCGCTCGATCTTGGGGGCGTCGACCTCGAAGACCTGCCGCGCAGCGGGGAGCAGGTCGCGGGCGGACAGCTTTTCGTCGACGCGGATCACGCCTAGAGCCTCCGGAGGTGGGCACCGCCGTCGATCGGGATGACGGCACCAGTAGAAAATGGGAACTGGCCGAGCAGGAGCGAGGCCACGGCGCGGCCCACGTCCGCGGGGGTTCCCCATCGCCCCTGGGGCACGAGGCCCTCGGCGATCAGCTTGTCGTACTTCTCCTTCAGCCCCGCGGTCATGTCCGTGGCCATGATCCCGGGCCGCAGCTCGTAGACCTGCACGCCCTCGGCGGCCAGGCGCGCCGCGAAGAGCTGCGCGGCCATGGCCAGGCCGGCCTTGGAGACGCAGTAGTCGCCGCGGTTCACGGAGGCGGTGTGGGCGGACATGGAGGAGACGAAGACCAGCTTGTAGCCGCCCTCGAGCCGGCTCTGGCCGCGGTGGGCGAGAAAGTGTCGGGCCACGCGCTGGGACAGGAAGTACGGCCCCTTCAGGTTCACGGCCACGAGCTCGTCGAAGCTCGCCTCTCCGGCCTCCAGCAGGTCGGCCCGCTCTCGCGGAGCGATGCCCGCGTTGTTCACGAGCCCGTCGAGGCGGCCCAGCTCCGCGAGGGCGGTCGTGACGATGGCCTCGCGGTCCGCGGCCCGGGACACGTCGCCGCCCGCGAGCGCAAAGCGCTGGCCGGGCCGCCCGGCGAGCTTCCGGCAGGACGCCGCCGTCTCTTCGGCCGCTTCCCGGTTGCGGGCGAAGTGGATGACGACGCTCAGGCCGGCGCGCGCCAGCTCAAAGGCGACGCCGCGGCCGAGGCCCCGGCTCGCGCCCGTCACGAGGACGACCGCAGGCTCCGTCCCTGTTTCAGCGGGCATTCGGGCGGCCATTCAAACACGGCGACTCAACAGGCCGCAACGTGGCGACCCGGGCCCCGGGAGCTCATGCCTCTCCGCAACCTCTTCCCGCTCCGGGGACCTTGTCGTGGTCTCCAATCCTGAATCTAGTTGGAGACGGCCCCGATCACCGGGCTCGAACTCCTCGGAGGCCGATCGAGTGCCGTCCGAATAGGAGACGGTATCGGATCGCGCCGTGTGCAGACTCCAACCCGGCGTCCGCCTCATTGCTCGAAAGGATCCGTTCAACGCTGGACCTCGAATCATCATTTCGGCCGCGTTGGGGGTGCTGGTCCTGAGTTTGGCGAGCCCGAGCCGCGCGCAGGGCACCTGGGAACCCAGGAGCCTGACTGCGGCTCCCGAAGCGTGTGCGTACCACACGGCGGTGTGGACCGGCTCGAAGATGGTCGTCTACCCCTGAGGCAACTCAGGATCCCGCGAGTCCGGTGGCGCGCCATCGGAACGCATTCAGGTCCCACGAGAAGACGTGATCGGCCACCGACGAGGGTGTACTCCAACCTGTGCGCGCGCTCACGCCGCGAAGCGCCTTCTAAGTGTCAGCACGCCCAGCAACTTGCTGTGAGGCCAACTCCAATCGGCAGAGACGATTCCAGGCACGCCCCTTGCAGGGGTCGCCTGGGTCGTGGGAACGCGAAGCCGTTCGCCCGATCGTTGGACGGGCTTCTTGCCCGCTGTGGGGAGTGTGAGATGACTCATCTGGTATATCAAATGCGAGCGCGCGCCCGAAGAGAGCAGCCTGAGGCTCGGGGGCCATGGGGCACGGCAGCGGTGCTGGCCATCCTGATGCTGAGCCTGGCGAGCCCAAGCGCCGCGCAGGGGGACCCCACCGGGCCGAATACCGACCTCTCGGTCACGATCGCGGACTCGCCGGACCCTGCGGTGGTCAACCAGAACCTGACCTATACGCTCACCGTGGCGAACGCCGGACCCAACGACTCCGGCGGAGTGCTGGTACTCGTGTTCGTGTCACCGAACCTGACATTCGTCACGCACTCCAATCCGGAGCCCTACTGCTATCAGTACCAGGCCGGGCGGTGGGACTGCTGGTTCTCCGGTGTGGCAGTGGGCCAGCAGGTCACCGGCAACCTGGTCATGCGACCTACCGCGGCCGGCACCTTTCTCACAAGCGTGGAGGCGACATCCGAAGACACCTGGGACCTGAACTTCGGAAACAACACCAACGCCACGAGCACGACGGTCCTCTCGGCCGCTCCCGCCAAGCCGAACGCCGCCTTCACCTTCACCCCCGCCAGTCCGGCAGTGGGGGCATCCGTCCAGTTCACCGACCAGTCCTCGGCCGGCGCGGCTTATACCCGCGCCTGGGACCGGAACGGAGACGGGCAGACCGACTCCACGCTCGCGAACCCGACGTACGCGTTCGCGGGGCCCGGCACCTACACGGCTCGCCTGACCGCGAGCAACGCGTTTGGCTCGTCGACCACCACGCGGACCGTGACCGTCGCGGCCAGTGCCCCGTCCGGGACGCCCATCATCACCTCTGTGCCGCGCACCTACCCGGGGGTGTTCCTGCGCGGCAGCGGGCTCGGCAACACCTTCCAGGCGAACGTCAACTGGGGCGGAAGCCCGGGGACGGTCAGCTTCTCCGTGAACGGCGGGCCCCCGGCCGTTGAGCTCGGAACGAGCTCCGGAGCCTGGCATCTCTTTGACATGGACACCGCCTTCCCGGCAAGGCTCGACGCCTCGGTCGTGACCGTCGTCGCCACCAACGGCCAGGGCATCAAGAGCGCGCCCTGGAGAGAGAGCGTCCACGTCTTCCCCTACCCCGAGTGGCTGACGCTGGCCGCCAACTATGGCGTCCTGAGCTTCTCGGCGGGTGGGGGAGAGATGAAGGCAGCGGTCCAGTTCGACTATCCGACCCCCCACATCGCGGCCAATGGTCCCCTGCAGATCCCGACCTGGGTGCCCTTCGTGGGTGGTTCGTTCGGCCTGACCGAGACGTACGCGAGCGCAAAAGGGTCCATGTCCAGCCACGGCACGGCTTCCTTCTCGCTCTACGGCCAATCCGGCTTCGTGGCCATGGGGCAGTTGTTGCAGGGCAGCCTCCGGGGCACCGGCAATCTCCTGTTCTCCCCTCCCGGAGGCCTCGTCCTCAGCTCGGCTTCCATGCAGGTGAATGTGAGGGGGACGATCAAGAAGACTTGGGGCCTTCTGGATGCGATCCCTCCCCTGGGCACCCTGGCCACCAACACGCCTCCCCTGCGGCCTGCCATCAACTGGCTCAACCAGCACGCTTCCATCGAGGGGAGCGTGTCTCCCTCGCTCGAGCTGACCGCGAACTTCGCCCAGAACTCCGCGGGTCAGCTTCGTTTCTCGAACGGCACCGGCCAGATCGGGCTGGAGCTCCGGGCTACCCTGAAGCTCAAGGTCATCGACAACCACCTGTCAGCGAAGGCCTGGGCCGCCGGCTCGGGCAGCATCACCCTGGGCGTGCCGCAGCCGTACCTCCGGGGTGCCCAGATGGGCTTTGAAACCGGGGTCTCCTTCGAGGTGGACGCCCTCTTCCTGTCGTGCGAAGCGGAAGCCAAGTACCAGGTCGGCTGCTCCTGGTCGGCTACGTCTCCCGACCTCAACGTGACGTGCAACGCCGGGGCGGGTAGCCCCTCGGCGGGCTGTTCCTTCAGCCTTGGCCAACCTCAGTACGCCCGATTCGGGAAGGCCTCCGTCTTCAAGCCCAGACGCCTCCGGACGCGGTCCCGCTCCCGGGCCTCGGCCTCCAGCGTGGCGACCTCGCTCGTGACCAACACATTCCCCGGCGCCAGCCCCCGTCTCGTCGAAGTGGCGGGGGGAGGCCGGCTGCTGCTGTGGGTGTCGCAGCACCCGGGCTTGCCCGTGCTGCGCTCCACCGGAATCAGCTGGTCCCTCCACGACGGCAGTACCTGGACGACCCCCGGATTCGTGGTAGCCGATACTCAGACCGAGCTCCAGCCCGTCGCGGGCGTGGACGCGAGCGGCCGCGTGGTGGCCGCGTGGTTGCGGATCAAGGACCCCGCCTTTGCGACCCCCATCCAGGACCTGGGCGATCTCCCGCTCTTCTACACCCGCATGGAGGTGGTGAGCGCGGTCTTCGATCCCTCCACGCAGGCCTGGAGTGCCGTCACCGCCCTGACCGACGACGTGGGCGCGGACACCAACCTTCGCCTCTCCGCGGACACGAGCGGCAATCTCCTCCTGACCTGGCTCACGAACCCGAACGCGGAGTTCGTGTCCACGCCGACGTATCCCTCGACCCTCAACTTCAGCGTCTGGAACGGCAGCGCCTGGACCGCGCCTTCGCCGGTGGCGACCGGACTCGAGGGCGTGGCCAGCCACGAAGCCGCCCTGCATGACGGCAGCGCGGTCGTGCTCGTGCCCCGCGATCCCGATCCCGACGTGGTGGGTGACGGCGTCATCGACGCCTACTCCTGGAACGGTAGTTCCTGGTCGGGCCCGACCGCCTTCGCGGCCGGAAGCGGTGACCACCGACGGCCGTCCGTCGTCTACGACGCCTCCGGCGAGGCCCACGTCGTCTGGATGGTGGACGCCGATCTCGTCCACGCCACCCTGAGCGCGCCCACCCCCGAGCTCGTCCGCCCGGGCTCGAACTCGCTGGGCCTCTACGGGGCACAGCTCTTCGTGAACGCCCCCGGAAACCTGACCCTGGTCTGGCTGCAGCCTGGCTCCGAGGGTCCCGCGCAGATTTTCGCGCGCCTCTTCGATCCGACCTCGGCGACGTGGAGCGAGGACGTTCAGCTGGCCGACGAGTCCACGGAAGCCCGTGACGTCGCGGGCTTCTACTCGGCCGCGGGGGAGCTCCGCCTGGCCTACCTCGCCACCGACATCCTGCGCTCCACCACGACGGTGCCGATCGACGGCACGCCCACCGTCATCACCAACATTCCCGAAGACGGCCAGACGGACCTGCGCCTCCTCGACCACTCCCTGGCCCGCAACCTTTCCGTCCGCAACGACGACCTCACCCTGACCCCGCCCCGTCCCGCGCCCGGAGAGGACGCCACGGCCCATCTCACCGTGCACAACAACGGCGACTTCCCGATCGACGCCTTCACCGTGGAGCTCCATGTCGGGGAGGGGCCGGGTGCCGTCCTCGTCGGGAGCGCGGACGTGACCGACCCCCTGCCCGCGGGCGCTTCCACGGTCCTGGACTTCCCGTTCGTGTTCCCGGTCTCCGGGGGCAACGTGGTCGCCTCCGTGGATACCCAGGACAGCGTGGCCGAAGCGAGCGAGACGGACAACGTGGCTCTCTTCCACCTGGACAATACGCCTCCCACCGCCCGCTTGACCGCCTCCGCCACCAAGGGCAGTGCGCCGATGATCGTGACGCTCGACGCCTCCTCCAGCAGCGACGACGACGACGACCCGCTGCAGTTCTCCTGGAGCTTCGGGGACGGTACCGTGGGCAGCGCGGGACCCCAGGTGACCCACCAGTTCAGCCGCTCGGGAACCCACCCGGTCACCGTCGTCGCCCGCGATCCTTCCGGGGACATGGACTCCGCCACCGTGCTCGTGACCGTGCAAGGCGGGCCCTTGCTGAAGCTGAGCAAGGCCGCGGTCTCCGCGAGCGAGGCCAAGGGCAAGGCCACGTTCACCGTCACGCGCCTGGGTTCGCTCACCGACACCGTCAGCGTCGACTACTCGACCTCCGCGGGCACGGCCACTCCCGGCCAGGACTACACGGAGACCTTGGGCACCCTGACCTTCGGTCCCAAGGTCAAGAGCCTGAGCATCGTGGTTCCCATCGCCAACGACACCCAGAACGAGCCGAGAGAGACGGTGCTACTCGGCCTGCGCAACGCCCAGCCCGAGGGCGTTCTCGTGGGGGAGCCGAGCGTCGGCCTCCTGACCATCACCGACGACGATGCGGCGGGCCGGATCCAGTTCAGCGCGGCAAGTTATGCGTCGAGTGAGACCGCGGGGACCGTCCGGATCCCGGTGACGCGCGTGGGCGGCGTCGCGGGGAGCGTGAGCGTGGATTTCCAGACCGGTGACGGCAGCGCGCAGGCCGGCTCGGACTTCGTCTACACCGTCGCTTCGGTGAGCTTCGACGCCTCGGGAACGGGCGCCACCACTCAGTACATCGACATCCCGATCCTTCCGGACGCCACGAGCGAGGGACCCGAGACCTTCACCGTGACCTTGAGCGGACCCACCGGCGGCTCGACTCTCCGGGCGCCGGCGACGACTACCGTGACCATCCAGGACGACGAGCCTGCGTTTGCCCTGAGCACCCCTGCCTACTCCGCCCAGGAGAAACTCCAAAAGGCGGTCGTCGAGGTGACGCGCAGTGGACCTTCGACCACAACCGCGACCGTCGACTTCGCCCTGAGTCCAGTCACTGCGACCCCCGGGACCGACTACACCCACCTCTCGGGAGTTCTCACCTTCGTCCCGGGTAAGACAAGTCTGCTGATCACGGTGCCGATCGTGAACGACGGGCTCTACGAGGGACCGGAAGACCTGATGGTGACCCTGAGCAACCCCTCCCCGGGCATGACCCTCGGAGCGCCCGATGCCTCGGTGATCACGATCGTCGACGACGAGCTCGTCCCCACCCTGCAGTTCAGCCTGGTCAGCTACAGCGTTGGTGAGGCGGCCGGGCAGGCCTTGGTCGCGGTCAAGCGCACCGGCAACCTCCTCGCTTCGGTCACGGTCGAATACGATCTCAGCGCAGGAACGGCGACGGGAGGGGGAGTGGACTTCAGCCTGGCTTTTGGCTCGCTGAACTTCCCTCCGGGAGTCGCGGTCCAGACCATCGCGATACCCATCACGAACGACCTCCTCTCCGAGGGCACGGAGACCGTGGGCCTGATCCTCCAGAATCCCGGGGGGGGTGCGGTCCTGGGGCCCGTGGCCGCGTCCGTCCTTTCCATTGTCGACGACGAGACGACGGTGCAGTGGAGCAAAGGCGCGTATTCCGCAGCCGAGCTCCCGAAGTCGCTCACCCTGACCGTCAAGAGGACGGGCAACCTCACGCTGCCGTCCACGGTGGACTACGCGGTCATCGGAGGAACGGCCACGAACGGTCTCGACTACGTCCTGGCCCCCGGCACCCTCGCGTTCGCGGCAAACCAATCCACGGCGAGCCTGCCCGTCCAGATCCTGGGCGACGGCCTGGCGGAGGGGAACGAGACGGTGGAGATCACTCTCGCCAATGCCACGAACGCCCTTCCGGCGGCGCCGAGCGTCGCCGTCGTGACCATCCAGGACAACGATACCGCGGGTATGGTGCGACTCGGCGCCGGCGTCTTCTCGGGCGGGGAAGGGACGGCGGGCGTGGTCATAAACGTCACCCGCACCGGAACCGCCGGCCCCGCCATGGTGGACTACGCCACGACGGACGGTACTGCGGCTGCGGGCACGGACTACGTCGAGACGAGCGGTACGCTCGTATTCAGCCCCGGCGAGAAGAAGAAGACGATCACGATCGCCGTGCTCGCGGACGACGAGGAGACGGTCGCCGCCCGGTCACTGCTCCTGAGTCTCACGAACCCGCAGGGGGGACTGGTCCTGGGCACACCCGCGACGGCGACCGTCTGGATCGCAAAGAGGTAGCGTCCTAAGGCACCTCAACGGCTCCGCGATCCGAGCTGGTCATAGGTCACAGCATTTGTGGGGACGGGTGCTAACTACCAAATCTCTGTCTACGGAGGATCCCCGCTCCCTCGCGAACGACGACGAGCTGGTCGGCCTCGACGCTCGGGATCTTCTCCGTGGCGCCGCTGGGCCATCGGATCGTCAGGTCCGCGCCCGTTGCCGCCCCCAGGCCGAAGTGCAAGCGACGGTCGTTGGTGGAGTAGAAGCTCGACTGCGCCGTCACTTCCTGCGCCTGAGCCTGACCTCCGAAGCGGGCGACTACGCGCGCGCCAATCGCGCTGCGGTTCGACTGGACGCCCATGAGAAGGACCTTCAGCCAGTGGCCGTTGCCGGAGACGTCGTTGCGCAGCAGGGACGGCGGCTCGTTCATGTTCATCACCAGGACATCCACGTCTCCGTCGTTGTCGAAATCCCCGAAGGCGCAGCCCCGGCTCGAATGGACCGCTGCCACCCCCGGGCCCGCTTCGTCGATCAGCTCCTCGAACCTGCCGTTGCCGAGGTTGCGGAACACCAGCCTGGGGGTTCGGAAGGGGTAGGTGGGAAGCGCCCGCTCCACTTCCGGGTAGACGCTCCCCGTCACCAGGAAGAGGTCGGGGAAGCCGTCGTTGTCCAGGTCGGCCATCCCCGCCCCCCATCCCACGTACCGGGTCTCCACACCTATGCCCGCGCGGATCGTGAAATCGTCGAAGTAGCCATTCCCGTCGTTGCGGTAAAGGACGTTCGTATCGTCGGAGAAGTGCGTCTTGAAGATGTCGAGGTTGCCGTCCTGATCGTAGTCACCAACCGCGACGCCCATGCCCGCCTGCTCGAGCCCGTCCTCGCTCACCGCCACCCCGCGCTCCAGGCCTTCCTGGCGGAACGTGCCGTCACCCTGGTTGCGGAACATGAAGCTGGGCGTGGAGTCGCACGCGACGTAGATGTCGGGCCAGCCGTCGTTGTCGTAGTCGGCGGCCACCGCGGTCATCGGATACCCTCCCGTGGCCGCCGCCACGCCTGCTCTCTGGCTCACGTCGGTGAACGTCCCGTCGCCGTCGTTGTGAAAGAGCCGGACGAACCCGGGGGGCAGGCCGCGAGGGCCGCAGTTCACGGGCACGCCCTTCCAGCGGCAATCGGGGTTCTCGCCCGGCTTGGGCAACCTCTCCAGCGTGGTGTCGAGGTAATACGCGACGAACAGGTCCAGGCGACCGTCGCGATCGTAGTCCACCCAGGTGCAGCCGGAGCCGTAGCGCACCGAGTCCTGCCGAAGGCCGGCCCTCTCGGTCACATCCGTGAAGGTGCCGTCGCCGTTGTTGTGGTAGAGCACGTTGTGACCGTAGTAGGTGATGAACAGGTCCTCGAAGCCGTCATTGTCATAGTCACCCACGGTGACCGCCGAGGCCCAGCCCGAGCGCGTCAGCCCGGCCCTCTCCGTCACGTCCGTGAAGGTGCCGTCGCGGTTGTTCTTGTAGAGGCGATTCGTGGTGCCGGGCGGGGGACCCTCGAGCCGCGTCCCGTT
>Ga0326597_10012406_pt1 | contig 11233 bp, 13 predicted proteins | sample RVTome_12_FD_203789 | JGI IMG/M metagenome (GOLD analysis project Ga0326597, IMG submission 203789) | Soil microbial communities from uranium-contaminated site in the Upper Colorado River Basin, Wyoming, United States - RVT100D185 | ecosystem: Environmental > Terrestrial > Soil > Contaminated >... | reverse complement strand
AGCCGCAACAGGGTGACCTTCGACCTACAGGGTTCGTGAAAGCCGCCGGCGCTCCGCGAGAATCAAGTTGTATTCCGTCGCTCGTTTCCAGACGCGGGTGGACATGCCGGTGAGCTGGACCGCCTTGAGGCCGTAATAGACAAAGACGGCGCCGAGCACGCTCAGGACGACGTACCGGAGGGCGTTGACGCCGCCCTCTCCGAGGTGCGCCGTGAACAACTCCAGCACCTGATAGCTGACCACGCCGGCGGCCGCCAGGATCGGCGCCGTCACCGTGCGCACGGCCCACGACGCCACGCGCGACTGCTTCTCCATGAGCGCGCCGATCGTCCGCAGCAGATCGATGTCGGCCGCGACTGCATCCATGTCCTCGCCGAGCAGTACCTCACGCAGCGAGACATGGGCGCGGCACGCCTCCGCCACGCGCCGATCGCCGCGCCAGAATGACGCGCGCTGGACCTTGATCCGATAGGCGGGGAACTGCGCTGCCAGGAACGCGGCCAGCCGGCTGCGCGACTGCTCCGAGGCCTCGCCCCACGTCGACACGGTATCGACCTCGATGCGCCGATCGTCCGGAATGAACACCACTTCGTGGAGATCGCCCGACGCTGTCTCCTGCACGTAGGCGGCCGCGTGCGGTGCAACGGTCTGGTGCAGCATCGCCTCGTGATCGAGACAGGGGAGGATGGGCAGAGGTGGAGCCGGATCGAGCTTCAGGCGGTAGAGCTTCATCGAGAGCGCTGGGCCAAACGCGCGAAGTGTCTCGATCGCGCTCCATGCCGCCGCGTCGCTATTCGTCATCGTGCGTGTACGGAGACGTGAACGTCCACGTTACCGGAACAACTCCCAGAGGCCCACCCCGAACGCTGTCGGATCACGAAGCCAATCCGGCGGTGTGAGCCAGACAAACCCCAGGATTGCGATCACCCACAGATCGTAGGGCATGGTCGTCCGTTCGTCCTGCCAGAAGAACGCCCGCCAGAACACCCTCGTGACGATGTTCGAGCCTGTCGGCAGAGGGCGGTCGTTGAGCGCCAGGTACGTGTAGTGGATGCGGTTGGCGACAGTCACGATGGACAGGATCAGAATCACCCACAGAACCGCCGCCATGCGGTCCGTGAACGCGCCAATCATGAACAGGACGATGCGCTCGGGTCGCTCCATGAAGCCGACCTTGCACTTCTCGATCAGCGACTCGGCCCTGGCGCGCGCATAGCTGGTCATGATCGAGAACATCATGGCGAGCGCCGCCACCATCACGTAGTCGGTCCGCCGAAGATTCGCGTAGAGATACACCAGGCCGAGGAACAGCGCAATGTCGGAGAATCGGTCGAGGGTCGAGTCCCAGAAGGCGCCGAATCGGGACCCCGTGTTCGTCAGGGCCGCGACCTTGCCATCGATGAAGTCGAAGATGTTGGCGACGATCATGATGACGCCGGCCAGGACGAACCGGTCGAGGCCGAGTGCACAGGCGGCGGCCACGTTGAACAGCACACCGATGAGCGTCAGCGTATTGGGATGAATCCGCAGAGCCACGCTCACGGAGATGATGGCCCGTAGCGGGAACATGCATACGGTTCCCACGAATCCGGTAAACGTCATCTCTTCATATAATTAGGGATATTGCTCGTCAGACGAGACTCGACATAGTACCGCATGGCCATTCATGACCTCAAGGAGCAGATCGCCCGGTTGCCCGAGCAGCCCGGTGTCTATCTGTGGCGTAACGCGGCCGGCGACACGATCTACGTTGGCAAGGCCCGTGCGCTGAAAGACCGTGTGCGCAGCTACCTTGGCGCCGCCGGCCTCAGCCCGCGCCACGACGCGCTCCTCGAGGAGATCGCCTCAGTCGAGGTCATCGTCACTGATTCGGTGATGGAGGCGCTCGCGCTCGAAAACAACCTGATCAAGCAGCGAACCCCGAAATACAACATCCTGTTGCGCGACGACAAGAACTATCCGTACCTCCAGCTCACGACGAGCGAGACGTTCCCCCGCGTGCTCGTGGCTCGGCGTGTCGAGCAGGGGGGTGATTTCTACGCCGGGCCGTTTCTGCCGGCCAGGCTGGCGCGCCGGACGATGGGGCTGGCGCACCGGTTGTTTGGGATCCGGTCGTGCAACGAGGTGATTACCGGCGAGCGGGGACGACCGTGCCTCGAATACGACATCAAGCGCTGCATTGCGCCGTGCGTCGCCGAGATCTGCAGCGAGGAGCGTTACGGGGTGGCCGTGGCCAACACGAAGCTGCTGCTCGAAGGCCGTGACGCCGAGTTGTTGGCGACCTTGCGCGACCGCATGGACGGCGCGGCAGTGGCGGAGCGGTACGAGGAAGCGGCGCAGATGCGCGATGCGCTGCGGACGGTACAGGCGCTGCACGACCGGCAGCAGAAAGTGGCGACGCCCGGGCTCGGGAACCGCGACGTATTCGGGTTGAAGGTCGGGCCGAGCGGCAGCGCGATCCAGGTATTCGCCATGCGCGGCGGACGTGTCGTCGAACGCGTCGAGCTGGCGACCGAGCCTGGCGGCCTGGCACAGACAAACGCGGAGGTGCTGCAGGCGGCGCTGCAGCAGTTCTACGAAACGCGCGTGCCGCCATCGGAGATCAATCTGCCGCTCGAGATCGAGGACGCGGAGACGATCGAAGCCTGGCTCTCGGGGCGCGCGGAGCGACGGGTGCGGATCGCGGTCCCGCGCCGCGGCGACAAGCGCGCGCTCGTGGACCTGGCCACGCGCAACGCGGAGCTGTCGTACCGAACGCGGTTCAATGCGACCACGGCCGCCGACTTCGACGCGCTCGAGGCGCTGCGCGTGTCCCTCGGCCTGCCGGTCATCCCGCGCCGCATCGAATGCGTCGATATCTCCACCCTCCAGGGGAGCGACACGGTGGCGTCGATGGTGGTGTGCGAAGACGGCCGGATGAAGAGACGTGAGTATCGGAAGTACCGGATCAAGGGGCTGTGGGCGTCGGGCAAAGCGCCCATGCCCCCAGGCGCAAGGCCTGGCGCCCAACGCCCAACGCCCAACGGCCAACGCCTAAAACCCAGAGCCCTGAGCCCAGATCCCAAACCAGACGACTTCGCGGCCATGCGGGAGGTCGTGCAGCGGCGCTACCGGAAGGTGGTCGAGGACGGCGGACCGTTCCCGGACCTGATCCTGGTCGATGGCGGCAAGGGCCAGCTCACGGCCGCCTACGACGCGCTGGAGTCGATCGGCCTCGGCCGTCTCGTGGCTGTTGGCATCGCGAAGCGAGAAGAGTTGTTGTACACACGCGACCGGCAGGAGCCGATCGTGCTGCCGGAGAATGCTCCGGCGCTGCTCCTCCTGCAGCGTATTCGTGACGAAGCGCACCGGTTTGCGGTGACGTTTCATCGCAAGGCGCGATCGATGCGCGATCTCCGGTCAGATCTCGATGGCGTCTCCGGCATCGGACCGCGGCGGCGTCGCGCGCTGCTGACAGCCTTCGGGAGCCTCGCGGGCGTGCGTCGGGCGACGCGCGAAGAGCTCGGCGCAGTCGTTGGCGCGAGGACGGCGTCGGCCGTGCTCGACTACTTCAGCAGGCAGTAGGCGCTCCAGCGCTCTTCACGACGCTCACGCAGGCGGAAGCGCGCGACAGCCCACCGTCTTGATTTCGAGACTGATTCTGAGAACCCGTATCGAAATACCGGCCGCGCGGAGCTTCGTGGTAGCGTGCGCGGAACGTGTTGTCCACGAGGTCCGGCCGCGCCGCGCTCGTTGTGTTTCTCACCATGCTGTGGCTTGGTGGAATTCTGATCGCACAGGCGCCGGCGGGGCAGCCAGCATCGAGCGTCCCGGTATTGAAGCTCGACACCGGCAAGGCGATCTTCGAGGCGGCCTGTATCGGCTGTCACGGGCCGGGAGGCGAGGGGCAGCCGCTGTCGATCCTCGGCTTCGAGCCACCGGCCTCCTTCCCAGACTTCACGGACTGCAACGGCAGTTCTCGCGAGAAGGTGTTCGACTGGAGAGCGGTCATTCATGAGGGCGGCCCTGGGCGCGGGTTCTCCGACATGATGCCCTCGTTCGCCGAAGCGCTGACGCTCGATCAGATCGACCTGGTGCGAGCGTATCTTCGCGAGCTCTGTACGGATCCGGACTGGCCGCTCGGCGAACTGAATCTTCCCCGTCCGCTCTTTACCGAAAAGGCGTTCCCCGAAGACGAGTGGGTGCTGGCTGGTGCCGCGGATGCCACAGGAGACGGCGCGGTCTCGAACCGCATCATCTACGAGAAGCGGTTCGGCGTGCGAAACCAGCTCGAGATCATCGTCCCGTTCAGTTTCACGCAGCAAGGGCGCAGGCCGGCGGCTGGACGAAGGGGGTCGGCGATCTCATCCTCGGCTACAAGCGCGCGCTCTTCAGCAGCCTGCCGCCCCGTTCCATACTCAGCGTCCAGGGCGAGCTGGCCATTCCGACGGGAAACCCGGACCGCGGTCTCGGCTCCGGCGTGACGACACTAGAAACCTTCGCGTCCTTTGCCCAGCTCTTTCCGCGCGCGTCGTTCATCCAGGCGCAGTCCGGCGCGGAGTTCCCCACGGAGACCGAAAAGGCGCCACGGGCCGTATTCGGAAGAATCGCCATCGGCAAGACGTTCGCTCAGAACCGGGGCTTCGGTCGTATCTGGTCGCCGATGGTCGAAATGCTCGCAGACCGCGAAATGGAGACCGGCGCGAGTACGAACTGGGACATCGTCCAGCAGGTCCAGGTCTCCCTCAACAGGCGCCAGCACGTTCGAGTGAACATCGGCGTGCGACGGCCGCTCAACAACACCGACGGGCGATCCACGCAGCTTGTGTTCTACGCGCTGTGGGACTGTTTCGACGGAGGTCTTCGCGATGGCTGGTAGGCGGATGTTGTTCGCGGCGCTCTTCGTCTTTCTGGCGGTGTCCACATCAACGCAGATCGCTGCACGCCAGGAGCCGGGCGACCACGAACTCTTCCAGACGTCCGATCGTTGCGTTGCCTGCCATAACACGCTGTCGACTTCTGCCGGCGAGGACATGTCCTTCGGCACCGCGTGGCGCGCGACGATGATGGCGAATTCGGCACGGGATCCGTACTGGCAGGCTGGCGTCCGCCGTGAGGTGATGGATCATCCAGAGTCTCAGGCCGCCATCGAAGAGGAATACTCGAAGTGCCACATGCCGATGGCCAGCGCGCAGTCCAGATTCGAGGGACGCGAAAGGGAGCTGTTCGCCCATCTCGACTTCGACTCCGACGCCAGAATGGACAAGCTCGCGCAGGACGGCGTGTCCTGCTCGCTATGTCATCAAATCAGGCCTGACCTGCTGGGGACCCGAGAGAGCCTCGTCGGCGGATTTGTCATCGACACGACTCGCCCGCAGGGGGAGCGCGAGGAGTTCGGTCCGTTCGAGGTCGACAACGGCGAAAATCGCATCATGCGAACCTCCTCGGGCGGCTACCGCCCCACTGAGGGTTCGCACGTGCAGCAGTCGGAACTCTGCGCAACGTGCCACACCCTCATCACGACGGCGCTCGGACCCGGAGGGGAGAAGCTCGGCGAGCTACCGGAGCAGATGCCGTACCAGGAATGGTTCGCCAGCGATTTTCGTGACACGCAGAGTTGTCAGAGCTGCCACATGCCCGTCGTCAACGAGCCGGTCCGGATGAGCAGCACGCTGGGTAAGTTTCGGGAAGGGGTCTCGCGGCACGTGTTCGTCGGTGGAAATTTTTTCGTGCAGCGAATGCTGAACCGCTATCGTGGCGACCTCGGAGTCTGGGCACTGCCGCAGGAACTGGAAGCCGCGGCCGTGCGGACGATCGATCACCTGAAATCCAAGACCGCGCAGGTGTCGATCGACCGCGCGGAGGTCGTCGGTGGCCGCCTGCAGGCCGAGATCTCTGTCCAAAATATCAGCGGTCACAAGTTTCCCACCGCGTACCCTTGACGCCGCGCCTGGCTGCACGTGACGGTGAGCGATGGCAACGACCAGATGGTCTTCGAATCGGGTGCGCTGAATGCGGACGGCTCGATCATGGGCAACGACAATGACGCCGACCGCACACGCTTCGAGCCGCATGACACCGAGGTCAGCCAGCCCGATCAGGTACAGATCTACGAAGATATCCCGGTTGGCGTTGACCACGTGCCGACCACAGGGCTTCTCACGGCCGTGCGGTTCATCAAGGACAACCGCCTCCTGCCCGCCGGGTTCACCAAGGAGACTGTCGATCAGGAAATCGCGCCTCGAGGAGGCGCGATGAGCGCCGAGGATTTTACCGGCGGCGGCGACACCATCCGGTATGCCATTCCCCTGGGAAGCGCCCAAGGGCCGTTCCGAGTGGTAGCCGAGCTCTGGTTCCAGCCGATTTCTTTTCGATGGGCCGATTAACCTGAACGCGTACAACGCGGTGGAGCCACAGCGGTTCAACCGCTACTATGACGCGATGTCATCCGGATCGGCGGTGATGCTTGTTCGTGCGGCCGCCGTCCTGCGGTGAAAGCCCCGAGGCCCCATCCGCGCCAGCTCGCCGTGCCTACGAATAGCCCATGTCGATCGAGCGGATACGCTCGTTGTCCTTCTTCATCGTGTCACGCTGTTGTTCGATGAGGCTGATCACCGTCGGCGGTAGCATGCCACCGAGCGCTGCATCGAATGCGTCAATGGCGATTTGCTCTCCCCGCTCTGCTTCGGTGACGACCGCGTGATCCTGATGGCCAGATGCCAGGCTCTTGAGACCGATCCAGCCTCGATGCAGCGTGCCGGCGCTCGTCCCGCCGTGATCGATGCGCCCACCCAGTCGCTGCAGGTGCGGCAAGAGTTCCGCCGCGAACCGTACGCGCTCCGCAGACAACTCTAGAAAGAGCTTCTTTAGACCTGGATTCTTCACGTGACCCGCGGCCGCGATGAACCCGCGTTCGCCGTTCTCGCAGACATCGATCAAGTGGTGCAGGACCTGCTGTTCAGTACGTTCATCAACCACGATCTCCTCCAATCCTCGCCAGGCGTTCTGTCCTGGTCACCCGGTTACTTTGCAATTGATGTGCCCGACGTGCCTCGGTGTTCGCCCTGGCTCTTTTCGCGAATGCTGGCGTTGAACCGCCGAGCGAGGCTGGCTCACGGGTGCGTCGTGAAAAAATTCCCACGCCGCCGGAATACTCCGCGCCCTCCGCCGCGCCCTTGAGCGCCCTGGTGGCGCCACGGCCGTGGTTCGAGCGGGGGCCGCAGGCATGGTTGATGCTGCACCTTTGTGCAGCCATGGAGGGGAGCTGCCGCCGGAGGGACGGGCAACACGGATCGCGCTGAGGTTAGCGATGTAGACGTGACGTGGCAAGTCAGCACGTCCCCGAGAGAAAAGGATGGTCGTCATGCTACGTATGAGGTGGGTCCTGCCCGCAGCGGCTGTGACAGGGTGTGCGCTCCTGGCCATGTTCCCGCCTGCGCCATGTAAGGAAGCCGGGCGTTGCATCGCGTCGCGCACGGATCGGCAGTGTCGCGCCGCAGCGCGGGCGAGCCGTTGGTGCCCACTTGGGTGAATTCTCTCGTGAATATGAAATATTCAAGGGCACTTCACGTCCCCGCCTTCGTGTGCTAGTTGTAGAAGACGAGCCCCTTATCCGCTGGTCGATTTCGGAAACGCTGGCGCACGAAGGCCATACGGTTGTCGAAGCAAGCGATGCGACGACAGCTGTACGGACGCTGACCGAGACACCCGAACCGATCGACGTTGTGTTGCTCGACTATCGTTTGCCGGATTCCAGCGATCTGGGGCTCGTGGCACGCGTACGGCAGATCAGGCCGGACAGCGCCGTCGTGATGATGACGGCGTACGGCACGCCGGAGGTGACGAAGGGCGCGCTCGACCTCGGCGTCTGCCGCGTGGTGAACAAGCCGTTCGACATGAACGTCCTCGAATCGATCGTCCTGGAAGCCCACCGTTCCCGTCCGGGTCCCTCGTAGCGCGATCCGCGCTCGTCACTGCTGTCGCATGACCAGGACCGGGCAGGTCGCGGCGCGAATCACGCGCACTGTGTTCGACCCAAACACGATCAGTCCCCCGATTGTTGAGACCCCCTTGGCGCAGGATCCGAGGTGGCAGAGGCTTTGCCGTGCTCGTCAGCGAAAGGGGCGTGCACGCCTGGGAGAGTGGACGGCACGCCGGCGCGAGGTCGACCATGTTCGATTTGATTACCGGAGCAATGAAGCATTCGCCGCGTCATCAAGCCCTACCGATCCTCGTCTCGGTCGTGGCGCATGTGGCGGTAGCGGGCACGATCGTGATCGGTGGCGTGCTGTTGGCCGAGGACCGGTTTCCGGAAGTCCGCACGATGATGGCTTTCGCCGCGCCGCCGCCCCTGCCGCCACCACCGCCGCCTCCGCCTCCGGCCCCACAGAAGACGCCGCCGCCGGAGGTGAAGCCGGTTCCGGTATCCGCCGATGCGGCCCCGGTGGAATCGCCACCGGAGATCGTCCCTGAGGCCCCGGTCACGGACGTCGCCGTAGTGGATGTATATGACGGCGAGGGTCTTGTGCCCGGCGAGGGCATCGTCGGCGGCGTCTCCGTGGCCGAGGTTTTGCCACCATCACCGCCACCTGCGCCACTAGAGCCGATTCGCATCGGCGGCCAGATCCAGCAGCCGACGCTGGTCCATCGGGTGAGCCCGGTGTATCCAGAGGTCGCGGTTTCGGCGAGGATCGAAGGGACCGTTATTCTCGAGGCGATTGTCGACGAGGAGGGGGGGGTGAGGATCTGAAGGTGCTGCGTTCCAGCGGGGTGCTGGACCGGGCGGCTCTGGCGGCCGTTTGGCAGTGGCGGTACACGCCGGTCCTGCTGAACGGCCGGGCGGCAAAGTTCATCCTGACGGTCGTAGTAACGTTTTCTCTCTCGGACGCCACGTAAGCGGGCTGGTGTCCTACGGGGTGGGCGGTGAGGGATGAAGCGTCGCCGCGGGCTGGGCAGGAACGATGTACCAGGCAAGGAGGTACGCGATCACGCCCATGACGATCGCGCCAGGAACGATCGCCATGATTGCCGCGGCCAGTCGTACGAACGTCGCATCCGCGCCAAGGTACTCCGCGAGGCCGCCGCACACGCCGCCGATCTTCCGATCCGCCTGCGAGCGGAACAGCCGCGCACGAGACGGGGTCGGGGTTCGTGCATCGTGCTCAGAGGCGACCGGGACGATAATCCAGGCGACCACGTACGCGACCGCGCCGAGAATGAGGGCGCCAGGCCAGATCGACAGGATCACCCACGCGAAGCGGACGAACGTGACGTCGGTGTTGAGATAGGCTGCGATCCCCGCGCACACGCCGGCGAGTCGTCCAGTATCTGGAAGCCTGGTCAGTCGGCGCTGCGGCGCCGATGGATCGCGCACCGGCGCGCCACAAAAGCGACAGAAGGGGGACTCGGTGTCGATCTCATTCGCACAACGGATGCACTTCATGGCTTAGGACTCCTGTCACCAGACGAAGCGCAAGCGGCCATCAAACGGCTGCGTGGAGGGTCATCACGCAGGAACGTGCAGCGCCTAGGAGAGTGCGGGCACGTGCAGTTCGCGGAGGCTTGCGGTCGGCGGTTCTTCATCGCCGGTGTATCCGATGTCAATATTCGTCATGGCGCCGGCTGTGACCTGCACGGTTTGTGTCAGCTCGCCGTATCGCTCGTGCCATGTCCGGATCGTGTAGGTGCCGGCCGGCACTCCTGTGATCTCAAAGGTGCCGCCGGCGCTGCTGACGGCGAAGTACGGATGGTTGACGACGCCGACGTAGCCGGTCATCCAGGTGTGCACGTCGCACCTCAGCCGTAACATCGTTTCTTCCCCCATCATCGTGAAGGTCTGCACCATCCCGGCCTTCGGCTGGCTGACATTGAAGTCGTTGCCCGTGGTGGAGATCCCATGCACGTTGTGCATGAGCGCGTCGCTGTTTTGTACGGCGAGTATCTGACCGACACGCACGCCAACCACGCGAGGCCCGTAGATACAGCCTCGCTGGTCGACCGTGACCGGAGTGGTCGGCACTGGGGACTGGGGAAACGATCCGTCGAGTTTGACGAACACATTGGCGAGACCGCCGTCAGCGGTGTTGAGGACGGCCTCCTGGACCACCCGCGTGCCCCTGTTGATCCTGGAACACAGGGGATCCGCTCCCATCCGGATGATTGGGTTCCCTGGTGGTCGACCGGCGAGACTGATCCGGCCCGTGATCGTGCCGCCCCCCGGTAGTCTGGCGGCGGGTTCGCCGCTCTGCTCGGGCGTGGCCGGGGCGGTCTGTTCTACAGCTTTGGGCGCTGGAGCAGCGGCTGCTCCAACGCCCGAAGCTGGCTCGGCCTCTTCCGTGGCCTCTGGCGCGCCACCGCAACTTGCAGCCGTGAGGGCGCATGCAAGTACGACGCTGGCGCATGCGAGCAACCCGTGCTTCCTCATCCGAAGCCTCCCGTGTGATCGCCTGCCGCTATTCGTTTACTCCGGATACCAGTATTTCAGGTGGCAGCTCTCGCACACGGCATCGAGCGCGGAGCCGGCCTCCATTAATGCGGCTGCGTCCTTCGCGTCGATCGCCGCAAGGGCTGCTCCGACCGAGTCCTGGAGCTCATGCACGTGCTCGGTCCATGCCGCCCGGTCCCCGTCGATCAGCGCCTGAATCTGTTCTGGTTCCAGCTCAGTCGCCGGGTCCGCCGATGTTTCGCCAGGGTATGCGACAGGGCGCCCCTCCATCAGGACCAGATTCATCGACTCCCGCAACGCGATCGCGCCGTGCCGGACCTCGTCCCACTCATCGTCGGTTTCCGGCGCCCTCAACTCGGTGCCGGACACACTGATGATCTCGGCGACCGAATTCCAGAGTACATAGGCCGACGGCTCCACCATGGCGTGCATGACGTCCCTGATACTGGCCTCTGGTCTGAACTCCGGTCCAGGGGGCGGGGGCGCACTGCAAGACGCGACGATCAACAGGGAGCTACTCAGGACGAAAAGCCACGTAAACGGTCGCATCACGGTTGTCTCCTTCACGTGAAAGTGCGCCCCTGATGTCACACCGTGGGCGCTGTCGAGCTTTGACGAGCCTACAGTAAAAGTCGTGGCGGTGGAATTGAAGAATTCTGAAGTTTTCGTCAAGGCGGTCGCCGGTTGCACGCTGTCGACACGAAACGGCGGGTAGGGAGTCTGGCGACTCCCCACCCGTCGGCCATGGTTACTGCGTCAAGATGATCACGATGTGCGCCCGGCGATTCATCGCCCGGCCAGCGGTCGTCG
>Ga0326597_10012405_pt1 | contig 11234 bp, 11 predicted proteins | sample RVTome_12_FD_203789 | JGI IMG/M metagenome (GOLD analysis project Ga0326597, IMG submission 203789) | Soil microbial communities from uranium-contaminated site in the Upper Colorado River Basin, Wyoming, United States - RVT100D185 | ecosystem: Environmental > Terrestrial > Soil > Contaminated >... | reverse complement strand
GGGCGTTGTCGGCGAAGCTGAGGTAAGGGTTGAGACGAGAACCCACCAGACGCTCCCTTCTTCTAACAAACGGTCGGTCGTTGAAGACTAACGCCCAGCGCCTTAACGGGTAGCCCCGGGTGCTCGGTACTGGACGTCTTTGGCCTTCCGCAGCGCCTCCATCGTCTCGTCGACAGTGAGGAGGACAGTCGTTTCGAATGAGCTAAGGGCACCGCCGCTGCTAATCGCCAGCGCAACGGCAGCTATGGACACGTTGTCGGGGGCCTCCCACAGGTTGTAGCCGTCGTATGCGCCAAACGCGTACCAGAACCCGTGGAGTTTGCCTCCCACCGATTCGATGTACGACTGCGCAGCCTTTCGGCGATCCTCAGGGTTGCCAATAAGCCTGGTCCAAGTCTCGGGCGTGTAGCTGAATCTCGATAGATAGAGCGGCATGATCCTCCCTCTCGTAAGCCGACCCCGCTCCACTCCTGGGCGGGCATTCACAGTATGCCTTCTTCGGGCACACGATCAGGCGTGCGCCATTTCTCTCCTGGTCCATCCAGTACCCGTGGCAGCCACACCCCATCAATCGGTGAGCACTGAGGCGGCGACTCTGCGGACGCGTTCGGGATCGGAGATGGCGTCTATCTCAACGATCTTGCCCTGGCTTACGGTGAATCCCATGACTGCGAACGGCCGTCCACCGACAGTGATGACCGCCCCGGCTGCCCCGTTCACCAGGGCGGGTCGCACTAGCGCGGCCGGTAAGGCACCCCTCAGCGCCTGGTTGGCTACGGCGGTCGTGCCACGGAAAACCTCTGAGGGGCGCCTGGCGCCAAAGTCGGATCGCAGCACCACCGCGGGGTCGAGCAGCGCGATGAGGGCATCGAAGTCACCCCCACGTGCGGCCAGGAAGAAGGCGTCGACCACCTCTCGTTGATTGGCGAGATCAGGATCGGGAGCTGGTATCTCGGCGCCTTTGACACGCCGCCGTGCTCTACTGGCGAGCTGCCTCGCTGCCGCAGGAGATCGATTGACCATGAGAGCGATCTCCTCGAAGGGCACCTTGAACATGTCGTGGAGCACGAACGCCAGCCGCTCTGCCGGTGAGAGGGTATCGAGCACGACGAGGAGAGCCAGACTGACCGAGTCGGCCAGCAACGCTTCCTTCTCCGGTTGCGGATCCCCGTCTGGGCGGATGACGGGGTCGGGTAAGTGCACCCCGAAGAAATCCTCACGTCGAACGTTGCGCGAACGGAGCATGTTCAGACAGACGCGGGCCACGATCGTGGTCAGCCACCCGCCGAGGTTTTCGATCTCGTCCACTCCTGCCCGGCTGACGCGCAGCCAGGTGTCCTGGACGGCGTCGTCGGCATCAGTGAGCGAGCCCAGCATCCGGTAGGCCACTGCCCGCAGATGAGCTCGGTGATCCTCGAAGCGGTCTGCCAGCCACTCGCTCTCGTCCATCGGTCACATCCTCGCGTTCCCAGGTGTCATATAGGTGACCCCCCAACACACGACGGATGTGACGAGGAGACACACTATGGAGCCTGGAGTGAACAACCCTGTGGCGTCACCCATCTTGGTTACCGGCGGTACCGGCACCCTGGGTCGGCTCGTCGTCACCCGACTGCGCGACTCCGGATGCGACGTCCGAGTGCTCAGCCGCAACAACCGTGAGGGCGAGAAGGGTATCGAGTTCGTGACGGGTGACTTGGCTACCGGCGAGGGGATCGAAGCCGCGGTGAAAGGAACCGAAATCATCGTGCACTGCGCAGGTAGCGCCAAAGGCGACGAGGACAAGGCACGGCACCTGGTCAAGGCTGCGTCGCCGGCCGGAACGCGGCACCTCGTGTACATCTCGGTTGTCGGAGCTGACAAGGTACCGGTCATCAGCGGGATCGACCGGGCGTTGTTCGGCTATTTCGGGTCCAAATTTGCCGCCGAGCAGGCCGTGGCCGACTCCGGCCTGCGATGGACGACGCTGCGGGCCACCCAATTCCATGATCTGATCTTTATGACCGTGCGGCAGATGGCCAAGATGCCTGTGATACCGGTCCCGGCCGGCTTCAAGTTCCAGCCGGTCGACGCCGGAGAGGTGGCGACCCGGCTTACCGAACTTGCACTTGGCAAGCCGGTTGGCCTGGTGCCCGACATCGCCGGTCCGCGGGTGTACGAGATGACCGAGCTGGTCCGCGGATACCTGCGAGCCACTCGCAAGCACCGGCCCATACTTCCGCTCAGGCTGCCCGGCAAAGCCGCCGCCGCCTTCAGGGCTGGCGCCAACTTGGCCCCGGACCGGGCGGTGGGCACCAGGACCTGGGAGGACTTCCTGGCCGCACGGATCTGACGGTCGAGTTTGACGGCCATCCACCAAAGGTGCGTACATAACGCGCACCAGATGCTGTTCCTGGACGCGGCGGGGCGAAGGTGAAGAGCCCACCGGGATCACGAAGTGGCAGCCAGAGGCTCAGATCTCTACTAAAGCCGCCGCACTTCGAGCGGCTGGCTCAGACTTATCGCAGGCTGGGGTGGAGCAGTACGTCGGCACCGATCCACGCGCTCTCCGTCCCGTCGAACCACCAGCAGAAGGTGGTAAGACCATCGAGTCCTGCACCGGGCACATCGAATTCAGAAAACAGTCGGTTTCCGTTGGGACCGTCCAACACCCAGATCGACGTAGCAACTCCGGCCAAAGGTCCCGCCGGGTTGTGGCCTGCTCGCCCGACCGCGATCACAAGCTCCGCTTGGGTCCCGTCCTCGCAAGCAAGATCGGCGATGAACTCCGCGTTGGGGTTATCGCCTGGTCCAGCAGAGGCTGGACCCGCAACCACCAAAGACAATGCCACCAGCAGCGAGAAAACGACGGCGCGTCGCACGTCGAACTCCTTCCCTAGACTCCCTCCACCGATCGTATCAAGGATTCCGCCACGGTGACGAGGCCTTATCTCTAAATCGCATGTGAGGCGGCATTCGGCAAGCGTTTAGCCGGAGGCGAGGCGGATGAATCCGCTCACGGATTGGGCCTTGAGGTGGAGGTCAACGCCCGGTCCGGTTGCGGCTCGCATCGCCGCCAAGACCATATCGCTGGGCATGCCGTAGATCTCGAAACGCTTGGGTTGTACGAACTCGTACGCCTTTGTCGCTCTCTCGTCGGCGCCTTGGAAGTGGAGATCCATGGCATCAGCGTCGGGGAACACCCAAACGAAGGTCACCTCGGTAGCTTCCTCGTTGAGATACCCGTGGAAAAAGACCGTGTGGGGCTGGCCCGCTTCAAGCAACGGCGTCATTTCGCGGGACAACTGCAAGAAGTCGGCGAGCTTTCCCTCCTTGAGGCGGTGGGTGCTGATAAAGACGATCGGTTCAGACATTGTTGCCTCTCTCCTCTGGAGTCCGGATCTGAATATACGCGGCACAGCTGCTCCCTTTTGGTCAGCGTCCTCATGACCACGGCGCAGGGAAGGGGTTGCTGGCATTGGCTGGGGCTGGGAGACGCTGGCCCCCGCCAGCTCAACGGGTGCGGACAAGCGCGGCGTGCTCTCGCTGCCCACGGCGCCAACTCCATACACTTCGCTTAAATCCACTGAGAAGGACGTGCAGACCGCATCGCATGAATGGATGATCCCGGCGGCCGAGAGCGGTTGCCTCGTGCTGGCCGACATCTCTGGCTACACCCAGTACCTTCGCGACACCGAGCTCGAACACGCCCAGGACGTGCTGGCCGACCTCATGGAGACCGTCGTCGGCGGTTTGCGACCCGCTCTGCGGATCAGCAAGCTGGAAGGCGATGCCGTTTTCGCCTACGCCCTCGTAGCTGAGATCGAGGCGTCAATGCTGCTCGACACCATCGACGGCACGTACTTCGGCTTCCGGTCACGTTTGCGTGACATCCGGCAGGCAACCACTTGTGACTGCAACGCCTGTCGGCTCATACCCAACCTCAACCTCAAATTCGTGGCTCACAATGGCCGCTTCGTCCGTAACGTGGTGGCCGGAAACGAGGAGCTAACCGGCGGCGATGTGATCGTTGCCCACCGCCTTCTCAAGAACAACGTGAAGGATCGCCTCGGATATCTTGGCTACGCGCTATTCACCGAGTCCTGCGTTACCGCCCTCGGGCTAGACCCCCTCATCCTGGGAATGGGTGAGCATCGAGAGAGCTATGAGGATGTCGGCGAGATACTCAGCTACGTCGAAGACCTGGAGGCGGCCTGGAACCACGAGCAGGAGCGGCGGCGGGTCTTCGTCCTCCCCACCGAGGCACAGCTCGAATTCGTGGCCGAGTTCCCGGCTCCGGTGAACGTGGTTTGGGACTTCTCCACCTCCCCACGCAAGCGGCTGCTGTGGCAGACCGACTTCACACATATCGACCAGACCAACCCGGGCGGTCGCCGCGGCCCTGGCACCACCAATCACTGCGTCCACGGCCGTGGTGCCATCACCGAAGAAATCCTCGACTGGCATCCCTTCCATTACTACACACATCGGATCGTCCTGCCGATGGTTGGACCCTGGGTCCAGACCTTCGAGTTCCGCCCACTCGGGGAGGAAGCCACAGAACTGCGGATTCGAATCCAGCGGCTCCGGGGAAAGCAGCGCCTGCTCTGGCCTCTGATGCGACCGAGCTTGGCAAAGGGCATGCGTGACAACGCCGACCGCCTCCGTCAGATCCTAAAAGAGCAGGCGGCCCAACCCGTCCGGCTGCAAACCGAGTGACCAAAACTGGGCCCGTGCTCGAACGTCAAAGTCGTATCGGCCCGGTCCCCGCCCGAGCGCGGTTGGGCTGATCCATCGGCCGTCAGTGTGCCCTGAGCTCTGGCAACCCGGCAGTCTCTCGCCGCACAGGTTTTGCAGCATCAGAAATCGAACAGCGGGCCCGTGATCATGTAGCGGAGATCGTCGCCCAGTGCGACGAAGGTGGCGAATAAGGCGATGCTCGCTCCTACAAAGGCGAGGTTGCGGAGGAAGATGACCTGCTGGGTCTGGCGCTGCTGCTCGTCCTGGTAGCGCCGAGGGAGGTGGATGAACCAGGCGGTGGCAATTCCCCACAAGGCAATCATCAACACACCCAAATCGGGCCAGACTCCGAGCAATACCGACAATCCAGCAGCGGACAGCCATATTCCCGCTGGCCAACCGCCCAGCGAGGCGGCGGGCGCTCCCATCGCTTTGGCGTAACCCGCCATTTGATCACCCAACTTGAAGTGGGCGAATCCTCCCGCCAGGAACTGGATCGAAAACACGATCCGACCCACCAACAACACGATCGCAGCTGCCTCGCTCATTTGAATACTCCTTGTCTTTCGTTAGAGAAGGAACGATACTTCTGAATAAGAAGTTACGCAAGGCCCAATCAGCAAAGCTATGTGAGCGAACATGTACGGTGTGGTTATGCCAATTCGACGCGAGGGGATTAGCTCAGGGCAAGATCCGAGTAACTGCCCTGGTGACCAATGTTTTCAGCTCCTTGCTAGGCGGTGGAACGCCTTCATCATCTGGGCGCTGCTTGATCAACCGCGCCGCTTCACCGATCTCCTTGAACTGATCGACGGTGTATCGGATCGGATGTTGATCCAGCGGCTACGTGAGCTAGAGGGCGCCGGCATCGTCTCGCGCTCCCGCCACCGGGAGGTGCCTCCCCGCGTCGTGTATGCCCTGACCGATGCCGGGCAAGCCCTGCGTCCCATCATCGAAGCGATGGAGGAGTGGGGAGCTCGCTGGGCCAGCCAAAGTCCCGGCTCACCCCCATCCAGCGCGAGCGCCGCGAACTGAGGGGGATCAACCCCGCCAAACAAGCCAAATGTCACCGACATTGGTGCCGGTGGGGCCGGTGCGAAGTAGATCACCGGTGGTCTCGAGGAAGCCGTGCGAGTCGTTACGACTCAAGTGCGAAGCTGCGTTCAAACCGGAATGCAATCCCCGTCTCGATGTCCCGCCATCGACGATCGCTCCGGCGGCATCCGTGGGACCGTCTACTCCATCGGTGGCGCAGGTGGCAAACACGACTGTCGGATCACCATCGAGTGCTATCGAGGCAGCCAGTGCCGCTTCTTGGTTGCGCCCCCCCCGACCATCGCCGGTGACATTGACCGTGGTTTCGCCCGCGAACACAGAGATGGCGCCGGAGTTCGCAGTACTGACCGCTTTTAGGGCCTCTTCTCGCGCCTCTCCTGAAAGAGTGGTGGTGATCAGAGTTGCGCGCAGCCCGTGCCCTTTCGCTGCATCGCAAGCGGCGTGGGCGGCCGTCTTGCCGTCAGCCGCCACAACGACCAGGTGACCAGGACGGTCGGCCTTTGGGGTCTCTGCCACCCTTCCAGCGATGCCGTCGTCGAGATGCTGGAGAACCAACGGCGGTATCAAATGAGTGAGACCATGGCGTTGGAGAACCGCCCGCGCCTCGGCGAAGGTGCTCGGGTCCGGAAGGGTTGGACCTGAAGCGACCACATCGGGAGATCGTCCGGACACATCGGACATCACCAGCGTGGCCATCATCGATGAGCCGCAGACCGCAGCCAGCCTCCCACCCTTAACCCCGGAGAGATGTCGGCGGACTGCGTTCATCTCATCGATCGGCACGCCTCCCCGCAGCATCAGCACCTGCACTGCCACGAGGTGGTCAAGGGCAAGACCACCGATTGGGAGTTCGAGCAGCGCTGAGCCTCCACCCGATATGAGAAACAGGACCAGCTCATCAGGTTTCGCCCCTTCGACCAGCCGCACCGCTTCCCGCGCCGCGGTAACGCTTCGCTCATCGGGGATGGGATGAGAGGCCAGACGATGATCAAGCCCGACCGGTACCTGCTCGCTGTGATCGGAAACCACCACCCCCCGCACGGGCAATGGTGACAGCGCGGCACACACGGCCCGGGCCATACCCGGGGCGGCTTTGCCCGCTGCCACCACCACTACTCCGCTGGTCGCAAATGTCTTGCCAGCGACGACTACCTTCCCGCCCTCCAGGCGCAGCGCTTTGCCGACCGCTTTGGCGGGATCCACGGCTTGTAGCGCTGACCCGAGCATCGAAAGCACGATACGCCGGCGATCGGGATCGTTGACAAGGACAGTTGGGTCGAACGGCATCTAAAGGCGTCACTCAGGTGGTTTGTCCACGGTAGACAGGAGTCAAGCTTGTTGGCGATGACCACTGAGCACATCCACAACTCGCAGCGTTGGCATGGTGCCGGTCAGCTGAAAATAGGCCTGGGCGAGGGAAAGCGGTTGGGAGTCCGGGATGCTCGACATGCGGACCTCCTGATCCAGTAGGGCCCAGGCGATGACTTCTGCTGCTTGTTCGGATCCTTGCTCCTTCCAGAGCCACTGGTCGTCGCCCCAGGTGGGAAGTCCACGGAAGTCGACAAATCGCTGACGCGCCTCGGCGGTGAGCGTGTCCGCCGCCCAGGCGTGCCCGAGTTCATGGAGAAGTGTCATCTTGGCTTTGACTAGGAAGCGGTCCCAGTTGAAGCCGCACAGGTGTATGCGAGCCGGGGTTCCAGACTGGTATAACCCAGGGTGCCCACCGCACCGTTCCTTGTCGTCGTGGAATGACACCAACAGCGTTGGAAGGTTCAATCCCGCAATGGCGAATCGGCCGAGGGCCCATTCCGTCAGGGCGGCGTCGGCTTCGTCGCGGAATTCGAAGGCATGCCCGCCCAACGACGAAGGGGCTACGGTCGCGCCCACGTAGGTGGGTCGGGCGCCATCGGAAGCGGTTCCCGGTGCCACCCAGAAGGCCAACGTCGCCAAGAGCCCTAATCCGCTTGCGAGGGATGGTGCGATCGACATGACCGCACAGTCCGGTAGTCGGCTCTCTTCCCGCCTTCGTCAACTTTGCTCGGGCTGATAGCCGCTTAAGGCGGACTTAAGTCGCTAGACATTCAATGCAATCCACCATGGATAGGAGTCCAGGGGTGTCGCCGGCTGGCGTGCAGTTCAAGATTCTCGGACCGCTTCAGCTCGAACGAGCTGGAAGCCTGGTCGACCTCGGCAGCTTCAAGCAGAAGTCACTGCTCGCATTGATGCTGATTTACGCCAATCATGTCGTGTCGACTGACCGGATCATCGACGAGTTGTGGGGAGAGGAGGGCATCGGCAAGCAGAACGCCCTTTGGGTGCACGTGTCAAATCTGCGGTCGGCTATCGAGCCCGAGCGCGCGCCTCGCTCCGAGGGCACCATCCTCTTGACCCGGGCACCGGGCTACCTGCTCAGGGTTGAGCCGGGTGATGTAGACGCCGGCCAATTCGAGCACCTGGTGTCCGAAGGACGTGGGTTGTTGTCGTCGGACCCACCAGCGGCGGCCCTCGTGTTCGCCGAAGCTTTGACGTTATGGCGAGGCAGGGTGCTCGAGGATTTCAGCTACGAGTCGTTCGCCCAGGAGGAGATAAGCCGTCTTGAGGCTCTCCGACTCGATGCCGTCGAGGGTCGCATCGAAGCCGATCTGGCTCGGGGGCTCAGCCATCAGTTGGTCGGTGAGCTCCAAGGTCTAGCTCGTGAGCACCCTCTTCGGGAGCGCTTTACCGCCTTGCTGATGATGGCCCTGTACAGGTCGCAGCGTCAGGCCGAAGCTCTTCGGGCCTATGCCCAGCTGCGCGCCCGGCTCGGAAGAGAACTCGGAATCGAACCCTCGAGTCCGCTTAGAGACCTTGAAGAGCAGATAATCCTAGGAGACCCGCGTCTGGATCCGATGCCAACGACCTGGGTTCCCAGCGGCCCCGAGCCCGGCTTAGCGGTTCGTGGCTACGAGATCCGGTCCAAGCTCGGCAAGGCCAAATTTGGGACGGTCTATCGCGCATATCAACCTGCGATCGGTCGCGAAGTCGCCATCAAGGTCATCCGACCCGAGTTGGCTAACGATCCCGCCTTTATCCGAAGGTTCGAGGCCGACGCGAGCTTGGTCGCTGGCCTCGAGTCCAAGCACGTCGTACCGATTTACGACTTCTGGCGGGAGCCAGATGCAGCGTTCCTGGTTGAAAAGCTCATCACGGGTGGCGACCTGGGGCAGCTCCTCTCTAGCGGGCGGCTCTCTCCGGATCGGGCAATGGCCATTTTGGATCAGGTCGCCCGACCATTGTCGACGGCTCATGAGCTCGGGGTTGTTCACGGGGGAGTGAGGCTCGAGAACATCCTGCTCGATGAGCATGGCAACGCGCGTCTAACGGACTTCGGAATCGCGACAGAAGCTGCGGCTTCCATCGCAACCGACATCGAGGCGGTGGCGACCCTGGCAGTCCAGCTCCTGACTGGAACCCGGGGCACGGTCGCTGAACTCGTGGGTGCTGTGGAGACGCCCGCCGCTCGTGTTCTTGCCGCTGCGGCCGAAAAGGGCGCTTTCTCCTCGTTAGATGACTTCGTAGATGCGCTCAGATCAGCGATTGGAGTCGACGACTCTTCACGCGAGATCGCGGTCGGCTCGGCCAACCCGTATAAGGGGCTCGAGGCGTTCGCCGAGGCCGACACCGGTCAGTTCTTTGGTCGGGAACGGTTGATCGAGCGGATGCTTGCCAGGCTGGGTGGGGCTGGACCCATGGGCAGGTTTGTGGCGGTGGTTGGTCCCAGCGGAAGTGGGAAGTCAAGCGTTGTCAACGCCGGCTTGGTGCCCGCCCTGAGGGCTGGCGGGGTCCCCGGATCCGATAAGTGGTTCATCGTGACTATGACCCCGGGGGCGCATCCATTTGAGAGCATGGAACGGGCGCTGACCAAGGTCGCGGTCAAAAGCCCGATGATGTTGCTCGAACAGCTGCTGGCGGAACCAGCTGGCCTTCGACGATCGGTTGATGCAATTCTTCCCGATCAGATGTCGCCTCTCGTTCTAGTCATCGATCAGTTTGAAGAGCTCTACACGGTTGCCGTCGATGACGAGCGGGCGGCCTTTACGGAAGCGCTGGTTGAAGCGATTACCCATCCCCGAAGTCGGCTGCGGGTTGTGATAACGCTTCGAGCCGACTTCTACGACCATCCGCTTGGCACTTCGGGCCTTGGTGAGCTACTTCGAGAACATACGGAGTTGGTCACCCCGATGACGGCCCCCGAACTCGAGCTGGCCATTAGTCGCCCTGCAATTGCAGCGGGCGTCGCCGTTCAGCCAGCTCTTTTGGCCGCGTTGGTAACGGACGCCGGATCCAAACCCGGCGCCTTGCCGATGCTCCAGTACACGCTGACCGAGCTCTTCGAACGAAGACGCGGGGCCACCATGACCGCCTCAGCCTATGAGTCAATGGGAGGACTCACGGGAGCCGTAGTCGAAAGAGCAGAGTCCCTGTTCAACGCCCTCACGCCCCAAGCGCGGTCTGCCGGGCGGCATGTGTTCTTGCGGCTGGTCTCAGTGAATGAAGCCGGAGAGGATACGCGTCGGAGAGCCCTGCTCTCGGAGCTGCACGAGCTGGAGGGACGGGATGGCTACCTCGACGACATGTTGCGAGCGTTCGCCCGTCACCGGCTGCTCACTTTTGACCGCGACTCCGCCAGCCGCGGGCCAACCGTCGAAATCGCTCATGAATCATTGATCGGAGCCTGGAGCCGACTGTCTTCATGGATCGACGAAGCCCGGGACGACTTGCGAGCACAACGACGCCTCGCCTCAGCGGCGGCCGAGTGGATCGACCAAGACCGCAACCCAGACTTTCTGCTCACGGGAGCGAGCCTCGCACGGTACGCCGGCTGGGACTCAGGTCCGCACGTGCGTCTCACCTCGGTTGAAATGGCGTTTTTGGAAGCCGCAGTTGAGCAGCAAGCCGAGCGTGAACGCGCCACCCGTGATCGGCTGTTGCACGAGTCCCAACTTCGTCGTCGGACTCAAGCCCTGGTCGGTTTGGGCGCTTTGTCGCTGCTGGTGGTCTTCCTGGCGGCTTTTGCATTCAGTCAGCGTCAGGAAGCCCGGGATCTGGCCGCCCAGCTGGACGGGATCGGACAGGCAAGACAGCTCGCGGCCGATTCTGGACGAGCGATTAGCACGGACAAAGACCTCGCCATACTGCTGGCGATCGCAGCAGTTCGAGCCACTGAAGCCAGTGGCGAGGCTCTACCCGAGGCGGTCGATGCCCTCCATTGGGCCCTTCAGGACTCGACGATTGAGTACCCGGCCGACGATGCCGAGGTCCAGGTTGCGGTAAGGCCCCATTCGAGTGGATCCCGCGGCGTATATGCACTATCGCCGGCGGACCTGGTCGATCTCGGACGCGAGGCCGGTGAACGGAGGTTCACATCGGAGGAGTGCACCATCTACTTCGGAGGGGGTGGCTGTCCTGCTCCAGCGGAT
>Ga0326597_10012404_pt1 | contig 11235 bp, 9 predicted proteins | sample RVTome_12_FD_203789 | JGI IMG/M metagenome (GOLD analysis project Ga0326597, IMG submission 203789) | Soil microbial communities from uranium-contaminated site in the Upper Colorado River Basin, Wyoming, United States - RVT100D185 | ecosystem: Environmental > Terrestrial > Soil > Contaminated >... | reverse complement strand
CGGCGTCGAGCGGTCGGTCTCGGCGCGGCTCAGGAACTCGCCGGTCAGGTTGAGCACGCCGCCGCGGCCCACCTCCATGCCGTAGTTCACCGCCACCTGGCCGGTCTCGCCGTCGCCATAGGTGTAAGCGCCGGCCGCGAGCGTGACGTCGAGCCCCCGCGATTCGCGCAGCACGATGTTGATGACACCGGCGATGGCGTCGGAGCCGTACTGCGCCGCGGCGCCGTCGCGCAGGATCTCGATGCGCTCGATGGCGGCCACCGGGATGGTATTGAGATCGGTGCCGACGTTGCCGCGCGCGCGCGAGCCGAAGAGATAGACGAGCGAGCTGGTGTGGCGGCGCTTGCCGTTGACGAGCACCAGCACCTGGTCGGGGCCGAGTCCGCGCAGGATCGCGGCGTCGACGTGGTCGCTGCCGTCGGAGCCCGACTGCCGGTTCGAGTTGAACGACGGCGCCACGAACTGCAGCAGCTGGCCGAGGTCGAGCTGGCCGCTCGAGTCGGCGAGCTCCGCGATCGGCAGCAGATCGACCGGCACCGGCGTGTCGGTGCGCGAGCGCTCGGCCGAGCGGCTGCCGACGCTGATCGTCTCGCCGAAGGTGGCGAGCTCGTCGCCCGGCTCGTCGGCCGCCTCGTCGGCGGACGCGGCCGACTCGGCCGGCTCCGGCTCCGATTCCTGCGCCGCCGCCGGCAGCGCGGCGAGCAGCAGCGAGAGGCAGGTGAGGGCGATCCGCCAGCCGGCGGAAAGGGAGATGCGGGAGACGGCCATGGTCGGCCTCCTTCGAGAGTGCGCTTCCGGGGCGCTGCGCGGGAGTCGCCGCGCCCAGACGTCGCTTCGGGCGCGCCGCGAGGATCGCCGGCAGGGGAAGCGACAGAACTCTACCCAAGGTGCCGGCCGGCCGCCTAGGGGGTCGGGCGGAGGCCGGGCGTGCGGCGCCGGCTAGGGACGTGCGGCGGCTGCGACCTCGACCGCCGTCCAGCCCATGCCGTCGGGCTCCTTGCCGGCGCGCAGGGTGCGGGTCACGCGCAGCGTCGCGAGGTCGACCTCGGTGACGGCGTCGGCGTTGGCGTGGGCGACGTAGGCCAGGGCGCCGTCGGCCGAGACGACGACGCCGATCGGCACGGAGCTCGCGCCGAAGCGGTTGCCGAAGAGGCGCCCCTCGCCCCCGAGCGCGGCCAAGTCGAAGCTCGCGCGGCCGGCCTCGGCGCGCTCGGCGAGCGAGTAGACGGCGAGGTGGCCGCCGCGCGCGTGGGTGACGAGCACGGTACCGAGCGGCGTGGCGGCGGCGCGGATCGGAAAGCCGGGCGAGGCGATCTCGGCGAGCCGCTCGAGGCTGGCGGCGTCGATGACGGTGACGGTGTCGGCGCCGCGGTTGGTCACCCACAGCTCGCGGTCGCCGCGGGCGAGGGCGATTCCCTCGGCGCCATCGCCGGTCGCGACGTCGGCGAGCTTCTCGCCGCGCGCGAGGTCGATCGCGGTGATCGAGCCCGAGCCGATGTTGGCAACGAAGGCGCGGGCGCCGTCGGTCGTCGCGACCACCATGTGCGAGACCTCCTGACCGGTCGCCACGGCGCGCAGGACGGCTCCCGTCTCGACGTCCACTTCGAGGAGCGCCCGGTTCGCCTCGGCGGTAACGAGCGCCCGACGCGCGTCGAGCCACGCGACGCCGTGCGGCCGCCGGTACTCGCCGAGATCGATCGTGCGCACGACGCGCGCGGCGGCGACGTCGACGAGCGTCAGCGACGAGCCCGGCGCTGCGCCCGTGCCGTAGTTGGCGACGAGCGCGAAGCGGCCGTCGGACGAGACGCCGACCTCGTGCGGCCCGTCGCCGGTCGGCAGCGTGGCGACGACCGTGCCGGGCGCGAGATCGACGAGCGAGACCGTCGCCTCCGCCTTGTTGGCGACCACGAGAGTGGCGGCGGCGCCGGCAGCGGGCGGCAGCGCGAGGAGCGCGAGGGCGAGGGAAAATGTCGATCGGCGCATGACGGCATCCTCTCAGAAGCGCTCGGACAGCAAAGCCCGCGAGGCGGCCCGGCGGCGGCCGGCGTCCCGTCGCCGGCGTGAGCGGAGCGGGATAATGGGCGGCCGGTCGGGCGGAGGGACGACAGTGGATCTGGGCTCGAAGTCGCGGAGGCGAGCAGCCACGGCCATCGTGCTCGTCGGCGCGACGCACTTCGCGTTCGCCCTCGACTGGGGGATCGTCGGCCAGCGCAGCGTCGCGCCCGACGAGATTTCGCCCCGGCGCGTCGCTGCCGCTCGACAGGCGCGGTTCGCGAACGGCTGGCACGACTACTATCCGCCGCTCATGTTCTACGCCGCGGCGGCGAGCCAGGCGGCGAGCGACGCGCTCCCCGGCGCTTCGCCGGCGCCGGCGCCGACCTTTCGGCGTCACGCGCTGGCGACGCGGACGCTCTCGGTGGCGGCGACCGTCGTGACGGTCCTCGGGCTCCTCGCCCTCGGCCGGCGAATCGGGCTCGGCTGGGGCACGGCGGTCGCGGCGCTGCTCTGGGCGGCGAGCCCGACGGTGACCTACTACGCCAAGACGGGGAACGTCGAATCGCTCTACCTGATGTGGCTCGTCCTCGCGCTCGCCCTCCTCGCGCGCGCTCTCGACGAGGGGAGCGCCGTCGCGCTGGTGGGCGCGGGCGCGCTGGCGGCGCTCGCCGCGGCCACCAAGGACCAGGCGGCGGTCTACGCCGTCTGCGCGGCCGGCGCTTTGCTGCCGCTGCACGAGGGCCTCGCGGGGCTCCAGCCCGCGCGGTGGACCGCGCTGCGCGAGCTCGGCGGGCGGGGCCTGCTGGCGGCGGGCGCGAGCTCGCTGGCCGTCTACCTCTACGTCCTCAACGTGCCGTTCAATCCGGAGGGAGTCCGCGGCCATTTCGCGGCCCTCCGCGAGGTGGCGCGACTCGCCCCCGAATTCGAGGCGAGCGTCGCGGGCAAGCTGGCGCAGGCCTGGCAGGCCGGGGTCAATCTCGAGTTCGTCCTCGGCCTGCCGGCGATCGGACTCGCGTTGTGGGGTCTCCTGGCCATCGCGCGCGACGGCGAGCGGCGGCGGCGACACGGATTCCACCTGCCAGCGGCGATCGGCTACGCGCTCTTCATGTGGCTCGCGCTGCCGCGCGCTTACGACCGGTTCCTGCTGCCGATCGCGCTCTCGGCGGTCCTGCTCGCGGGCGAGGGCGCCGACGACCTCCTCGCCCGCTTGCGGCGCCGCGGGTGGGTCGTCGGCGCCGCGCTCGTGGCGATCCTCGTCTACTCCGGCACACGCGCCGCGGAGCTCGACCTGCGGCTGCGCTTCGACTCGCGAGTTACGATTCGCGAGTGGATCGCGCGCGACGGCGGCTCGGCACCGACGACCTGGGTGCTGGGCAAGCACGACTGGGCAGCGCTCGCCGGCCGGCAGGTCGGGCTCGGAGAACCGCCCTACTTCGCGCGCGAGCTTCGCCGTTGGGCTCCGCGGCACCTCGTCGCGGAGGCGGCATGGAGCCGATCGCTGCGCTGGGCGCGCGTGCTGCGAGCCGCGGGCTACATCGAGGCCCATCGCGACGCCGGCCGCATCCCGGCGCGGCTGTCGCGACACGGCAGGGCGAGGACGAACCTCGACAAGATCAGTCCCGAGCTGGTGGTCTATCGCCGCGCGTCGCCGCCGGCGGCGTCCGGAAGAGGCCCCGCGGAAGGCCCGAGGTGAGCACCGGCGCGTGGGTGCCTCGCGCCGCGCGGCCCGTCGCCGCCGGCGACCACGGCGCGGTGCCGGCGTGATCCTCGACCTGCGGGAGCTCGCAGACCAGAGCCACCTGCGCGCCGATCTCTGCATCATCGGCGGCGGCCCGGCGGGAATCGCGCTGGCACGGCGTTTCACGGCCGGCCCGCGGCAGGTCCTCGTGCTCGAGAGCGGCGGGCTCGAGCTCGAGGCCGACGCCCAGGAGCTCAACCGCGGCGAGGTGCGCGGCGAGCGCTACTTCGACCTCCGCTTGCCGCGCCAGCGCGTCTTCGGCGGCACCTCGGTGCACTGGACCGGGGAGATGGGAGTTCTCGGCGAGGTCGACTTCGCAGCGCGCCCGTGGCAGGCGTATCCGGGTTGGCCGATCGCCCGGGAGGAGGTCGCCTCGCGCTACGCCGAGGCGCTCGAGATCTGCGGCGGCTCGGCGTGGCCGCGGAATCCGGCGGGCGATCCGGCGCTCTTCCGCCGCGACCCGATGCCGCCCGGCGGCGCGCACCGGCTGGAGCTGCGTTACCGCCAGCGGCGCGCCGCGGGCCCGCGGCGCTTCGGGACGCACTATCGGGACGAGCTCGCCGCCTCGCGGTCGGTGCGCGTCGTGCTGCACGCCAACGCGACGGAGCTCGTCGCCGAGCCGGGCGGCGGGCACGTGCGCGAGCTCGTCGTGCGGACGCTCGGCGGCCGGCGCGCGACGGTCGCCGCGCGCGCCTTCGTCCTCGCCTGCGGCGGCCTCGAGAACCCGCGGCTGCTCCTGCTCTCGAACCGCGTCGAGCCGCGCGGGCTCGGCAACCGGCACGACCAGGTCGGCCGCTGCTTCCAGGAGCATCCGGTGGTCGAGGTCGCGCAGGTCTTCGGCTTCGCGGAATCGCTGGCGCGCGTGGCCGGGCCGATCGCCGGCTCGCCCGTGCTCTTGCCCGACCTCTGCCCGTCCGCCGAGCTCGTGACGCGGGAGCGGCTGCAGCAATTCGGCATCGAGCTCGCCCCGGCGGGCGAGCCGGTCTGGGACCTCGACCGCAGGCAGCGCGACGGGACGCGGCGTTTCGTCGCCGACGCCGCGCGGCTGCTGCCGTGGCTGACGAACGAGATCGACGAGAGCGGGTCGCGCCGGCCGGGCGGGCTGCCGGCGATGAAGCGCGCTCGGCTCGACTCGATGCAGGAGATGGCGCCGGATCCGGCTTGCCGAGTGACGCTCGGCGAGGAGCGGGACGCGCTCGGCTGCCGCCGGCTCGTGCTCGACCTGCGGCTCGGCGCGGAGTTCCGCCGCACGCTCGCCGCCGCCGCGCGCGCCCTGGTGCACGAGCTCGGCCGCTTCTCGATCGGCCGCGTCGCGCCGAGCGCGTGGACGGCGCCCGGATTCGACGGCGAGATCCCGTGGCGCGGCGCGGCGCACCATCTCGGCACGACGCGGATGTCCGACGATCCGGCGCGGGGCGTCGTCGATCGCGACTGCCGCGTGCACGGCGTCGACAACCTGTGGATCGCCGGCAGCTCGGTGTTTCCGGCGAGCGGCTACGTCAACCCGACGCTGACGATCGTGGCGCTCGCGCTGCGCCTCGCCGAACACCTCGAGGCGCGCCTGCCGTGACGGCGCCGACGACCCGCGCCGGGCCGACGCGGCGACGGCTGCTCGCCGCGGCGCTCGCCGCTGCCGGCGGCGTGGCGGTCGCCGGCGGGTGGTGGGCCGCCGTCGGCGGGCGCCGTTTCCGCAGGCGCGAGGCGCGCTTCTGGATCGACGAGCGCTTCCTCGATTCGGCGGCCAGGCTCGGCGAGGAGCACCTCGCCGCCACTGCCGGCTTCGACCCGGAGGCGGTCTGGCGAGCTCTCGACGAGCTCCTCGGGCCGTGGCCCGCGACCGGTCTCGGCGACGAGCGCTTCCGGGCGCGGGTGCGCGCCGCGGTCGAGAGTGATTTCGCCGCGGAGGCGACGGTCGACCTGCGCGGCTACCGCTTCTCGCTCACCGAGGCCCGGCTCTGTGCGCTCGTCGCCCTCGCCGCGCGGCGGCCTCGCGGCGGCGCCGCGTAGTTGCAGCGCCGGCGCGGCGTACAGCAGGATGCAGCGATGCTCTCGGGATCGACGGCGCCCGGCGCCGCTCGGAGCAGCGGGCGCGCGCTGCTGTTCGGCCTGCTGCTGGCGGGCGCTCTGCTCGCCTGGTTCTTCCGCCGCGTCGACGCGGCGACGGTGGTCGCAGAGCTCGGCGACGCCCGCTGGCGCTGGGTCGCCCTGGCGGCGCTGTTCCAGACGGCGGCGCTCGCAGCGCGCGGCTGGCGCTGGCACGCGCTGATCCGACGGCGCGGCGAGGTCCCGCTCGGCGCCGCCGTCGCGGCCACTTACGCGGGCTGGGTGGCGCTCGTCGTGCTCCCGGCCCGGCTCGGCGAGCTGGCGCGGCCCTGGCTGCTCGGACGTCGTCACCCGATCGACCGCAGCTTCGCCTTCGGGGCGCAGCTGCTCGAGCGGCTGCTGGATCTCGCCTGCCTCCTCGGCTTGCTTGCGGTCTATCTCGGTCTCGGCGCCCCGAGCGCCGCCTCGCCCGCCGGCGCCGAGCTGCGGGCCGATCTCCAGCGCGCATCGCGCTTGCTCTCGATCGTGGTCGCCGCGCTCGGCGCGCTCGTCGTCGCCGCGGCGGCGGCCCCCCCGCTGCGCGCCGCGCTCGGCGCTCGGCTCGGCGCTCCGCAGGGCACCGTCCGCGCGCGCCTGCTGGACGGCGCCCGCGCCTTCGCCGCAGGCGTCACCGGCATCCGCACCGAGGGTGCGCTCGCCATCGCCGGGGGCCAGTCGGCGCTGCTCTGGGGAGTGGTCTGCGCCGGCCACTGGTGCCTGTTTCGCGCCTTCGGGCTCGAGCTGCCGGCGCTGGCCGTGGCGCCTCTCCTCTTTCTCGCCGTGCTCGGCGCCCTGGTTCCCGTTCCGGCGGCGGTCGGCTCGTACCACGCCGCGGTGCAGCTCGCCCTCGGCACGCTGCTCGGCGTGCCGCTCGCGACGGCGACGGCGTACGCGCTGGTCAGCCACGCCGTCGCCTACGGGCCCAATCTCATGATCGGCTCGCTGCTGCTGGCGGCCGATCGGCGCGCGGCGGCGGGTGCGGCGGGCGAGCGGCCGCGCGACGAGCGACACCCGGTGGCATGAGCGCCGAGCTCGCCGCGACCGGCTGCTCGTCGCCGGCGGGCTCGTCGGCGGCGCGCACCTCGCGGCCGTCCTCCTCCTCTACGACGCCTTCGACTGGCGCGGCCACCGCGTGCTGGCGCCGGCGTTCTACGCCATGGTCCTGCTGATGCTCGTGGCCGCCGAGCGGGAGGCGTGGAGCCGCCTCGCCGAGCACCTCGCCGTGGCGCCGGGCGGCACCGTCCACCTCGCTTACTCGTCGCGCTTCTTCCACGAGCGGCAGGCCGTCCGCCTGATGATGCCGGTGCGGACGGCGGACGGACGGCCGATCCGCTACTCGACGTCGCTCGTGCGCCGCGACGGCCTGCGCCGGCGGCACCGGCTGCCGATCGAGCTCGCGCTCCTGCCCGCCGACGAACCTCCCGGCCGATTCGAGGTACTCGCCGACGAGCGTCCCTTCTACCGGCTCGCGCGATTCCCCGAGCCGAGCGCAGAGCGCGGCCCAGCGGCGTCGCCCTAGGGTCGTCCGAGGCGCCAGCCGAGAGCCGCCCGTAACGCCTGCCAGGCGAGGCGGAGGCGGGCGAGCGCGCTGTACGCGGATCGCCGCGCGCTGCGCCCGCGTTTCTCGATCGCGACGCTTTCGACCAGCAGGCCGGTGCGCACGATCGCGAGCGGCAGGTACGGCCGCGCCTCGTCTCGCGCCGCGATGCGCTCGCGCGCTTCGGCGCCGAGGAGGACGAAGGTGCCGACGCCCACCGGCAGCCCCGGCCCGACGAGACGGCGAACGAGGCGCTTGAACTGCCGCCCCGTCCAGTCGCGCAGCGCCGGCTGGTAGGCGGTGGAGCGACGGGCGAAGACGGCGCCGAGGCCGGGTCGCCACGCGGCGAGCAGCGTGGGCACGTCCTCCGGCGCGTCCTGCAAGTCGGCGTCCATGACCACGACGCGGCCCCCGCGCGCCGCCCGGAGGCCGCGCACGATCGCGGCGTGCTGGCCGAGGTTGCGGGGGTTGGCGACCAGCACCAGGCGCTCGTCGCTCGCCGCCCGCTCGGCCAGCCATTCGCGGGAGCCGTCGCCGCCGCCGTCCTCGACGCAGACGATCTCCCAGGCGAGACCGGTTCCCGTCAGCATCGTCTCGAGCCGCGCGAGCAGCTCCGGCAGCTGCTCGCGGTTGCGATAGACGGGCAGGACGATCGAGAGCGATTCGCCGGCGCTCAGCTCGTGCGGCACGCGCTCTCCACGGCGTCGATCACCCGCTCCTGCTCCGCCTCGGCGAGCGTCGGGAAGATCGGCAGGCGGACGAGCGAGGCGGCGAGCCGCTCGGTGCGCGGCAGCGCCGGCGCGCGCCCGACCGCGCGCCCGAACGGCGAGGCGTGCAGCGGCACGAAGTGCGAGGCGGCGCCGACGCCGAGCTGGCGCAGGCGGGCGAGCAGGCGCGCCCGCCGCTCCGGCGCGACGAGGACGGCGAAGACGTGGTGGCAGCTCTCGCCCTCGACGCAGCGCACGACGCGCAGCTCGCCGCGGCGCTCGAGCTCGCCGAGGCCGGCTTCGTAGCGCGCAGCGACCGCGCGCCGACGGCGGGTGATGTCGTCGAGCCGCGCCAGCTGAGCGCGCGCGAGCGCGGCGCCGAGCTCGGGCAGGACCAGCGAGCTGCCGAGGCCGACCCAACTGTAGAAGGCGACCTCCCCGGCGAGGAACTCGTCGCGGTTGGTGCCTTTCTCGCGGAAGATGCGCGCCGCGCGCGCCGCCCCGGGATCGGACACGAGCAGCGCGCCGCCCTCCCCGGCGACGACGTTCTTGGTGGCGTGGAAGCTCAGGCAGCCGAAGCGGCCGAGGGTGCCGCAGGAGCGGCCGCCGAGCCGGCTGCCGAGGGCGTGGGCGGCGTCCTCCACTACCGGCACCGGGCTCGCCGCCGGGTCGACCGGATGCCCGGCGTAATGGGTGACGACGAGCGCGCGGGTGCGCGGCCCGACGAGCGAGAGGGCGTGGTCGAGGTCGATGTTGAGGTCCGGCTCGCGGACCTCGCAGAAGACCGGCCGCCCGCCGGCGCGCACCACGGCGTTGCCCACCGACGGGAAGGTGAACGAAGGCAGCACGACCTCGCCGCCGGCGAGATCGAGCAGGTGCATGGCGATCTCGAGCGCGTGCGTCGCCGAAGAGACGGCGAGGGCATGGGACACCGCGAGCCGACGGCCGAGCTCCGACTCGAGCTCGCGACACTCCTCGCCGTTGCCGGCGAGCTCGCCGCGCGCCAGAACGCGCGCCAGAGCCTGGCGCTCGGCGTCGCCGATCCACGGTCGGTGCAGCGGAACGGAGGTGTCCGGCGGGCGGTCCCTCACAGCGCGAGCGCGGCGCGCACTTCGGCGCCCGAGGCGGGTACGAGCCCGAGCTCCGCGGCGAGGCGCACGACGCGCTCGACGAGCTGGCGGTTGGTCGCTGGCGTCTTCGCGGCGTCGAGGAAGAGATTGTCCTCGAGCCCGACGCGCACGCCGTGGCAGTAGAGCAGGCCGAGCAGGTTGGCGCGCAGCTGCTCGCCGCCGATGCCGGCGAGCGAACGCACGAGGTCGTGCGGCAGGTGGCCGAGGATCGCCGCCAGGTCGGCCGGCGTCGTGCTGGCGGTGCCGACGTTGCCGAGCAGGATGTTGGCGTAGGCCGGGCGGCGAACGACGCCCTCGTCGACGAGGCGCGCCGCCGCCCGCGCCATGCCGAGGTCGAAGATCTCGAGCTCGGGCAGGATGCCGCGCTCGGCCATGCGCGCGGCGAGGGCGCGCACCGTCTCGGGGCTGTTGACCACGCCCTCGCGCAGGAAGTTGAGCGAGCCGAGGGTGAGCGACGCCATGTCGGGGCGGGGGTCGATGTCGAGGCAGGCGGCGCGGCGCTCGACGTCGGTCACCTTGCGGCCGCTCGTCGAGACGCAGACGAGAACGTCGGCCGACACGGCGCGGATCGCCCGCACGATGCGCTCGTAGGTCTCCGGCCGCCAGTCCGGCTCCTCGTCGTCGTCGCGCGCGTGGACGTGGACGATCGAGGCGCCGAGGCGGATGCACTCCTCGGCGTCGCGCGTGATCTCCTCGACCGTCATCGGCAGATGGGGGTTGTGCCGCTTCCGCCCGACCATGCCGGTGAGGCAGACGTTGAGGACGAACTTGCCGTGCAGGCTGCGGCTCACGACGCTTCCTCTCTGCGCTCGGTGCGGGCGGCGGCAGGCCGTGGCGCCCGGCAGGAACGCGATGCCTTCCCGAGTCGACGGCGGATGCTATCGCGGCGACGGCGTCCGGGGCGTGGCCGCCGCGGGCGGTAGGATCGGCCGCGAGATCCTGGCGAATGGCGCATCTCGTCCCTCGTGCGGGCCCCGCTGCCGATTCCCGGCGCCGGGCCGTGGCCCTCGCTGCTCTGGCGCTCGGCGTCGCGTGCCTGTTCTGGCCGCTCTTCGAGCGCATGGTCGCGGGGCCGAGCGACTTCGGCGGCCACCTCCGGTTCGCCCGGGAGATGGAGCGCGCCCGCGCCGCCCACTCCGAGCGCTTCGGCTTCGAGTTGCTCGTTCTGGCGCTCTCGCGTCTGTGGGCTCCCCCGCGCGACTTGGCGTCGGCGGCAATCCTCCTAGCCACGGCGGCGACGGCGGCCAAGGCGGTGCTCTCGGCGCGCTGGCTGGGGCGCGAGATGGCGCCGGCGCGGGCTGCGGCGGTGGCTGCCGCGCTGCTCTTCCTCGCGCCGATCACCTTCGCCGCCCGCCACCCCTTGCGGAGCGCCCACTCTGCGGTTCACCTGGGTCAGATGTCGGGGCTGATCTTCCACAACCCGACGACGGTCGTCGTCTTCCCGTTGGTGCTCGCCCTCTTCGTCGCGTCGTGGCGCGGCCGAGCCGTCTCGACGTCGCTGCTCGCGGCGCTGCAGTGCTTCGTCAAGCCGAGCTACGTCGCCGCCTGGCTGCCGGTCCTGCCGGCGCTCGAGGTCTGGCGGGGTCGACGCGGAGGTCTCCGGTTGGGGCGGATCGCGCTGCGCACGGCGGCGATCGCGGCGGCGCCCGCCGCCGTGCTCGCCTGGCAGTTCCTGACCTCCGACAGCCTCGGCACGATCGTGGTCGGGCCCTGGCGCGCCTGGCGCGTGTACTCGGCCGACATCCCGCTCTCGATCGCGCGCTCGCTCGCCTTCCCGGCGCTGCTCGCTGCCGTCCACTGGCGCGAGGTGCGGCGGCGCCCAGAGCACTTCTACGCCTGGGCGGTCTTCGCGGTGGCGTTCGCCCAGTACGCGCTGCTCTACCTGCGCGGCGAGGGCTATGCGGGCAACTGGAGCTGGGGGCGCTACCTGGCGATCTACGTCGTCTTCCTGCTCTCGGTCGAGCTCTTCGTCCACGTCGCGGCGCGCCGCGAGAGCTGGCGCGGCTGGCGCGCGGCGGCCAACGGGGGGCTCGCCGCTCTCCTCGC